>Ga0075423_10001847_pt1 | contig 18950 bp, 15 predicted proteins | sample SoiMethybrSBSTD2_FD_80114 | JGI IMG/M metagenome (GOLD analysis project Ga0075423, IMG submission 80114) | Bulk soil microbial communities from a Populus tree surrounding site in Tennessee, USA - Soil MetaG P. TD hybrid SBSTD2 | ecosystem: Environmental > Terrestrial > Soil > Tree plantation...
CACAACATAGCCAGCCTCGGCGACCACGTTCCCCGAGATCGGCGAGGTGCGAGTAGGCGAACCATAGGCCACCATGCCGAGGTCGTGGGCCATCTTGAGCGAGCGCAGCATATGGAAGGGATCGCTGACGAGCACGACCGCGCCGATACCATTCGCGCGAACCAGCTCGGCGCTGTCGCGCAGACTCTCCCAGGTCGTCGCCCCGTGCTCATCCAGCAGCAGTGCTTCGGCAGGAAGCCCGCGCGCAACCAGATACTGCTTGCCGGCGGCTGCTTCGGAGGTCGTATCGCCCGGCCCAACGCCGCCGGTCAGAATAATGTGGCTTACGTAGCCGCGCTTGTACAAGTCGAGCGCGTGGTCGAGGCGCGCGCTCAGCACCGGCGACGGCGTGCCGTTCCACTGCGCCGCGCCCAGCACGATCGCCGCGCCAGCCGAGCGGGCGTCGTCGCGCCGCCCTTGCAGCACAATCAGCAGGCAGACCAGCGCCACCAGCCCCAGCAGGCAGCAGCAGCTCGTCAGGAGACCGCGCAGAAAGCCCAGGAGGATTCGACGTTGGGGGTTCAGCATAGCCTTCATTATGCCGCAGCGCGCCGAATCGCGCAAGTCGCTATGGTATAATAAATCTGTCCATACCAGCAGAAATACACAGCAATAAAGGAGCTCTATTGTGAGTACACTACGATTCGACTGGCGCTGGATTGCGTTGATCGTCGTGATCGCACTGCTCGCGAACGCCGGACGCCTGCCCTGGCCGGTCATCGCGCTGGTGCTCGGCGGCGGCGGTGGCTACCTGTTGATGCTCGGCTGGCAGACGTGGACGCGCTCCGGTGGAGTGCCGACGCGCAGCCGCGTAACCTACTGGCGCGGTCAGCGCTACGAGCTCGGCCCTACCCAGCGCGGCCCGGCGCTGCCACGCTGGGGCGACATCGGGCCGGCAGCGATCTATTTCGTGCTCGGAAGCCTCATGCTGCTCGCGACCATCGCGGTGATCCTGCGCGCCCTCGGCAGATGAGAAACACCTATTTGATCGTCACCGTCTCTAGTGCGACCTCCTGGCTCCCCACTAGGAGACTGCGCGCGTCGGTCGCGTAGCTGGTGGGCAACTCCACGTTGTACCAGCCGATACGCCAGGTGTAGTTGCCCGGCGCGACCTCGGGCGGCAGCTCGACATCAAACGTCTCCTCGATCAGCTCGCCCTGCTGCCATTCCCAGGCCGGATGCAGCGCATAGCTCGGCACATGCACGATCCGCGCGTTCGCCACACCATCGAGCTGGCTCACCGCGACGAAGCGAGACTGCCCGAAGCTCGCGAGCGGTCGCCAGGTAAAGGAGACGCGCAGCCGTCGCGGGCCGATCTGACTGATCGAATGGCGCACCAGCGCGACGCGCCCGCCGAACGCTTGCTCGGCAGGCGCGTCGTCATCAGGCAGCAGCGCCAGCGTATTCGTCAGCACCTGATCGACCGAAGCGCCGCGCCGAAACAACAGCAGGCCGTCGCGCGCGGCAACCATGCCGAACGAGCGATCGCGCAGCAGCAGCCCAATCGCGTCACGATCATAGTCCAAGCCACCGCCGTAGCCGCCGGTGATCGGCACATAGTAATCGAACAGCGCGTCGGCCAGCGCGAGATCGACCTGCGGCAGCACACTGGGCAGCAGGCCGGCGCGAGGATCGTCGGGGTAGAGCACGAGATACAGCGTGGAACGATTCGCCAGGTGTGATGCCAGGAATGTCGAAGCCGCCAGCGGCACAGCCTGCGGCACTCGTTCAGCGAGAAAGCGATCTTTGACGCCATCGCGCGCCGTGATGCCATAGGCCGATTGATCGAGGCCCTGCCCCGGCAGATGCAGCCAAAACAATGGGTTGAGCGGCGTATCGACCAACAGCACAGTGAATAACACCACCGTCAGCAGCGTCAGCCCCAGGTCGCCGCGCCAGCCGCGCCGCGAGCGAAAACGTGCGGGCGCAGTAGTGGCCGACCGAGCGGCAGCACGCTCCATGTGCAGGCCAACCCCGCTGATCGCCGCCAGCATAATAAAGGGCACCACGACCGCGTAGTGATGATAGCGAAAATCATACGCGCCGCCCGGCCCGGTCGTCAGCAGCGCGGCCAGGCCGATCGGCAAGCCGGGCAGCAGCCAGCGCCAGCCGCGCCAGGCGATCAACAGCGCCGGGCCGAAGACGACGATCGCGCTCAACAGCCGATCGCCAAGCGTGTCGCGGATCTCGCTCATTCGCCCGAAATAATAGGCCAGATACCCCTGCGAGGACTGCGCCGCACCGACCGCCACGCCGGCGAACAGCGGCCGCACGACCAGGAATGCGACCGCGCCATAGAATGCGGCGGCGGCGATCGTCAGCGCACCGGCGCGCCGCTGCCCGCCCCACAGATAGGCATAGACGCCGATGCCCGCCACCGGCGCGGCCAGGTAAAATTTGCAGCTCAACGCCAGCGCGACGAAGAGCGCGTAGCGCCGCCAGGCGCGTGCGTCGAGCGCATCGAGCGCGAACAGCAGCAGCGGCATCGCCAGCGTATCACTATGAAAATCGAACAGCACGCTCGTGAGCGCGGTGGGGTAGAGCAGGTAGATCAACGCCAGACCGCGTGCGGCGAAGCGGCTGCCGGTTCGTCGCAGCGCCAGCCGGTAGACCGGCAGCGTCCCTAGCGCGAACAGCGCGGCCTGGACGACCAACAGCAGCCTTGGGTCGGGCCACAGCGCATATAGCGGTGCCAGGAGGAAGTAGACCGCCTCCACATGGCCCGACAGCCGCGAGGCGCTGGCACCCTGAGCGGTGCTATACAGCAGCGGCTGGCCCTGCGTGGCGCTCCAGATCGCCTGCGTCATATTGCCCAGGTCGAGCATGCCGGCGTTATAGCCCAGATACCGCGCGATGCTCAGGCCAGCTAGCAGCGACCCGCACAGCAGCAGCGCCAGCCACAGCACGGGATCACGCAGCGACGGACGGTAAGTGTGTGCATTCACAAGGAGATCTCATTAGCCAATTCAAGGGAGTGTAGGAGCATGGTTTTGCCGACCCACGCACGGTTGATGAATATTTCCTTTGTAACCAGGTATGGGGTGATCGACACACCGGGCGGCTGAACCCGCCGGCTACATCTACAAAGCCCGCCTTCGCGGGGTAGGCCGCCCCTTCAGGAGCCGGCGCAACATGATCTATCAGAACGCGGCCTGCTTCAGGCTCTTCGCCGTCCCTTCGCGTCTCTTCGCGGATCGTCTCTGGAGCGGGCCGGGCATCGGCAGCACCGCCACCGCACACACGGGCATGAAAATAGCAACGGCTATCGGCTCTCGGCTATGCGGCGCAGCCGGCTCTGGAGCGGGCCGGGCATCGGCAGCACCGCCACCGCGCGCACCAACTCAGCCGGCAAAACCGCGCGCGTCAGCAGCAGCAGCGCCAGATACGCGGCGACCGCCGCCGGCAGACTCAACCAGATCGACGCATGCTGAAGCAGACCGGCCACCAGCGCCATCCCCAGCAGGCTCACCCCCACCCGCGCCAGAGCCGCCAACAGCTTCCTGACGTTGATCAGCGCCCGCGTCCAGCTCAAGACTAGCACAAGAATCAGCAGATCGGCGGTCACGGCGGCGTAGCTCGCGCCGATCGCGCCGATGCGCGGCACCAGCACAATCGCCAGCAGGCCATCGACCAGCACGCCGGCCCCCAGCGCGGCGAACCAGCGCGTGCCGCGCCCCTGCGCGACGAGCAGCGTCTGAGCGACGAAACTCACCGTATAGAAGCACAGCGACCAGACGCCGAGCGCCAACACCGGTGCCGAGGCAGCGAAGGCTGGGCCGAACAGCGCGATCACCAGCGGGGCGCTCAACAGCGCCCCACCGACCGCCACCGGCAGCAGCGCCAGCAGCGCCGTGCGCAGCGCCACCGTGTAAGCCGTGCGCAGTCGCGTGGGGTCAGCCGCCGCAAGCTGCACGAAGACCGGGCTGAGCGCACCGCTGAACGTGAAGGCGACGATCTGTAGATTACGCACCAGCCCAAACGCCGCGTTGAAGATGCCGACCTGGCTGGGGCTGCTAAACACCGTGAGCATGTAGATCGGTAGCCGCGTGTAGACCAGCAGCAGCAGCCCGGCCAGCCCCAGCGGCAGCCCAACCCGCCAGATCCGCCGCACCAGCGCGCGGTTGAGCTTCCAGGCTGGCCGCACAAAATAACGGAATATGAGCGCCATCCCGACGACCGCGAATAGCGCATACGCCGCCACCCAGCCCCACGCGAAGACCAGCGGGCTGCGCGGTGCCACCAGCACCCACGCGCAGAAAACCGCGCTGTAGAGCACCAGCAGCCCCGCCTCGACCTCCATGCGCCCATGGGCCCGCGCGACGCCCACAGCAGTCTGGCCCACGAACGAGATCACATACGCCAGCCCCATCACCGCGACGACCGCGAGCTGCTCGCCGGCGAACCCGGCCAGCAGCGCCACGCCGATCAACCCGCTGTAGGCCAACGCGCCAGCGATCGCCTTGATCAGCAGCCCCGCGCCCAGCAACTGCCGCGCCGTCGCTGCATCAGCGATCACCAGCTCGCGCGTGAGGCCGCCGGTCACGCCGCCGTCCGCGAGCGTCCCGAAAAGCATCGCGAAAGCCAGCGCCGACGAGTAAACGCCGAAGCCGGCCGTACCGAGACCGCGCGCGACCATGATCGATGCGACAAACTGGAGCCCCAGCCCGGCGGCATTCCCAGCCAGCCCCACCGCCGTGTTACGCGCGACCTGCTTGAACATTACGCCCGTTCCTCGAAACCGCCGATCGCGGCGACCACCGCATCCTGCTGCGCCTCGCTCATCTCTGGGTAGAGCGGCAGCGACAGCACCTGATCGGCGAGCTGCTCGCTGAACGGCAGGTTGCCGCGCACCAGCCCAAGCTCGGCGTAGGCCGGCTGAAGATGAACCGGCGTCGGATAGTGAATCAGCGTCCCAATGCCCTGCGTAGCCAAGTGGCGCTGCAAGGCATCACGCTGCCGCGAGCGCACCACGTACAGATGATACACATGATCGCGATCCGGCGCGGGCAGCGGCAGGATCAGTCCATGATCGGCCAGCAGAGCGTTGTAGCGCGCCGCAAGCGCCCGCCGCCGCGCATTCCAGGCGTCGAGGTAGCCCAGCTTGACTGCCAGCACCGCCGCCTGTAGCTCATCAAGGCGGCTGTTGTAGCCCTGCGTTGCGTGGTGATACTTCGCCGTCTGGCCATAGTTGCGCAGCAGCCGCAGCCGATCAGCCAGCGCCGCGTCGTCGGTCACAAGCGCGCCGCCATCGCCATACGCGCCAAGGTTCTTGCCGGGGTAGAAGCTGAAGCTGCCGATCGCGCCGAACGTGCCAACCACCCGCCCGCCGTAGCGCGCCCCGTGCGCCTGCGCGCAATCCTCCAGCACCCGCAGGCCGCGCGTCTGCGCCAACTCGATCAGCGGCCCCATATCAGCGGGCTGACCGTAGAGATGAACCGGCAGGATCGCCTTGGTGCGCGGCGTGATCGCCGCAGCCACCTGCTCGACATCGATCGTATAGGTCGCCGGGTCCACCTCGACGAACACCGGCCGCGCGCCGGTCCACGAGATCGCCAGCGCCGTAGCGATGAACGTGTGCGCGACGGTGATCACCTCGTCGCCCGGACCAACATCGAGCGCCCGCAGCGCCAGATGCAGCGCCTCGGTGCCGTTGCCGACGCCAATGCAGAAACGCGCGCCGCACGCCGCAGCGAACGTCGCCTCGAACGCCTCGAGCTCGGCCCCCAGAATGAACCAGGCCCGCTCAAGCACGCGCGCGATCGCCGCATCGATCATCGGCTTGATCGCCGCGTACTGCGACTTCAGCTCAAGAAACGGGACTTCGACCATCGCCATCACCGCTCCACCGTACAAACCGCATAGATCTCCGCAGCAATGTCGGGAAACTCGTCGCCAAGCGCGTAAAACGCATCGATCATCGCAGGCGTCCAATCAGCCTCGATCTGCTTGTTCGCCAGAGGTTTCAGAAAGATGCCACCCATTCGCTCCAGCCTCAAGCCACCCGCAGCGATGTCTGCGGCGAGTTGCTCAGGGTAATAAACGCGCCGGTGCCCCAGGCTGCGATCAGTCTCGTTGAACGAATGCGGCTGCTCCAGCAGACCCATCTTGGTCGCAGCCAGCCGGTGCAGCGAGCGCGCGTTCGGCACATTGATCAGCAGCACGCCGCCCGGCGCGAGCCATGTCCCAGCCAAGCGCAGCAGGCCGACCGGGTCTTCGACGTGTTCGAGCACATGCATCACCAGCACGGTATCGAAGCGCTCGCTGGTCTGGAACTCCTCGAACAGCGTATGGATCACATGCAACCGTTCGCGCGCCGCCAGCCGCGCCTCGACCTCGGCGATGAATTTGGCCGAGCCCTCCAGCCCAGTCACGTTGGCGAAATGCTCCAGCAGCCGGGCGGTCATCTGGCCGTCGGCGATTCCCAGCTCCAGCGCGCTAGCCCCCCGAAAAAAGGGCTTGAGCGTCTGGTAACGATAGCCGATTAGCCGCGAGTGCAGCCGGCCCCAGTCGGTCTTGAAGCCATCCGGCGCATCATACCACTGCGAGACCTGCTCCAGCCGGGTATATTCATCTGTCATCATATGACCTCTCTAATAATGCATCGTCCGCCAGCGATCAGTGTGCTCGCGCAGCCAAGCGAACTCGCGCGCCAACCCCTCCCGCAGCGAGACCGCCGGCACCCAGCCCAATCGCTCGCGTGCGCGCCGATTATCCAACACCATTTGTTTCAGCTCAGCCGGCAGCCGCATGCGCCCCTGCACCAGCTGCGACATCTGCCCCTCGGCGACATCCTCGTAGATCGGCGGCGCATCGAGCCCGCACACCGCGACCACCAGATCGGCCAGCGCGCGGATGCTCGTCGCCACGCCAGTCGAAACATTGAAGACCGTCGCCGCCAGATCGTCCGCTTCCAGGCAACGCCGGTGGCAGGCGACCACATCCTCGACAAAGGTGAAATCGCGCTCCTGCGTGCCGCCCCAGACCACCGGCGCTGCCCCGTCGAGCGCCCGCCGCAGAAACGCCGTCAGCACGCGCCCGTACCACTCGCGCGGCCCGAAGATGATCGCCTAGCGCAGGCCGATCGTCTGCATGCCGTAGTAATCGTGATACAGCCGGCCATAGCCCTCGGTCGCATATTTGCTGACGCCATAAGGCCAATTCGGCTCGCACGGGTGATCTTCGTCCTGCGGCGTGTAGCGCGCCTGGCCATACACACACGCCGACGACGCATAGATCACCTTGCCAACGCCAGCCGCGGTGGCTGCCTGAAAAACGTTCAGCGTTCCTTCAGCGTTAATGCGCAGATCGGCGACCGGATCCTCGATACAGCGGATGATCTCAAGCTGCGCAGCCTGATGCGAGACCGCGTCGATCCCATGACAGGCCGAAACCAGCGCCGCAGGATCGAGAATATCGCCCACAACGACCTCAACATCGTCGGCAACCACCTGGAGGTTCTCGCGCAAGCCGCTTGAGAAATTATCGAACACACGCACCTGCGCGCCCGCTCGCACCAGATCTTCCACGATATGCGAGCCGATGAAGCCGGCCCCGCCGGTCACCAGCACACGCGCGCCCGCAAGTTTCATCAGCTGACCTCTTCAAAAATGAACTGCTCCGCCCACGAGCGAACCATCGTCACCCCCGTGCGAAACTCGGCTGGCGCGACAGCATAGCCAAGGCAGAGCTGCACCAGCATCAGCGGCGTATTCGCGCCGGCAGCTATCGTCAGCGCCAGCCCGCCCGAGAAGCGCGGGTTGATCTCGAAGCAGCCCAGCCGCTCGCCCGCACGCCGCCATTGCACATTGGCTGGCCCACGCAGCCCGATCGCCACGCACAGCCGCGCCGTCCGCTCGAGCAGATCGGCATCACGCAGCGTGCGCCCCTTGGTCGAAACGCCCGCCTTGGTCTGGATGCGCAGGCGCGGCACCGTCGCAAGGATGCGCCCGCCGTCGTCGGCCAGCACATCCACGGTGAACTCATCGCCCGGCAGATACTCCTGGATGACCGGGTCGTCAACACGCCGCAGGAACACCGCCAACTCAGTCGCGTCGTCCGCGTGATACACATCGGCGCTGCCCACCCCGCAGCGCGGCTTCACGATCACCGGCCACGCTGGCGGGCCAGCGCTGGCCGCCAGCTCGGCCGGCAGCCAGGTCGCCGGCGTCGGCACAGCGTGGTGGCGCAGCAGATCGTAGGTCAGCCGCTTGTCGTTGCAGGCAAGCACCATATCAAGCGGCGGTAGCAGTGTGCGAACGCCCAGTCGCACCAGCTCGTCGCGCATACGCGCCGCGATCTCGACCTCGCCATCCATAACCGGGATCAGCACATCGACGCCCTCGCGCTCGCACAGATCGCACAGCGTCGGCCAATAGGCCGGATCGTCGCCCGGCGGCACCTGCTGAAACGCAGCGCATAGGCGCGCGCTGGCAACCAGCTCGGCTGGATTCGTATCGCAGCCGACCAGTCGCAGCGCCAGCGTATCCTGCTCGCGCAGCGCCCGCAGCACATTCAGCGCCGTCGCCGTGCCCGCCGCCGTCACCAGCACCGTCGTCGGTCGCATCACGCCTCGGCCTTCCAATACTGATCGCGGTTCTCACGATAGAACGCGACCGTGCGCGCCAACCCATCCGCCAGCTCGATCACGGGATTCCAGCCCAGCACCCGGCGGATCTTCGAGATGTCGGCGTAGAAATCGCCCGGCTCCAGCGCCTTACGCTCCGGCGAAAATGGCGCGTAATCCCAGCTGCCGCTGCCGACCGCCGCGATCACCGTCTGCGCCAGATCGCGGAAGGCGATCCCACGCCCCCAGCCAACGTTGAAAATCTGGCCGTCGGCGGTCGGGCTTTCAGCGGCCAGCAGCGCCGCGATCGTATCGTCGACATACAGGAAATCGCGCAGATAGGTGCCCTCGCCCATCACCGGAATGCACTCGCCCTCCATCGCCAGCCGAATGAACCAGTTCAGCACGCCGTAGCGGTTGTGCTTCATCTGGTGGCGCGGCCCATACGTATTCGTGATCCGCAGACAGGTGCCACGCAGCCCATGCACCTCGTGATACATCATCACGATTTTCTCGGCGGTCAGGTTATTGATCGCATAGATGCCCTGTGCGTTGGTCGGTGCCTCCTCATCGACCGGCAGCTTGATCGAGGGGCCATATTGGCCGCGTGTGCCGGTGAAGATGATCTTGGCGCGCGGATTAAACTGGCGGCACGCCTCCAGCACCGCGAGCGTCCCGTTGATATTGATATCGACATCGGTGAATGGATCGAGCACGCTATCGACATGGCTGACCTGCCCAGCCAGGTGAAAGATGATGTCGCGCTCCTGGACGAGGTAATTCATCGAGTGGCGATCGCGGATGTCAGAAAAGTTGACCTGCACACGGTCGCGGATCGGCGCGATGTTAAACAAGTTACCGCCGTACAGTGGCAGCATGCTATCGACAAGCATCACCTGCGCGCCCTGCTCGACCAACTGGATCGCCAGGTTGCTCCCCAAAAAACCAAGGCCGCCGGTGATCAGCACGCGTCGGCCATTCCAAGTATCGCTCACAGCATGCCTCCTGCGTCAGCTAGCTATACGGCACCCGCAGCCGGTACAACGCCTGAGCTGCGCGCCCAGCCAGCGACGGCGCGAGCAACGACGAGGCCAGCCCGGCCAGCGCCGCCGGATAGCGCGGACGCCGTCGCAGCGCCTCGCCGAACAGCCGCCGTGCCATTACCGCGTCGCCATTGATCATATGATTAACGCCATTGCGGAAATAGACATTCGAGAAGCGGCGGGCGGCGCGTGGCCCCAGCCGCTTGGCGAGGACGGGGTGACGATCAAGCAGCTCCGCCAGGCCCACCAGCGTGCTACGGTATTTTCGGTCGCCGGCGTTCGCGCGCGTCAGGTTGCCCTGATGCCGCCGATACATCCCCAGCACCGCATCGACATAGGCCACATCGTAATAGATTGCGATCTCGATCCACTTCAGATAATCGCTGATCGCCGGTGGCCCCCAGAACCCGCCTAATCGCTCGAAGCAACTCCGGCGAATGAGCAGCGTCTGCGAGCTGATAAAGCAGTAGCGCGCGAACAGCTCGACCGCGACATCGCCGCCGTGTGCCGGATAGACCTGGTTGAAGCGGCACAGCGGTCGCCCATCCTGATCGGCGACCAGCGCATCGCCATACACCAGCCCGACCGACGGACGCTCCGCCAGGATCGGCACCTGTCGCGCCAGCCGATCCGGCGACCAGGCATCGTCGGCGGCCAGAAAGGCCACGTATTCGCCCCGCGCGAGCTGGAGCGCGCGATTCAGCGCCGCATTCGGTCCCTGATTCTGCTGGTAATAGTAGCGCGCCTGTGGCCAGCGGCTCATTCGCTCGGCGGTGTCGTCGGAGGAGCCATCGTCGACGACGATCACCTCGTAGTCGCTGTAGGTCTGCGCATAAATGCTGTCGAGCGCCGCATCGATATAACGACCGTGGTTATAGGTCACGACCAGTGCGCTGACTTTGGGGCTAGCGGTTGGCATGTTCGCCTCGCAGCAGCGCCCGCCGACTGCGCCGCGCGACCCGCTCGTACAAGGCCACATGCCGCGCCAGAATGCCATCCCAGGCGAAGCAATCCATTCGCGCGCGCGCGCGCACGCCCAGCTCTTCACGCAGCTGCGCATCCGCCATCAGCCGCTGCAACGCCGCCCGCAGCGCCCCGACATCGCCCGGCGGCGTCAGCATGCCGCTGTCGCCAACCACCTCGGGCATCCCGCTCACATTCGACGTGATCACCGCGCAGCCGGCGCTCATCGCTTCGAGCAACACCACCGGGAAGTTGTCGCGCAGCGATGGGAACACAAAAATCGGACTCGTCGCATACAGCGCTTCGAGCGCCGGGCCTTTGACGAAGCCAGGAAATACGACCGGCAGCCCGAGCCGCGCCGCCTGCGCCTGTAACTCTGCCGACATCGGGCCATCGCCGGCGATGATCACCTCCCAGCCATCGAGCGGCAGCCCCTCCAGCGCGTCGAGCAAGAACTGCGCCCCTTTACGCGGAAAGAGCCGGCTCGCGAACAGGATGCGCTTGCGCCGCGTCAGGTCGGGCGGCGGCGGCGGCGTGAAACCATAGGGGATGAGTTCGACCGGCACATTGCAGCTCGCGATCAACAGGTCGCGCAGATAGGCCGATGGCGAAATAATCGCATCGGCATCGCGCACCAGCCCGCGCCAGACCGGCGACATCATGCGGTGGCCGAACTTGAAGCGATCCGGGTTGTACCCAGGCACATCCGAGCCATGGATGGTGATCACGCTCGGCAGCCCGCACAGATGTCGCAGCAGCGCCGCGACGATGCTCGTCGGGATCACGAAATGCGAATGAATCAGATCATACCGATGCTGGCGAATCAGCGACAAGGAGCGACCAAGCGCCGACGGCAGGTAGCTCAACATCTCGCGCGTCGCCGCCCGCACCTGCGAATGCCGCACCGCCGCCACACGATACACGCGCAGCCGCCCGTGCTCCTCGTAGCGTGGCAGGCCATGAAACTCCATCGTGACCACGTCCACGTCATGCTCGGCCGCAGCAAGCTGCTGCGCCAGCGCGCCGGTGATCGGGCTGGCACCGCCGCCAAGAGGCGGGTATTCATAATTGAGCATCAGGATGCGGATTGCGAACCTCCGTTCAGCTCCTCGCGCACCACATAGATCGGCTTGGATTGGCTCTCGTAGTACGTGCGCACGACCAACTCGCCGATCAGCCCCAAGCTGATGAACTGCACCCCCAGCACGATCATCAGCACGGCCAGCAGCAGCAGCGGGCGGTTCGCGATCGCCGCCCCTTCGATGAATTTGATCGCGGTCAGATACATGGCGATCAGCACGCCGAAGAGCATCGCGAGCAGCCCCAACAGCCCAAAAATCTGCATCGGGCGCGTGCCATAGCTCAACAGAAAGCGCACGGTCACCAGATCCAGCAGCACGCGTGTCGTGCGACCAATGCCATATTTCGACGTGCCGAAGCGCCGCGCCGCGTGCCGCACCGGGATCTCGGCCACCGCGACTCCCTGCCAGCTCGCGATCGCCGGGATGAAACGATGCAGCTCGCCATACAGCCGAATCCCGCGCAGCACCTCGGAGCGATACGCCTTGAGCGAACAACCATAGTCGTGCAGCGGCACACCCGTCACCCGCGAGATCAGCCCATTCGCCAGCATAGACGGCAGCCTGCGGTTCAGGAACGGATCTTGGCGGCGCTCGCGCCAGCCGCTGACGACATCGTAGCCCTCGTCCATCTTGCTCAGCAGCGCGCCTATGTCGGCCGGGTCGTTCTGCAAATCGGCGTCGATCGTGATGACCACACGCCCGCGCGCGCGCGCGAAACCAGCCGAAAAAGCCGCCGTCTGGCCAAAGTTGCGGCGGAAGCGCACAACGCATAGCCGCGAATCAGCCAGCGCCAGCTGGCGCAAGAGCGCGAAGCTGCGATCCTGGCTGCCGTCGTCGATGGCGATGATCTCATAACCACAGCCCAACGCCTCCAACGCGTCGGTCAGACGCGCATACAGCGTGGGGATGCTTTCTTCCTCGTCACGAATTGGCACGACGACTGAGAGTTCCGGCGCAGCTGCCACTTGATCCAGCGCGCTCACGGCGCTGCTTGCTTGCTCCCAGGTCGCAAGGAGGTCCATGATTCGCCACCCTCCAGAGAACACTCATCGCTCCACAGCTTGTAGATGCAAGCTATTGTAACCGATTGTCAGCCTGCGTGGAAGGGTGCAGGGTAGGCCGTTGGTCCCGCTTGAACCCGGTTCTTATGCCCAAATCGGCCAAGGACTAGCCGCACTACGGGACGAATGCATTGCGGACATATGCCTCGCTGATGAAGACCCACAGCAGCGTGTTGCAGACCAATATCAGCAACGTAAACAGGCGCGAGCGACCCCACACCGCCAGCTGAATGAACAGCGGAAAGATGATCGTGAAGCGCCGAATAATGCCCATATATGGCCATAACGGGTAGACGATCGACAGATTCATGAGCATGATCAGCAAGCTATAGATGCTGTAGGAGCGCCGCAATCGCGTCAGACTATAGCAGACCAGGACGACCATAATCAACATGACGAAGGTATTGATCACCAGATAGAAATAGGGCGCGGTGCGCAGCCGTTCCAGTGCGAACAGCAGATTGACCCACGGCCAGCTAAAATACTCACCCCAGGTCTGCTGGTAGGATGGCGTCACCAGGAACGCGCCAATGAATGAACTCGGATCGCTTAGCGAAATCTTAACGTCGCCGAGCGTCGCGCGATAGGCCAGGAATGCCAGCAGGCCAAGCGGCGTGAGCGCCAGCCCAAGCAGCGGCCGGATCAGCGCACGTAGATCGCGCGCCTGGATCTGCTCGCGCCGCTGCCGCCACAGCTCCCACAGCAGCGGCAGCAGAACAATAACGCCTGGCTGCTTGGTCAGCGCGGCCCCCGCGCCAGCGAGTCCCGCCAGCCACCAGCGGCCCTGGCGGGCGGCGTAGAAGGCACCGACGATGCACAACAGCAGCAGCGACTCGGTGTAGGGCAGCAGGAACGAGAAGCCAAGCGGGCTGCCGAGCAGAAAGAGCGTCGTCCGCCGCGCGACCCCCTGATCATAGTCTAGCAGCACCAGCCGAAACAGCAGCACCAACATCAGCACGCAGCACACCTGGGCGATCAGCCAGCCGGCCAGCAGGTAGTGGCCACCCAGCAGCCGGCCCAGCACGCCCATCAGCAGCGGGTAGAGCGGGTGGAAGGCCGTGCTGCCGACCTTGTAGGCATAGCCGTGCTCCGCGATACCCATGTACCAGATCACGTCATAGCGTACCGACGGCCAGAGCAGCACTCGCCGTAGCCACAGATCGAGCGGCGCGCCACCAGGCCAGGCCGATACGAGCCGTTCCTGCGCGTAATACGGGAATCTGTTCGAGACCCAGGCCGTCCATAGCGTGAACAGCACGCGATAGCCAAGGAACAGCTTGAGCGCCCAGCGCCACGACAGATCGAGCGCCAGCCACCTGTCACGCACTCGAAACAACAGCGATTGTTGGTGTGTGTCAAGAGTTGTTTCAGACATGTAAGCCTACTCCTATAACAGTTCTATGTGATATGTAAACGTGACGATAGACGACCGACGATGGGCCGATATCGTCTATCGTCTATCGTCCATCGTCAACTCGTTTTACCGCAGATGGAGGCTCGTGATATGTTGCGGCTGTCGTTGACCTATCAAGCGCAGCCGCATAAGCCCGCTCCAAATGAACCGCCAGCGTATCCCAGCTGAAATGTCGTGTGACGCGCTCGCGCGCCGCACGCCCCAGGCGCGCACGCAGCGACGCATCGTGCAGCAGCACCAGCGCGGCCTGTGCCAGCGCGGCTGGATCGCTCGGCGGCACCAGCAGCCCGCTGCGCCCATCCTCGATATACTCGCCAACCTGGCCGACGCGCCCAGCCACGATCGGCAGGCCGGCGGCCATCAACTCCAGCAGCTTGGCCGAACAGCGCGCCCGATTGATCAGCGTATCGTCCATCGGCACCAGCGCCACATCGGCAGCGCCGAGCAGCGCCGGGATCTGGGCCGGCTCGGCCCAACCATGGTAATCGACCGCTGCCGCGACACCGGCGCGCTGCGCCAGCTCTAGCAGCGTGTACTCCTCGCCGCGCTCGCCACGCCCCACGATCAGCAGCCGCGCATCGGGACAGCGCGCGAGCACCGCCACCAGCGCCACCACGACATCGCGCACATCCAGCTCCCAAAAGCGCGTATAGAGCAGCAAGACCCGGCCCGGCCGCGAGCTATCGCGCGCTGCCGCATCGCCGACCGGTGCTGCCTGGCGCGCCGCGATGCCATTCGGCAGATAGAACACGCGGCCCGGAGCCACGCCAAAGCCCCAGATCTGGCTCTCTAATGTCCGGCTGGCCACAGTGACAGCGGCGGCGCGGCGCGGCAGATCACGTTCCTGCCAGGCAAATACCATCTTCGCAGCCAACGGATAGGGCAGCAGATCGTTCCAGCCGCCCCAGCCCTCCCAATCATCGGTATCGAGCACCAGCGGCAGGTGCGGGCGCACAAGCAGGCTCGCCAACGCCGCTAGGCCGCTATACCCTTTGGGCTTGAAGAGATGCAGGACATCCGGTCGCGTAGCGAGCGCCTGCCTCAGCAGCTCCGCAGTTCGCTCGATCCCGCCGAGCGGGGCGGGCGATCTCGGCGATCGCGTATGTATCACCGTCACGCCATCATAGATCTGTCGCTTGCCGGCGTCTTCGGGATTCTGGATCGGCGGCGCGATGATACTGACGCTGTGGCCGCGCCGCACCAGCGCTTGCGCCAGCGGCAGCATGCGCGCGGAAAGCGTGCCTTTGGGTCGAATCCCGAAAGGCGCGAGCATAGCGACGCGCAACCCAGCCGGTGAGTTCATCACGGTATCCATCCCTGATAGACGAACGCGCCCGCGAGAAAGAGGTTAATCAGCAGGCCGATTTCCGCGAGCGCAAACAGCCGTAGCCCGCGCCCGGCCCAGCCAGCCAGCACGATCCACAGCGGGAAGGCCAGCATAACATGGCGCGGTAACGCCATGTAGGGCGAGAGATCGCCATTGTAATAGCACAGCGCCAGCGCCACTATCCCGATCGCATAGAGCCGATCCAGCTGATTCATCCAGCGCAGGCCCACCAGCACGATCACCACCGCCGCCCAGCCCAGGATCAGGTCGATCAGCATGTAATAATTATTCGCCGAAGTGCTGATCAGGTGCAGCTCGGCGGCGAACGTCTCCCATGGCCATGCGATGCGCTGGCCAGCCGCTACCGTCTCCGCCGAAGACGACACCAGCAAGGTATACAGGAAATCCGCCGGCCCGCGTGTGTGCGCCAGCGCGCTCAACTCGCCGAACGCCAGCGCCCGATACGCCACGACAAGGCCATACCCCAGCGGCACGAGCAGCAGCGCCGCGCCATTCCAGATATGCGTCCGGCGCTCGCGAACCGCCGGCAGCAGCGCCCACGCCAGCGGCAACGCCAGCGCCAAGCCCTGCTGGCGCGTCAGCGCCGCCAACCCGCCCAACAGCCCGGCCAACCACCAGCGCTCGTGCTGGAGTGCGAACAGCGCAGCCACTGCCAGCGCCAGAAAGATGCTCTCGCTATAGGGTGCCAGCAGGACGAACGCCGGCGGGCCGACGAGCAACAGCCAGCCGGCCGGCTGCGCCAACTCAGGGCCGTACACCTGCGCAACATAGCGGGCGAACAGCACACACAGCGCCACGCTCGCCAGCGTCGAGATCAGCAGGAGCGCCAGCCCGCCGGGATCGCCCAGCAGCCGCGCGATCGGCGTCGCCAGCAGCGGATAGAGCGGATGGAACGCCGCAGTCCCTTCGTTTGGCCGGTAGCCATGGTCGACGATACGCTGATACCAGTTGGCATCGTAGCGCATCCAAGGCATCACGATGACGCGCTGTAGCCATTGCCCCAGCGGTGCCGCGCCCGGCACGACGGCGATGCGGCGCTCGAGCGCCGTCTGCGGAGCATACGCACTGACAGCAAGCGCCACCACCTGCAACACAATCCGCAACAGCAGCACCGCGCGCGTCGCCCCGCCGATCGAGCGTAAATCCATATGCCAGCGCGAAACACGCACCGGCTCGGTTTGGGCCATCACATAGGGTTGTGTTGCCATACTATTCTTGACTAAGCCGTTCGCGCGCGGCGTTGCATGCGTTCGGTCGATCGCGCGCGAACAGACTGATACAGACGCCACCAGGCGCAGCCCATCAGCGGGAGCAGGATCGTGAGCCACATTGTTATAATCGTATTCGGCAGCCCCACCAGCAGCCCCAGCCACGAGAGACTGCTGCCGATCAGCGCAAGCGGCCCGCCAATGCCAACCCAGGTCAGCAGCAGCGGCAGCGCACTATAGACATCCGTGATCGGAAAAAGCACAACCTGCGCTGCGCCAAGCCGGGCATACCATGGCAGTCGCCATGTCAAGACGAGCAGCAGCAGGCCCCATGGCAGCAGACTAGCGGTATAAACGATGGAATTATAGCGCGCAACGCTCGCCAGCCAATCCTGCACCCAGTGCGGTTCGAGCAGCCAGCTGCCGCCCCAGATCGCGATGCCCCAGCCAGCGACCCACAGCAGCGCCCGCCGATCATAGCGCCACGACCAGACCAGCCCGGCCAATGCGAAAAGCAATCCAACCTGCGGCTTGGCCGGCAGCAGCACAATGCACAGCCCCACCAGCCAGAGCCAATGCCGGCGCATCGCAAACAGCAGCAGCACAATCACCGCGAACCAGATCAACGTCGCCTGCTTCATGATCACTGCGCCGTGCAGCGGCATGAAGCAGAACGGCAAAAACAGCAACTCGCGCCAATCTGAGCGCAGGCGAATCGCAGCCATTGAACCAACGGTGCCCGCGACAACCCAGACCACGATGGCCATCGACAGCGGCAGCAGCACGACCGGCCAGACGCCAACCACCGCCGGGAGCGGGTAGGCGAAGCCGGCGGCGGCGTACGGCACATGCCAGGCCCGCGTAAGCTCGGCAGTCATAGCCGGTCCATACGGATTCTCGCCAGCGAGCAAAGCCTGCCCCGCCCGATAGAGTGGGTAAAAATCGGTGCCCAGTCCATCCGCCGGTTGGCGCAAGAAAAAGAGCGCCACCCATAGGCACGCCATGACGATCAGCGGCAACCCGCTCATGAACGCAGGGTACCACGCCATATCGCGCACGCGAACCGGCTCTGCGGTGTGGTCAGTCATTGAGCCCTCGATCTCACGCTTCACGTTTCACTCATCACGTTTCCCACCTCATGCTGCACAAAGCAGAGGCTGCACAGCGCGACAACCCCGAGCAGCGGCACAGTCGGCACACTAGCCAGCGCCGGCACAAACAGATTCAGCCCCGCCGTCAAGACAGCCAGCACGCCGAACGCATAGATCGACCGCACGACGATGCGCTGAGACCACACATGCCGATAGAGCAAGATCGCGATCAGTATGCCAAGCAAGAAGTAATTTCGCCAGACGATCGGACTCATCAGCAAGCTCGCGCCGAGCGTGAACGCATAGCAGCGCTGCCGATCACCACGCAGCCGCCACGCGCCGAGCGCCCACACCAACGCGAGCAGCAGCGTCGCCGCATCGACCAGCCGCGCCGGCAGATCGTAGAAGACCAACAAACTGCGCAGCGAATAGTTTGCGATATGATACTGCGGCAGGCTAAAAAATGCGACCAGGCCCGCTAAGAAGCGCAGGAACTCCAGGTGCGGCCCCAGCCCGAAGAAGGCCACGCTCGCCAGCCCGAGCACGGCAACCGTCGCCGCCCCAACACCGCCGCGCCGCCGGTCCCCGCTCAACCAAAAAGCGCCGATCAGCAGCGCCGGGTAGAGCTTATAGTAGCTTGCAACGCCGATCAGCAGCCCGCCAGCGACCGGCGGCGCGGCGATCGCCAGCGCGATCATGCCGGTGAGCAACAGTTGACTCTGCCCCCACAGGATATTATCGACAGCGGGAAACAGCAGCAGCCCACCCAGCCCGATCACCAGCGCCTGCCCTCGCGAACAACCCGTGTATCTGCGCAGCAACAGCACCACGCCCAGCACGAATACAGCCACGCTCAACCCGGTAAAGAGCGCGAAAGCCCAATACGGCGGCATCCCAACCAGCGCTATAAACGGCAGCAGACCGCCGGGCGGATAGGCGAAGGGGAATGGAAAACACCCGCTATTGGCACAGGGATGCGCCACGTCATAGAGCGGGCGGTTGTGCAGGAATGCGTCGGCGGCCCCGATCATCGACCACAGATCATTTTTTCCCTCGATCAGCGGTCGCCAATCCACATGGAACAGCGTCAACATGCCCAGCGAGAGACACAGCAGACACAGTAGCAGGATAACCATCA
>Ga0075423_10001848_pt1 | contig 18949 bp, 17 predicted proteins | sample SoiMethybrSBSTD2_FD_80114 | JGI IMG/M metagenome (GOLD analysis project Ga0075423, IMG submission 80114) | Bulk soil microbial communities from a Populus tree surrounding site in Tennessee, USA - Soil MetaG P. TD hybrid SBSTD2 | ecosystem: Environmental > Terrestrial > Soil > Tree plantation...
AGTCTGCGGCGGCGACCTGTATGCAGACTGTCTGTCTCTCGCCGGCAGGCTCGATCGAGTCGATGAAGCGCATCGGGCGGCCGCCGCAGCTTTTGCGGTACAGCTCGAGCTTGCGGCGCAGGCGGAACGGCTCGATCCCCTGCGGCAGTCGGATGTCGATGACAAACGCGTCGTGTCGGAGCATGACGGAGCGGCCCTTTGCGCGACCTGGGCGCCCCTCAGCCTCACGCCGCCGCCAATACGCGACACCCCCGAGCGAGCGAACGAGATCCAGGACGTCGTCGCGAAGCAGCTCCGAGCATGTCGTGTATTGGATGCGGCAGGTTCTGCCGTCTTGCGCGACTTGACCGCAGTCGCTGTCCAGGAGGCCCTGCAAGAGCGCGATTCGGACGTCAGGCGAGTTCTGCAGGTATACCCGGGGGACGAACTTGCTGTGCGTGTGTGTGCCCGCGAGTCCAAGCTCCCGCAGAGTTGCCGTAACCGGATTGGCGACGATCACGCCCCCGCGATGACCGTGCACATGCCGAAGGATGTAGTCGTATTGCCCTTTTCGGCGCAGCTCGATCCCATCGAGCGACGCTTCGAGTGCTGTAGCTAGCTCCGGATCCGAGGTCGTAAAGCTCGGCGTCGTCTTCGTGGTGAGGCAGCCGTCGCCGAGCAGGAGGCCAACTGCACACGGGTCCAACGCGACTGTCTGTGGCTCGAACTCAGCCGGCGCGGACAGCAGCGGCAGCTCGTAGCGATGTTGATGATGGGCTCTTCGAAGGCGCCCCACCATCTCCCGCGTCTCGAGCACACGCCCCGGCTTCCCGCGGCTTCGATCTTCACGCGTGAAGACGTGCCAGAGGTGCTCGTCGCAGCAGAGCGTGGAAGCCCCGTCCTGTGTCCACACCCGAAACACAGGCCTGTTGCCCTGTGGGTAGACGCCGATGACAGGCGTCGGCCGCCCGTCGGACCCGATGACGAGGTCGCCGACCCGCAGACTCCCGATCGGCTGAAAACCGTTCGGCGTCAACACGCCTCTCGAGAGCGGCTGCGCTCGACCGCGCATGTAAGCCAGCGGCGCGACCTCGACCGTGCCGCGCTCCATGTACGTGTTCAGACGCTCGGCGTCGAGCATGTCGTAGAGCGCGTCGAAGAGCGGCCGTAGGTACGGGTCGACCTTCGCGAGCAGGTCGCCCGGCAGGAAGCCCAGGCGCTCGCCCGCTTCCACGGCGGGCCGGGTGAGGATGATCCGCGCCACCTGCCGGTCCTGCAGCGCCGCGACCGCGAGCGCCATTGCGAGATATGTCTTCCCGGTGCCCGCCGGGCCGATCCCGAAGGTGACCGTGCAGTTGCGGATCGCCTCGACGTACCGCTTCTGCGTGACGGTCTTCGGAGTGATCTGCTTGCCGCGGTGGCGCCAGACGACGTCGCCGAAGACGTCCTGCACGTTCTCCGCCTGGTCGAGCGCCTTCACGACGGCGTCCACAGTCGCCGGGCCGATCTCCTGCCCCGTCTCCACGAGCTCCACCAGCTCGTCGACGACCGCGCGCGCCTCGGCGACGCGCACGTCGTCGCCGGCGATCGTCAACCTGTTGCCGCGGAGCAGGATGTTGATCTTCAGACGCTCGCGGAGCGCCTCGAGAATGCCGTCGCCGATCGAGGCGAGCTCCGCCGCGACGTCGTTCGAAACGTCGAGCACCTGCTCCGTCAGGCGAGCTTCTCCTTCACCAGTTGGCCGACCACCGAGCCGTCAGCACTACCGGACACCTGCGGCATGACGTCCGCCCGAGGCGCCGCCTTGCGGCGCCGACCATCGAGGAGGCGCGAGCTCCGCTCGCGCCTCCGGCCCGGTTGAAGCGCTCGAGTCATGCCAACTTCTCTTTGACCAGTTTGCTGACGACCGAGCCATCCGCGCGGCCGCTCACCTGCGGCATTACATCGGCCATGACGCGGCCGAAGTCGCGCATCGACGTGGCGCCGTTCTCCGCTATCGCGTCGTCCACGATCTCCTCGACCTCGTCCTCCGAGAGCGGCTCCGGCATGAACTCCTCGAGCACGGCGAGCTCGCGCTCCTCCGCGTCGGCCTGTTCGTCGCGGCCGCCGCCGCGGAAGGCATCGGCGGCCTCGACGCGTCGCTTCCGCTCGCGCTGGAGGACCTGCAGCTCCTCCTCGTCGGACAGCGGGCGCTGCAGCTCCTTCTCCGCGGACCGCAGGCTCGCGATGATCAGCCGCAGCGCGTCGCGCCGCTCGGCGTCGCGCGCAAGCGTCGCCTCCTTGAGATCGTCCTCCATGCGTGCGACCAGGCTCATCCGGGCACCCCGTGCAAGCGTCCGCCGAGGACGTGCCAGTGCAGATGGAAGATCGTCTGGCCTCCGCCCTCCCCCACGTTGACGACGACGCGGTAGTCCTCGAGGCCCGCATCGCGCGCCGTGTCGCGGACGAAGTCCAACATGCGCTTCGCCTCGTCGGGCGGGAACTCGCAGATCTCGCGAAACGTCGGAACGTGCCGCTCCGGGATGACGAGCAGGTGCGTGTCGGCGCGCGGGTTGATGTCGCGGACCGCGACGAAGCCGTCGCCCTTGCGGACGTGATCCCCGTCCTGCACGAGCCGGCAGAAGAGACAGTCGTCAGGCAGCGAGGATCCCCTCCTCCGAGACGGCGGCCCCGCGAACGCGCACGAGCTCGCCGACAGGCGCGTCGACGAGCCACGGCGAGTAGTCGTCGCCGTAGCCGCGGCCGGGGCGGTCGACGAGCACGACGTCGTCGGCGCCGACCTTCGTCTGCCAGCGAGCGCGGCACGCTGCATCCGAGGCAGCGCGCAGGCGCGCGCTGCGCTCCTTCTTCACCTGCGGCGGGACGGCATCGCGCTGCGCGGTAACCGTGCCCGGGCGTGGCGAGTACGGAAACACGTGCACCTTCGTGATGCCGGCAGCGTCGACCACGGCGAGCGTCCGCTCGAAGCCTGCGTCGGTCTCCGTCGGGAACCCGACGATCGCGTCGGTCGTGACGTTGAAGTCCTCGAGGGGCTGGAGGCGGTGCAGGAACGTCGCGACGGAGTAGCGCCGCGCCATGTCGCGGAGCACACCGTCGTCTCCGGACTGCAGCGGGACGTGCAGGTGGCGGCTGACGGCCGGCGTCTCACGGAGCGCCTCGACGAGCTCCGCGTCGACGTGGTTGACCTCGATCGACGAGAGGCGCAGCCGCGCGAGACCGGGAACCGAGCCCACTTCCCGCACGAGCCGCGGCAGCTTGTAGCCCGCGTCGCGGTCGCGGTAGCAGCCGAGGTTGATCCCGGTGAGCACGATCTCGCGATGCCCCTGCGCCACGCGGCGGCGCGCCTCGGCGAGCACCGCCGCGGCAGAACGGCTCCGCGATGCGCCGCGGACGAGCGGGATCACGCAGAAGTTGCACGAGAAGCTGCAGCCGTCCTGGATCTTCACGAACGCGCGCACCCGGTCGAGCCGCGCGTCGGCCTGAACACAGCCGAGCGTGCCGACGTCGCCCGCGACGTATGCAGGCGTCTCCTCGCTTCGCCGGGCAACGACCGTGACGTTCTGCGGCAGGCCCGCGAACGCGTCGGCAGCCAGGTTCGCCGCACAGCCGGTGACGTAGACGGTTCGGTGCGTCCGCGCCGCGCGGGTCGCCGCCTGGCGCGACTTGCGCACGGCCTCGTGCGTGACGCAGCAGGAGTTCACGACCGCCACGTCCGTGCCGCCCTCGACGTGGCCGTCGGCGAGCAGAGCCTCGCGGATCTCGTGGGCGTCCGTGTGCGACACCTTGCAGCCGAGAAAACGGATGGAGAAACCTGCCATCGGCTCGGGATGCTACTCCGCGGCCTCGTACAGGTCGGCCGCCCAGCTGTCCCGCGTGAGCCGCCGGACGTGCCGGTATGTCTCCAGCCCCGTCGGGTCGGTCGGGAGGTAACCGGACCCGACGAGCAGCCGGGAGCGCACGTGCCGAGCGACCCTCTCCAGGGTGGGCCGCGTGATGTTCGCCAGCGCGACGTCGGTCTGCGGCAACTCCGCCGCGACGACGTCGGCAACGTCGGCCTGCACGTCGACGCCGTTCGCCCGGGCGTTCGCGCGCGTCGCCTCGACGGCGTGCTCGTCCGAGTCGAGCGCCAGCACCGGAGCGAAGCCGAGCTTCGCCGCGGCGATGGCGAGCACGCCCGAGCCGCAGCCCAGGTCGACCACGCTCCCGCGGTCGAGGTCGAGCAGCAGCTCGACGCAGAGCTGCGTCGTCGGATGAGCGCCGGTGCCGAACGCCCGGCCCGGCTCGATCACGACCGCCTGGGCGTCCGGCGGCGGGTCGGACCACGGCGGGCCGATCCATAGCGGGCCGACGCGCACCGGACGGTGGAACGCTTTCCACCGCTCGCGCCAGTCGCCGGCGACGTCCTGCGCCCGCGCCCCGCCGAATGCGTGCCACAGCCGCTCCTCCCCGCCGGAGTCTGTGTACGCGACCAGCTCGACGCTGTCGTGGGTGTCGACTTCCTCGAACCCGCCCGGGAACAGCTCGAGCATCTGCGCGCGCGCCTCTTCGACGCGTTCGGCGGGCACGGTGACCGAGACGCGCCGCAGACCTGTCAGCGGAAAGCGCTCTTCAGCTTGTCGAAGAACCCCTCGCTCGGCTCGTACGTCTCCGCGCCTGCGAGCCGTTCGAACTCTTCCAGCAGCTGCCGCTGGTCCTCCGTCAGACGGCGCGGCACCGTGACGTTCACGAGCACGCGCTGGTTGCCGCGGCCGAAGCCCTGGAGGACGGGCAGGCCGCGGCCGCGCAGGACGACGACCTCGCCTGGCTGCGTGCCGGGCTCGAAGGTCATCTGCTCATCGCCCTGCAGCGTCGGCACCGTCGTGGTCGCGCCGAGGGCAGCCTGTGTGATCGTGAGGTCCACGGTCGTGTAGACGTCGTTCCCCTCGCGGACGAAGCGCTCGTCCTGGCGCACGTGCACTTCCACGTACGCGTCGCCCGATCGCGCGCCGGCGCTGCCGGCGTGCCCTTCGCCCGTGAGCCGGATGCGCTGGCCGTCGTGGATCCCGGCCGGGATCTCGACCTCGAGCGTCCGCTCCTCGAGCACGCGGCCGGCGCCCTGGCACTTCTCGCACGGGTGCTCGATCAGCTTGCCCGCGCCGCTGCAGGTCGGACAGGTGCCCGCCCGGACGAACTCGCCGAACACGCTGCGCGACACCTGCCGCACGCGTCCGCTCCCGCCGCAGGTCGGGCAGGTCGTGACCGGCGTGTCCGGCTCGGCGCCGCTCCCGCTGCAGCGGTCGCACGGGACGGCGACCCCGAACGGCACCTCGCGCGTCGTCCCGGTCGCGACCTCGGCGAGGTCGAGCTCGATGTGCGCCGCGATGTCGGCGCCGCGCGCGCGGCCCATCCGTCCGCCCATCCCGAACAGGTCGTCGCCGAAGAACGCCGAGAACAGATCCGAGAGGCTGCCGAGGTCGAACGAGCTCGGCTCGAACCCGCCGCCGCGGAGGCCGGCATGGCCGAAGCGGTCGTAGAGCTGCCGCCGCTCCGAGCTCGACAGCACCTCGTATGCCTCGACCACCTCACGGAAGCGCTGTTCCGCGTCGGGCGCATCGGAGACGTCGGGATGGAGCTCGCGGGCGAGACGCCGGAACGCGCGCTTGACGTCGTCGGCGCTCGCGTCGCGGTCGACGCCGAGAAGCTCGTAGTAGTCGCGCTCGGTGCTCAGTTGTCCTCGTACACGTCTTCGACGAAGCGCGACAGCTCCTGCGCCGCGCCGCGCACGGAGCGAATCGCCTTCTCGTAGTCCATGCGAACGGGCCCGAGCAGGCCGACGGAGCCGAGGGCGCGGTTCGTGAGGCCGTACGTCGCGCCGACGAGGGCCGCCTCCTGCAGCGCCGGATGGTCGAGCTCTCCGCCGACGCGGACCCAGGTGCGCAGCGGGTTGAGCGCCTCGCCCAGCAGCTCGAGGAGCGCGGCGCGCCGCTCGAGCGTGATCAGGACGTGCCGGTACAGGTCGAGCTCGTCGTTGCGCGCACTTTCGAGCAGCTCGGGGGCCCCGCCGAGGTACAGCCGCTGCTCTGGCTGCATCACGTCTGTGAACGCCGGCCTGATCGCGGCGAGGAAGCGCCGCTCGGCGACGGAGAGGCTTGGGTCCTCCAACGCGCGCCGCACGGCGTTCGTCCCGAGCCGGAGGCCTGCGAGCCGCTCGTTCAAGTACTCGCGCGCCCAGTTCGCAAGCCCGGCATCGATCGGCCCCTCGAACGTGACCACGCGTTTCGCGACGCCGCCGGTGGAGGTGATCACGACCGCCATCACCGTGCGCGGGTTGAGGAGGACGATCTCGACGTGGCGCACCGACGTCGTCTGCAGCTGCGGGGCGGACACGAGGGCCAGCATGTGCGTCGCGCGCGACAGCACCTCGCTCGTTGCCTCGAGCGCGGAGTCGATCTCCCGACGGAGCTCCGACAGATCGAGCGGGAACGCGTCCGGCCGTTGCTCCTGCCGCGCCAGCAGCTCGTCCGCGTGGAGCCGGTACGCGAGCTCGGTCGGGACGCGCCCGGCCGACGTGTGCGGATGGGTCAGGAGCCCGCGTGCCTCGAGCTCCGCGAGCTCGGTACGGACGGTCGACGGCGAAACCTTCAGACCCGCGCGCTCGACGAGATAGCGCGAGCCGACCGGCTGGCCGGTCGCGATGTATTCCTCGACGACTCGTCCGAGGATCTCTCGTTGCCGGGGAGTCAGCCCCGCTGCGGGATCACTTGCCATTTGCAGCCAGTTTAGGCCAGGAGGTCCGCCGTCACGCCGCCGCCGAGCATGCGTCCGCGCGGCGTCAGCGCCAGCGTGCGCCCATTGCGATCGACCAGGCCAAGGCGCTGCAGCCGGTCGAGCGCACGGCCGTCGAGCACCTCGCCGAGCCCGTCGACGACCAGCGGCACGTCGAGCCGGAGCCCGAGCATCACACGCTCGCGCTGCCGCACATCGAGCGGAAGCGGCTCGAGCTCACGCTCCGGGCGGCGGCCCGCGACGAGCGGCGAGACATACGCCAGGAGTCGAGGTGTGTTTCGCCAGCGGCAACCTTCGATTGTCGAAACCGCGCCGATCCCGAGCCCGAGATAATCGCGGCCGAGCCAGTAGGCCAGGTTGTGGCCCGCACGAAGGTCGCGACCGTTTGCGCGGTCGGGCGTCCGACAGAAGTTCGCGGTCTCGTACCAGCGGTACCCGGCCGACATCAGGCGGTCGACGACGATTTCGAAGTACGACTCCATCGCGTCGGCCTGACGTGCCAGCTCCTCTCCGTGGGCATGGGTGAAGCGCGTTCCCGGCTTTGCCTCGAGCTCGTAGCAGGACAGGTGCTCAGGCCCGAGCTCCAGCGCATCGCCGAGATCGGCCTCGAGGTCGGAGGGGCTCTGGCCGGGGATCCCGTAGATGAGATCGAACGAGATGTTGTCAAATCCGGCATCACGGAGATGGTAGAAGGCGCCCCGGACGGTGTCCGGCTGGGCAACACGCTCGAGCACGGAGAGCAAGTGCGGACGGAAGCTCTGCACACCCAGCGACACGCGGTTCACGCCCAGCCGGCGCAACCTGCGCGCGAGCTCCTGCGTCACCGTCTCGGGATTCGCCTCGACGGTCATTTCGGTGGCGGGCGGCAGCGCGTGCAGCAGGCGCTCGAGCGCCGACGGCTCGGTGAAGGTCGGCGTGCCTCCACCGAGGAACACTGTCTCCAGCTCGGGTGCGAGCCGGTCGCGCTCGAGGGCGAGCTCCCGCAGCAGCGCGTCGACGTAGGCCCCGTGCTGGCCGGTGCGTCCGACGACGGTGACGAAGTCGCAGTAGCCGCAGCGGTGCGCGCAGAACGGCAGGTGCACGTACAGATGGCGCGTCACTTCCGCTCCCCGTCCAGGTTGAGCACGGCGAGGAAGGCCTCTTGCGGCACCTCGACCATGCCGACCTGCTTCATCCGCTTCTTGCCGGCCTTCTGCTGCTCCAGGAGCTTGCGCTTACGCGTGATGTCGCCGCCGTAGCACTTCGCGAGCACGTCCTTTCGCCGTGCCTTTACGGTCTCGCGCGCGATCACCCGGGCGCCGATCGCCGCCTGGATCGCAACGTCGAACTGCTGGCGCGGGATCTCCTTCTGCAGGCGCTCGACGAGCGCCCGGCCGCGGTCGTAGGCCGAGTCGCGATGGACGATCAGCGACAGCGCGTCGACCGGCTCGCCGCCGACGAGCACGTCGACGCGGACGAGCTTCCCGGGCCGGAACCCGATCACGTCGTAGTCGAAGCTCGCGTAGCCGCGCGTCCGCGACTTCAGCTGGTCGTAGTAGTCGAGGACGATCTCGGAGAGCGGCAGCTCGTAGGTGAGGTGCACGCGCTCCTCCGACAGGTACTCGAGGTGGTCGAACCGTCCGCGGCGGTCGTTGTTGAGCTCCATGACGGTCCCGACGAATTCCTTGGGGACGATGATCGAGGCCTTGATGTACGGCTCCTCGACCTCTTCGAGCTCGTTCGGCATGTCGGCGGGGGTGTGCACCTCCACCCACTCGCCATGCGGGGGCTTCACGCGGTAGGCGACGTTCGGCGCGGTCACGAGCAGGTCGAGGTCGAACTCGCGCTCGAGCCGCTCGCGGACGATCTCCATGTGCAGCAGGCCGAGGAACCCGCAGCGAAACCCGAATCCGAGCGCCTGCGACGTCTCGGGCTCGTAGAAGAGCGCGGCGTCGTTGAGCTTCAGCTTCTCGAGCGCGTCGCGCAGCTCGGGATAGTCGTCCGAGTCCGTCGGGAAGAGCCCCGCGAACACCATCGGCTTGACGTCCTTGTACCCAGGGAGCGGCTCCGCCGCGGGGCGGCTCTCCGACGTGAGCGTGTCGCCGACGCGAAGCCGCGACACGTCCTTGAGCCCCGTGATCACGTACCCGACCTCCCCGGCCTCGAGCGTGCGCGACGGCCGGCGAGTCGGCGAGAAGAAGCCGAGCTCCTCCGCCTCGAAGCGCGTGCCGAGCGCCATCGCACGCAGCGGCTCACGCGTCGAGAAGCTCCCGTCGACAACGCGCACGAACGCGACCACGCCGCGGTACTGGTCGTACGACGAGTCGAAGATGAGAGCGCGGGCAGGCGCTTCCGGATCGCCGGCCGGCGACGGCACGCGCTCGACGATCGCGTCCAGCACGTCCTCCACCCCCTGCCCGGTCTTCGCCGAGATGCGCAGGACATGCTCGGGCGAGTCGCCGATCAGATCGGCGATCTCGACGGCGGCTGCGTCGGGATCGGCCTGCGGCAGGTCGATCTTGTTCACGACCGGGACGATCTCGAGGTCGTTCTCGATCGCGAGGTACGCGTTGGCCAGCGTCTGCGCCTGCGTGCCCTGCGCTGCGTCGACCACGAGCAGCGCGCCCTCGCAGGCCTGCAGGGAGCGCGACACCTCGTAGGTGAAATCCACGTGCCCCGGCGTGTCGATCAGGTTGAGCTGGTGGCCTTTCCACTCGACGCGGACGGCCTGCGCCTTGATCGTGATCCCGCGCTCGCGCTCGAGCTCCATCGAATCGAGCACCTGCTCGCGCATGTCGCGGCTCGAAACGGCGTGCGTCAGCTCGAGGATGCGGTCGGCCAGCGTCGACTTCCCATGGTCGATGTGGGCGATGATCGAGAAGTTGCGTATGCGGTCTTGGGACATCTCAGGCCTGCGGAAGTCGGCGTCGCAAAGCTAGCAACGCCCCGAGCTCGCGAACCTTGAGCGCCCTGCAGACCATCAGGTACGCGGCGACCCCTGCGAGCAGCGCGGTCACGACGGCGAAGAGCTGGCCCAAGAACGAGCGGCCGAGCGCGTCGTCGAGGACCCACCACGTGCCGTACGCCGCGCCCGCGAGTGCCGCCGACCCGACCACGATGCGCACGACGGAGTCGGCGATCGCCCGGCCGCCGAGGCGCCCGAGCCTGCGGCGCATCAGGGCGAGCAGGAGAGCGCTCCCGGCGACGTTGACACAGGATGTCGCGAGCGGGATGCCCCACGTCCCGAACCGGTAGAACGCCGCGTCGAGCGCGGCGTTGATCCCGAGGTTCCCGAGTGCGACCGCAGTCGGGATCCAGTTCGACTGCAGGCTGAAGAAGCCGCGGTTGAGCAGCAGCATGACCCCGTTGAAGAAGAGCCCGGCGGAGAAGGCGGCGAGCGCAGCGGCGACGACCGGTGTCTGCGCCGGCTCGAAGTGTCCGCGCTGGTAGACGATGCGCGTGATCGGCTCGGCGAGCACGGCGCTCATCACGCCGGCCGGGATCAGGAGGAAGGCGATCTGCCGCAGGCCGAGCCCGAGCGTGTCGCGGAAGCCGGACGTGTCGTTCCGTGCCGCGAGGCGCGACAGCGACGGAAACAGCACCGTCGTGATCGCGACGGAGAAGATCCCCTGCGGCAGCATGTACAGGCGGAACGCCTTGTCGATCGCCGTCGGCGCGAGCTCCGGGTCGATCAGCCGCGACGCGAAGATCGAGTCGACGACGGCGTTGAAGTTGATCAGGCCGAGCCCGAGCGTCACCGGGAGCATCAGCTTCAGCACGCGCCACACGGCCGGGTCGTGCCAGTCGATCAGCACGCGCAGGCTGCCATCGAGCCCGCGCAGCCAGGGGATCGGCAGGAGCACCTGGATCACCGTCCCGATCACGATCGAGACGGCATACACGTACAGCTTCGTGTCCATCGTCTCCGCTCGCGGGACGCCGAGCACGAGCCCGGCGATGATCGCGAGGTTCCAGAAGACGGGGCTGAGCGCCGGAACGGTGAAGCGCTCGTAGCTGTTGAGGATCCCGACGATGATCCCGGAGACTCCGAGCAGCGCGACGATCGGGAAGAGCACGCGCGACAGCCCGACCGCGAGCTCCTTGTCGCCGCCGGGATCGCCGAACAGGCCGATGATCCACGGCGCGGCGACGATGAAGATCGCGGTCAGCCCGGTCAGAAAGAGGAGGACGAGCCAGAAGAGACTCGATGCGACGCGCCACGCACGTTGACGCTCGCCGCGCTCCTGCAGCTCGGTGAAGACGGGCACGAACGCCGAGGACAGGGCCGCGTCGGCGACGAGCGCGCGCACCAGGTTCGGGACCTGGAACGCGACGGTGAAGGCGTTGATCTTGCCGGCAACTCCGAAGTAGTACGCGGCGACGACCTCGCGAACGAGGCCGAGGATGCGCGAGAGGGCGGTGAGGAGCGAGAAGATCGCCGTCGACCTGGCGAGCCGGCGGCCGGAGCGCTCGTCCACCCGCGCGAGTATAGGGAGGGCACCCTCTGGTACCATGCCGCCGCCCGCGAAGTAGCGGGCCTTTTCACGCTGATGCCGAACATCCGACAACAGAAGAAGCGAGTTCGCACCGCCGCGAAGCAGCGGCTCGAGAACCTGCACTACCGCTCGACCGCGAAGACGCTCGCAAAGCGCCTCGAGACTGCGGTGAAGGACGGCGACAAGGACCGCGTCGCCGCCGAGCACCGTGAGCTCGTCCGCTGGCTCGACCGCGCGGCTGCCCGCGGCGCGATGCACCGCAACACGGCCGCCCGGCGGAAGGCGCAGGCGGCACGGCTCCTGCAGAGTCGGTCGTAAAACGGCCGCGCCGGCAAAGCCGGCACAGCCTCCTATGACGGCGTCGCAAGCGACGCCTCAGGACCGCGCCGGAAAAGCCGGCACAGCCTCCTATGACGGCGTCGCAAGCGACGCCTCAGGACCGCGCCGGAAAAGCCGGCACAGCCTCCTATGACGGCGTCGCGAGCGACGCCTCGGTCTCAGGCCGCGCGGATCGTCAGCTCCGGCGGCTAGGCCGCCGCGGCTTCGCGCGGTCGCGTGATCTCGACCAGCGCGCGCTCGAGCTCGAGATCGACCGTGAGGCGCGAGCCGCCCTTGACCGCGTGGTCGAGCTCGGCGAGGCGCACCACCGCGTCGCGCAGCTCGTCGGGGCCGTAGTTCCGCGCCTGCGCGTAGAGCTTCTCGACGTAGAACGGGTGGCGTTTCAGCCGCGAAGCCGCTTCCCTCGCGGTCAGCCCCTCCGCCGCGAACACCTGGCAGTCACGGACGCGGCCGACGTGCGCGACGAGCATCCCGATCAGCATCGGCACGGTGCGCGAGACAGGATCGCCCGAGCGCTCGAGGAGCGTCTGGCACGCGCCGAGCGCGCCCGGTAGATCGCGCCGGCCCCACGCGTCGGTGAGCTCGTACCCAGGCACCTCGGCACAGCCGGCCGCGAGGAGCTCGATCTCGCGCGTGCCGACCGGCTCGCCGCCGGACCACGTCGCGATCTTGTCCACCTCGCTCGCGAGCTCCTCGGGGTCCTCGCCCACGACCTCGATCAGCAAGCGCGCAGCTTCGGCGTCGACGCTCACCCCGCGTTCCCCGAACTGCTTCGCGACCCAGTCGGCCATGCGCCGCTTCGGCACGTCATAGACGAGCAGATCGCCGACCTTCGCACAGGCCTTGGCCAGCGCGGAGTCCTTCTTGAGCTCCGAGGCGACGAGTGCGAGCACGGTGTCGGGCGCGGGGCTCGCAAGGTACGCAGCGATCGACTTCGTGTCGGCGGCCTTCCAGCGGTCGACGTCCTCGACGATCACGAGGCGCCCGCCCCCGCCGAGCAGGCCGAGCGAGTTGCACGCCGCGACCGCGTCGTCGCCGCTCGCCTCGTGCGCGCTGAGAAGCTCCGTCGCGTCCTCGCCGATGCGATCGCGCAGCCGTCGCAGCGCGCGCTGGATCTTCGGGCGATCGGCGCCCGTGATCAGGTAGACGGGCTTGAGCTCGGTCGCTGCCATCCGGGCCAAGCATAGGCACCGAGGAGGAGTGCGCCGGCAAGCAGGACGAGCAAGCCGTGGCTCGACCGGATCTGGGCGAACGGAAGGCCGCCGACGAGCCGCGCCACGGCTCCGAGGTATGCCGCGCACCAGCCGTTCAGCCACGCTAGAGCGCCGGCAGCGCTCGGTGACAGCGGCGCGATCGCCGTCGCGGCGAGTGCAAGCGTGAGGAGCGGAACGACCGCCGGCGCGGCCAGCACGTTCGCGGGAACCGCGAGCAGCTGGAGCGAGTGGAACTGCACCCACAGGATCGGTGCCGTCGCGACGCCGCAGGCTGCAGACACGGCGATGCCGGGACGCGCGATGCCGAGCGGATAGCCCTCGAGCACGCGCTGGAAGCGCGGCGCGAGCACGAAGATCGCCGTGACGGCGGCGAACGAGAGCTGGAAGCCCGCGTCGAAGAGCGTGTAGGGGTTCCACGCGAGGAGCCCCACGGCCCCGACGAGCAGGAGGTGCCAGCGATCGGTCGCCCGGGCCGTCAACCACGCAAACGAGCAGAGTGTCCCCGCGACTCCGGCGCGCACGACCGACGGCTGGGCGCCCACGGCGAGCACGTACGCACCGATCGCGGCGACCGCGCCGAGGTGCGCGAGCACGCGCGAGACGCCGAGAACGAACGCGACGGCGAGGACGCTGCCTGCGACGAGCACGACGTTCTGCCCGGACACCGCGAGCAGGTGATACAGGCCCGCGGCGCGGAAGCGCCGGCGCAGCTCGTCGGAGAGGCCGTTCTCGTCCCCGAGCACGACGCCTTCGACGACGGCGGCGCGCTCACCGCGCAGTCCGCGCGCTATCGACGCGCGCAGGTGCCTTCGCAGTTCATCGGCGACGCCGCCCAGGCCGCGGCGATGCCCGACGACATGCCACTCGTCGAGTCGCAGCACGACGTGGACGCCCCGGCGGCGAAGCCAGGTGCGCTCGTCGAACCCGTTGCTCGGACCGCGCGGCCGCTTCACGACGGCGAGCGCGCTCAAGATGCCGCCCTGTGGAGGGGCGCGCCCCGCGGCAAGCTCGAGCAGCACCGGCTCGCGTACGCGGCGCCGGGCATATCGCGTCGCCAGTGCGGGCGCGCGCAGCTCGAACCGACCGTGCCGCACGGGCCCGCTGACGACCACGAGCACGCGCGCCGCCTCGCCGACGTGCGCCCCCAGCGCCGTGCGATCGAGCTGGTCGAGACGCGCGCTTCCCCAACACCAACCGATCAGTGCCAGACATGCGACACCGACCGCGGCGCGCGGCAGCCCCGCGACTGCGACGCAGAGCAGCAGCGCACAACCGGCGAAACCGACCCGAGCGAAGTTCGCCAAGGCCAGGCCGGCGCACAGCCCTGCCGCGAGCAGCTGCGGCCTGATCACGGCGCCACCAGCGGGCGTAGGTCGGATAGCCGCGCGGGGCCGATGCCCGGCACGGCGTCGAGCTCGTCGGCGGAGCCGAAGCCGCCGTGTTGCGTCCGGTAGTCGATGATCTTCTGCGCGGTCACCGGGCCTACGCCCGGCAATCCATCGAGCTGGTCGAGCGTCGCGCTGTTCAGGTGCACCGGGCCGCTCGGCGCCGAGGGCGCACCGGCGGCCGCAGCCGGGCCGCCGGCCGTGCCGGCGCGCGGCACGACGACCTGCTCGCCGTCGGCGACGAGCGCGGCGAGGTTGAGCAGCTCGAGGTCGGCCTTGCGCGTCGGACCGCCGGCACGCGCGACGGCGTCCGCCACGCGCGAGCCGGTGCGCACGCGGTAGAGGCCGGGCCGCCGCACGGCGCCGACGACATCAACGTAGAGCTGCGCCGTCTTGGGGCGCGCCGCGCTCGGCGCGACGTGGAGCGGCGGTGGGACGCTCGCGTGGCCGGGATGCAAAAAGAGCCGGCCGCCGAGCGCGAGCGCTACGACGGCAGCGACCGCTGCGGCGAGGAGACGGCGACGGTCCTGGAAGAGCTCCGACATGCCACCCAAGCGTGGCGGCGAAGCTCACACGTGTCTGTGCCTAGTTGACGACGAGATTGACGAGCTTGCGCGGCACGACGATCGTCTGCCGGATCTCGCCGCCGTTCAGCTGCGCCTGCACCTTCGGCGACTCCTTGGCGCGAGCGACCAGCTCGTCCTCCGGCAGGTCGGCCGGCACCTCGAGGCGGTCGCGCACCTTGCCGTTCACCTGCACCACCAGCTCGAATGTGTCCCGCTGCAGCAGCGACGGATCGGCTGTCGGCCACGGCTGCTCCCACAGCCGCTCGTGGCCCAGCCGCCCCCACAGCTCCTCGGCAACGTGCGGCGCGGCCGGCTGGATCAGCGAGACTGCCGTCTCGACCGCGAAGCGCGCGCCGGGCGCGCTCGGATCGCGCGCAATCTCGTTGACCAGCTCCATCACGGCCGCGATCGCGGTGTTGTACGCGAAGCGGCGGCCGATGTCGTCCGTCACCTTGACGATCGTCTCGTTCGCCTTGTGCGCGAGCTCGCCCGTGCCTTCGTCCGGCGACTGCGCGGCGACCTCGAGCGCGACGCGCCAGAGCCGCCGGAGGAAGCGCGACATCCCCTCCAACCCCGTCGCCTGCCATTCGACGCGCGCATCCGCGGGGCCGATGAACAGGATGTAGAGCCGCAGCGCGTCGGCGCCGTGCTCGCGGACGAAGTCGTCGGGACTGATGGCGTTGCCCTTGGACTTCGACATCTTCGCGCCGCCCATGTCGACCCAGCCGTGATTGAACAGCCGCGAGAACGGCTCGCGGAAGCCGACGATGCCGAGGTCGTTCAGCACCTTGATGAAGTAGCGCGCATAGAGCAGGTGCAGGACCGCGTGCTCGATGCCGCCGATGTACTGGTCGACCGGGCACCACTCGTCGATCGCCGCGCGCTCAAACGGTGCCGTGTCGTTGTGCGGATCGCAATAGCGCAGGAAGTACCAGGACGAGTCGACGAACGTGTCCATCGTGTCGGCCTCGCGCCGCGCCTCGCCTCCGCACTGCGGGCACGGGACGCGGATCCAGTCCTCCGCGGACTCGAGCGGCGACTTGCCCTTCGGGGCGTAGTCCTCGATCTCGGGCAGCAGCACCGGCAGCTCCTCTTCCGGCACCGGGACGATCCCGCAGCTCCCGCAGTGGACGACCGGGATCGGGCTGCCCCAGTACCGCTGCCGTGACAGCAGCCAGTCGCGCAGGCGATAGCTGATCGCGGGGCGGCCACGGCCGCGCTCGCCGAGCCACTCGACGATCTGTCGCTCGCCCTCGGGCGCCGGCAAGCCGGTGAACTGCTCGCAGTTGACGAGAATCGCCTCGCGGGACTTCGCGACGTAGGGCAGCTCCGGCTCGCTCCCGTCGACGGGCGCGATCACTTGCCGAACCGGCAGCTCGTACTTCGCGGCGAACTCGAAGTCGCGGTCGTCGTGCGCGGGCACGGCCATGATCGCGCCGGAGCCGTACTCCATCAGCACGTAGTCGGCGACCCACATCGGGATGCGCTCGCCGTTCGCGGGATTGGTCGCAAAGCGTCCGGTGAAGACGCCGTCCTTCTCCTTGTTCTCGCGCTCCGCGAACGAGTGCGCCGCCGTGCGCCGCACGTAGTCGAGCACGGCGGGCTCCTGTTCGGTGCCCGCGACGAGCTTCGGCACGAGCGGATGCTCCGGCGCGAGCACGAAGAAGGTCGCGCCGTAAACCGTGTCCGCGCGGGTGGTGAAGACGGGAATGTCGATGTCGAGCTCGTCGACGCGGAAGAGCAGCTCGGCGCCTTCCGAGCGGCCGATCCAGTTGCGCTGCGCCGCGAGGATCCGCTCGGGCCACGACTCGAGCAGGTCCATCTCGTCGAGCAGCTCGTCCGCATACGTGGTGTAGCGGAAGAACCACTGCTCGAGCATCTTCGACTCGACGAGCGTCCCGCACCGCTCGCAGCGGCCGTCGATCACCTGCTCGTTCGCGAGCACTGTCTGGTCTTTCGGGCACCACTTGACCGGTGCCTCCTTTCGCATCGCCTGGCCCGCCTTCAGGAACTGCAGGAAGAGCCACTGGGTCCAGCGGTAGTACTCGGGCTCGTGGCTGGCGATCTCGCGCTCCCAGTCGATAGCCCAGCCCATGCGCTTCATCTGCGCGCGGATCTTCTTGATGTTCTCGCGGACGATGTCCCGTGGATGGCCGCCGTCGCGGATCGCCGCGTTCTCGGCGTTCAGGCCGAACGAGTCGAACCCCATCGGGCGCATGACGCGCTTGCCGTGGCGCCGGTGGAAGTGCGTGAGGACGTCGCCCTGCGTGTAGTTGCGCACCTGGCCGACGTGCAGCGTCCCCGAAGGGTACGGAAGCATCTCCAGGACGTAGTACGCGTTGCCCGCATCGGGACCAGCGTTGGGCGTGTGGAAGGCGTTCTCGTCCTCCCACACCTTCTGCCACCTGGTCTCGATTGCCTGCGGGTCGTACGTCTCCATGACCGTCCTCTGAAACGAAAAAGCCTCTCGCGAGAGAGGCCGTGGGGAGCTGGCGCGGCCTTCGCCGCGGTGGCTCCTTTTCCTACAGAAGCAGCTCCTTCATTGCCTCGGAGGGTAGCACCGCGCCAAAATGCCCGCCATGAGCGATTACACACACATCAACCTCAAGGAAGACGTCGACGACCAGGCGCCCAACTTCGGGCTTGCGCCGGATCTCGAGTTCCGGATGGCGCGCGTGCCCCTCGAAATGGAGAACGCCGGCGTCAGCTACCTCCGGATCGGCCCCGGCTTCCGGATGCCGTTCGGTCACAGGCACAAACAGCAGGAGGAGGTCTACGTCCTCGTCAGCGGCAGCGCAAAGATCAAGATCGAGGACGACGTGCGCGAGCTCAAGCAGTGGGACGCGGTCCGGCTCCACCGCGACACGATGCGGGGCTTCGAAGGCGGCCCAGAGGGGGCCGAGCTCATCGCGATCGGCGCGCCGAACACCGGGCCGGGCGACGCCGACACGACGCAGGATTGGTGGAGCGACTAGCGCGCCGCTCCTAGCCCTCTTCCCCGACACGGCCGCCGTCGAGGACGGCCAGCTCGCCGTCGGCGGTGTCCGCGCGGGCGCGCTCGCGTCGGAGTTCGGCACGCCGCTCGTCGTCTACTGCCGGGACACCGTTCTCGCGCGTGCGCGCGCGTACGCGCGCGCGGATCCTGACGCGCTCGTGGTCTACGGGACGAAAGCGTTCCCGAACGTGGCCCTCCTGCGGCTGCTCGCCGCCGAGGGGCTGGGAGCGGACGTGTCGACCCTGGGTGAGCTCGAGTTCGCACGCCGCGCCGGCGTTGCCGGCGAGCGACTCGTCTTCCACGGGAACAACAAGTCGGACACGGAGCTCCGGTCGGCGGCGGAGGCCGGCGCACTCGTCGTGCTCGACGCACTCGAAGAGGTCGAGCGCGCGGGGGCCGCGGGCGTGCGCAGCGTGCTCGTCCGCCTCACTCCCGGAATCGAGGCGGAGACCCATCGGGCCATCCGCACCGCCCATGCCGAATCGAAGTTCGGCCTGCCTCCCGACGACGCAATCGCCGCCGTCGCGAATGCGCGGGCGGCGGGGCTCGATGTCGCCGGCCTCCACGTCCACATCGGCTCGCAGCTGAGCCGCGCAGACGAGAGCGTCGTCGCCGTGGAGCGCATGGTCGAGGTCGCCCGACGCTGCCCCGGCTGGGAGCCGCGCGTCTTCAACCTCGGCGGCGGCCTGGGGGTGCGGCACACCCTCGACGAGCGGGTCCCGGAGGTCGAGGAGTTCGTCGGGGAGCTCGTGCAGCACGTCCGCGCGCGGTGGCCGCAGCCCGTGCGGCTGATCCTCGAGCCTGGACGCTCGCTGATCGGGCAAGCCGGCCTGACGCTGTACGAGCTGGGCGCGGTCAAAGGGACGACCGCGGCCGTGGACGGCGGAATGTCGGACAACCCGCGACCACAGCTCTACGGCGCGCGCTACGAGGCGCTGCTCGCGAACCGTGCGGACGAGGCCGCGACCGCGACGTACCGGATCGCCGGCAAGCACTGCGAGTCGGGCGACATCCTGATCGAGTCCGTGCAGCTACCGGCGCCGCGCCGCGGCGACCTGCTGGCCGTTCCCGCGACCGGCGGCTACACGCTCTCGATGGCCTCGAACTACAACGGGGTGCCGAGGCCGGCGGCTGTCCTCGTCGCAGACGGCCGCGCCGAGCTCATCCGGCGCCGCGAGACCGTCGACGACCTCCTCCGGTTCGACCCGGATTAGGGACTGTCCCCAGGACA
>Ga0075423_10001850_pt1 | contig 18946 bp, 11 predicted proteins | sample SoiMethybrSBSTD2_FD_80114 | JGI IMG/M metagenome (GOLD analysis project Ga0075423, IMG submission 80114) | Bulk soil microbial communities from a Populus tree surrounding site in Tennessee, USA - Soil MetaG P. TD hybrid SBSTD2 | ecosystem: Environmental > Terrestrial > Soil > Tree plantation...
AGCGAACTGGACCGCCACTCTCGACATCACTGGTCTCTACGCGCCCACGCAGGATTCGGATTGCGGGCCGTCTGAACATTGCGACGCCCTGCTCCTCCAAGGAAGCGCATCGTCGGCTGGCTGTTTCAATGGCAACCAGACGTGCTTCGCACGCTCGAACGTCGATGGGTGCTCCACCTTCTCCTCGCCGTTTCGCTGAGACTTGTGCTTGTCTGTCCGGCCTGTTCTTCCCGCTGCCGCCAAGCATTCGCTGGCTTGCACTGTTTTCCCCGGCCTTTCACCTCAATCAGCTGGCGCTTCACACGACAGGCACGCCGAGCATTCTCGGACCGGCGATCAATATCGCTGCTCTCATCGGTGTCACGGTCTTGTTCACTGGACTGACGGCACGCCGCCTCTCACGAGGGATGTCGTAACCAGTCAAGGGCTCGCCGGCGCAACGGGCTGGAGTAGCATTACGGCATGTCGAAGCCACCGTTCCCTTTTACCCGAGACCACGCAGGACGCACGGGCGATGTCGCCTCGCAAATAGCTCGCGCGTTCATCGGGTTGCGCGAGATGCTGCTGCTGGGTGAGTTCGAGAGAGGCGACCGTATCTCGGAGCTGCCGCTGGTGGCGAGACTCGGCATGTCGAGAACGCCCATTCGACTGGCGCTCGAGCGGCTTGCGCACATCGGTTTTCTCGATGTGGCGCCGACAGGTGGTTTCGCCGTCCGGAAGTTCACGATCGCCGAAGTGCTCGACGCCATCGAAGTGCGGGCGGTGCTCGAGGGTACGGCGGCGCGACTGGCGGCCGAGCGATTGGTTGACGTATCGGAGCTCGATCAGCTGCGCAAGCTCGGAGCGCAGATGCGCGCGCTGAAGAGCCTGACGATCGACTCACTCTCCGAGTACATGGATTCCAACGAGGCGTTCCATGCCGCGCTGGTCGAACTGGCCAAGAGCGTGATGCTGCGACGCAGCATCGAACAGGTCAGCTCGCTGCCGTTCGCCTCACCCAGCGCGATGGTGTTTCCCACGTCCGTCCTGCCGAACTCCGACGAGATGCTCGCGATCGCCAACCTGCACCACGGCTCGATCATCGAAGCGATCAGCCTGCGTCAAGGCACGCGGGCCGAGAGTCTGGCTCGCGAACACACGTTCATCGCACGCCGGGCGCTCGAAGGGGCGTTGTCGGACAACAACGCGCTGAGCCGCGTGCCCGGTGGCGCGCTGATCAACGTTTCGACCACATAGCGTCTATCCGCGCGGGAACGCGACGGGTTCAGGGATCGCGGCGCCGTCCTTACGCGGATCCGACGCACCGTAGTTCACACCAGAGGCGTAGTCGCGCATCACACTCTGGCCCCCGCCCACCAGGCTCGAGAACGGACCCCGCAGATCGATCTCGTGTCCCTTGGCGCTCAGTTCGCGACGTACCGGTTCCGGCACGCGCGATTCGATCGTGACGTCGCAATCGGTAAACGTGAGCTTCGTCATCCGGGCGGCCTCGAGCGCTGCCTGGATGTTCATCCCGTGATCGATCACATTCGAGACAAACTGCGCGTGCGCCTGCGACTGGTTCCAGCCGCCCATGATGCCGAATGCGATGCGAGCGTCGCCGGCAGTCATGAAGCCCGGGATGATCGTGTGAAGCGGGCGCTTGCGCGGCGCCAACGCGTTCGGGTGCGCCGGATCCATCGTGAACAGGCCGCCACGGTTCTGCAGAACGAATCCTGCGCCGTCGGGCACGAGACCCGATCCGAAGCTGGCGAAGATGCTCTGGATGAGCGACACCATGTTGCCATCGCGGTCGACGACACTGAGATAAGTAGTGTCGCCACCGACAGCTGAAAGCTCACCGGGAAGGACTCCCGGATGGGCACGAGACGGATCGATTTCGCGGGCACGGCCAGCTGCATACGCCTTGGAGAGCATGGCCGCAATCGGCACGTCGTGAAACGAGGGGTCGCACACGCACCGGGCCATGTCTGCGTACGCCAGCTTCTTCGCCTCGATCAGCAGGTGCAACGCCTCTGCAGAGTTGTGGCCGAAGGACGGCAGCGAGAAGCGCTCGAGGATGTTGAGCATCATCAGCGCGGCAATGCCCTGGCCATTGGGTGGCAACTCGGAGATCGTCCACCCGCGGTACGTCGTCGAGAGCGGCGCCACCCATTCGGCGTCGTAGGCAGACAGATCCTCACCGGTCAGCGCCCCTCCGTGCGTCTCTGCGCATCTGATGATGCGCTGCGCAATCGGACCGCGATAGAACGCGTCTCTCCCTTCTGACGCGAGTCGTCGATAGGTCGCGGCGAGATCCGGGTTTCTGAAGACCTGTCCGATCGCGGGCGCCTGACCCCCCGGAAGGAACACGCGCAAGGCCTCCGCGTCGTTGCGCAGGAGCGGCTCTCCGCCGCGCCATTCGGCCGCCGTGATTTCGGCGACGGGGAAACCTTCATCGGCGATGTGGATCGCCGGTGACAGCACGTCGGCCAGCGATAGCCGTCCGAACCGCGCATTCAGCCTCGACCAGCCCGCAACCGCGCCGGGTACCGTGACCGAGTTGATGCCGGTCTGCGGCATCATCGTAACGCCACTGCGTCGCAGTCGATCGATCGTGAGCGCAGCCGGTGACCATCCGCTGGCGTTGAGCCCGTGAAGCTCTCCAGACGAGGCGTCGTACACGATGGCGAACAGGTCACCGCCGACGCCGTTCATCATCGGCGCGACGACGCCCATCACGGCGTTGACGGCAATCGCCGCGTCAACCGCATTGCCACCGCGAGCCAGGATGGACGCACCGGCTTGCGAGGCCAGCGGATGCTCGCTGGCAGCAATGCCGCCGGTGCTCAGGACCATCGATCGCCCCTGCGCGCGATCGATGGTGGTTCGAACGTAGTCGGTGACTTTCGAGGACACTGGGAGTGAGTTACGGTAGCACACGAAAATGGCGGGCATCCGGGCCGCCCGATGCGGCCCAGATGGTCATGCGCGCTCGACATCAAGGCAGGTTGATGAACGCTTCCACGCTGTTCTTGCTTTCGCATGTAGACGGTGCGCCCATCCAGAGGACGTCCGAATCGAAGTCGTTGCCTCCGAAGCAATGGTCGTAGCCCGCGTCACCGAACACCAGGTCGTCGCCATTGTCACCGGAAACCACGTCATCCCCGGTATCGCCATCAAGCTTGTCCTTCCCGTCGCCGCCGAACAGGGTGTCATTGCCGCTTCCGCCCTTGACACGATCGTTGCCCGGTCCACCGTGAAGCGACGGGTCGTTGTCTGCGCCGCCGTCGATGTAATCATTCCCCGCGTCACCTGAAATCGTATCGGGCCCTTGATCGCCATAGAGGAAGTCAGCCCCGCCCCGGCCGTAGATCCAATCCTGACCCTCGCCGCCGTGAACGATATCGTCACCATCGGTCGGTCCCTCGATGAGACTATCGCCCCAGATGAGATCGTTGCCTCCTTCGCCGTAGATGACATCCCCGTCCGGCCCCCCCGACAGGAGCGCGTCGGAACCTTCGCCTCCGTTGATGAAGTCTTTTCCGGGGCCGCCGGACACGGTGTCACTCCCCTCGTGCGCAAACAGATAGTCATCACCCTCGTCCCCGTACACCGTGTCATTTCCGCCCAGGGCACACACGACGTCGTCACCGCGCAACGCATGAATCGTGTCGGCCCCGGCGGTGCCAACGATGACGTCGTCACCATCCGTTCCCCAGCAATCGCCGCCGCCGCAGACAACAGTCGCGACCATCCCCCAGCATGAGCGGCCATCCGGTTCTTCGATCACGAAGTCGCCCTGCGGGTTGCTCGTCTGTGTGAACACCTGCGTTGTGAATAACCCGAGTGCCGCACACGCGACTGTGGCGGTGCGGCGAACATTGAGCTGTGAGTATTTCCTCATGACGTTCCTCTCTGTCACTCCCCCGCGTGACGACCCCGCCCATCGAGATCGATCCACGAGGTGTGCTGGCTTAGGAACGCCTGGAGACGGGAGTTGCCCTCACGCGATGTCGGAATGCGAGAACGACTCCGGCGACAAGGAGCGTCAGTGCGAAAGAGATCGTCACGGGCAGTTGCGAACGCACGGGTGCGGACGACGCACCCATGAAGGGCCGTAGATCGCCGTTGCCAAGAAGGACCAACGCGGCCCACTGCGATGCGGGGCGGCCGGCAGCGCGCGCCTCGTTCTGGCTCGCTTTCAGCGCTTCGGAGAGCGACGCGCCACGACCGAGATGTCGATAGAACCGATCGAACAGATCGGCCGCGTCGGCATCGCGCAGCGGCCACCGGCTGCCAATGACGGCGTGTGCGCCGGCCTCGAAGAATGCATGCGCGAGGCTCAGCACGCCTTCCCCGCTCTGGATGGCGCCCGACGCTGTTTGGCAACCAGAGAGCACGACGATGCGGCCTTCCAGGTCGAGAGCCTCGATCTCACGGGCCTGCAGCAAACCATCTTCCCTGGCATCACCGGCCGCGAGCAGTACGGCGGAGCGCTCCGGGTGCGACTCGTCGGCTACCGCGTGCGTCGCGAAGTGGAAGACATCGTGGGCGCTCATGTCTGCGCTCTTCAGCGCGTGCTCTGACGCCGCCGCACCAACAAGCGCTCGAGCGGACGCGATGGAACGCTGGATCGCGCGGCTCTCCTCTCGCGCGTGCGGAAGACGGCCCGCACTTCCTTCAATCGCTGGATCTGCGAATATCAGCACACGGCCGGCAATCGTTGGTCGAGCGCTCACACGCCAATGCAGCCACAGTGTCACGGACGGCACCTGTACGAGCTCGTACGTTGCGCCGAGGGGCGCTGACGTCGGCGTGGCCCGCAAGCTCTCGAACGGGAGATGATGGAGTGACCCGTCGGGAACGATGATGAGCCGCGTGATGTGCGGCGGCAGCGACGCAACGGCGTCGGCGAGCAGGTCGTGATACAGACGAACCGCCGCGGCGACGCTCCCGCCTTCGTTCGCTGCCAGAAGTCCCACGAACACTGGAATCACTGGCGACAGATGGGTCCGATCAGGAAGCCGGTGCACGGTTGTTCGCCTCTTTGTCACGGTGATCAGCCACGAGCCGCCGCCATCGTAGCCCTCGTATGTCTGCCAGAGTCCGATCTGAAAGGACAGGACCGCTTCATTATCCGAGAGGGCGGCTTGCACCGAGGCAAGACCCGCAAATTGGGGCTGCGCGCGTCGATGGGGAACGGCGAGCTCGTGCTTCTGATCTGATGCGACTCTCGAGCGGTCGAGCACGTCGAGCAGCGAGCGCGCCCGCATTCGTTCGGTGACGGAGAATGCCAGCGCGAGATCATCATCAGCGCCTTCCTGAAGCAGACGTCCCGATAGCCAGTAGTAGTCGAGCGTCCAAGTCGAGAAGAGGGCTGCACTGCCGTCGGCATCGTCCTGAAGCGCTCGCAGCGTTTCGAGCGTATCGATGGCGGCGAGCGAGTCACGAACAGCAATCGCGCGTGGCTGGGTGCTCCAGCTGTGGCGCATGTGCCGGCCGGCGCTGTACGCGTCCGTGCGCGGATTGTTCGCCCGCCGTGTGGCGTCGAGCGCTCGGATCTCGGCAGCCCGCGCCAGTTCGGGGTTCTCGGTTTTTCGAAGCGCCGCCTCGATCCACCAACAGAACGCTTCGTCGTGTGGTCGATGCGCCCTGGCCGCGAGCGTCAGGCATTGATGCACGTGCTCCAATGCCGCCGGGCGCGCGCCCGGAACCGTGGCCAGGAATTCGGCCAGCGCCGCATGGCTCCTGATCATGACCAATTCGTGCGGCGCCGCCTTGCCGGCTTCGAGTGCCCGGTTCGCCAGCCGCATCAGCTCTTCGCGGCCGCCCGCGGTGGGCAGAAAGTTCTCCTTCATCGCGGTGGTATTGAACATGTTGAACCGCGCGGACGCCTGGTCGCGCGCGTTACCCTGCTCGGTGGCTAGCACGTCGAGCCGTGTGTAGATGGCAAGTGCCTCGTCCAAGCGGTTCAGGCGAAACGCCACCTGACCCAATGAGGCGAGGTTTGCACGCTTCAATGGGTACGGCCCATCGGGGAACAGCGCGACCTCCGCCTGTTTCAAGAGGCGAAAGGCGTGCCCCAGGTCACCGCCCGAGTCCTGGACGTGAAGCGCCTGGAGACTCCATGCGGCTGCCTTCAGCTGGGGTTTCTCAGACGCGTCTCCGATCGCCGCGACACGTTCGGCCTCGCGCGTCGCTTCTTCGATCCGTCCTCGCGGAAACAAGAACGTCCTGAGCGTGCTGCGTGCGAGCAACTCGCCTTCTGCGTGACCTGACGCACTAAAACCGGCGACCGCCTGTCGATAGAGTTGCTCGGCGCGGTCGGGATTGCGTCTTTCCCAGGCGTTGCCGTAGGCCAGGGGCAGCCAGAAGTTGTCGGGATACGCATCGATCAAGCTTTGGAATACTCGCGTGCTCTCGGTCCACATACTTTCGTCGAGGGCGACCCGGGAGAAGCACTCGGCAGACTCGTACTCGGCGGGCTTCTGCGCCAATTGCTCGCGACATGGCGCGAACCGATCACGCGATGGAATGGCATGCGTGACGTCGGACAGTACCAGGAGGTGCATCACGCAGACGAGTGCACCAGCGGTCTCTCTGTGATGCATCGATTCCGTCCCTGCGCTTGACGCAACTGCCTGGCGTCATCAATCCACGATTCTTTCGTTCGGAATACACTTGACGGGGATCACGGCCCTGAACCCGTCGACATCGAACAGCTCCACCGATCCAAACGTTTCCCGCCGCTCGCTCGGGTTGAGAATGGAGTCGAAGCTCGCCTGGGCATAAAAGAGGCCGGCATCTCTGAACTCGAGCGTCGTAATGGTCCGCGCGGGAAGCGCCGTTACCGTGCGCGAAGCGACCAGGGACCCCTGAGCATCGTAGAGCCGCAGCGTGACTTTCATCGGAAGCGCGGGAAGAGCGTCATCGAGCGCAATGTGGAACTTCGCCTCGCCGGCAATCAGGCTGAAGGGTCCTCCCGTGCAGTGGCCTTGGGGCAGAGGCTGAGGATTTGCAACTATCTGAGCGTTCACCGTGACAGCCGCCGCGGCCGTCAGCATCAGCGCGAGCACACCTGTCATCCGCCTACGATCTCTTGCCATGGGTGTTCTCCTTCTGCAGATCAATGACGTCGGCGCTGCGAATTCCCCTCACGGCAACGACGCACGGCGCCCGATTGCGCTGCCCCTCACCTCACCTGCACAACGAACGTGGTCGACGTGATGCGTTCGCCGGTAGGCAGCGAGGCGTCGACCTGCCAGAACACGTTCGCGCCGTCGGGCACCGCCGCGAGCTGCGTACTCGGCACGATGAATTGGCTGCCGGTCAGGTCCGTGGCCGTCGCGAGGACCTGCAGGTCCTCGGTAGTGACGCGCAGGTCATACCGCGATCTTTCGGCAACGGGCGACCACTGAAGCAGGAATCTGGTGCGCGGCAACGGAGTGTCAGCGGCGACACGCGATGTCACCACGTAGCCGGGCGACGCGCGGAACTCGTCGCCCGTCTGGTTGTCAAGCAATGACAGGAGGCCAATAGTGGTCGCGACGGCGAGTGCCGCAGCCGCGGCGAGCCAGGGCGAGGTCCATGACGTTCTGCGATGCCAGGGCACGACGCGGTCGACGGGCTGGAACGCCAGCCACATCTCGTGCGCCACGCGCCACGCTTCCGCGCAGGCTGCGTCTGTTGCCGTGCGATCGATCAACGCGCGGCGTTCGGCAGTCGGCAACTGCCCGGACACGGCGCGCCAGACCTGCTCGCGCGTCTCGTCGGACAGTTCTTCGTTTGGCAACTCCGCCAGCGAGCGGAAGCCTTCCTGAAGCGTCTCGTCCAATTCGAGTCTGGTCACGGTCGTAGCCCCTTGGCCTTGAGACATACCCGCAGATCCGACAGGCCGCGGTAGACAAGGTTCTCGGTCCGCTTGAACGCCCAATCCAGGAGGCGCGCCGCCTCGGCAACCGTGTGACCCTGGAGATGGAGAGCCACGGCCAGGCGGCGTTCGTGTTTCATGGCCCTGAGGCATCCACGGATCCCTCGACCAATCTGTCGTGCTGCGGCAGTGCGTTCCGGATCCTCTTTGGCGCGTGCCACGACTACAGCGTTTTCGTCAAGATCGGTCTCGCGGCGTCGTCGCATCCGCCGCAGTTCGTCGACGAGCACGCTGTAGGCGACCTTGTACAGGTAGGACGCTGCGGCGGCGGGATTCCGCTCACCCGGCGATCGCCGTTCCACGATGTGCATCACTCGAAGCAGCGCGGTCTGGACGAGGTCGTCGCGTTTGTCAGCCATCCAGTTCGGGCACAGACGGTTGACAGCTCGTGCGATGTCGCGCCGGAGTGCAACATAGTCGATGGTCTCGTCGATGTTGGCGACCGATTCCCCGAGAGCGATGACAGACGGAAACGGTTCAGAGGCTGCCATACACCCCTAGTGCGGCAGTCTCGCGAAACGTATCAACCCGCGACTTTGGCTTTCCCATCGTTCCGACGGGCTGAAAAGTTGGTAAAGCTGGCGGCTGCTGGAAGCTCGTCCGACCTCGCGTGCGCGCGATTCGTCCTCGCGAGTGTGGCGATAGGTGCTGGAGCGCCAATTGCACCGCTCGTTCAGCTGTGGAAGACAGCGACTCAGCTGATGACAGCAATCGACCAAGACGCGGTCGCAGGTTCATTCGCGGACTTGGGATATTTGCCGGTGTAATCTGCGCGCTGCTGATCATCGCGCTGATCGCCGTTCACACTCCTCCCGCACGTCGCTACGTTACCGAGCAAGTCGTCGCGCTCCTGGCGCGTGAGCAGATCGAATTCAGCACCGACCAGCTCGGCTACAACGTCCTGAACGCGTCCGTGAACCTGCGGAACATTCGCGTTCGCTCCACCGCGTGGCCAGATGCACCCGTCTTCGCAACTATCGGGCGAGCACAGATCGATCTCAGTCTGGTGCAACTGCTGCGCGGTCGCTACGTCGTGCAGTCGGGGACGGTGGACGACATCGACATCCACTACGTCGTCGACGAGCAGGGGCGCGACAACCTGCCGCGTCCGCCGTCCGATCCCAACCAACCGCAGAAGCCGCTCGACTACCTCGTGTCGTCTCTGAAGATCGATCGAGCCCGCGTTCGCTACGAGAACCGCGCGCAGCAGATCGACGCCCAGCTCCCGCTTTCCTCGATTGAAGTCAGCGGAAACGAGCTGACCGACCGCCACGAGATTCGTCTGGAGGCTGCTCGCGGTGACGTGCGCGTCGGGGATCGTGAAGCCGTGATCGATCGATTGACCGGGCAGATCGATCTGGGTAAAGACGATGTGTCCATCGAGCGGCTCGACGTGGATACAACCGGGTCGCACGCCAGCCTGAGCGGAACGATCACACAGTTCGATGCGCCGGTGGCCGACCTCGCATTGAAGTCCACTCTCGACACGATGGCGGTCGCCGGCGTGGCGAAGCTGGACGAACCCGTGAGCGGATCGGTCACCATCGACGCGACGGCGAAGGGACCACTCTCGACACCAGCAATCGAGGCGCGCGTTTCCGGAACAGATCTCCAGTATCGCGAGCTTCGCGATGTTCAGCTGCAGGCCGACGCCACGTACGATCTCGCGACGCGGCAGGCCGCAGTCTCGTCGTTGCAGGTGCGGGCACCGTGGGGCAGCGTCACTGGTGACGGCGCCCTCGCGCTCGACGACGCCGGGCAATCGCGTGTGCAGGCCGACATCAGCGACGTGGATGCCGCAGCCGTCATGCGCGGGCTTCGGTTGGACTTTGTTGCCGCGACGCGCGTCAATGGCAAGCTCCAGGCTGCCTGGCCCGGGCTCAACTACCTGAAAGCGAAAGGCGCGGCCGATGCCACACTGCGGCCGACGGCATCAGCGACGTCGCGTTCGGCGATGCCGCTCAGTGGCCGCATCGTGGCACGTGGAGACGGAAGACGCGTGGACGCGCAACTCTTGAAGATCGCGGTGCCAGGCGCTGAAGTCAATGGAACTGTCGCCGTGACGAGTGATCGACGCCTGGAAGGCGAGGTCACCGGGAGCTCGGCCGATGTCGGAACGCTGGCCTCCGCGATCGAGGCGCTGACCGGCAAGCCGCGCGGATCGCTGCTGCCGACACCCGTCAACGGAAGTGTCGAACTCAATGCACGCCTCGGCGGAGCGATCGACGCACCAACCGCAACGACCACCATCACTGCTCCAGCACTCAAGGTGGGCACAGCAGACGGGCTCGCGTTGAACGCCGAAGCCGCGTACGATCCGAGCGCAATCACTATCACTCGGGCGGACATTACCTGGCAACAGGCAACGGCCCATCTCGACGGGCGCGTCGGGCTCGGCCAGAGCCAGCAAATCGCTCTGAACATCTCCAGCGACAATCTGTCGCTGCAGTCGATGCTCGAGGCGATGAATCAAGCTGGCGTGCCGGCCTCAGGCACGCTCAGTGTGCGCGGCACCGTGACCGGAACAACGGCGCGGCCCATGGCGCAATTCACAGCACAGGGCTCCGACCTCGTCGCGTACGACGAGACAATTGGCACGCTCAACGCGGATATCCGTCTCGATGGACGTGAACTGACCGTTACCGAGCTCATCATCGACAAGCCGCAGCCCGATCAACCTGGCCGGCTGACGGCGACCGCGACGTACAACCTGGATCGCAGCACGTACACCTTTGATCTCCAGTCGAAGGGCGTGCGTCTCGTCGGTCTGTTGTTGCCGAATGGTCAGCGTGTGCGCGGCGACGTGCAGACTCTCACGGCCAAAGGCACCGGGAGTATCAGCTCACCGGAAGGTACCGTTGACCTCGCGGTCGACGCACTCGAGATCGAGTCCCCTCAGGCCGCTGGTTCATCCGAGCAGAATCCTGCGCGTATCGCTCAACTCGGTCGCGTCGTCATCATGGCCGTTGCGAAGAACAACGAGGCGACCATTGACGCCACGTCGGAGCGCTTCAACCTCGACGCGGATGCGCTGATCGGCCTGATGAGACCGTGGCCGGCCACTCTGAAGCTGCGCGCCGACAGGCTGGACCTTGCAGCGCTTCCAACTCAAGCCGCGCCCGAAAACGCCGCAAGCAAGCTGTCGGGACTCGAAGGTCAGCTCCGCGCGACCATCGATGCATCCGGCAACCTGTCGGAGCCTGAAAAAGGGCGGGCGACTGTCGCGCTCGAAGCGCTCGAGGGCATGTGGAACGGGCGTCCGTTCAAGGTCACGAGTCCGTCACCGGTTCAGTACGCGGACGAGCGACTCACGGTGGACAAGCTCGAGGTCATGGCCAGCGATGCCTCGCTCACGGTCACGGGCAACCTGCCGCTGACCGATGAAGCCCCTCCCGGAGCGATCGACCTGAACCTGCGGGGCAACCTGGCGACGGTCGCGCAGTACCTGCCGCCCGAAACGAACATCGCCGCCGATGGCGCGATCGAGTTGACCGGGTCACTGCGCGGGACCCTGAAGCGAATCGATCCCGACCTGACGCTGACCGTTGATAACGGCCTCATCCTGTCGCCGCAGCTCGAGCCGGGCTTCTCGAATATCGCTCTGCGTGCGAAGGTCGAGAACGGTGAAGCCGCGATCGAACAGCTCTCAGCACGCTGGGGCACGGCGTCGCTCGAGGCATCTGGCAAGGTCCCGCTCGAGGTCCTACCGGCGCTTCCAGTGGACATTCCTCGCATGAGTGGTCCGGCCACGTTCAAGGCTGCGGTCCTCGGCCTGGATCCGTCGGCGATCCCGGGTGCGCCTCCTCAGCTCAGTGGGCGGATCAGCGCCGACGCCGAAGTCGCGGCCGCGAGTGCAGACATAAATGCCATCAAAGGGCAGATCACATTCCATGAACTCGACGTCGCGTTCAGCGGGCTCAGCCTGGCACAGCAGCAGGCGTCGTTGATCACGATCGCCGGCGGCGCCGCGCAGATCGAACAGCTCAACCTGACGGGGTCAGCGGGCGAGATTCACGCCAGCGGGAATGTCGAACTGGTGGGCGATCGCGCGCTGAACGTGGATGTCGATGGCGGCATCAACGTGGCCGCGGCGTCACTCGTGAGCGATCGGATCCGAGCCGAGGGTGATTCGGCGCTGAAGCTGATGGCCAGAGGCACGCTGAACAGTCCCGAGGTGACCGGATCGGTCGACCTCGTGAACGCACGTGCCGTCAGCGACGAGCCGAACGTGGCGGCCGAAAACATCTACGCGCATGTCGATCTCGAAGGCAGGCGGATCGTGCTGACACGGCTTGAAGGCGACGTGAACGGAGGCACGCTCAAGGGATCCGGCGACGTCTCATTTGAAGAGGGAACGCTTAGCGGCATCAACCTCGAGATTTCGACGATGAACGTCGCCTACGATGCGCCGCTCGATCTTCGAAGCATCTCCGATTCAGACATCAAGATCACAAAGAACGGCGACGACATCGTCGTCAGCGGTCAGGTCACTATCGACGAGGCCGGGCTGACGGGCGACATCAACTTCGACACCGGCCTGCTGGCGGCCATGACCGCCCCACGCAAGCTCGATCTGACGGAACAACGCAATCCGATCCTGGAGCGCGTTCGATTCAACATCGCCGTCAAAACGGCCTCGCCCATTCTCGTGGACAACAATCTCGCCCGCGCGGAGGTGGACACCGACCTGAGGGTCGTTGGCACGGCGTACGAAACCGGACTGCTTGGTGAGTTGACGCTGCTCGAGGGATCTGAAATCCGACTGAACGAGCGCCGGTACGAGGCTGAACGCGGCGTCATCACCTTCGCGGACGAGCGCCGAATCTACCCTTCGTTCGACCTCCTGCTCAACACGACGGCGAGTCCCTACGACATCACGATCGCGGTGACCGGCACGCCCGGTGATACGGAAACCACGCTGACCTCCAGCCCGTCCCTGCCTGAGCCGGACATCATGGCGATACTGGTTACCGGCCGGACGCTCGACCAGATGCGCGGCGAAGAGTACGAGGTCGCCCGTGCGCAGGTGCTTTCGTATATGGCCGGCCGCGTGGGCTCTAGTCTGGGACGCAGTGTTCAGCAGGCAACGGGCCTCTCTGAAGTCCGGATCGAGCCGACGCTGATCGCCAACGAAACCGACCCGAGCGCCCGACTGACCGTCGGTCAGTCGGTCACCGACGAGCTGAAACTCGTGTACTCGACGAACCTCACGGACAGCAACGATCAGATCTGGATCGCTGAGTACGACGTGACGCGCAGGTTCCAGACACGCGGCGTGCGTCAGGAAGACAACAGCTACCGCCTGGATTTTCGCCACGACGTGCGGTTCGGCGGGCAACCCGAGCCGCGACGGTCCAAACGCGTGCAACCGGAGGTCGCCGAGGTCGCCGTCAAAGTCCCGTCGGGCGTGGACGAAGCCGTGGTCCGCAAGGAGTTCGGCATCAAGGCGGGCGACCACTACGACTTCTTCCAAATTCGCAATGGCACGCAGCGCGTCGAGAAGTTCTTCGTGGATCAGGGCTACCTGCAATCGCGGGTTCACCTCGAACGGGGCGTCGACGCGGACCAGACTCATCTTACGCTGACCGTGACGACGGGACCGAAGGTGAACCTGCAGTTCATGGGTGCGATGCCCCCGGCGAAGGTCGTCAACGAGGTCAAAGCGCAGTGGCATCGCGGCGTGTTCGACAAGCAACGTGGCGACGCCGGAACGGATCGCCTGCGCGAGTGGTTGATGGACGACAACTACCTGCAGACGAAGATCGAGTTCGAGATCCAGAACGTGAGCGACGAGGAGCGGCGCGTCACGTTCAATATCCAGCCCGGCACACGCTCGAACAAGGTGGTGATCGCCTTCGAGGGAGCGTCCGGGATCGATTCAAATATGCTCGATAAGATCATCGAGCAGCAGCGCCTGGAGCGTAAGCTCTACACCGACCCGCTCGTGGTCACCGAACTGCTCCAGCGCTACTATCGCGAGCAGGGATATTTAGCCGCCGAGATCGATCAACCTCGCTACGAGTACGAAGGTCCCATCGCGCGGATCGTGCTCGCGGTTCGGGAAGGGGCGAAGTTCAACGCGCGGAACGTCACGGTTTCCGGCAATAGCGTCTACACGACGGATGTCCTGATCTCGCAACTGCCGGTGATAGCTGGTCAGCCGTTCGTGCCGGCGGCGGCGGAGAATTCACTCGAGAAGATCCGCGAACTCTATTGGGGCAAGGGTTACAACGACGTCCGCTCGGACTACAACGTCGTTGTCGACAGGGGAACCGGCGAGGTCGATATCGCGTTCTCGATCAGCGAAGGGCGTCAGAGCGTCATCGCCGGCATCACGATCCAAGGTAACCAGAAAGTCAGCGAAAACCTGGTGCGGCGGCAGGTTCAACTGATGACTGCCCAGCCACTCGATCTGAGCGCGTTGGCACGATCGCGACGGAACCTGTACAACACAGGCGCATTTTCCGTCGTTGACATTACGCGACGAGATGCCGATGCCGATCCGCAGGCGGCTTCCACTCCGCCAGTGCCCGAGGTTGCGGCGGCGAGTGAGCCGAGCACCGACGGCGTCCAGGCGAGCCAACAGAAGCCGGTCGCCATCGACGTTGCCGTCCGCGAGGTGCAGCCGATCCAAATCCGTTACGGCGGGTCGTACGACACCGAGCGCGGTGTCGGCGCCATCTTCGACATCTCGAATCACAACTCGTTCGGCAAGGCCAGAGAGGTCGGCTTGCGGTCGCGCTGGGACCGTCAGGTCCATGAAGGTCGCCTCTACATCACTCAGCCGGATCTCACCTACTTCCCGAAGACCACTGGAGCCATCTACCTGCGCGAGGAGCTGAACCCGCCGACGGAACTGACCAATCCGTTCGATATCAGCCGCAGGGGCGCATCGATCCAGCAGGAGAAAAAACTGCAAGACCTCTACGTGCTGACCTACGGGTACAAGCTCGAACGTGTACACACGCTGACGCCGCTCGGAGATGGCACCACGCTCGATGAAGCGTTCACCGTTTCACCGCTGATGACCACGCTGACACGCGAAACGCGTGACGAGGTGCTTGACGCAACGCGAGGCGTGTTCCTTTCGCAGGCGTTCCAGTACTCACCCGCCTGGCTCGGATCGGATCAGCCATTCATCAAGTACCTGGGGCAGTATTTTCACTACTTCCCGCTTCGTCCGCCGACGCGGAAGCCATTCACCAACGAGATCATCAGGCCACGGCTCGTCTACGCGACTGGTGTGCGGATCGGCCTGGCGCAGGGCTTCGGGGGCGCGGTGCCGAGGAGCGAGCGGTTCTACGCGGGTGGCAGCGCGACCATGCGCGGCTTCGCCCAGAACACGGTTGGCCCGATCGGTCCCAATCGCATCCCGATCGGCGGCGCGGCGATGCTCGTCCTCAACAACGAGATTCGATTCCCGCTCATGTGGATCCTCGATGGAGTCACCTTCGTCGACATCGGCAACGTCTTTCCGACGCTGCGCGACTTCTCGGTCACGGACCTGCGCTACTCCACGGGTGTCGGATTACGTGTGCGCACACCGTGGGTGCTGCTCCGCGGCGACTACGGAATCGTCCTCGATCCGCGGTCGGGCGAGCCGCGCAGCAGGTTCTACTTCAGTATTGGACAGGCGTTCTAGGCAGGGTGCCGGAAAACGCATCAACACCCAAATTCCAACTCCCAAAGCACCCGGATTTTTGGGAGTGGGATCTTGGGAGTTGGGAATTGACAGCGCTGCAAAAAGCATAAAGGTCACGAAGATTCCTCTCTTCGTGACCTTCGTGATCTTCGTGATCTTCGTGCTAATCGACGTCGACGGATTCGACGGTAGAGGTCAGGACCGGTCCCCTGCGGGTGAGCAACTCGAGCTGAAAGCCTTCGATAATCCATCCGACCTTCACGCTCTCGTCGTCAACGGCACCGATCAACTCGGCTTCGGTGCTCTCCTGGAACAACTTGCCTCCGGAGATCGTGACTCGGCGCTCTGACCCGTCAACGACCATCAATCGGTAACACGTGTTTCTCGTGTTGAGCGTGACAACCGTGCCGGGTAGCAGGAGCGGGAAGGCAACACAGCGGAACCGCGCCGGATCAGACTCGACGTCCGCGAGGCTCGGCGTAAGGGCCTGGAAGTCTACGTCCTGGATCGAATGGATGTCAGGCTGAGCCATGGTTGTTCCTCTGGCCCGTACGCCTGCAACCGGCCTGCCATAGCGCAAGCACGGCATTTGATCGGAAACATGGGCCGATCAAGTGGTTTTAACCAAAGCTTTTGAACGGATTGCAGAGCGGGCGCAAAACTCTCCACGATGCGATGGCGCGGGCGCGCTTCTGCTGAAGAGTCGGCTCCCCGGAAGATGAAGGGTTCGGCTACCGGAATATGTCTTGCACCGAGCTGTCGAGGAGGCCCAGCGATGAAAGGCAAACTCGTCCTCGGTACTTTCCTGATCGTTGTCGGCTTCATCCTGGCCGTGGTTGCCGCGGCAGGCTTGCGCGAGCCCGGCAACGTACGCACTGCACCTGGCGTCATCGTCGGAGACCAGAATCAGCGCGGGCGCGACGAGGCGGCGTCAATCATGTTGCCCGTCCTTGCCGGCTTGTCGATCGCTGCAGGAGCCGCATTGGTTGGAATCGGCATGGGCAGCTTCAGGCGTCCCCTGGTTGTTCCCCCGCACTCACCCGAAGCGGATGAAGCTGTGACCACGAGACCCCTGAATAATGAGGGCGCGATGCGGAGGAGGAACGCGGGCGGTTAATGTTTCGGTCCGACTGACGCTGGACGCCGCGGTCGCCCAGACACCATGGCTATCTGCATGTGAATACAGGGGTTCGAGTGACTTTGTAGCCGGTCCACACAAGAAGCCGCGGACAGCCTGACCGTGAAGTACTATCGCCAGTAGAATTTCGTTAACAGTTTGTTAAATTCCGTCGTATGCTTCAGCGGTTGTGACCTCGTAACGGTTGGCCGCGAACCTGATGACTCCCGCCAAACCAAAGATTGTCCTCGTTGATGATCATCCTGAGGTTCTGAAATCGCTCTGCAGGATGCTGTCGCTGGACTTCGATGTCGCAGGCTCGGCAACGGACGGCTATCAAGCGATCGACGTCTGCGAGCGATGCGATCCAGACGTCGTCCTGCTGGACATCACCATGCCTGGCCGCGATGGGTTTCAAACGGCGCGCGAGCTCACTCAACGCGGGTCGCGGGCGCGAATCGTCTTCCTGACGATGCACGAATCCGAGGAGTTCGTCGCAGAAGCGTTCCGGTCGGGCGGACGCGGCTACGTTCTGAAGACGCGACTTCACGTCGACCTCATAAGCGCAGTGCAGCGCGTGTTCGCCGGCCAGTTGTTCGTGCCCTCGCTCCGGTCGCTCTTTGCGATCCACGACAGCCCTGCGGGACACGTCGTGCAATTCCATGAGGACGAACGTGGACTCGTCGACGGCATGAGCGCACTTCTCAACACCGCGCTCCGGCGCGGCGATGCAGTCTCGGTCGTCAGCACCGAACCCATTCGTGCCGGTCTCGCTCAACGGCTACAGAAGTACGGCTGGAACGTCGGTGAATCTGGACAACACGGGCGGTACCGGGCAAGCGACTCAGTGGCTGCTGCCGCTTTACTCGTGAAGAACGAAGAGGTCGTCCCTGAGTACATCAAGAACTACATCCATACTCTCGATCAATGGCGCGTCGCGACGGCAGGACCACACGCTCGACTCACGCTGGTCGGTGACATTTCCAACCAAGTGCTGTTCAGCGGCAACAGCGAAGCTGCCATGGAAATCGAGCATCAGTGGGATGGCCTGACCGCGACGCTTCGGTTCCTGACGGTCTGCTGCTATCCGCTCACAGCGATGTCCGACGCGCACGTCGATGTGCTTCCGACGCTGTGTGCCAACCACTTCGCGGTGGCTCACACCCCGGAAGGCGGCGCACCCTCCCCCATCTGAAGGGCTGAGTCGAGCACCCCGCGCGGTACGCGAAGCCTGATCGTCGTCCCTTTCCGCGGGAACGACGTGATTTGAACGTCGGCACCGATCATACGCGCGCGTTCGCGAATGCTCACCAGACCGAGTCCAGGTCCCAAAGGTATCTCTTCCGGATCGAAGCCGGCGCCACTGTCCGAGATCATCAGGTCAAGTGCTCCGGCGCGTTCGGTGAGGGACACCTCCGCGCGAGGGCTCCCGCTATGCCGCGCGATATTCGTCAGCCCTTCTTGCGCGACACGGTAGAGAGCAATCCCGACTTCCGCCGGCGCCTCTAAGGAAGACGCATCGCTGGTGAACTGAATGGCGATACGCGTCTGTTCTGAAAATTCGCGGCACAGCCGGCGCAGCGCGGATACGAGGCCAAGATGAACGAACGCCGCCGGATGAAGATTGTGGGAAATGCGATGCACATCGAGCGCGATCGATTGCACCTGTTGTCGCAACGCCTTCAGCTTTTGTCCCAGAGCGGCTGATTCGGACGGGCACAGGCGCTCGGTTTCGCTCAACTCGAGGCCCACCAGCGCGAGCTTCTGGACGATATCGTCGTGCAGTTCGCCGGCGACGCGCTTGCGCTCTGCCTCCTGACCGAGAACAAGGCTGTTTTGCAGCTCGACACCGGCCTTTTCGGCGGCCTTGTGATGCGTGATGTCGATGCACGTCCCGATGTGGCCGGCATACGTGCCATCGGCATGGAGATACGGGGTCCCGAAGTAATACAGCCACCCAAGTTCCCCGTTCGCGCGCCTGACTCGATATTCGCCGCGGCACGGCGTGAGGGAACGGCTCGCTTCCGTCAGGTTCTGCACGACCTTCTCGCGATCGTCCGGGTGCAACCCCTCGACCCAGCCGAATCCGAGGTCCTTCTGCGGATCGCGTCCGGTGAATTCGTGCCAGTACCTGCTGACATAGGTGCAGCGTCTCTCTGCATCGGTCATCCAGACGACGACCGGCGCGCACTCCGCGAGCGTTCGGAAACGGACCTCGCTGACACGCAGGGCATCGAGCACCCGCCGACGCTCGGTGTTGGACGTGTGAGCTGTG
>Ga0075423_10001851_pt1 | contig 18943 bp, 14 predicted proteins | sample SoiMethybrSBSTD2_FD_80114 | JGI IMG/M metagenome (GOLD analysis project Ga0075423, IMG submission 80114) | Bulk soil microbial communities from a Populus tree surrounding site in Tennessee, USA - Soil MetaG P. TD hybrid SBSTD2 | ecosystem: Environmental > Terrestrial > Soil > Tree plantation...
ATCTTTAAAGCGCTTGAGACTAGCGAGCTTGCCTTCGTGCACCACCACTTGATCCCGTAACAAACGCACCGAGTTGCCGCGAGCGATTTTTCCCTCGTTGACGTAGCAGCCAGCGATGGTGCCTATGCCAGCGATGTTGAAGATCCGACGGACTTCGACGCGCGCTTGGGTTTGCTCGCGGTAGGTCGGCTCCAACATACCTTCCATCGCTGCGCGGACATCCGCCACCGCTTCGTAAATGATCGTGTACAACCGCACATCGACGCCTTCTTTGGCCGCTAAAGTGGCGCCTTTCGATTCCGGCCGGACATTAAAACCGATGACGATCGCGTTGGACGCCGCCGCCAGTAAAATATCGCTCTCGGTAATGCCGCCGACCGACCCGTGAATCACTCTGAGTTTGACCTCATCGGTGGACATGCGGCTTAACGCCTCTGTCAACGCCTCCACTGAACCCTGCACGTCGGCCTTAAGAACGACCCGGAGCTCCTTCACGTCTCCTGCCTTGATCTGATCGTAGAGCTCTTCCAATGAAACTTTGCTCGATTTAACCAGCTCCGTTTCTCTCTGCTTGCTCTGGCGATACTCAGCCACTTGGCGCGCCTTGGCTTCGTCAGCGACGGCGACAAAAGAGTCGCCTGCCTGTGGCACGCCCTGGAGACCAAGAATTTCCACGGGGAATGCCGGCGGCGCTGCCTCTATCTTCTGGCCGCGGTCGTCAATCATGGCGCGCACTTTGCCGTAATATACGCCGCAAACGAATGCGTCGCCGACATGGAGCGTTCCTTCCTGCACCAATACCGTCGCTACCGGACCCCGACCGCGATCCAACTTGGCTTCGACAATGGTTCCACGGGCAAGTTTGTCTGGATTGGCCCTGAGCTCCAAGATATCCGCCTGCAGCAGGAGCATTTCCAACAGATGCGGGATACCTTCGTGCGTCTTTGCCGACACCGGCGCGAATACGGCATCGCCGCCCCAATCCTCGGCGATTAGGCCATGTTCGGAAAGACCTCTTTTTACTTTTTCAAGATTGGCGTCCGGGCGATCGATTTTATTGACAGCCACAATAATAGGCACGTCGGCGGCACGGGCATGGTTGATCGCCTCGACGGTCTGCGGCATGACTCCATCATCCGCGGCCACGACTAAAACGACGATGTCGGTCACCTTGGCGCCGCGCGCGCGCATCGCGGTGAACGCTTCGTGGCCGGGGGTATCCAAAAAGGTGACGCTGCGGCCATCGACCTGAACATGATAAGCGCCGATGTGCTGGGTGATGCCGCCATGCTCCTGGGCGGTCACGTTCGTGCTGCGAATCGAATCGAGCAAAGAGGTCTTACCGTGGTCGACGTGCCCCATGATCGTCACGACCGGGGAGCGCGCGGTCAAAGCCGTTTCTTCCTCTTCAATCTGATGCTCGACTTCGAGCATGCTGTCGACATCGAAGGCGACGTTTTCCACCTGGTGATCGAACTCCGAGGCAATAAGTGTCGCCGTGTCGGCATCGAGCACCTGGTTGATGGTCGCCATCATGCCCATACCCATCAACTTTTTGATAACTTCGCCGGCTTTGACGCCCATTTCCCGAGATAAATCGCCAACTGTGATCACTTCAGAAATCTTGATCACCCGCTTGCTCGCTTTGGGAACCGTGATTTCCGTTTTTCTGATTTCTTTGCCCGGCAGAACACGCCTTTTCTTGGGAATACGGCCGCCGCGCAATTCCTTTTCTCTGAGCTCCAAGACATCTTGTTTTTTGACAACGCGCTTCTTGTGCCGCCCGGTCTTTGGCTTGTCATCAGTGCTGGGTTTTTGTTCGCCCTCGGCGCCGGGCGCCACGACCGTTTCTGCCACGCGAGCGCTAGGTTGGGCCGGCGGCGCCCCGACCGGTCGTCGCAACACGGGTGTGGGCGCCGGTTCAACTCTCACGGTCTGCTTCAAATCGATGCGACCGAGAATACGTGCGCCACGCGGCAATTCCGGCTGCACAGGCTGCGCTGTTTCGGCAGCGATTCCCGGCGGTGCGGGCGCTGGCTCTGCGGCTCTGCCTTCCATGGATTCTGGTTGAGGCTCCGGCTCCCTCTCCGTTTCAAGCAGCCCAGGCGTTTCGCTATGGGGTTCGGCCTCGGGGGAAACTTCCAAGGGGATCTCGTCAACCCCGGCTGGCGAAGCTGCGGGCTCGAATACCGGCGGTTCCGCTAAAGGTGTCTCAGTGACTTCGCCTGCTTCGGTGGGCGCAACCTCGACACGGTTGACCCGCCGCCGGATGACGTTGGCGCGCACGCGTCGCTCAACAACGGTCTCGTGCGCTTCGGTTCCGCGCTGTCCCTCGTCGTCCGTCTTTACCATGCGATCGGCAACGATCTTTTCTTCGCCGACGTGGACTTGGGGTTTTTCTTGGGCGGCTAAGGCTGCGCGTACTCGTGCAACTTCCTCGTCTTCGAGCGCGCTCTGGGCCTTGCGCCCTCTGATCCCCAACCGATCAAGCTGGACGATCAGGTCCTTGGTCTCGACTCCCAATTCCTTGGCTAGTAGATGGACTCTCGTTTTTCCCATCTCTTCTTACTCCCAGTTTCGGCGCTCAAGTTCCTGAATCAGATTTTCCTTATGCGCCCTACTGACCTCTACGTGAAACGCGCGGTAGTGACTCTTGCGGCTTAGGAAAGCTTGCCAACACTTCCGGTTCTGGTGCAGATATCCGCCACGTCCCTGATTGCCGTCGATTTTCAAATGGCCCTGATCTGTCACCGTGAGGCGAATCAGGCTATTTTGATCGTCCCGCACGCCGCACCCCAAGCAGATTCGTTGTGGATGGTGTTCTTTCTTCGGCACGCCGTTTTTTTAAGATTCGCCTTCCGGGGCCGCTTCGGCAGCAGGAGTGATCGCCGCGTTGGCTGCCGCCTCAGCTGCCGCCTCAGCCTCTTTCGCGCGTTTCTCCTCTATATACTGCTTTGCCGATTTGTGCAGAGCCTCGGCTTTGTCCTTGCTGATCCCTTCGACATCGAGAATGTCCGCCAAATCGCTGTCCGCAACATCTTCCGCTGACTTAAATCCCTCCTGATAGAGCAACTCCGCTGCGAAATCGCCGATGCCCGGAATCGCGCCGATAGATTGCCGCGCCCGCCGCGTCTCCTCCTCTGCCTCCGCTTCGCTGCGCACGTCGATACGCCAGGCGGTGAGACGGGAGGCAAGCCGGACATTCTGCCCCTTTTTGCCGATAGCGAGCGAGAGCTGATCGTCGGGCACGATGACTTCCATCGTATGGTCGTCGTCATCGATAATAATTTTGGAAACCTTGGCCGGAGCAAGCGCACGGCAGACATACTCGGCCTGATCGGGAATCCAGTGAACGATATCGATCTTCTCGCCGCGTAATTCCTGCACGACAGCTTGCACGCGGGTACCTTTCATCCCCACGCAAGCTCCTACCGGATCTACGTCGGGATCATTGGAAACCACGGCGATCTTCGCGCGTCCCCCAGGTTCACGCGCCGCGCCTTTGACTTCGACGATGCCTTCGTAAATCTCAGGAACTTCCTGGGCAAAGAGCTGAATCAGCATGCCCGGGTGGGTACGCGACAATACGATCTGCGGGCCCCGGCTGGTAATTTCGACGCTCACAATGTAAGCGCGAATTCGGTCGCCCTGGCGATAGCGCTCGCGCGGCACTTGTTCCTTTTCCGGCAGAATCGCATCCGTACGACCGAGGTTAACGATGATATTCCGCTTCTCGAAGCGCTGCACGATGCCATTGACGAGTTGTCCTTCGCGCCCTTTGAATTCATTGTAAATAATCTCCCGCTCGGCATCGCGCACCCGTTGCACAATGTTCTGCTTGGCAGCCTGCGCGGCAATGCGCCCGAACATGCTCGAGTCCAACTTGCAAAGCAACTCGTCACCAAGCTCGGCGTCGGGATCGAGAGTGTCTCTTGCTTCCGGCAATGTAATCTCGGTAGCTTGGTCCTGCACGGTTTCTACGACCGTTTTGGCCTCAAAGAGTTCCACTTCGCCGATCTCGGGGTTAAACTGCGCTTCGATTTTGCGCTGGTGACCGAAGGTCTTCTTGGCCGCCGAGATCATGGCATTTTCCAAGGCACTGATGAGAATCGTCTTGTCGATGCCCTTTTCCTTGCTTACCTGCTCGATGACTCGATTTAAATCCTGCTGCATATTAGGCACTCCAGTCGTGCTCGTAATTCGACTTTTCAATCACCGAAAACGGAATTTCACATGGTCTACCATCTTGATTTAAGGAAATCTTGTCCGCCGAAACCTCAAGCAATAGACCCAAGAACGATCTCCTGCCGTTGATGACTTCTCGGGTGCGTACGCGAACCCTTTTACCAACAAATCGCGCGAAATGCTCCGGCCGTTTAAGCGGGCGGTTGATGCCCGGAGAGGAGACTTCCAACGTGTATGCTCCCTCGACAATCTCCCGGACATCGAGTATATCGCTGAGCTCCCGGCTTACTCGGCTAAGGTCGTCCATGTTTGGGCCACCCTCCTTGTCGAGGTACAATCGCAACGCGCGACCACCACGGCTGCCCTCATGTCTCAGTTCGATATCGATGATCTCCATTCCCTCCATTTTCGCCAAAGGCGCGGCCAGTTCCCATATGCGGGCGATGGTTGGATCCATCTTTTCGCCCCCCAGAAACAAAAAAAGCGGGCATCGCCCACTTCGAGTTCAAACTCTTAAAGTGTATAAAATTAGTACCATAGGCAATGTCGTCAATGCAAGGCCTGCCGCCCCACGCGCCATTGCGCGACCGTCGCTATCTGCTATGATTTCGCATCAGTTCCGCTCTTAATTATGAAGGCACCAACCTCAGCGAAGCGACGACCGACAACGCAAATATCCTGGGAGCAAATCCTCACCAATCTTGACGATGGTGTGGTCGCCGTCGATCCCGATGGCAAGATCACGTTCTTCAATGAAGCGGCGGAAGTCCTTACCGAGATCTCTTCGGCAGCTGCCGCGGCGCAACCGTTTGAACAGATCTTTAAGCGCGAGCCGTGGCTGGTCGATCTTGTGAAAAGAACCCATCCGCCCCGACAAAAGAGGGCCCGTGGAGAGGGCGATTTTGTCACCCGTTGGGGCAAGAAGATTCCCGTCAGCGTCACCGTATCACCGCTCCAGGACCGTCACGGTCATTTCGTCGGTACGATATTGCTGCTTCGCGATATTAAGCACACAAAAGAACTGGAAGAAGATCTCAAACGCGCCGACCGGTTGGTATTAATCGGCACATTGGCCGCAGGCTTGGCACACGAAATAAGAAATCCTCTTGGAGGCATCAAAGGCGCCGCGCAATTGCTGCGCCGCTCCGCAGACAGCAATGCGTCGGTGCGCGAATTCACCGCTATCATGATCCGCGAAGTGGATCGTGTCGACCTATTGATCGAACAGCTTCTCGACCTTTCGCGTCCGGCGCAGCTCACGCTTGCGCCCGTCAACATTCATGAAATTTTGGAAGATGTGCTGCTGCTGGAAGGGCAAACGGTCAACGACAGGGAAATTCACATCAGAAAACGTTTTGATCCGAGTTTGCCGCCCATCCGCGCTGATCGGGCACAGCTAACCCAAGTTTTTCTCAATCTGGTAAAGAACGCGTTTCAAGCGATGGAGCGTAGCGGCGCGCTCACGATCACTACGCGAGTGGAAACCGATTATCACATTCGCGGACAGGACACCGGGCCTAATCGCTTTATCTGGGTGGACCTCGCCGACGAGGGCGGCGGTATTCGGGAGGAAGACCTGCCGCATATTTTCTCGCCGTTCTTCACGACAAAAATCAATGGCACGGGACTTGGATTGGCAACTTGCTATCGCATCATCAAAGAGCATGGCGGCACGATTCGAGTCGAAACCACGGAGGGTAAAGGAAGCACCTTCAAGGTCTCTTTGGTGGTGGCGGACTCAAATTGAAATGGATCAAGGAAAAATTCTCATTACCGAAGATGAAGAATCGTTGCGCTTCGTTCTGCAAAAAGCGCTCGAGGCCGAGGGCTATTGGGTGCAGGTCGCGGCCAACGGCGCGACCGCGCGTCGACTTATCACCGACAGCCATTTCGACGTTTCGCTAATGGACATCAAGCTTCCTGACGTCGATGGTTTGGAATTGCTCAAAGAGCTCAAGGAAAACGGCGTCGACACCGCGATGATCCTGATGACGGCGCAGAATACCATGCGCAACGCCATCGGTGCGATGAAAAACGGCGCCTTCGATTACATCACCAAACCGTTCGATCTCGATGAAGTCTTGGTGCTCATCAAGCGCGCCATGGACAGCCGCAAGCTCAGTCGTGATTTTCGCGAGCTCAAGGAAGAAGTGAAAAAGCGCTTCGAGCCAGGCGTCAACATCATCGGCACGAGCCCGAGCATGCAGATCGTTTACAAAACGATCGGCCAGGTGGTCGACACCGTGGCGACCATTTTGATTCTTGGCGAGAGCGGCACGGGAAAGGAGTTGGTCGCGAAAACGATTCACTACAATTCGCCGCGTTGGAACCAACCCTTCGTGGCGATCAATTGCGCCGCCATTCCACGCGATCTGCTCGAAAGCGAATTGTTCGGTCATGAGAAAGGCGCTTTCACCGGCGCCCTCGACCGCCGTCTCGGCAAGTTCGAATTATCCGAGGCCGGCACGCTTTTTTTGGATGAAGTCGGCGATATCCCGCTGGACCTGCAAACTAAATTACTGCGAGTCTTGCAAGATCACGAGTACAGCCGAGTCGGCGGCCGCGATCTCCTAAAGGCCGACGTGCGTATCCTGGCCGCCACCAACCAGGATCTGGAGAAAGCGGTCAAGGAAAAACGCTTCCGCGAGGATCTCTATTTCCGGCTCAAAGTCATTCCGATCTATCTTCCGCCTCTGAGGGAACGGCGCGGCGATATCCCGCTCCTAATCGGCTACTTCATCGACAAGATCAACCGCGAGATGGGCATTCAAATCTCCGGCGTCTCCCCGGAGGCGCAAAAACTTCTCGAAGAGCATGCCTGGCCCGGCAACGTCCGCGAGCTCGAGAATACTTTGATTCGTGCCGCCGTGCTGTCCTCGGGCCCGATCTTGTTCCCCAAAGACTTCACCTTGCAGAACAAGCCGACGTCGACGACCCTGGAAGTCGATCAGCTCTCGTTGGAGGAAATCATCCGGCACAAACTGGAAGACTATTTTCGCAGGATGGAAGGGGTCGACGTGGACAACCTCTATTCTCTCGTCATCGAAAGGGTCGAACGGCCGCTGATCGAATTGACGCTGAAGAAGACCAAGGGCAATCAAATCCGCGCCGCGCAGATCCTCGGCATCAATCGAAACACGCTGCGCAAGAAAATTACCGATTTGCGCATCGCGCTCAAAAAAGACTTGTCCTAAGAATTCATGCTGTCGCTCGTCCTGCCGCCGCTCTACGCCATCCTCGATCCGGCACAAACCAAGGACCGTGCTCCAGAATCGGTACTGCGCAACCTGCTCGAAGGTGGCGCCGCCATTCTTCAACTTCGCGTGAAAACCATGGCCCCCAGCGATTTTTTTCAGCTCGCGCAACGAGCGCGCGCAGAGACGCGGACGCATGGATGCAAGTTGATCGTCAACGACCGCGTCGATATCGCTCTGGCGTGCCACGCCGACGGCGTTCACTTAGGCCAGGAAGACTTGCCGCTTGCGGTAGGAAGAAAACTGATGGCGGCGAAACTCGTTGGCATTTCGACTCACAACCTCGAACAAGCTCAAGAGGCCGAGCGAAATGGTGCCGACTATATCGGCTTTGGGCCCATGTTCGGCACGACGACCAAAGACACCGGCTACGCCGCGCGAGGTGTCGACATGCTCCGTGAAATCCGCGCCGCGGTAAAACTTCCCATCGTCGCCATTGGCGGCATCAACGAACAAAACGTCCAGCAAGTCTGGCAAGCCGGCGCCGAGTCGGCAGCCATCATCAGCGATATTTTGGACGCCGCGGACATCGCTGCGAAGGTTCGCAGAATTCGATCTCTGGGATGATTCTGTTGACCATCGCGAGAAACGGGACATTAAGGTCATGACCCAATTTTTCGTTTTCGGCTGTGCATGTACAGGCAATCGATCTCAAGTGTCAGGCTTTGAGCGGTTCGATCAGTTGATATAAACTAACTCGTAGAAAGACACCGTATGAAAGACACGCCCAAGCGGATCAAGCGCCTGCTCCGCGAGTATGCCGGGGCTGCGCACGAAGAGGAGCTGCGGCGGGCGCTCCTGACCCTCGCCGAGGCCTTCAAGCGGTGGGAGCACGGAAATCTGGCCAGCGGCGACCTCAGCGAGATCATCCACCACTTTCACCAGGGCCCAGCGCGCGATCTCTACGTCCGCTACAACACCGCCCGCCTGGAGCTCGCCGTCGCGTACGCAATCACCACAGGCATCCTCGACCGGCAGACGATTCCAGCCGAGTTGCTGGCCCATCTCGCCGGGCCGCTTCAGTTTTACGAGACCCGGCAGGCGGCGCCGGAATGCGGTTCTCTGCCCCGAGGTTCGAGCCGACCGCAGGCTCGCATACGCTAGCCGCGGTCGCTCAACGTTTCCGGTTATACAACTGCAAAGGTGGTTACACTTTGCGTTGCGCAGCTGTAATAGAGCGGAGGTTCGATGGAAACCAAAATCATCTTCAACGGCAAAGAGTACGCTGGCCCGGAGGCCATGCCGGAAGAAGTGCGGCAGGCTTACCAGCAGGCGATGGCGCAATTTGCGGACGCCGACAAGAACGGCATCCCTGACATCCTGGAACGCGGCTCAGCTGGCAACGTGATCTCGATCCAGCAGTCGTCTATCTCATTCAACGGCCGGGAGTTTAAAACCGTGGGGGAGATGCCTGCAGTAGTGCGTCGTCTTTTCCAACTGGCGATGGGCCAGGCGGACGCAAACCGCAACGGTATTCCGGACGCACTGGAATCCGCATTGACAGGATTCCAGACTCCGCCCACGACGCCCGAAAACGCTAAGCCTGAGTACTCAGCGACGGTGAACGCTCCTACCCCGAACCCGCCGCGCGAGCGCGAACCGATCATGGCAGGACTTGAGCGAACCGCAAACACGCTCGATACATTTCTCCGAATCCTCCTAAGTATCGTGTCAGTCGCCACCGTTGCGGGCGCGATCTTTCTCATGCTCAAAATGGACAGTAGCTCTCGGAGTCAAGGCGGCAGATTATATGTCGGTATCGCCGCGCTTGTCATCCTCGGCGCCGTCGATTCGCAATTCCGGAAATTGGTAGCACGGCGTGCGCCGTTCAGCGTCGGAACGACCGAGGCCGAAAGCCGCTATGGCCTGATCAGCCTTCTCCTCTTGCTGCTCTCTGCGGTGGTCCTTTTCGGTGCGGCGTTGCTCTTTCCCTGATGCATAAAAGGGGAGACGCTAAACGATGTTAGATGGAACAGAGAGATGCAGATCGAACAAGAGTCTATATCTCATCCCGAAATAGCCGTCTTGCTGGTTTTACAAAACGATCCAAAATCAGTTGATTCAACCGGGAAGCAGACCGATCAAGACGCGGTGCTTCCCGACTTTGGCCGCATCCGCTGTCCCCTGTGCAAATGGCAACCGAAACCTTCGCACCGCTGGTTTTGCGCGCCTTGTGATTCGCCGGAATTTTTCGCTGACGGCTGCGGAACCCGCTGGAACACTTTCAGCACGCGCGGCCGCTGTCCCAGTTGTGGCCATCATTGGCTCTGGACGGCATGTTTGAATTGCACAGGCTGGTCGCTGCACGCTGACTGGTATGAACTCGAATCGAAGAAATCGCAGTAATTCTAAATTCACGTAGTCAGAATTCCTCACGCACCCGCAGATAACTCGCAAACCGTGGCAAGCCGGTGTTGGTCAGTCCACGATAGGTGTACGTGATAGTCGTGCCCACCGGCGGCGGACTTTTGCGCGTTTGGTCGGTGAATCCCGTACCGATCAGAAATCGTTTGCCGTCCGGCAATTGCACTCGTAGAGCGCCCATCATGCCCAGGTATTTGCCCTTGCCGGGAATGTGCTCGATCACCACCGCCTCCGTGTCCTGTAATGGCTTGTGCTTGAGCAGTACATCGCTGCGGCCGGTTAAGTAAGCGGCATCCGCCAGATGCAACATGAGCCCTTCGCCGCCGCCACGGACCACTTCATCCAACTTGCGTTTGAGCGCGGCGCGATCGGCGACCCGAAACTGCTCCACTGCCACCAGTTGCGGCCAGCGCGCCTGCGCGACGATCTCTTTAATGCGCTGCGCGCGCTCGGCGAAAGTCCCAGGCGCCTCGGGCAGTTCGAAGATCATATATTTGATCCGGCGCCATTCGTCGTCTTGCGGCTCAGTCTTGCGCACGATGCCGGAAAGCGCTTCAAAGTGGCCCCGTCCCAACCAGAGCTCGCCGTCCAGCGATTGCGCCGGCAGTTTGGAAATAAACCATGCGGGCGCGTCGACGACGCGACCGCTGCGAAAACGCAGCGCTTTGCCGTTCCACAGTGCCCGCACGCCGTCATATTTTTCACTGACCAGATAGTTGACCAGATTGACCTTCAGCCCGACCTCGTTGGCCAACAGCAACGGCACCGCGCCTGACTCTCCGGCCCGTGCAACGTCGCGCAAGCATGAGATCAGCGCCCACACCGAGAGCAAGATCGAGAGCCAATTAAATTTTCTTTGCATCAACGTCGCGCCGTTGCGCACACGAGGAGCACTTTTACTAATGATCGAACGGGCTAATCCGCGGATAGGCGCGTCTCGCGTTCTAATCCAGTCCCGAAGAGCTCGGTTATGCTAACCAATGACAGCGTAGACGCGCTGTTTCGAATGTGGAATTGCGGCGTGCCGGTTTTGTCTAAGCCTCGTCCGCCTTGTCGACACTATAATCAGCCCGTTCCGTGTAGTTTTCGAAACGCGTGTACTCACCGAGGAAAGTAAGGGTGACGATACCGGTGGGACCATTGCGCTGTTTGTCGACGATAAGTTCCGCTTTACCCTTCACCTCATCGTTGTTTTTGTCATAAAGCTCTTCGCGGTAAATGAACATGATCAGATCTGCATCTTGTTCAATCGCTCCGGATTCACGAAGGTCCGACATTTGCGGCTTTCTGCCGGTCCGATCTTCGACCTTGCGATTGAGCTGAGATAGCGCCATGACGGGAATATTCAGCTCTTTGGCGAGCGCCTTTAAAGAGCGAGAGATTTCTGAAATCTCTTGCTCGCGATTGCTGGCGTTGCCCATTCCGCGCATGAGCTGAAGATAGTCGACGACGATCAGGCCGACCTTTTTCGAGCGATCACGAACCAGGCGCCTCGCTTTGGCGCGTAACTCAAGAACGGAGATCGCCGGCGTGTCGTCAATATAGATCGGCGCTTCGTGCAGTCGGCCGGCGGCTTTGGCGAGTTGGGGAAAGTCGCGCTCGCCTAGATAACCCGAGCGAACTTTGGAACTGTTCACGCGCGCTTCGGAGCAAAGCATGCGGAGCACTAGTTGTTCCTTGGCCATTTCCAAAGAAAACACCGCCGCGCCGACGCCGGAATAGGCGGCGTTGGCGGCGATATTGAGCGCGAACGCGGTTTTTCCCATGCCCGGCCGGCCGGCGACGATGATCAGATCCGCAGGCTGAAGTCCGGCGGTCAGTTTGTCGAGATCCTCGAAGCCGGTGGACACGCCGGTAACCATTTCTTTGCGTTGATACAATTTGTCGATCGTCTTGAGCGTGTCGGTGATCATGTCCCCCACGGCGACGAAGGCGGCTTTGATCTTTTTTTCGGAAATATCGAAGATGACTTTTTCCGCGATGTCGAGAAACTCGTCGACGTTGCCCTGCTCTTCGTAACCCCGCGTGGCGATCTCCGTCGCCGTCGAGATCAAACTGCGGAGGATCCCCTTTTCCCGCACGATTCGCGCGTAGTAAGAAATATTGGCTGCCGTTGGCACGAAATCCGCCAACGACGCCAGATAGGCCGTCCCGCCAACCGCTTCGAGTTCGTTCTTGGTTTTTAAAAACTCGCTTAGCGTGATCAGATCGACCGGCTCGTTGCGGTCGGTGATCTCGATCATGGCGCGAAAGATTTTTCGGTGTGACTCCCGGTAGAAATCCCCTGGGCTCAGCAGCTCGAGCACCTGATTGATCGCGTCGTTGTCAAGCAAGATACCGCCCAAGACGGAAGACTCCGCTTCCAAATTTTGCGGTGGAACTTTGCGCAGATTATCTTCTAATGTGGCCATCGATACGATTGAACTTTCTGCGCTCGGCGATAAATGAGGAAGACATGTTCACTTCAGCAAAAACTGCGAGTTCACGCGAATGTAACCGATAAGAATCAAAATGCAAGAAAATTTTTACGCCGCGCGAAAGTTTTTTTCGCGGATTGATCCAGTGTCGGTTTGCTATCGAACTTCGAGATCGACGTTTTGTTGCTTGTGCGTCTAGTTGTGCACCGCTGTTCACAGTTTGTGCACAGCGATATTCACAGCTCAGACTGCGCGCCCAGCTTTGGAGCGCTCTTGCTCACGACGAAGAGCGTGGACTGATCATTTGGGCGGCATGGTCCAAGGACTCGTGATCGCCGAGTAGCACGAGCAGGTCGCCTGACTGTAGGACGAAGTCGGAACCGACGTTATGAAAGGGCTTGCCGTCGCGCACGACGGCAATCACGGTCACTCGGCTGCGCTCGCCGAGCGCGGTTTCCTGCAAACTCCGACCCACGACCGGGGAGTCGTCCAACACTGAAAAAGTATCGGTGGTCGCGCCGACCAGGAATTGGCCCAGCTCATCGAGCTGCTTGCCCTCTAGTCGCAAGCCGCGCAAAGTGCCGTAGTGCTCTCTGCGGATGAGATCGACTTGCAAACCAATGACATTGCGCGGGACATGGTATTCCTGCAGCACCCGAGCGAAAATCTCCACCGATGTTTCAAACTCTTCGGGAATCACCTGATTGGCGCCAAGGCTATAGAGACGCTCGATCTCGACAACATATCGGGTGCGGACCAAAATCTTGACGTCGGAGCGCAGGCGACGCGCCTGCGACACCGTGCGGGCGGTCGCGGTCGGATCCGAGATGGCAATCACGAGCACGCGGGCCCGACCGATGCCAACTTGCTGGAGAATATCGGTCCTGGTTCCATCGCCGAAATTGATCGGTTCTCCCGCCGCCTTACCGGCGCGGACTAGTTCCGGATCCAGCTCCAAAACCTGATAAGGAATGCCGGACTCGCGTAGCACTCGCGCGAGGTTTTGGCCGTTGAGCCCATAGCCGACGATGATGACATGTCCTTCAATTTCGGCGGTCTGGGTCGTTCGATCGGCGACAGGCCGCTTCTCGTTCTCCAGGCCCATTTGCCCCGTTAGACGGTCCGCGATGCGATGCGCCGATTGGATCAGGAAAGGAGTCGCGATCATGCTCGGAATCGACGCCGCGAGAAAAATCTGTTCCTCGGTCGTGCTCAAAAGATTATGACCGATTCCGGCCTTGGCCAGGATGAAGGAGAATTCGCCGATTTGAGCCAGACTCAGTCCCAAAAGGATGCCGAGTCGGGCGGACCGATAGAGCCACCAGAAAATTACCAACACAACTAAAGTCTTGATGCTCACAATGAGCAGGAGCTCCACCACCGGGGTAAGCCAATCCTGCCTGAGGATCTCGGGATTGAGCAGCATGCCGATGGAAATAAAAAAAATACCGCTGAAACAGTCGCGCAGCGGAAGCACATCCGCGACAACTTGGTGGCTGAGCTCGGATTCGGAAATAACCAGTCCAGCGATCAAAGCGCCCAGGGCGAGAGACAAACCGGACACTGACGATAGCCAAGCGGTGCCGAGACAGATCAGAACCACAAAGAGAATGAAGACTTCCCGATTTCTCACGAGCGCGACTTGGTGCAACAGCCGGGGTAGCAATTTGCGCGCGGTCCAGACGATCAAGACCAATGCTAGCAAAGACTTTAGGATGGCCCATCCGACGCCAAGTAGAGAGCCCCGTGCCGACTGAGCCAAAAACGGCACCAGGAGCATCATCGGAACAATGCAAAGATCCTGGAATAGAAGAGTTCCGCTGGCCAGACGGCCTTGGATCGAATTGGTTTCGCCTCGATCGTTATAGATCCGCAGAACGATCGCCGTACTGCTCATCGTCACCAAGAAGCCGTAGAAAACGCCCACCCCCGGTGGCACACCCAAAGACAGCACGATCGTCAGCACGACCAAGACCGTTACGAAAACCTGCAGAAACCCGGCCCAAATAATTCGGCGTTGCATGGTGAGGAAGCTCTCCAATGAAAATTCAATGCCGATGATAAAGAGCAGGAGCACCAAACCGATATCCGCCAACGTTTCGACTTGGTTGACACTCGTGATTAGAGCCAATCCGCCAGGGCCGATGACCACGCCGGCCAGCAGAAAACCGACAATCGCCGGCACGCGCAATTTCTGGGAGAGAAAGACGATCGAGATCGTCACCGCGAGGACGATCAGCAATTCTTCCAAGAAGTGGATTTCAGGCATACCTGTCAAAAGAGCGAGAACGGAACTAAATGCGGCCGAGGTCGAGGCATCGCTACGCTCGGAATTTCAAATTACAGATTCCAGATTGCATACTGCAGTATCCGGATTTGGAATCTGGAATGGCCGAACGGCCCGGGAGGATCGTCGATCCGTTAAGGCTGCCGATAATCGGCGCTGACTACCGTGTGGATACCGCCGCGCACATTGAAGTCGCCAACCACGGTCATCCTTCTGGGACGGCATGCTTGCACGAGATCATCCAATATTTTATTGATGACGGCTTCGTGAAAAGCGCCCTCGTCGCGATAAGACCAAAGGTAAAGCTTCAACGACTTGAGTTCGATGCAAAGTTTATCCGCTACGTAATTGATGCGGATCGTGGCAAAATCCGGCTGGCCGGTGCGCGGGCACACGCAGGTGAACTCAGGACACTCCATGCTGATCTCGTAGTCGCGCTCCGGCCGAGGGTTGGGAAAGGTTTCTAACTCCTTGCTCGGTTTCGTTGCCATGCGCTGATCTTAGCGCGGGCGTAATGTAATTCCAAATTGCCCACTTACCTTGACTTGAAAAGTACGCGATGATAACGCGTGGAAAACATGCGAAAATTATTTGGAGGGCGGCCGTGAGCAAACCGAAGGAACCAAAGGCCGGAGAGAAATTGACCGAGCAGGAAGCGAAAGCCTACGTGGATTATCTTTACTCGACGCTTTATAAGTACGCCCACGAAAAAATTCACAAAGGCGCGTTCATGACCCAGTTGTGTGACGGTAAGCTGCCCCTTCCCGTGATGCGACAGTTTTTCAAGAACTGGGGGCGATTTTCGCTGGAAGTCAACGCTTTGAACGCGGTGTCTTACTATACCCATCTGCCCTTCTTCGTCCGCAACTTCGATGTCCTCGGTCCCTTTTGCGCGAAGATCGCCGACGAGCTCATTTCGCCCCGCGCCCCGGGTCATGTTCTGGTGCTGCTTCAAACCGCCGAAAAGATGGGTCTCAACAAAAAAGAAGTCTTGGAGGACCCCTATCTTCCCGCTGCGCGCGCCATCAACGACTTTTGCCACAAGATTTTCATCGACGGCTCGATAATCGAGCTGTGGGGATTGCATGTTTTCGAAGAGTCACTGTCGCAATGGTCGGGTCAATGGTTCACCGCCCTAACGACGCATTACGGCTTTAGCAAGCAGGACGCGATCTACTTCTCGACTCACGAAGAGGCGGACATGGACACCCACAAGCTGGGTGAAGGCGGCGAGGAAGCGATGGGCCACGGCGCCTTTAACCGAACAGTTTTAACGCGCGCGCTGCAAGACAGTGTTGAATTCCGCGCCGGCTATTCGATGGAATACTGCGCGTTGACGATGGTCGATCTCCACGCCCAGATGAAACAAGCGGCGCTCGATAGTCCGTACAGTCCGTGACCATAGAAAGTCTAACGGCCTGGCGGCGATCGTAGTTCGCACGACCAAGGCTTTCCGCATGATCTCGAACCTTCGCTCGGTCACTGACAAGCAGCATCGAGCGGAAACTATTATGCGGCGAGGCCACCCGATCACCTTATCGACGGATTTGTGCCGGCCCCACGTCTTCTCTCCTTAACATAATCTCGTCATCGACCGCGCAAGATGATGGGATGGCCGCCGAAGAGCCGCTGAAGATTCGGCTCTGCAGATCACCTATCGCCGTCAATCGCGAAAGCGGCGGAGTGTTTCAGCCGGTAGATTTCGCCGCGTCTGGTTTGCGCCAGACCTAGAGCAACCGTCCTCCCGGCATATGGCAAAACGCACTCATCTCGTGCGCGAAGGTCACGGGATTGGCTTTGCAAACGTAACTGGCATTGATCTGATCGACGCGTGTCACACCCAAGAGCGCCATGTCGACGATCAGTTCTTCTTCGAGCAATTCAAGCACGCGCACCAACCCGTCCTTTCCCCCCGCACCCAAGCCCCAGCCCTGGAGCTTGCCGATGGTGACCGCCTTGCATCCGAGCGCCAGCGCCTTAACCACATCCGTACCACGAGTGACACCGCCGTCCAGCACGACATCCGCCTTGCCTTTCACTGTTTCCATAATTTCCGGCAACACTTCGATGGTGCCTCGCCCATGATCGAGCTGGCGGCCGCCATGATTCGAAACATAGATTACGTCGACTCCATGCTCCACAGCTAGTCTGGCATCTTCCGCCGTCGCAACGCCCTTTAAGATAAATGGCAAGCCGGCAATTTTTTTTATCGCGTCCATGGTTTCCCAGGTTAACATCGCCTGAAAGTGTCGGTTCGTCTCAGTACGCCTGCTGGGGGGTTGCCAGCGATTGAGCAGCGGCCGCTCGCGCCGGCTGTAATGAGCCGTGTCGACGGTAAGACACAGGGCTGCATAACCCGCTTTCTTCACGCGCCCGATGATCTCCGCGCACCAGTCCAATCCGCCGCGCACATAGAGTTGAAAGATCTTAGGGTGGTTCGTGCTCGCGGCAATCTCTTCCAGACTCGGTTGCGTGACCGAGCTAACGAAGTTCATGGTGCCGAATTCTGCGGCGGCCTTCGCTACGGCGACGCCGCCTTCGGGGGTGATCGATTGCAGCGAACCGATGGGCGCCATCATCACCGGAATGCGCAACTTCTGTCCGAGAAACGTCGTCGATGTGTCGATCTTTGAAACATCCACCAGAACCCGCGGCCTGAGCGCCAAGCAATCGAAGCCCAAGCGATTGCGTCGCATAGTGGTTTCCGACTCGGCGCCGCCGGTTAGATAATCCCACACATCCTGCGGCAGATTGCGGCGCGCCGCCTGGATGATCTCTTGGTTGCTGACGTAATCGAGGTTCATCAGTCAGTCTCCTTTTCCACGCGCATAACTAAACGAATGCGCGTAAGAATTGATGGGCGGCACACTATCGAACCGTGCGGGGATCTGTCAAACCTCGTCGCTTCATCGCATAAAACCGTTACAACGGAATCATCAATCACAAAAAATACGCGAGGCACGACGCTGTAGGAGTAGGCTCAAACCCGCCCTCCTTCGCGTCCTGCGCCGTTTCGTGATGAACAACGATTTAGCGAACGGATTATCCCGAGATACGCGTGCAATGACGCGTCAAAGTGGGAATTCGTTACCGCGTCACCGCTCCTTCGGATGCCGACGAGACGAGCTTAGCATATTTCGCCATGACGCCGGATTTGTAGCGCGGCGGCGGTGGCGCCCACTGGCCGAGTCTTGCCGTTATTTCCTGCTCGGGAATCTCGACATCCAACCGGCGGGCTTTGATGTCGAAGACGACTGTGTCGCCATCGCGCACAGCAGCGATGGGTCCACCATGCGCGGCTTCAGGAGCGACATGTCCGGCCATGAGACCATGGGTCGCACCCGAGAAGCGACCGTCGGTGAGCAATGCCACTGAATCGCCCAATCCAGCGCCGACAAGCGCCGCGGTCACACCAAGCATTTCGCGCATGCCCGGACCGCCTTTAGGTCCCTCATAGCGAATCACCACGACATCGTTGTCTTTGATCTTGCCAGTCTGCACGGCTTTGAACGCGTCTTCCTCGCGATCGAACACCCGCGCCGGCCCACGGTGAATCATTCTTTCATGTCCAGCGACTTTGACCACGCAGCCCTCCGGCGCCAGGTTGCCCTTCAAGATCACCAATCCGCCGGTGGTCTTGAGCGGATTCGAAATCGGTCGCACAACTTCTTGTCCCGCCGTCTCCTTGGTCATTTGCGCCGCCTCCGCGATGGTCGATCCCGTGACTGTCATCGCATCACCATGAATAAGGCCGGCGTCGACTAACCGCTTCGCCACCAGTTGAATGCCACCGCTTGGTAAAGATCGTTGGCGACGAACCGACCGCCCGGCTTGAGATCGGCGATCAACGGCGTGCGATTGCTAATCTGATCGAAGTCATCGATGGCTAACTCGACGCCCGCTTCGCTAGCGATAGCAAGTAAGTGCAGCACGGCATTCGTCGATCCGCCAGTCGCAGCCACGGACGCAATCGCGTTCTCGATCGACTTGCGCGTGAGGATTTGCGACGGTCGCAGATCACCCCGAAGCAGCTCCATAACGAGCTGGCCGGCGTTAAACGCCGCCTGATCTTTTTCAGCGACGGTAGCCGGAATACTGTTGCTACCCATCGGCGAGATGCCGAGAAATTCCATTACCGTCGCCATCGTGTTGGCGGTAAATTGCCCGCCGCAGGCGCCTGCCCCCGGACACGCCGCGTTTTCCACGGCCATGAGTTGTTCTGCGTTGATGCGGCCGCTGCCGTAGGCGCCCACCGCTTCGAACACGTCTTGAATCGTTAAGTCCCTCTCGCCCAGATGCCCCGGCGCGATGGAGCCGCCGTAGAGCGCCAAACCCGGAATGTCCAGTCGCGCCAGCGCCATGACAACACCGGGATTGGTTTTGTCGCAGCCGGAAAGGCAAACCAGCGCGTCGAAATGATTGCCGCGCGCGACCAG
>Ga0075423_10001852_pt1 | contig 18942 bp, 18 predicted proteins | sample SoiMethybrSBSTD2_FD_80114 | JGI IMG/M metagenome (GOLD analysis project Ga0075423, IMG submission 80114) | Bulk soil microbial communities from a Populus tree surrounding site in Tennessee, USA - Soil MetaG P. TD hybrid SBSTD2 | ecosystem: Environmental > Terrestrial > Soil > Tree plantation...
GGAGCTGTTCGAATGCTGAAGCGGTTGATCGATCCTGCGCCGGTCAAGGAGTGACCCGTGCCCACCGACACACGTAGGACCATCGGAGTGAAGGGAGAGGACGAGGCCGCGCGATTCCTCGCGCGGTGCGGGTATGCCATCCTGGACAAGAATGTCCGTACCCGGGCGGGCGAGATCGATCTCGTCGCCAAGGAAGGCAAGACCCTCGTCTTCGTCGAGGTCAAGACGCGCAAGGAGCTGGAGGGGGATCCGCCCCAGGCGGGCGTGCGCACGCGCAAGCAGAACCGCCTGGGCAAGCTCGCGCATGGCTATCTCAAGGCCAAGCGCATGCGGGAGATGCCCTGCCGCTTCGACGTCATCGCCGTGATCGTCAATGACGAGGGCGGCGTCAAGGCCATCCGCCACATCCCGAACGCGTTCAGTGTTGCGCCATGGTAGTGACGCGGCGCCACCCTATGAAGGTCGTCGCTTGCGACGACCGTAGATCAATGCGCTAGTGGACCGGAGGGCGGCGTTCGAGCAGGCCCTCGCGCTCGCCCCTGGGCGCACGGCGCTGCTCGTCGTCGACATGCAGCGCGCCTTCCTCGATCCAGGGGAAGCCATGGAGGTGCCGCCGGCGCGCGAGATGGTGCCGCGGCTGCAGGAGCTCGTGGGGCTCTTCCGCGAGCAAGCTCTCCCCGTCGTCTTCACCGAGTTCGTCTATGCGGAGCGCGCCCCCTTGCTCGTGGGCGAGCTTCATCCCGAGCATCGACCCGCCGCGCCCGGCGCCCCCCGCGGCTTCGGGTTGCCCTCGTCGTCCTGCCTGGTGGGCGAGGCCAACACCGCCACCGTGCCCGACCTCGAGCCCCGCGCCGACGAGCTCGTCGTGCGCAAGCACTACTACGACGGCTTCAACGGCACCGTGCTGGACCATGCCCTGCGCGCCCGCGGAATACGCCACGTGGTGGTCACGGGCACCATGACCGACATCTGCGTCCTCGCCACCGTGGTGGGGGGCTTCAACCGGGAGTACCGCATGACCGTGGTCGAGGATGGCGTGGCCACGCTCTGGCCCGAGATCCAGCGGGCCACCCTCGACATCATCGGCCGCGCTTACGCGCGCGTGGTGCCCGCCAAGGCGGTGGCGGACGAGATCGCCAACTGGTAGGACGACGAGGAGCCGCGATGGGACACGATCTGCGCTTCCAGGGCTGCATGCCGGCCAACCTCCTGCCCTTCACCGCCGACCTCGAGATCGACGAGCACGCCTATCGGAGTCATCTGCGCTGGCTCGCGGATACCGCCGGCGTCACCGGCATCGTCGCCAATGGTCATGCCGCGGAGGTCTCCTCGCTGACGCGAGACGAGCGCAAGCGCGCGCTGGCCATCGCGCTCGACGAAGTGGCGGGCAAGGTCCCGGTGGTGGCGGGTGTGTATTCGGACGGCACCCGTGAGGCCATCGAGCTGGCGCGCGACGCGCGGGCGGCCGGGGCGGCGGGGCTGCTCGTGTTCCCGCCCACGCTCTTCATGTGGGGTGCGCAGCTCAAGCCCGACATGGTGCTGCGCCACTTCTCCGAGCTCGCGGATGGCGTGGATCTGCCGCTGATCGTCTTCGAGTATCCGCCCGCCTCGGGCATCGGCTATAGCCCCGAGACCCTCGCCGCCCTCTGCAAGATCCCCACGGTGGCCGCGGTGAAGGACTGGTCGAACGACATCGTAGCGTACGAGAAGAACCTCCGTGCGCTGCGGGCGGCGGGCCGGCCCGTCGCGATGCTCTCGTCCTTCACGATGTCGCTGCTCGCGAGCTTCGCCCTCGGCGCCGACGGCTGCATCTCGGGCATGGGCAGCGTGGCCGCCGACCTCCAGGCGAGCCTCTACGGCGCGGTCAAGGCGGGCCGCCTCGAGGAGGCGCGCGCCATCAACGATCGCCTCACCCCGCTCGTGAGCGTGTTCTACGCGCCGCCGTTCGTCGACATGCACAACCGGATGAAGGAAGCGCTCGCGCTGCTGGGCCGTATCCCCGCCGCGTACGTGCGCCCGCCGCTGACGCCGGTGTCCGAGGACGAGCGCCACCGCATTCGCCTGGCCCTGCGCGAGGCCCGGCTCACTGCCGCGGGCGCCGAGCGATGACCCCGGCGGAGCGCCGGACGGCGATCGCCCGCTACGCGGGGGGGCCGGCGCGGCTCCGGGCAGCCTTGCGCCGCGTGCCGCGGGCCGCGCTGCACTGGCGGCCTGCCCCCGGCGAGTGGTCAGCGCACGAGGTCGTGCTGCACTGCGCGGACAGTGAGAGCAACGCGCACCTGCGGCTCCGGTATCTCCTGGCCGAGAAGGATCCGCTGATCGTGGGCTACGACCAGGCGGAGTGGGCGCGCACGCTTCAGTACGCGCAGCGGCCGCTGGCCCCGGCGCTCGCCACCGTGTTCGCCGTCCGCGCCAACACCGTCCCGCTGCTGCGGACGATGCCGGAGGACGGCTGGAGCCGGAGCGGGCGCCACACGGAGATGGGCGCCTACACCGTGGAGGGATGGCTCGGTCTCTACGCCGAGCATCTCGAGATCCACGCGCGGCAGATCGAGGCGAACCTGGCCGCGTGGCGCGCCCAGCGCGGCGGCGGCAAGCGGCGACGGACGACGGGTCGCGCGAAGGCGAGGAAGGCGACTAGAAGTCGACGCTGACGCGGACGAGGTCGCCGTCGGGCGCCACCGTCTGAAGCACCCGCGGGTCGGGCCCGGCCGCCTTGCGCCCCGCGCCTCCAATAGGGTATAAGGCGCCCGATGGGTTCCTCGTCAGGCCGAACACCGGAAGAAGACGCCCTCCTCGACAAGGCTGCCCGTCTCCTGCCCGGCGGCATCCTCGGCGGCTACTCGGCGCCCCGCGATCTCTCCTTCGTGGTGCGCGAGGGCCGCGGGCCGCGTCTGGTCGATGTGTCGGGCCGCGAGTACATCGATTACATCCTGGGCTCCGGGCCGCTCGTGCTGGGGCACGCGCACCCCGCGGTCATCGCGGCGGTGGAGCGGCAGCTCACCAAGGGGACGACCTACTTCCAGCTGACCGAGCCGACGCTCGCCCTCGCGGAGGAGATCTGCCGCGCGGTGCCGTGCGCGGAGCAGGTGCGCTTCACGTCGTCGGGCAGCGAGGCGACATTCTTCGCCCTGCGCGTGGCGCGCGCCTTCCGCGGCCGCGAGAAGATCCTGAAGTTCGAGGGCGGGTTCCACGGCACTCACGACTACTCCTTGATGAGCGTGGGCCCGCACGCGCCGAAAGCCTATCCGGCGCCCACGCCCGACTCCGCGGGCATCCCGCACGCCATCCAGGAGCACGTGCTGATCGCGCCATTCAACGACCTCGCGGAGACCGAGGCCATCCTCGCCGCCCACCACGGTGATCTCGCCGCGGTGATCATGGAGCCGTTCCAACGCCTGATCCCGCCGGACATGCAGTTCCTCCGCGGCGTGCGCGAGATCACCCGGCGCTTCGGCGTACCCCTGATCTTCGACGAGATCGTCACCGGCTTCCGCTTCGCCTACGGCGGCGCCCAGGAGTACTACGGCGTGGTCCCGGACCTCGCCGCGCTGGGGAAGATCGTGGGCGGCGGCTTCGCGCTGGCCGCGGTGGTCGGCCGCGCGGACATCATGCGGCACCTGGCGCCGGAGCTCGAGGGCACGCCGGAGTTCGTGGCCCAGGCGGGCACGCTGAACGGCAATCCCATTGCGGCGGCGGCCGGGCTGGCCACGCTCGCGGAGCTGCGCCGGCCCGGCGCGTACGCGCGCCTCTTCCAGACCGGCACGCGCATCAAGACCGCCCTGAAGGACGCGGCGGACGCGGCGGGAGTGCCCGCCCAGGTCGCGGGCGAGGCGCCCGTGTTCGAGATCTACTTCACCGAGCGACCCATCACCGACTATCGCGCCACGCTCACCGCGGACCGCGCGCGCCACCGCGCGTTCACCGACGAGCTGATCCGACGCGGAGTGCTCAAAGCGGCGGGGAAGTTCTACGTCTCCCTGAGCCACGGGGAGGATGAAATTCGCCAGACGACGGACGCGTTCACGGCCGCGCTCCGGAAGATCGCCGACGATCGGCGGTCGTGAGCAGCCCGATCACTCGCATCCCGCTCCCCCGGAGAGCGGGGTCCAGAGGAGGAGTATGACCATGGCAGAGCGCTGGCATGACGAGCCCTGGGCGCGAGCGGAGGATTTCTGGCACAGCGGCAAGGTCACGCGACGTCACCTGCTCGGGCTGGGCGCGGCCGCCGCGGGCGCGCTCGGCGCGTCGATGCTCGTGCCCGCGCCCTGGCGGGCGGCCTTCGGCCAGGCCAAGCCCTTCAAGCTGGGGTCGCTGCAGCCCCTGTCCGGCACCGCCGCCGCGGGCGGCAAGACCGCCCTGGTCGGCGTGCAGATGGCGGTGGACCGCATCAACAAGAGCGGCGGCATCAGCGGCCGACCCGTCGAGCTGATCATCGCCGACTACGAGTCCAAGCCCGACGTCGGCCGCCGCAAGGCGGAGAAGCTCGTGGTGGACGACAAGATCGACGCCCACGCAGGCGGCTATCTCTCCAACGTCTGCCTCGCCTGCATGCCCGTGTACGAGGAGCACAAGCTGGTCAACATGATCACGGTGTGCCTCGACACCACGATCACGCAGAGCAAGTGCAGCCGGTACACCTTCCGGCCGTTCGACTTCGCGCCCGCGCAGGCGGTGGCGGCGGCACCGTACATGGTGAACAAGATGGGCAAGAAGTGGCACATCGCGTATGCGGACTACGCCTGGGGCCAGTCCACCCGGGATGCCTTCGTCGCCGAGATCAAGAAGAACGGCGGCGAGGTGGAAGGGACCACCGGCGTCCCGCTCGGCACCGCGGACATGACGTCGTTCCTGTCGAAGATCAGCGGGAACTTCGACGGGCTCTTCGGCATCTTCTTCGGGCCCCAGGGGATCGCCTTCGTCAACCAGAGCTTCGACCTCGGGCTGAGCAAGAAGTACAAGATTGCGGGCGACGGCGCCATCGTGGTGTCGGTCAGCCTGCCCGCCATGGGCGCCAAGGCCGAGGGCTTCGTGGGCATCGACCGCTATCTCCCGGTGCTGGAGGGTGCGCTCAACACCCCGCACCACAAGCGCTTCCTCGAGGACGCCACCGCCCGGCTCAAGCAGATCGACCCCACGGGTCCGCTCCCGGACCGCTACGTGCAATCCAACTACGAGGGGGTCAACGCGCTCAAGATCGGCATGCAGAAGTCGGGCTTCCGCGACCGCGGGGACTCGATGAAACTCATCGAAGCCCTCGAGGGACTCGAGATGAAGGAAGGGGACGACTTCCCGCAGGGCGACAAGCTTCTGAGGAAGGAAGACCACCAGGCCTTCCTGCGCGAGTTCGTGTTCGAGATTCGCGGGGGCAAGCACAAGATCCTCGACGTGGTTGCGAAGGAAAAGACCATAGTCCCGGTCGCCTGTAAGTTCGCCTAGTGGCGGACGGGAGTCCCTCGACGAGTCCCCCGGCCGGCAACGGCCGGGGGGCGTCCACCTCCCCGCTCCTGCGCACCGAGGGGCTCACCATGCGGTTCGGCGGCCTTATCGCCGTCAACAACGTGAGCATCGGGGTGCCGCGCGGACAGATCCGCGCGATCATCGGCCCCAACGGCGCGGGGAAGAGCACGTTCTTCAACTGCATTACCGGCGTCCTCCGCCCCACATCGGGGCGCATCGTCCTCGACGGCACCGACGTGGCGGGGCTGCCGCCGAATCTCATCTCCCGGCGCGGCATCGCCCGCTCGTATCAGATCACGAACATTCTGCCCGGCGCCACCGTCCTTGAGAACGTGCGCATCGCCGCGCAGTCGCGCCACCACGGCTGGAGCCTGCTGCGTCATCATCGCTCCTTCGCCGACCTCCTGGCGCGCTCCCACGCCGTGCTGCGCGACGTGGGGCTCGACGGCAAGTCCGACGAGCTCGCCGCCAACCTCTCCCACGGCGAGCAGCGTACGCTGGAGATCGCGATCGCCCTCGCCACCGACCCCAAGCTCCTCTGCCTCGACGAGCCGACCGCGGGCATGAGCGTGGCGGAGACCGAGGCCACCGTGGAGCTGGTGCGGCGGATCGCCCACGACCTGACCATCGTGATCGTGGAGCACGACATGGAAGTGGTGATGGGCCTTGCCGGCGCCATCACCGTCCTGCACTACGGCGAGGTCCTCGCCGAGGGCACGCCCGCCGAGATCCAGGCCAACCCGCGGGTCCAAGAGGTGTACCTCAAGAGCTGATGCTGCTACGCCTCGAGGACATCCAGACCTACTACGGCAAGAGCCACATCTTGCACGGCGTCTCCCTCGAGGTGCAGCCGGGCGAGGTGGTGGGCCTGCTCGGCCGGAACGGCGTAGGGAAGAGCACCACCATGAAGACCATCGCGGGGATCGTGCGCCCCGCGGGCGGCCGTGTGCTCTTCGAGGGCAAGGACGTGGCGGGGATGCCGCCGTACAAGCTCGCGCATCTGGGGATCGCCTGGGTGCCCGAGGACCGGCGCGTGTTCCGCCTCCTCACCGTGCTCGAGAACCTGCGCACCGGGCTCGAGCGGCCGGGCGTGACCGAGCAGCGCAAGCGGGCGCTCCTCGACAAGGTCTACACCTACTTCCCCGTCCTGGGTGAGCGGCGCGAGCAAGCGGCGGGCACGCTGTCCGGCGGCGAGCAGCAGATGCTCGCGATCGCGCGGGCCATGATGCTCGAGCCCAAGATCATTCTGCTCGACGAGCCCACGGAGGGCCTCATGCCGCGGATGGTGTCCCAGATCAAGGACATCGTGCATCGACTCTGCGGGGACGGCGTCGCCATCCTCCTCGTCGAGCAGAACGTGCCGCTCACCCTCGACGCCACGAGCCGCTGCTACATCATGGAGAAGGGCGCGGTGCAGCATCACGCGCCGTCCGCCGATCTCAAAGCCAACCACGCCGTCATCCGGCAATACCTGGGGGTGTAGCCCGTGGCCATTCCCCTCGACCAGATCCTCATCCAGACCGTCACCGGCCTCGTGAACGGCATGGTGCTGGCCCTGGTGGCCTCGGGCCTCACCTTGATCTTCGGGATCATGGACGTCGTCAACTTCGCCCACGGCGACCTGGTGATGCTGGGCGCGTTCGTGGGCGCCACCACGGTGGCTACCACGGGCAACTTCTGGCTGGGCCTGCTCATCGCCGCGGTGGTCATCGGGGTATTCGGCGCGCTGCTGCAGGTCACCACGCTGCGCCCGCTGCTCGGACGCGATCCCCTCACGACCATCCTGGCGACCTTCGGGATCTCGCTCGTGCTGCAGAAGTACGCCATCTGGCAGTGGGGGCCGTCGGCCCGCCAGATCGTGGAGCCGGTGTCCGGGCAGTTTCCGCTCTTCTACCTCCAGTACCCCTGGTATCGCATCCTCACCGCGCTCCTGTCCGGGGCGATCATCGGCGCCCTGTACCTCTTCCTCAAGTTCGGGAAGTACGGAATCTGGATCCGCGCGACGATGCAGGACCGCGTGATGGCGACGGCCATGGGGATCCCCGTGCCTCTCGTCCACACCGGGGTGTTCGCCATCGGCGCCGCGATGGCCGCGGCCAGCGGCGTGCTGTTCGGGCCCCTTGGCGGCGTGACCCAGAACATGGGCTTCGATTTCACGCTGCGCGCGTTCATCGTCGTGGTGGTGGGCGGCATGGGGAATCTCGGCGGCTCCATCCTCGCCGCCATCTTCATCAGCCTCATCGAGGCCTATGCCTCGCTCGTGGTCTCCCCTGCCCAGTCCGTCATCGTGTCGTTCGTCGCGCTCATCCTCACCCTGCTCTTCCGCCCGACCGGCCTCTTCGTGCCCACGCCCAAATGAGCCGCCGGCCGGACGTTCCCTACTGGGCCGGCTTCGTCATCGCGGTGGGGTTGCTCTTCGTGGCCCCGCTCGTGCTGCCGCCCTTCTGGGCGCGCTTCGCCACCGAGATCCTGATCTGGGGCCTCCTCGCGATGTCCTCCGACATCCTCATCGGCTACACGGGTATGGTGTCGTTCGGCCACTCGGCGTTCTTCGGCCTGGGGATGTACGGGGCGGCGGCGGCGCTCCTGACGACCAAGCCGCCGAACCTCTGGGTCACGCTCCTCTACGGCCTCGCCGCCGCGGCGGGCGTCGCGGCCTTCGTGGCGTTCTTCGCCACGCGCCTGCGCGAGATCTACTTCTCGATCACCACGCTCGTGTTCTCGCAGATCTTCTACGTGATCATCTTCACCTGGACCGAGGTGACCGGCGGCGAGAACGGCCTCACCTTTCGCCAGCCGGCGCTCACGTTCCTCGGCCTCGGCTCGGTCGCCTTCACCTCGACCACGCTCCACTGGTTCGTGCTCGCGGTGGTGACGATCTCGTTCCTCGTGCTCCGACGCATCACCCAGTCACCGTTCGGCATGGTGCTCCAGTCGATCAAGGAAAACGAGCCCCGGACCCGCGCCATCGGCTACGCCGTCGAGCGCTACAAGATCGTGGCGGTGATGCTCTCCGGCCTCTTCGCGGGCCTGGCCGGCGTGCTCTACGCGCTCCAGAATAAGTTCGCCGCGCCCGACTTCGTCTTCTTCACCGTGTCCGGCGAGGTCGTGATCTTCAACGTGATGGGCGGGATGGGCACGCTGGTGGGCCCCGTCGCGGGCGCCGCCTTCTTCCTCCTCCTGCGCGAGGGCCTCTCGCGCTACTTCACGGAGTACTACCTCATCCCCGTGGGCATCATCTTCACCGCCATGGTGATCTTCATGCCCCAGGGCCTGCTCGGGTTCCTGAAGCGCCGCCTGAATAGCTGACGCGCCGCCGCCCCGCTGTATCTCGCTGGCGGCATTGACCGCCCGCGCGGCGCCCGCTCAGACTCGGGACATGATCGCGCGCGTGCGCTCCGTCGGGCTGCACGGCATCCACGCCACCGGTGTCTGGGTGGAGGTGGACGTGGTGAACGGTCTGCCCAGCTTCGCGACGGTCGGGCTCCCGGACTCGAGCGTGCGCGAGAGCCGTGACCGGATACGCGCCGCCATCAAGAACTCGGGCTACGACTTCCCCATCGAGCGGATCACGGTGAGCCTGGCGCCGGCGGACATCCGCAAGGAGGGCCCCGCGTTCGACCTGCCGATGGCACTGGGCATCCTGGCCGCGGAGGGCCCGCTCAAGCCCGAGCGGCTCAAGGGCCTCGCGGTGGTGGGCGAGCTCTCGCTGGACGGCGCCGTGTGCCCGGTGCGCGGTGCGCTGCCGATGGCGCTGCAGTGCCGGCGCGACGGGATCTCGCGCTTCCTCGTGCCCGAGGCCAACGCCGCGGAGAGCGCCGCGATCACCGGCGTCGGGGTGATCCCGCTGGCGACGCTCCGTCAGACCGTCGAGTACCTGCGGGGCGAGCGCGCGATCCCCGAGGCCGCGCCGCCGCTCCTGACGGCGAGCGAGCTGCCGGCGGACGGCATCGACTTCGCCGAGGTGCGCGGGCAGGCTCACGCCAAGCGCGCGCTCGAGGTCGCGGCGGCCGGCGCGCACAACGTCTTGATGCTGGGCCCGCCGGGCGCCGGGAAGACCATGCTCTCGCGCCGGCTCGCCACCATCCTGCCGCCGCCGTCGCTCGAGGAGGCCATCGAGATGTCCTCGATCTGGAGCGCGGCGGGACTGCTCCCCTCGGGACGCGGGCTCGTCGCGACACGGCCGTTCCGCGCCCCCCATCACACGGTGTCCGAGGCGGCGCTGATCGGCGGCGGTGGCCGGCTCCATCCCGGCGAGGTGAGCCTGGCGCACCTGGGCGTGCTCTTCCTCGACGAGATTCCCGAGTTCTCGCGGCGCGCGCTCGAGTCCCTGCGCCAGCCGCTCGAGGAAGGCGAGGTCACGATCACACGCGCCGCGGGTAGCGCCGCCTTCCCCGCCCGCTTCCAGCTCGTCGCGGCGGCCAATCCCTGCCGCCGGGCCTGCCGCTCCATGGAGCAATGCCTCTGCACCCCGGCCGAGCGCGAGCACTATGTCGGGCGGCTCTCCGGGCCGCTCCTCGACCGCATCGATCTCCATCTCGAGCTGCCCGCGGTGGAGATCAGCGATCTGACCGGGGAGCCCACGGGGGAGTCCTCGGCGGTCATCCGCGCGCGGGTGACAGCAGCGCGGGCGCGCCAGGCCGCGCGCTTCGAGGGCATGAACATCCGGGTGAACGCGCGCATCGGGGCGCGCATGCTGCGGCGCTGGTGCGCGCTTCCGCCGGACGCCGCCCGCCTGCTGACGCGCGCCGTGGGGCGCCTCGGCCTCTCCGCCCGCGCCTATCATCGCATCCTGCGCGTGGCTCGCACGATCGCCGATCTCGAGGGGAGCGAGGGAATCACGGCGGAGCACGTCTCGGAGGCGGTGCAGTACCGGACGCTGGATCGGCGGGCGAGCTGAGGCGGGCGCGGAGACTAAGGCGGGGCGGCTAGCGGGTCAGCGGACGCGGAAGCTTCGCGCCGGCGGCACGTTCGTGTACGTCACCGTGCCCGACGCCGCGTCTTCGATGCGATAGATCACCTGTCCGCCGCCCCCGCCGCTCAGCTGCAGGACCCGGCGCACATACTCCTGCGTCTCCGAATAGGGCGGGATCCCCCGGTAGCGGTCCACGGCGCCTTCGCCCGCGTTGTAGGCGGCGATGGCCAAGGGCAGGTTGCCGGGGTAGCGGTCGATCAGGTAGCGCAGGTGGCGCACGCCGCCCTCGATGTTCTGCTTGGGGTCGAAGGCGTTCCGCACCCCCAGGGACGTCGCCGTCTGGGGCATCAGCTGCATGAGGCCCTGGGCGCCCTTGGGAGAGATCGCGCTCGGATTGAACGCGGACTCCACCCGGATCACCGATTCCACCAGGCTTGCGCTCACGCCGTGCCGGGCGGCGATGGCCTTGATCTCCTCGGTGAAGCGCGCCTGAACGTTGGGCGGCAGGCGGAGCCAGCCCGCGCCCGTCCCCGACATGCCCGACATCGAGCGATAGCGGGGATCCGTGGGCGCATTGGTGAAGTGGGTCACGCCCTCCTCGTCGGTCAGACGATAGGATGCCGACTGACCCTCGACCGGGCCCCCGGCCACCGCCAGCAGCAATACACCCGCGAAAGTGACCTTGTACACGATACTTCGAGGATAAGCGGTCGACGATCGGTAGGGCAAGGCTCGTCAAAAAACAATGTCCCGATCGCCATTTAGATGGCGACCGGGACACCGGCGACTCGCTCCCATCCGCGACCGACGCGGGTCCGAGCTGAAGGGCTCAGTTGCTCGAGCCGACCAGCTCGCTCAGCACCGGCGCGCTGGCCTGGGGAAACTCCTCCAGAGCCAGCGGCAGCACTTGATCGATCGACTCCACCAGATGGAAGGTCATGCCCTGGCGAGCCTCTGCGGGCACGTCCTCCAGCAGGTTCTTCTCGTTCCGGCTCGGGAGGATCACGGTCCTCACCCCCGCGCGCCGCGCCGCCAGCACCTTCTCCTTGATACCGCCCACGGGCAGCACCCGCCCCGAGAGCGTCACCTCGCCGGTCATGGCCAGCTCGGCCTTGACCGGCCGACGGGTCAGAAGGGAGGCCAGGGCCGTCACCATGGTCACGCCGGCCGAGGGACCATCCTTGGGGATGGCGCCCGCAGGCACATGCACGTGGATGTCCGAGTGCTCCCAGAAGTCCGGACGCACCCCGAGCTCACCCGCGTGTGAGCGGATCCAGGACAGCGCGGTCTGCACCGATTCCTTCATCACGTCGCCGAGCTGGCCGGTGAGCGAAAGTGTCTTCGCTCCCTTCATCCGCGTGGCCTCGACGAACAGGATGTCCCCGCCCGCGGGCGTCCACGCAAGTCCGACCGCCACGCCGGGCACGCGCGTGCGCTCCTCGAGCTCCTCCTGCACGAACCGGGGCGCGCCGAGCAGCTCGCTCACCACGGCCGGCGTCACCTCGACCGTCTCGAGCGCGCCTTCCACCCGCCGCTTGGCGATCTTCCGGCTGATCGCCGCGATCTCCCGCTCGAGGTTGCGGAGCCCGGCCTCGCGCGTGTAGCCGCGCGCGAGGTGGCGGACCGCCGCGTCCGTCCAGCGCAGATGCTCGCCGAGCACGAGCCCGTGGTCGGCGGCCTGCTTGGGGAGCAGGTGCTGCTTCGCGATGTGCACCTTCTCCTCCTCGGTGTAGCCCGCCAGCTCGATGATCTCCATCCGGTCGCGCAGGGGCGCCGGCACGGTGTCGAGCACGTTCGCAGTCGTGATGAAGAGCACCCGCGAGAGGTCGAACGGCACGTCGACATAGTGGTCGCGGAACGCCGAGTTCTGCTCGGGGTCGAGCACCTCGAGCAGGGCGGATGCGGGGTCGCCGCGGAAGTCCATGCCGAGCTTGTCGATCTCGTCCAGCATGAACACCGGGTTCTTCGACTCCGCGCGCCTCAGACCCTGGATGATCTGGCCCGGCAGGGCGCCGATGTACGTGCGCCGGTGGCCGCGGATCTCCGCCTCGTCCCGCATACCGCCCAGCGAGATGCGGTGGAACTTCCGGCCGAGCGCCCGCGCGATGGACTTGCCGAGCGAGGTCTTGCCCACGCCTGGAGGTCCCACGAAGCACAGGATCGGATCCTTGCCCGCGGGCCGCATGCTCTTGACCGCGAGGTACTCGAGGATGCGGTCCTTCACCTTGGGCAGGCCCCAGTGGTCGGCGTCGAGGATCTCCCGCGCCTTGGCGAGGTCGAGATTGTCCTCGGTCTGCTTGCTCCACGGCAGCGCGATGAGCCACTCGAGATACGTGCGCGCCACCGTGTACTCCGCGGCTGCCGGCGGCATCTTGGCGAGCCGGTCCAGCTCGCGCAGCGCCTCCTTCTTCGCGTCCTCGGGCATGCCCGCCGCTTCGATCTTCGCGCGGAGATCGGCCGACTCCTGGCCGCGCTCGTCGCTCTCACCCAGCTCCTTCTGGATGGCCTTGAGCTGCTCACGGAGGTAGTACTCGCGCTGGCCCTTGCCGACCTCGGACTCCACCTGCGACTGGATCTTGGAACCGAGCTCGAGCACCTCCACTTCCTTGGTGAGAGCCGCGACCAGCCGGCCCAGCCGCGCCTTGACGGACTCCGTCTCCAGCAGCTCCTGCTTCACCTGGGCGTTGAGCGAGGGCAGCGACGCGGCGATGGCGTCCGCGATCGCCCCCGGTCCCGTCACGTTCTCCACCACCACGGCCAGCTCGTCGGGCAGGAACGGCGAGAGCTCCACCACCTGACGGAATAGCGTGCTCGCGTTGCGCTCGAGCGCCTCGGCTTCGAGGTCACCGGCGGCGGGCGTGATATCGGCCACCTGCTCGACCCGCGCCTGGAGGAACGGCCGGCGCTGCGTCATCTCCACGATGCGGACGCGCGCGAGGCCCTGGACCACCAGCCGGACGGTCCCGTCCGGCTGCTTCGCCATCTTGTGAATGGTCGCCACCGTTCCCACCCGGTGGAGGTCCGATTCCTGCGGATCCTCGCGGGAGGGATCGCGCTGCCCAAACACGCCAATGAGGCGACCGGTACGGACCGCGTCCTCGATCAGGCGCACGGACGCGTCACGGCCCGCCGCCAGGGGAAGAATCGCCTGCGGGAACAGCACCGTATCGCGAAGCGGCAGAATCGACAGCACCTCGGGCACGGTCACGCCACCGTCGGCGCGCACGCCACCCGGGAACTCCTTGTTCTCGACCTGGCTCGCCATGGTTGTGTTGTCCTTTCTCTCAGAACATCTCGACGGGCGAGAGCTGGCTGGACGCGGCCCGCACGAGCGCCTCGCCGGTGCCGCGGCTCGGGGAATCGGGCTTCTGGGCCACGTCGTCCCGCACGTACCCGAGCAGCTGCTCCATCTGAGCCTGTATGTCCAGCATCCGACGCCTCATCTTTAGGATGATCTCGACGCCGGCCAGATTCACCCCGAGGTCCCGGGTCAGGCGGACCAGCCGCGCGATCTCCTCGACGTCCTCGGCGGAGTACATGCGCGTCTTCCCCTCGGTCCGGCTCGGACGGATGAGGCCCTTCTTTTCGTACATCCGGAGTGTCTGCGGATGCAGCTTCAGCATCTCGCCCACTACCCCAATCATGTAAAGCGGCTTCGTCTTGCTGTCGGTCATGCGCGGGCCGTCCTTCTCTCGGATGTCTCGAGCCCGGGCAAGATGCGCCCGAGGTCGCGCACCAGCTCCTGCGTCCGCGCGTCCAGGCCGCGCGGGATCTCGACCACCACGGTCACGTAGAGATCGCCCCGCCCCTCCGACGCGAGGCGCGGCATGCCGCGTCCGCGGATCCGGAGCACCTGGCCACTCTGGGTCCCGGGAGGCAGCACCAGGTCCACCGCGCCTGCCAGCGTCCGGACCGGGATCCGCGCCCCCAGCAACGCCTCGACGATCGAGACGGGCACCTCCGCGTGGAGGTTGTCGCCCTTGCGCGTGAACACGGGATCGTCGTGCACGCGCGTGATCACGACGAGGTCGCCGCGCGGGCCGCCGAACGGCCCGGCATGACCCTCGGCGGGCACGCGGATCTGCGAGCCCGTGTCCATGCCCGCGGGAATCGCCACGCGCAGACTCGCCCGCGCGGGCGTGACACCGCGGCCTCGACAGGCGGGGCAGGGCGCCGTCACGCGCTCCCCCTCGCCGTGACAGGCGGGGCACTGGGTCGGGCGCGGCGCGCCCTCCGCGCCCCACACGGTGCCGGTCCCGCCGCAGTGGGCGCACGGCACCGGCTCGGCGCCGGGCCGCGTGCCGCGGGCCGCGCAAGTCTGGCAACCCGAAAGGCGCTCCACCACCAGATCGGCGGTGAGACCGGCGGCAGCCTGCTCGAAGGCGAGCTCGATGGGCGCGTGCAGGTCATCGCCGCGCCGCCGCCCCGTGCGGCGGACGCCCGAGGTCTCCTCGGGACGGTCGGCCGCGTGGGCCTGATGATCGTAGAGCGTGCGCGCCGAGGGATCACCGAGCACCCGGTAGGCGGCCTGGATCTCCTCGAACAGGGTCTGCGCCTCGCGGTCCCACAGATTCACATCGGGCGAGTAGCGCCGCGCCAGCCGCTGATAGGCGCGCCGGATCTGCGCGGCGGATGCGGCCGAGCCGATGCCAAGCACGGCGTAGAAGTCCCTAGCCATGGCGCCCAAGCCCCGGGCCTCGCCGGGGGGCGGGCCCCTCCTCAATCGCGACCGCCACCCCCACGGGTTTCGGAGCGGCCTGCCCCCGGCGATGCCCTGAGCGTTGTCTCCTTTGCCTCACTGACGTCGCCTGCTTCTCGGTTCTGTCGCCTACTTCTTGTTGTCGCCGCCGAGGTCCTTGAACTCGGCGTCGATCACGTCACCCTTGGACTGATCGGCGGTGGCGCCGGCCTCGCTGGGCCCGGTCGGACCCGCCTCTCCGGGCGCTCCGCCCGCGGCCGCCTGCGCGCGGTACATCGCCTCGGCCACCTTGTGGGAAGCCTTGGTCAGCGCGTCCTGCGTCTGCTTGATCCGCTCGAGATCGCTGCCCTTCAGCGCCTCGCGCGCGTCGTTGAGCGCGGCTTCGACGGCGGCCTTCTCCTCGGCCGACACCTTGTCTCCGTGCTCGCGGAGCGTCCGCTCGGTGGTGTAGACCAGCGAGTCGGCGTGATTCCGGACTTCGATCTCCTCGCGGCGCTTGGCGTCCTCGGCCGCATTGGCTTCCGCCTCGCGCTTCATGCGCTCGATGTCGTCCTTCGTCAGGGTCGACGACGCGGTGATCGTGATGTTCTGCTGCTTGCCGGTGGCCTTGTCCTTCGCGGACACGTTCACGATGCCGTTGGCGTCGATGTCGAACGTCACCTCGATCTGCGGAACACCTCGCGGCGCCGGCGGCAGGCCGTCCAGGTGGAACCGGCCCAGCGTGCGGTTGTCCCGCGCGAGCGGCCGCTCCCCCTGCACCACGTGCACCTCCACCGACGGCTGGCTGTCCGACGCCGTCGTGAACACCTCGCTCTTCTTCGTCGGGATCGTGGTGTTGGCCTCGATGAGCCGCGTCATCACGCCGCCCAGCGTCTCGATACCGAGAGAGAGGGGCGTCACGTCCAGCAGGAGGAGATCCTTCACCTCGCCGGTGAGGACCGCGGCCTGCACGGCCGCGCCCACCGCCACCACCTCGTCGGGGTTGACGGTCTTGTTGGGCTCCTTGCCGAAGAGCTTCTTCACCTCGTCCTGAACCTTCGGCATGCGCGTCTGGCCGCCGACGAGGATCACCTCGTCGATGTCGGCGTTGCTCACGCCGGCCTGCCGCATCGCCTCTCGGCACGGCACGAGGCTGCGCTCGATCAGGTCCGCCACCAGCGACTCGAGCTTGGCCCGGGTGAGGCTGAGCACGAGATGCTTGGGACCCGTCGCGTCCGCGGTGATGAACGGCAGGTTGATCTCCGTCTGCACCGTGGTGGACAGCTCGCACTTGGCCTTCTCCGCCGCCTCCTTGAGTCGCTGGAGCGCCATCCGGTCCTTCCGCAGATCGATGCCGTTCTCGCGCTTGAACTCGTCGGCGATCCAGTCCATCACCCGCTGGTCGAAGTCGTCACCGCCGAGATGCGTGTCACCGTTGGTCGCCTTCACCTCGACCACGCCCTCGCCGATCTCGAGGATCGAGATGTCGAACGTGCCGCCGCCGAGGTCGTACACCGCAATGGTCTCGTCCTTCTTCTTGTCGAGCCCGTAGGCCAGGGCAGCCGCGGTGGGCTCGTTGACGATGCGGAGCACCTCGAGGCCGGCAATGGTGCCCGCCTCCTTCGTAGCCTGGCGCTGGCTGTCGTTGAAGTACGCGGGGACCGTGATCACCGCCTGCGTGACCTTCTCGCCCAGGTAGGCCTCCGCCGCCTCCTTGAGCTTCCGAAGGATCAGCGCGGAGATTTCCTGCGGCGAGTACACTTTGCTGCGGACCTCGACGCGCGCGTCACCGCTCGCGGCCTTGACGACCTTGTAGGGTACGAGCTTGATCTCCTGCATCACCTCGTCGTAGCGCCGGCCCATGAAGCGCTTGATGGAGAAGACGGTGTTGTCGGGGTTGGTGATCGCCTGCCGCTTGGCCACCTGCCCGACGAGGGTCTCTCCCTCCTTCGTGAAGGCCGCCACCGACGGGGTCAGACGGCTTCCTTCCTGATTGGGAATGACGGTGGGGTCCCCGCCTTCCACGACTGCCACGACCGAGTTGGTCGTGCCCAGATCGATGCCGATCACCTTCGCCATGTTTGTCCGTCTCCTCTGTATGTTGTCTTGGTCGAGCTGTCTTCTATGAGCGGAGGAGGGGGACGCCGTGGCCCCCCTCCTCCGGTCGATTTCGCGATCAGGCCACGTCGATCTTGATCGCGCGCGGCTTCACCTCTTCCGCCTTGGGAAGCTGGATCGAGAGCACGCCATCTCGGTAGGTCGCCTTCACCTTCTCGGCCTGGATCGGAATCGGGAGGGTGAGGCTGCGCTCGAACTTTCCATACCAGCGCTCGCTGCGGTGCACGCTCTCCTGCCCGTCCACGGCCCCGCTGCGCTCGCCCTTGATGGTCAGGACATCGCCCGTGATCGAGAGCTCCACGTCCTTCTCGGTCATGCCCGGCAGCTCCGCGCGCACCATCAGGTCATCCTTGGTCTCGAACACGTCGACTGCGGGAGCCCAGACTCGATCGAGTCCCGCGCGCGAGCGACCAAAGAAGCCGTCGAACATTCGGTTCATCTCGGACTGCAGGCCACCGACCCCCTGGAAGGGATCCCACCGCACCGCGCTCTGATTGACTGGACGCCAACGCACCACGGTCATCGCCGCTCCTCCTTTGATAGCCGTTTCGCCGCCCGCCAAGCCCCTCGTCCGGGCTGCTTGGCTATATCTAAGTCTGTCTAACTTATATTCTATGAGTAGACATCTGTCAAGTCTTGGTCGACATTTCCATAACCATTGGAAAAGGCGTTAGAATTTTGGATGACTGCCAGGGGGGTGCTATCGTGGGCCGATGCGCCTCGGGTGCTTCGGCTGCCTCGTGCTGGTCGTCGGGATCCTCGTCATCGTCGTGGCGGCGGCCGGCTTCCTCTTCCTCTCGGGCAACATGGCCACCGCCCCCGACGTGCAACCCTCGCGCTTCACGCGGGCCGACGGCTTTTCCGCCCAGCGCAAGCTCTACGAGCTGGTCATGAGAGAATCGGGCCGGTCCACGCGGACCGACCCAGTCGTCCTGAGCGAGGCCGAAGTGAACGCGTTCCTCGCCAACCACCTCGAGGAGGCGGCCGGCCTGCCATTCAGTCCGCTGATCGTCCGTTTCGCGGGCGGGCAGCTCGAGCTGAAGGGCCAGACCGTGCTGCGCCATCTCCTGCAAGGCCCGCCCTTCCCGCAGTTCACGCGCTACATGCCTGCGGAGAAGCTCGATCAGCCGGTGTGGGTCACCGTCCGGGGGCGCTTCGTGGTCGAGCATCCTCGCTCCAAGACTGGGCGAACCTACGCGCGGATGGACGTCACCGAGTTTGCTCTGGGGAAGCAGCCCGTCGGCAAGTGGCTGCTCTGGCTGATGCTGGGGCAAACCGGCTCGAAGCTGCTGCGCTTTCAGATCCCCGCCGTGGTCGATTCGGTGGAGATCGAGGAGCGGCGCGCGATCATCCGTACCCAGTAACGCGCAGTCGCTAGCCGCCGCCTTTCGCCGCGCGGACGTACCGCATCTGTAGGTCGTAGAGCATCTCCTCCAGCAACTGGCTTTCCTGCTCCGAGCGGTTCCCCTCGGTCTTCGCGCGGAGCAGGAGCAAGATGTCCACGGCCTCCCGCGCTTGCGCGAGATCGACGCCGCGCTCGCCGCTCATTGGATCCGGGGCCTCCCCCAGGGCGATCAACGCCGAGCTCGCGAACATGACGAATAGGTTCGAGAGGTCGGGTCCCGGGGATTCCGGGGCCGCGGCGGGCGGGGGCGTGCTCGCCGGGCTCGGGGCGGAAGGCGGCTCGGCGGGCTCGGGGTGCGGCGGTGGCAGGGCGGGATCGGCGGCGGCATCGCGATGCCGCCGGTCGGTGATCTTGAAGCTCTCCTCC
>Ga0075423_10001854_pt1 | contig 18934 bp, 19 predicted proteins | sample SoiMethybrSBSTD2_FD_80114 | JGI IMG/M metagenome (GOLD analysis project Ga0075423, IMG submission 80114) | Bulk soil microbial communities from a Populus tree surrounding site in Tennessee, USA - Soil MetaG P. TD hybrid SBSTD2 | ecosystem: Environmental > Terrestrial > Soil > Tree plantation...
GCAAACTCTGAAATAATGGTAAAAATTTTGAAACAAAAAGAAACATATGAATTAATTGAACGGGAAGTAAACATTATTAACAAAAAAACAGGTAAAAAGCTGGCATATGCAAGATCAAATATCATTCCGTCTAATCTACCTAAGGAAATAATACGCCAGATAAGACGAAAGGATGTGGGCATAGGTAGCATTATTACAACTTCTGAACTAGAGACATTCAGAAAAATCCTTAGAATAGGATATAACTCAAAAACTAAATCAGTTTTTAGGATATATCAAATCATATATAAAGGGAAAGTGGGCTTTGAAATCAAGGAAGTTTTTTTCAATTAAAAGCAAAGATCTGCTAAACTTTCAGAAAAATAAAGGCAATGCTCATACTATATTCATTGGCAGCATGAATATCTTCTCCTTCTTAACTTCAAAATCAAATTACTATTACTCATGGAGGCAGCAAAAGTATTCTTCAATGGTTTATTAAACATCTAGTGAATAATGCAATGTTCGCAGCAAAAGTACCATGAATACATGAAAGTAATCGAATCTTTCCAGGGAATTTGGTATAGATATCTACAACATAATACATCATGTTGTCATTCTTTCTTTCTATTTCCACTTTTTTATTACTCCACTTTATTTGTGGAACCCACTAAAAAGGCTGATATCGGTATGGACCGGGTGGGATTCGAACCCACGACCTCAGCAATGCCAATGCCGTATCCTACCGGACTAGACGACCGGCCCTACAGCAACACTTCAACAGTTTTATTTGATATTAATACGTTTAACATGAAGATTATAACCATCCTATCCTCTCTAACGTATTGGTATAGAGTGGCGCTGGAACAGTCAATTGGAGCAGTAATAAAATATCAGCCTTCTACAGAAAATATTGAATCTTCTGAGTTTCTCCTACTAAAAAATAAGAGAGGTTTCTGGGGTTTTCCACAGGGACACAAAGAGAAAGGAGAAACTGAAATCCAGACTCTAATAAGAGAAGTATCAGAAGAAACTGGCATTACATATTTAGATATTCAATCATTTGTTGGAAGAATTCGATACTCTTATTTTAAAGCAGACGGTATGAAAGCTGAAAAGGAGGTTAGGTTTTATTTTGCTACTACATCTACTAGGCACATTAGGCTCTCCGCTGAACATAATGGATTCATGTGGGTCACTTTTTTAGACGCTTTGTCTATACTTGATCATCGACAACTGAAATCAATACTGGTTAAAGGTCATAGAAAAGGTCTGTATTAGCTGATCATAGATGGATAATCTATATACCACACTTGCAACATCGCAGTAATAGATTTATACTCAAGCTTAGACGAAATAGAGAGAGGAAAATGACGGCTGGAAAGAGTATAGTTTTAACAGCGGATCGCAGTCTTATGACAAATTATAGGGGAAACTTCCTTTATGGTTTTATAGCCTGCGGGCCTTATGAGCTTGTTCCTGAATTTGTATTTGACAAGTTATTCTGTCCCAGCGTTGAGACTAATCAAAGCACGGGAGAAGTCAAAGTTGCCCAATGTGGACTAAGAAGGATTGAATCTGCTCTTTTAAAGGAGTACAAACGTGAAGATATCTTCCTTGCACATCCGGAAATGCTTCACAAATGTATTGGATCAGCGACAAAAGTTGTGGGAATTAACGTAATGGATCCGCTTGGTATGGCACCAGTTACTACTACAATGTCGCCTGAAAAATTGTCCTACGTAGCTATGAAGTTTAAGAAGATGTGTGCTTCTATCATCCAATTAAAAAAGAAATATAATTTCAAGGTCGCGGTTGGCGGAAACGGTGCATGGGAATTAGCAAAGCCTGATAGAATGAAAATTCATGGCATTGATACGGTTGTGATAGGAGAAGCTGATGAACTTGCTCTTGACCTTTTCCATGATTTAGAGACAGGTGATGCTCCAGAATTACTGCACACCTTTGTTAGAAATATTGAAAATATTCCTATGATCCGTGGTCCAACTATAAACTCCTTAATTGAAGCAATGCGTGGATGTGGAAGGGGGTGCGACTTTTGTGACGTCAATAAGCGTTCAAAGAAGGATATTCCAGTAGAGCGATTACAGGCAGAAGCTAAAATTAATCTGGAATATGGTTTTGACTCTATTTGGCTTCAGTCGGATGAAATGTTGCTCTATGGATGTGACAGTAAAGACTTCATACCAAATGCCGATGCGATTGTGAATTTATGGAAAGCATTGAAATCATTAGGTGCAAATTTTGTGGGAACGACACACATGACGTTGTCTGCTGTAGCATCTTCAGACAGTCTTATCGAGAAGCTTTCCAAGATTAATGACATGGATGTAAGCGGAAGGTGGCTTGCAACTAACCTGGGCGTAGAGACAGTAGCGCCTAGATTGGTTAAAAAGCACCTGGGCATAAAGGCAAAGCCGTACCAACCAGAGGAATGGGGGGCAGTTGTAAGAGAAGGGTGTAAAATTCTGAACCATAATCACTGGTTTCCAGCATTGACCCTGATTATAGGGTGGCCCGATGAAACGCCTGATGAAACTCAGTATACAATCGATCTTATTGAAGATTTTAGAGAAATGAATATGAGAGGTCTAGTTGCACCATTGCTTTATCAGGACTTTTCAGAGAGGAATTCAATGCACTTTGGCAACCTGAATGAAGCACAGTTTACATTGTTTTGGAAATGTTGGGAGCATAATCTTAGAGTAATCAATGACATTATCCCAATCATTATTAGAAATAGGAGTTATGGACCGGCAATGAAAATATTTATGGCAGGGTTAATAAAAGCAGGAACATGGGCTATAATGAGATATCTTAAAGGACTGTCAAAAGACCTGTTTAATGGTCAAGTTCCTGAGGACATTATCGGAAGGTATGCAAGAAAAAGATCCGTGACTGCGTCATTACCACCTCGCCTCTGATCTATGTCTTTCTCTATTTTCCAGATTCCAAATATGCGATCGCATTATCTGCTACTGTTGTTCTTTTTGGAGCCAAGACAATAAAATAATTCTTGTCTGCTCGTTCGACTGCAGTAACTGTTTTGTATTTCTTTGTTGAAATATCAAATTCTATCATTCCTGGTTCGAAAGTAGCCTTCGTATAGACCATCATTAATACATCTCCTGATAAGGGAGTTAATGGCACTATCGAAAATACATAGCCTTTATATGAGCTAACAGGCAGAACCTGCTTCATATAAGGTGCAATCGATATAAGATAAAGGAAAACATCTTCTACGGTCGAGAATTCTTCGAATTCAAATTTCATATGCTAGTTCTCCAATGTTTCCATGATATAAGGATTTAAAAATTAGAAATAGACAAAATTGAATTTATCCATATGATTCAAATTTGACCTCATAGCTACCATCTTTTCTCTTATTACGTTCGGTAACAAAACCTTTTGGAACCAGGTAATCAAGCGAGCCATCGACGGTTCCCTGCCATCCACACACATAAAATGAAGTATTTTCTGTGGTTATCTTTTCACCGACTAATTCCTCGAGGGGTGACCGATCAGTTCCTGCTTTGGGTCTCAAGAATGTTTCCACTCTGCCTTTTTGACCACCCCACGATCTATTGAACCATTCCTGAGGCCTACTAATACTTGCCCTATACCTGAAGTTCCATTTATCCTTGCCACTATCGATGCTTTCTTGTTCTAATTCAGTTAATAATTCACGGTAGCTTAATTCGTCGACGTAACTTGCTCCATGTAGTACAACTATCTCACGTTTGCTTCCAATTGCTTTCATGTGCAGAGAGTATGATATGAAGGGAGCTAGACCAGTGCCGCCACCTATGAGAACCATCCTTCTATCATCAGGAGCACCATTATGCAACTTTTCGTTGATAGTAAAGATTCCTGTAGGTTTGACCCATACGATCTCATCTCCTTCTTTTTTGCTAAATAATTCTGTGGTTAAACGTCCGGGAACTGGTTTTCTTACCCACCTTATAACTAATTCAAAGTATTTTTTTTGCTCTGGTTGGGAAGCAATAGAATAAGCTCTACGGACAATTTTTCCTTCAGTAGGTATATGAAGGCCTAAAGTAACAAACTGACCTGCTTTGAAGTCTGGAACAGGACTGTCATTAGGTGTTACACGGATGATGGCGAGGTCTTCTTTGAGTACTCGGATATATGAAATCGTCCCCTTATTGTCGACTACCATTCAATTCTCACATTCAATTTATGCTAAATAAATATATTGTTACTTTATGTATGTTAATATATTAACAAGTAAATCTTATTTGGATAAAGTGTTTATAGAGATTGTTGGAGTGGTTCAAGACGAAAGGTTTATCTCATAGTGTTGATGAAATAGATGAACTTGCACAGACTATAAACGAACAAGGTTCTGAGCAGCGGAAGGCAATGGGTGTTTTTTCTAGAGCAATGAATAACTTTGCGACTGATAGGTCTCTCGAAACATGTCTTGAGGCTCTAAATGCATCCATGCAGATTGCCAACATCAGAAGTAAATTAGTTGAATCATATGAATATTATGCAAGATTATTAGAGAGGGAACTTACCAGGTTAAACAGACTTCAAAACAAAGATAAACAAACATGATATAAAGCATGAGATAGGTTGCCAAACTTAAACCAGCCAAGTTTGTTGCTATCCCTAGGAATATTAAAATCAAAACACCATATCATAGCTTGGTGTACAGAATCTGTCTTTAAAGAGTATGATCAAGGATGCAAATTTTGCAGCTCTGATAATGCCGGTAAACTTAACTGTCATTGAAACACGACACGGTTCCTGATCATGCCGAGCTTCTCAATAGCGATTTCGACTATATCACCGTCTTTCAAATACTGGGGTTCCTTCATTGACATTGCTACACCTGCTGGAGTGCCTGTAGAAATGATATCGCCTGCCTCTATGGTCATTACCATACTCAAACTTGAAATTATCCTATTTATGGATAATACCATGTTTATACTAGACGAATTCTGACGTGTCTCTCCATTTACTTTAGTAATAATTTTTAGATTTTGGGGATCCCCTATCTCGTCTTTAGTTGTAATCCAAGGACCGCATGGAGCAAAAGTATCGATACTCTTTGCACGGGTGTATTGTTTGTCTTTGAATTGGATATCTCTTGAGGATACATCATGCAAAATCATGTATCAGAAAACAGATTCCAGAGCTTGATTTTCGGATACCTTTTTTGTATCTTCTCCAATTATGACTGCAATCTCTGCTTCATAATCTAAACGTTTTACAAATGAAGGGCAGATTATGTCGCTGAAGGGAGAATTGAGTGTAGTTCTTGGTTTCATGAATATTACAGGCTCATCGGAAGGTGTTAACCCAGCATCCCTAGCGTGATCATAGTAATTGAACGCTAAGCAAATTATCTTGGGTGGATTTGAAATAGGAGCCAAAAGTTCAACATCTTCGACTCTATGATTATACATTAATTTCCTTAGATGTTCTTTTACTTCATTAAGCCAACCCTTGAACATAAATTCCTTAATGTTTGAAGGAATAGGAACACCAGTTTGTTCCTGAATTTCTGATTTAGTGATTAGTTTCTTTCCGTCGTCAGAAACGACTGCATATGTATCGCCTCTTCTGCTATTCCGTATTCTTGCAATTTTCATTGTTGCTATCTACCTGTGGGTAAATATTGTGGTATTATTGTCATCAACTCTACAGAATCCAAATCTTACAAATTGAATCCTAGTATCTGGCTTTAGAGTTGACACAAACGACTCTGCATAGCCTTTACAGATTTCGAGACTATTTGCGTTATATTTTTCCCCTAAGTATAATTCTCTAGCTATCATAACATTATACGCAATTATATCATTCTTTGCAACCCATTGAATCTTTGGTATGCCTTGCTTTATAGCCTCCCCTATCGTAGCGGCAATCAATACTTTCTTATGTTGTTCAGAGTCAATTTTGATTATCTTTATATTATATAGATCCATTAGCCGGATCTCATCATCAATATCAAGTTTAGCCGCATCCTCCCCAGCGATATAAAAAGAGTTCGAGACCAGGACTTTTCTTGTGCCAAGATCAGCATTGGGATGGTTCTTCAGTGTTATCTCCTTTGAAGCAGCATTTTGAATCTGTAATTCTATAGGATCTTTAACGAAGAATAATCTCATACAGTTGGAATCTATAATTTTTCTATTGAATGCTTCAAGGGCTTCAACGGGAGGTTTAGTTTCAGCAAGTGTCAATCCCAGTGAAAGAATAAATTTCCTTATTGCTTCAGGTAAGAAACCCCTTCTTTTAATTCCCATTAAAGTTGGGAGACGCGGGTCGCTCCAACTTTTAATAATGCCTTTTTCTATCAGAGGTTTGATTTTCCGTTTGGAAACTGGAACTCCATTAAATTCTAGCCTTGAAAATTCTATCATCAAAGGTTTCCGAAGCCCAAGCCTATCAAGTATTGCAAAGTACAACGCATTTCGTAATTCATACTCCTTTGTTCGCATTGCATGTGTTACTCCATCGAGACTATCCTCAATTGGCGCTGCAAAATCATATGTTGGCCATACCCGAGTTGTATTCCCTAATTTTGGATGCTCGTCTTCTATTATTCTAAAAAGGGTAGGATCTCTCATTGCAGTGTTTTGGTCTGACATATCCCCTTTAAATCTGATAACTGCATCATTTTGTTCGAAAGATCCATCAAACATTTTTTTTAGTCGATCCAAAGCCAGACTTGAATCCTTTCTACAGTCGCATGGAAGTCCCTTTGCCCTAAGATCATGTATTGTCTTCTGATCACATATGCAAACATATCCACCACCAGCAAAGATCAATTTTTTACCATATTCATGTAACATTCGGATATCGTCAGAACTATTTTTTACGATATCAGGCTTTATTCCAAGCCATTCCAAGCCTTCACTAATTGCCTCATAGTACTCCAGTTTTTCATTTAATGGATTTGTATCATCGAAACGTAAAATTAATTTTCCATTATACATGCGCGCATATTCCTCGTCAATGATTGCTGCCTTGGCATGTCCTATATGAGGATAACCACTTGGCTCAGGTGGAAATCTTGTAATCACACTTCCCATCTCAGCGCCTTCTAATGGGGGTAAGTGTGCCTGAGATCGTTCGGTGGTTTTCTTCTCTTGGGAGTCTCTAGGCGATACCTGCTCAAGCAATGCTTTTTGATCTGCCAAAGGCAGTGCATTAATTTTCTGTACGATTTCTGTGATCTTAGGAATTAGATTCTCCAAATTACTTCGAAGATCTGGTCTAGATGCTATGACCTTTGCAATAACTGTGTCAACCTTTGACTTTCCTTTGTATTCAAGTGCATTTTTTAATACAGTAGCTTTGATAATCTTTTCAGTATCCTCGTTAAAAGTCACGTGTTACATGCTCCTTTCCACTATAAATTTGGCAGAAGATTCTAGGGCTTTCTTAGCACCTGAATTATCATAGTTCTCGATTGATTTTATTGCTCTGTCTATATGTGCTTTTGCAGCATCTCTCACATGTTGATCTATGCCAATGGCAGAAATGGTTCTGGCTGCTTCATCCAAATCAGTGCTTGAGGCATCCTTTGATCTAAATACTTTTAGGATCTTGTCCTTATTTTCACCTCTTGCATGGTTTAATGCGAGAAGAATTGGATATGTATTTTTACCTTCTCTAATGTCATTCCCTACCGCCTTGCCGGTAATCTTCGGATCTCCTATTATCCCAATCAAATCATCAATTAATTGAAATGCAATACCGACATTCTTTCCAAACGATGAAAGGTTTTCAACATCTTCCATATTAGGATCTACTGCAGACAATACGCCTAATGCACAAGAAACTTCAAAGAGAGCAGCAGTCTTCTTGCCGATCATGTTAATATATTGGGATTCAGAAGAGAACATTTTGTTTGATGCCATATTGACATCAGCAGCCTGGCCTTCACATACATATATGCATGCAGTTGAGAGCCTTGTAATCATCTCAGAGATCGCTTTTTCTGCCAGCCCTGCTTTCCTACCGTTTACAGCCAATAGTTGAAATGCTTTCGAGAATAAAATATCTCCTGCAAGGATGGCTAGTGGCATGCCGTAATATTTGTGAACAGTTGGAACACTATGACGCATGTCATCATTATCCATTATATCATCATGAACAAGGGAGAAATTGTGAACCATTTCAACTGCCGCAGCTGCAGGCAGTGCTCTTTTTGAGCTTCCACCAAACATTTCACACGATTTAACTACCATGAAAGGCCGTAACCGTTTGCCACCGCTTATGATATAGTGTGCCGATGCCTGATAGAGGTCTTTTGGCTCTCCTTCTAGAATCGAGAGGATGAATTCTTTTATCTCAGAAGCATTAGACTCAAGTTCATCTCTAATACTACTTGTCTTCATCCACAATTAACCCTCTCTGCTAAAGCTCCTGTCAATATATACCTTGAGCCTTCTAGTGCTGGAATATTTTCTGCACCAATGAGAAACATTGTACTTCTAAGTTCAGCGAGAATAATGTCTGCAAACCTAAACAGACTTTCTTTGGATTCAGCAGCCTTTTGCAAAAATGGATAAGCCATGGCACACATGGCTGCACCCAATGCAATACATTTTGCTAGTTCTAATCCGTTACGCAAGCCGCCAGAAGCGATAAGAGGCAGTTTTACTGCCTTTCTTACTTCGATTAGACTTGATGCGGTTGGGATTCCCCAATCCCAAAACATCTCTCCCAGGTGAATTTTAAGGTCATCTTTTGCTGTCTCTGCTCGCAATTTTTCAACTCCTGCCCAGCTAGTTCCACCTGCACCTGCTACATTAATTGCAGATACGCCAGCCATCTCTAAGTTTATAGCAGCTTCCTTGGAAATTCCTGCACCCACTTCTTTTACTATTATCGGAACATTGAGTTTTTTTACTAGTTCCGAGATTTTCTCAAGAACTCCTTTGTAATTTGGTTCTCCCTCTGGCTGGATAAGTTCCTGCAATGGATTAAGGTGAACTACAAGAGCATCTGCTTGTATCATCTTTACGATCTCCTTTGTACTCTCAACCGTGAGCCCCTTGCCAAGTTGTGCTCCACCAATGTTTGCCACAAGAAACGCAGTAGGGGCATTTTTTCTTGCGACAGAATATGTCTCAGCTAGTTCCTCACTTTCCAGACCTGCTCTCTGACTACCCACACCCATAGCAAATCCATACTTCTCCGCAAGTTCCGCCAATCTCCCGTTAATGTTAATTGCTTCAGGAGTCCCACCAGTCATGGAGTCAATAATAATGGGTGCAGAGAATTTATGCTTCATAAAAATAGTTGATGTATTGATATCATTGTAGTTAAGTTCTGGTAAAGCATTATGGATGAACTTAACATATTCTAAATAATTTGACGTCGTCTTCGCCTGAACATTTTTCTGCAGCGGTATATCAATACCATCTTTCTTGCGTTGCTTTATGACTTCAATATCCGATGGCAAACTAGACTTATCTGTCACACTATTTTCCACTCCTCCATCCTTTTAGCATCGTACCTTCAAAATCAGTACCAGTTATAGCATTTGCAACCCGTTCTGGCTTCAATCCATTTACCATCAATACATCTATTCCAGTACCACATATCTTTAGTGCTTCTACGACTTTTCTTCGCATACCGCCTGTCACATCTTGTACTACTGTTGAAAAGTTGATGGAATTGTTATTGTTATTTAATTCTTTGAGAACCTCTTTCTTATTCATATCTTTGTAAATCCCGTCAACATTGAGCGTAAAAATGACTTTCGATGGTCTTAAAATTTTGGAAAGGATTGACATTAATTCATCGCCAGAAATAATTGAATACATTCTATTTTTTACGTGGACAACATCCCCAAATGTTATTGGAATTATATTATCTTCTGTAAAGTACTGAAGTTCCCTAATTTTCCTAGCAATCGGTCTATGGTCTAATGTAAAAATCGAGGGCATAATTGCATAAGGATTCATCCCTACACTAATCATGGAATCGACTATAATTTGGTTTAATGCAATCATTGATTCATGTACCACCGATACACCATGCGGATGATATTGATCTGGTCTTGTATGGATATTGTATTTTATTGACAGATAATGTCCAAATGAACCACCACCATGGACTACTATGAAAGGTATTTTTAGAGAAGCAAGTATACGTGAAATATTGTTAATTGCTTCAAAGTTGGCGGCAAGTGGTTTTTCTTTGAAGGTGATTACCGATCCGCCAAGCTTGATCAGTACGAGATTACGTCCCATCTTCTAAAAATCACAGCATAGCGGATTTAAAGCTTAGTATACCATTAACCCATCATAGTCAATCTTCACAGACATACAATCATAGCTATTCCTCTCGATATCAGAAATTATCTTTATTTTATCGTCATTCAGAATAAGCGCAATCATACTTCCACCTCCACCTGCGCCGGTGAGTTTTGCTCCTAAAGCGCCATTTTTAATACAAATCTTTGCCACTTGGTCAATTTTTTTATGTGAGACTCTAAGCTGCTGTAACAATGCATGATTTTCATTCATTAATTTTCCAAGTTGTTTCTGATCGCCAATGTTGATTGCAGCAAAAGCATTCTGACAAATATTGTCTGCACAAGAAGATAAGTCTTTAAACAATGACACATTATCATCTTTGAATCTTTTGACCGAAGAAACCAAATCCCCAGTAGAGTGTCTGATTCCAGTATTTACAACAATCAAAGACAAATCTTTTCTTGATTCAATCTTTTTGAATCCTTTATTTTTACTATAATATATTAAACCTCCGAACGTTGAAATGTAACAGTCTCCCCCAGAAGAATTGTTGTGAATTAAGCGTTCTGATTCAACTGCTTTTGCACATACCCACCGTTTATCAGGTTCATGAAAGAGTGAATCTACCGCAGCTACCGTGGCTACACAACACGCCGCGGAAGATCCCAGTCCAATCCCATATGGGACTTCTGAAATTAAATTTATATTTAATCCTAAATTTTGTTTCCTTTCCAAAAGGACATCACTTGCGCACTTGTAGAGTGGATCGAGAATTTCCTTTGTGTTCTTTCCTCCTCTTACTAAGTTAAACTTTGAATCAGTATATGATGCCATAATCCCTAAGTCTGATTTAATATTGATTGTTTGGGTTTTATTCAAATTGACAGTGACCTTGACACGCTTGTTAATTGACGCTAGAATTGCGTAATTGCCATATACAACAAAATGTTCACCAAACAAGATGATTTTTGCTGGTGCAGATGCCTTTGATGATGTTTTCCTCAGAATCATACAAATATAATTGATGAGTATCCAACAACTGCATTCATATCTCCTGTAATATTGCCACTTGTGGCATATTTTAGCAATTCACCTTTTGTTGCTCCTAAATCCTTTACTGCCTTCATTACAGAAGCAATTGCCCCATAACCACAAGCGGATACAACCAGCCTTTCCAACACTTCATAAAACTTTGAAATATCTAATGATAAGATTGCGTTTATTAGTTCACCGTCCTTCCTGTATGCCTCACTATTTGTTTCATAGTGAGTAAAATCTGAGGATGCAATAAGTAATGTCTTTGTATTTGCTGTGGTTTGAGCTATGGACTTGCCTATATCCATCGCGGTCTCCAGATCCTGCAATATTAATACAATTGGTACGATTTTGAACTCGTTTTTCTTGATATATTGAAGAAAGGGAATTTGAACTTCTAGGCAATGATCTCTACTGTGTGCAAAGTCATCGAAATTAACTATGTCAGAATGTTTTGAAATTTCTGATGCTAAATACGGATTGATTTCGATTTGACCTAGCGGTGTTTCCCAAACTCCATCATGCATTATGGCCACCCCTGTGCCAATCCCATAATGGTTAGGACCTATCATCACTACAGTATTAAAGTCCATCGATGATGCTTCATAAAATCCATTAGCAGCAACGGCACCGGAGTAGACATATCCTGCATGGGGTGAAATAACCCCATAAATTCTGCGTTTTGACCCGGACGGCGGCATTTTACCTGGCCCAAATTTTCGATCTCTAAATGATTGTTCAATCAATTGTGTGAGTTCTAAAGGCTTGCTCGGATAGAAGATCCCAGCTACAGCAGGAGTCCTTTTAGGACTCTTGTTCAAGATATTTCCTCGACTAACTTGGTTTCAAAGTCATCAATTGACATTCTCATTTCGCTGTCTGACTTGATCGTGCCCTGCTTCTTCAATACTTCTCTTGCAAGAAGCCAATATACAGTAGCAAGAGCTTTTCGTCCTCTGTTATTTGCAGGGATTACTAAATCCACTCTTGAGGTGACATTGTCGCTATTAGCGATTGCAATTACTGGAACGCCTGCTCTTGTAGCCTCCAACACTGCTTGTTGATCTGCCTGGGGATCGGTGACAATTACGATCTCAGGCTCCATATATTTTGGCAATGACGGGTTTGTGAATGTTCCTGGCATAAACCGTCCAAAAACACTTGTTGCTTCTGTGAGTTCACAAAATTTTTCTACAGGCGTTTTACCATATTCTCGTGCAGAAGTTACTGCTACCCTTGAGATATTGGCACGACCAATGAATTTGGCTGCTACATCGATTTTCGCCAAGGTCTTGCTAATATCAAGGATGTACAAACCTTCCGGATTAGCGCGAACAATAAATGGTGTCATGTATTTTGTTTTGACTGGCGTACCAACGCGAATGCCAGTAGAAAGAATCATTTTTTCTAAATTATCACTCTCTAACACGCTGTCGCCTTCTTGGACTTCGGCAGAAGTCGATTCCTCACTGGATGTATCGCTGTTAGATTCATCCTCCGTAGTGGCGGCTAAATCCTCATCTTGAACTTCTTTATTATCGTCAGACATATCATGTAGAGGACAGATCAGCCATACCTTCTATTAAATCATACTCCGTAAGGCGTAAAAGCTCGTTTAATTTTGCTATACGCTCACCACCAAGGACTCCTGACTTTAACATTTTAGAACCAGTAGCAATTGCAATATGTGCTATATGTGAGTCCGAAGATTCGCCAGATCTATGCGATGTTATAATTCTGATATTGTTTTTGGTACACTCCTCAGCAAATTTCATGGCATCATAAAGTGTTCCAGTTTGATTGACCTTCAGAATCGCGCCGCTGCACACTTTGGACTTTGCTGCTTCATTGACTCGCCTTGTATTTGTGACTAACATATCATCACCAGTGACCATGCATTTCGGATTCCTTTTGGTTATAACAGCCATGCTTTCGAAGTCTTCTTCATGGACTGGATCCTCCAAATAAATGAGTTTATATCCTCTAATTAGGTCGTCGGCAAAATCAATTTGCTCTTGAGTATTGCGTACTATTCCCTGTCTAACATAGGCATATATCTTCTTCTTTTCATTCCAAAGGGAAGAGCTCGCCAAATCAATTCCGATCGATATTTCTTTTCCAAGAGAAAAGCCACAATTTTTAATAGCCTTCTCTACAAGTTCTAACGCCTGATCGTTATTTACATTCGGAGCCCACCCACCTTCGTCCCCTCGACCATATGTGAAGTGTTTATCAATGGATTCAATGACTTTGCAAAGTTCTTTATGTACTTCGAAATTCATTTCTATCGCTTCTATAATACTTTTAGCTCCAATAGGGCAGACCAGAAATTCTTGTATGTCTGGAGTGCCTGGCCCAGCATGAGCACCGCCGCCTAAAATATTGCCAAGGGGGAAAGGAAATTTATAGGGCTTTCTTGGCTTTAATAATTTGAACATAGGAACATTCAATGCCTTTGCTGCAGAATCAATAGCTGCAATGCTCAACGCATACGCAACGGCTCCGCCGATCTTGGTGTACATTTCAGTGTTATCGATAGATTTCAAAGCATCAAAAATCACCCTTGGATCCTCTGCGTCTAGCCCGACAAATTTTTTGGCATTTGCAGTGAATACTTCTAATGCTTTTTTAAAATCGTCATTAGGAAAACTTTGAGCTTCGTGTTTTCCTACACTTGCACCGGATGGTGCGCATGCTCTAGCAAAGAACTTTTTATCTGTGACAACATCGACCTCTATGGTTTTACTTCCTCTGCTGTTAAAAACAATCCTGCCTTTTAGAGCCGTAATTGAAGGCATCTGTTATCTTATTCTATCTCTGACTGAATTTCAGACATCCTTCTTCTTAATGCTTCGTAATAAGGTATTACTTGGTATATAGTCTCTACGCTCGAGGTAAACATCCTTCTGCAACAATAGCGCTTTATGTTTAATGAATCCATCACAATTGCTGGATCTTCTCCAGATTTTACTCTGTTTGAATATTCTGCATGTTTATTTGCAACTAATTTTCCGCATGTAAAGCATCTTACCGGGATTAGCATTCTATTTAAGAGAATTTAAAGTCTTATAAAAACCATTACCATTTCATAAATTTCTGCTATGAATCTATCCCAAATACATTCATCTCTGACTTGTGATTTGGGAGGTAAATCATTAGAGATAATCATCTTGACTGTGCGAATAATTTGATCTATGAAAGGATCGTTGGCTTCTTATCTCATTACTAAAGAATCCCAAATCAGATCGGTGTTAACAAATGCATACTTCAGACAAGAAAAAAAGTAGTCCAATGCCATGAACCATTCCGTTTGCCTTGTTCTGGAGTTGCAAGATGCACATTCTTAATGGAACATGCTAACGTGTAAAAGAGCCTGGATATGCTATAGAATGGCCGCTTATTCCTAATTCCATAATATTCAAATTAGTGCTGTGGAACCATTTAACACCGAAGCGGGAGTCGCCCAGCTTGGCCAAAGGCGTAAGACTGAGGCTCTTATCCCTCAGGGGTTCGTGGGTTCAAATCCCATCTCCCGCACTGTCATAGGCAGGTTATATTAGGGAGTCAAATGAATAGATCTGAGAGAATAAAGGTTGTACCAAATAAGAAGGTACGATTTTTGAATATATATTACAAACCTACAGGAGCACAATGACAATTCTAGATACTTATTTCGTCATTTTGATATCTATTAATATTTGATCTCCTACTGTAGGGTTTCCCATCATTTCATAGCGTTTCTTTGGCATTGTAATCTGGATGACGGTTTGTGAATATGTGTTGATTACAGTCTGAGGTTGGGATGCAAGAATAGCTTCTAAAATTGGTTTGATCTGCTCTTTAACTTCTTTATCTTGTAGGGCCCGATCAATGGCTTCTAGCATCAGCTGCTGCTGAGAAACAGACTCAAGCTCCACATCTTCACTAAGGGTGAGAATTACATTCGCACCATTATCTGTCATCTGGTTAATTTTATAGCGGGTTATAGAATTGTCCAAGATGGAATTATCTGGAATCAATAATTATTATTAGTATCGGTTATCTCTTGATTACTTATAAGATTGATTGAACACATCAACTGTTAGTTCTTCTCTTGTGCTCTAGGCCGGTTCTTTGTTATGTCATGGAAAAAGTTTACGAAAAGAGGGAAAGGAGTCACTTTATACTAACATTCGAACAATAGTAACTATTCCATCAATTAATGCCATATAATCGGAAGTGATAACAAACAACCGCAAAATTACTTGTTTATAAAAACGATATCAAAATGTATCAATATTCATTTATTACAGGTGGAGTGGAATGACACAACCTTCGGCTTCTTTAAGATCAAAACAGAGCAGGCGGCGGCAACATCATCTTCTAAAGCATATCTAATGGCTATCACAAGAAGCTCGCAATCATATATAGATTTAGTGATTTAGAACTGTAAATAGAACTGTAAACGCTTCAACTAATAGGTAATGATGAAATTTGGGCGATGGGGTGCACCTTTGAGAAATCTAAACTAGATGTTAACAAGCCAACAAAGTCTGAGAATAAGTATTATTAACTAAGAAGACGACTACCATAAGCGTACCCGGTAATTCATTTTTTGCACGAAGATGACTACAAGAACACTTAGACCCTAATTCATTCTCGAATTATTTGGGCTACTTTTTTCACACTCCTAATATATTTCAGTGTGACCTGCTTATGACAATTGTAGCATAGGGTTCTAAGGTTATCTGGATTATGGAAAAATTCCAATGTTGCAGTAATTTTATTTTCAAGTGTATCATATTTGTATCCATGTTGTTTATACAGAGATCGTGGTATGACGTGATCGCATTGCAATTTTTTGGATTTTGCAAACCTTCTCCTGTATGTATATGGAAACCTTCTTTTACATATTTGACAGGTATAATTATCACGTTTGAATATATCTGATCTTACCCGATCCCAGTAAAAGTTATGGTAATACCAATGTTCGAAATCTTTGCTACATTTCTTAGAACAGTACCTTCTATAAGGTGATTTTGGATAATTAAAACAAATGGTATTTCTGCATAGCAATTTTCCACTATCGTCGTATTTGTCAAATTCTCGAATATATACAAACATTTTTGAAGACTTCTTTGATGCGGTGACCATAAGATTGGTTTCTAAAAAACAGATTATGTTATATATTATTATCCTGAATAATAGATTATTACCACTGAGCTTTCTTATAGTGAATCCTTTAATGAAAGCATTCCTTCGCTCCTGCGGCTCCAATTCATAAAAAAATTATTAACAGAGCATATTTGTATTACCTTAGATCCGAATCTAAATACTTGCCATTGTGCGTTAGAACTGGAGTGTCGTTTTGAAAATTTTTTGCCGTTTGATATCAATAAGTCATCGATACAAGTGTGAAAACACAGAGGGCAACACGGCTCATTTTTATTTTTGTCTTGCTATGCTTTCTCATACTATTATTTTCCCTAGATGATTTTGACTCTTAGATCATGAGATACTATGAATTGCCTCTAATGATAGCAGGTCTACAATAAATCAATGCATGATAAATTGAACGGATGAAGATAAGACTAGAAAGGGTCAATCCTTGTTAACTGGGTAAGATACAACGAAGATACTGTGATTTTTGATAAAGTTTTAGCGATAGATCCTAAGAACGTTTTAGATTTGAATTCCATGTATAGAAATTGGTAACCATGATGAAAAGAAGTTCACCTTTTAATTATTTTTATTGTTTAAAGAAGTAATCTTTTACAACTACATCTGTACACTTAGAATCCTTAAGAGATCATGTGCAATATTCTAGGAGCAGTACCTCTTTTATAGTTGGCTTATTGCATCTTCAATACTCTGTCTGTCTGGTGCATTTGCAGTTTGTTCGAGGTACTTTATCAGATCTTCTTTAGCGCCAGAATTATTGTTGAGTTGTAATCTTGCAACTGCGCGATTTTTATATATTGGTCCAAACCTATAAGAATTGACATCAATTGCTTTTGCATAGTATGATTCAGCGAGAGCATAATTCGCCTTTTTCAGATAATAGTTTCCAAGACCGCGATAAGCAAGGTAATATTTTGGATTAAGCTTAAGTGTTTTTTCATAGCAAGCTACTGCCTCTTCCAAATTAAGCTCATTATATGCGCCGGCCAGCAGGCACCAAGCATGTGGATTATCATTGTCTAATTCTGCTGCTTTACGCAGCTTTTCCACCGCATCATAAATTTTACCTTGCTGATGCAATTTTTCTGCTTCAAAACAGATCCTATTTGAATCTGTGAATTTCAGATTTTCATTTTTAAAGAGATCCTTCATATCTTTTGGAATGAGTATTAATGTGATCATATCATCCTGTTCCCAATCCTGTTCAAATTTTGATTCAGGAATTGCACCTACGCTATCAGGCTCTGGAATGTAAGTAAGAATTCTCCGTTCTTCAGAATTATAGCCAGACACAATAGTTGCATGTTGCACAATTTCGCGAATACCAGGAAGAATAACTATTGGAGGAATTCCCTGGTCTATTCTCCTCTTAAGATCCTTTATCGAACCTTTGTAAATATGAGATGCAAATCCATGTCTTTCAGCGAGCTCTATTCCTTCCATCATTCCTGAACCTTTCATTCCAGGGTATTTCTTAGCCATCTCTGTTTCTACTTCTAGTGGAATTTCTTCACCCCAATACTTTGTAACCACCTTAATTACTAAAGGAAGGTAATAGTTTTCATCCTTCTCACTAACTAATGGTAAAGTAATGGAATGTTCTGGTTGCGACTGCAAGAAGTTTTAGATGGATGTCATGGAAATAAAAATCATTCTTATTATATATGCTGCTACTAATTAGAGTGTCAGAAAGTTTGATAGCAATGTAAAGCCATCCCCACCACTTCTTTCAGGATGAAATTGTGTACCAAAAATCTTCTTTCTCCTATGGGAAAAAAATTCATGCTTGCAGTAGTTGGAGCTTGCCAGCGAATCAAAGTCTTCAGGAAGTCTTGATACACAATACCTATGGCTTTCATAAACACTAACTGATTCTTTATCACGTATCAATATGTTTGGTTTTGATATAGTTACAGGTATGACACCCTGAATACGACCATCCATTCTACGAATTGCTCCTCCAAGCGTCAGTGCAATTATTTCTGCACCATAACAGATTCCTAATATTGGGACATCATTTTCAAAACAATATCTTATGATCTTTGAATTTACGACATTGATCTCTTTATTATTCCTTTGACGTCCAGACAATATTGCTTTATCGTACTGGTTATTATTACTGCTTATACTGCTATTCATTTCGAAATATTTTCTACAGATATAGGTTGCTTGAAGTTTATCCAGGCAATCCAATATATTTGGCGTGAATGGCGAAAGATTATCTATAACAAGAAGTGGAATGGTCAATTGATTGATTTTACCCTACCCCAGATAGATACGTACTGATTTTCATTTTTTTGTCAAAAATGCCTACCTGACCACTTTCACCATACCAAATATATTTTTGTTTCAAGTATTTTCCAGAGTCTATAAGATTGCCTGTATATGCATCTAGTATTAGAACTCCTCTCAGGCGATGAGCATATACCATAAAATAATAAAACTTGCTTCCCATGATTAAAGACTTTCCCTCTAATAGTCGATCGACAAAGGCA
>Ga0075423_10001857_pt1 | contig 18920 bp, 8 predicted proteins | sample SoiMethybrSBSTD2_FD_80114 | JGI IMG/M metagenome (GOLD analysis project Ga0075423, IMG submission 80114) | Bulk soil microbial communities from a Populus tree surrounding site in Tennessee, USA - Soil MetaG P. TD hybrid SBSTD2 | ecosystem: Environmental > Terrestrial > Soil > Tree plantation...
ATTACAAGCAGTGGCTGTTCGGGTTCTTCGCGCAGGACGACGTCCGGCTGCGCTCGAACCTGTCGGCGAACCTGGGCGTGCGCTACGAGTTCATCACGACGCCGACCGAGGTGAACGGCAAGCTGTCGAATCTCCGCCACGTGTCCGATCCGACGCTGACGATCGGCGAGCCGTGGCACTCGAATCCGTCGCTCAAGAACATCGCGCCGCGCCTCGGCATCGCGTGGGATCCGTCGAACAAAGGCACGACCTCGGTGCGTGCCGGCTTCGGGCTGTTCTACGACGAGATCCTGCCGAAGTACTACTTCTTCTCCGGCAGCCTCAACCCGCCGTTCACGACGCGGACGACGATTGCCAACCCGCCGTTTCCGAACGTGATGGCGAACTTCAACCCGAACGCACCGATTCGCGCGCAGCTCCAGACGGTCAACTACGATCTGCAGACGCCGTTCATCACGCAGTTCAACGCCGGCATCCAGCGGGCGCTCGGCGGCGACTGGGACGCGTTCGTCGGCTACGTCGGATCGCGCGGCCGGAATCTCCTGCGGCTCGGCGACGCGAACCTCGCGCCCGAGACGATCGTCAACGGCGTCAAGACGTATCAGCCGGCGCTCGGACGCCGCAATCCGAACTTCGGTCCGACCTTCCAGCGCGTAACCGACGCGCGATCGTTCTACGACTCGCTGCAGGTCAGCGTGATGAAGCGATACTCGCGCGGCCTGCGCGCGCAGTTCTCGTACACCTTCGCGAAGTCGATCGACGATTCGAGCGGCATCAACTCGCAGGACTTCGACAGTGTCGTGCAGTACGGGCTCGACTGGTACGAGCCGACCTACGATCGCGGACCGTCGGCGTTCCAGGCGCGGCACAACCTCACGTTCAACGCGAGCTGGGACGTGCCGACGCCGTCATCGCTCGGCGGCGTCGCCGCGGGATTCCTGAAAGGCTGGCAGCTGAACAACGTGACGACGCTGCAGACCGGTCAGCCGTTCACCGTGCGGCTCGGATTCAACCGGTCGGGGAATCTGAACACGACGGGGTTCTCGATGAACGAGCGGCCCGATCTGAAGCCCGGCTTCTCCAGCAATCCGGTACTTGGCGGCCCGGATCGCTACTGGGACATCAACGCGTTCGCGCTTCCCGCGGCGAACACGCGCGGCACTCTCGGACGCAACACGCTCGTCGGCCCCGGTCTGGTCAACTCGGATCTGTCGGTGGTGAAATCAGTGAAAGTCCGCCCGCAGCAGTCCCTGCAGGTGCGGCTCGAAGCGTTCAACGTCTTCAACCGCGCGAATTTCGCGGTGCCATCGGGGCGGATTGCGTTCACGAACGCGGCGGGAGATGTCGCGCCGAACTGGGGCCGCATCACATCCACGGTCACGACGTCGCGGCAGATCCAGCTTGGGATCAAGTACGTGTTTTAGCGCGTTCCAGTCGCCGGTCGCCAGTCGGCGGTCATGGATCACCTGTCAGTCTGCGGTCCCAGTCACAGTCGACTGTGACCGCCGACTGATGACTGACCCGGAGATCCACGACTGCTGACTCACGACTGCAGACTGAATCAGACGTCCAACTCTTCGGCCTCGTCGGCGCGTTCCATGATGAACCGGAAGCGCGCCGACGCGTCCTTGCCCATCAGCTCGTTGATCACGCGGTCCGTCACGATCTGATCGGTGACCTCGACGCGCAGCAGCCGCCGCGTGCGCGGGTTGAGCGTCGTTTCCCACAGCACTCTCGGCATCATCTCGCCGAGACCCTTGAACCGCGTGATCTCCGGCGTGCCGCGGCCGTTGCGCTGCTTCAGGATCGCATCCTTCTGCGCGTCGTCGAGCGCCCAGTACGTATCCTTGCCGATGTCGATCCGGTAGAGCGGCGGCTGCGCGAGGTACACGCGGCCGCCGGTGATCAGCTTCGGCAGATGGCGATAGATGAACGTGAGCAGGAGCGTGGCGATGTGGTTGCCGTCGGAGTCGGCGTCGGCGAGGATGATGACCTTGCCGTAGCGCAGCTTCGAGATCTCGAAGTTGTTCCCGAGGCCGCAGCCGAGCGCGGTGACGAGGTCGGACAGCTCCTTGTTCTCGAGCACCTTCGCGAGCGACGCGCTCTCCGTGTTCAACACCTTGCCGCGCAGCGGAAGAATCGCCTGGCGCGCGCGATCGCGGCCCTGTTTCGCCGACCCGCCCGCTGAATCGCCCTCGACGACGAACAGCTCGCTGCCGTCGCTCGACGGATTCGTGCAGTCGCTCAACTTGCCGGGCAGGTTCAGCCGCGACGACGTGGCGCTCTTGCGCGAGACTTCGGCCTGGGCCGCGCGGCTCGCCTCCCGCGCGCGCGCCGCGAGGATGATGCGCGCGACGATCGCCTGCGCGACCGTCGTGTTGTGGTTCAGCCAGTGCTCGAGCGCGGGGCGCACCACGCCGTCGATCGCGGAGACGAGCTCCGGGTTGTTCAGGCGATCCTTCGTCTGGCCCTGAAACTGCGGCTCCTGGACGAAGACGCTGAGCACCCCCGTCAACCCTTCGCGGATGTCCTCCGCGGCGAGCGTGACGCCCTTCGGCGAGAGATTGTGCGTCTCGATGTAATTGCGGACGGCCTTGCCGACGCCGGCGCGCAGGCCGTTTTCGTGCGTGCCGCCGGACCCCGTCGGGATGCCGTTGACGTACGACCGCACGTGCTCGTCGGTCGCTTCGGTCCACTGCAGCACCAGATCGAGCCGGAGGCCGTCTTCCTTGTTCAGCACGAACGGCGCGTCGTGGACCGGCTTCGCGCCGCGCTCCGCGACGATCGTTTTCAGGTAATCGACCAGCCCCTCGCTGTGCTCGAACGTGTACTTCTGCTTCGACGTCTCGTCCTCGAAGATGACCTTCAGCCCTTTGTGCAGGTAGCTCGCGACTTCGAGCCGCGCCTTGATGATGTCGGGATCGAACTCGATCTTCGGGAAGATGGTCGCGTCGGGATGGAAGTAGACCGTGGTGCCGGTTCCGCGCGCGGGACCGACCTTCTTCAGCCCGCTCGCCGCCTTGCCCTGCTTGAACCGCATCTCCCACTGCGCGCCGTCGCGCTTCACGGTTGCGACGAGCTCCTTCGACAGCGCGTTGACGACGCTCGCGCCGACGCCGTGGAGGCCGCCGGCGGTCTTGTAGCTCCCGTGCTCGAACTTGCCGCCGGCATGCAGCATCGTGAAGATCACTTCGAGCGCGCTTTTTTTCGTCGTCGGGTGCTTGTCGATCGGGATCCCGCGGCCATCGTCTTCGATTGTGATTGACGATCCATCAGCGTGAAGCGTCACCCAAATGTTTGAAGCGTGCCCGTTCATCGCCTCGTCGACCGCGTTGTCGACGATTTCCCAGACGAGGTGATGCAGCCCAGCCGAACCGACGCCGCCGATGTACATCCCGGGCCGCTTCCGGACCGGCTCGAGACCTTCCAAAACTGTGATGTGTTTCGCGGTGTAGTTCGCCGATGCCATGTCTATAATGTGCGCCTTGTGACCGCGGGCCGCCGTCTATTTGTGTGCGCGTGCACTCTGATTGTAGCGGCATTTCCACTGCCGCTCGCCGCCGCGACGATCGTCGAGGACGCGCCGGTGCCGGGCGGCGTCGCGACGATCGCGCGCGCGCTCGGCATCGATCCGGTACCGGATCGCGCGCGATTCATGCACGAAGTCACGCGGCTCGTCTACGAGACCGTGGACGTTCGAAGTCCCGCGGTCGCCGCGTTCCTCCAGAATATTCGGCTGCGGGCGCGCGTACAAGGGGCAAGTGGTCTGCGCCTGTTCGACGATGTCGTCGCTCGCGCGGCCGCGCAGGCGGGGATGAGCCGGAGGGCGGACGATCTCGTTCCGGTCCCGCTCACCGCCGACGCGTGGGGCGACGTGATCTTTCGCCGCCGCGTCTCGCGCGACGATCTCGTGCTGATGATCATCGCGGATCGGCAGGCGTCGCTGGTCTGCCATGCGCTCACATCGGTCGACGACGAGACGCTGGAATACCTGGCGAATCATTCGGCGATCCTGACGCGCATGCACGAGCGGTCGGCGCCGATCTTCGCGGCGTTCGCGCGGAGCCTCCACGTCCATGACAACCGCGTGATTCCGCCGGGCGGCGCGGATGCCGTGCCGTTGTGGGAAGCGGCGATCGGTGAAAAAGTCACGCGCGCCGATCGGTTCGTGAACACGCTCTTCGATCTGCACGACGGCCGCATGGCGTACCTGTACGACACCATCGGCCAACTCCCGCCGGCGCGGCAGGCGTTCGCGCTCGGTGCGTGGATCGCCGATCCAGCCGCGCGCCTCGAGCGCTTCAAGGCGCTCGCGACCGCCGGCGTGGCCGAAATCAAGGAGTGGCACGCGCGCGTGCTGCCGTTCGGCCGGTCGTCGTTCGATCTGGGCATGGCGTTCAGCCGGCTGGAAGTCGACGACACTGGCGCGCCGACCGGTCCGATGCCGGTTGGCCTGTGGTCGCGGGCGTTCGATGCCGGCGAGGCATCCGACAATTCGCCGATCGATGCGGCGTGGCTCGCGCAGAACATCATGGGCCTCGACGTCCGCCGCCGCGGCGAGCGGCTCGATCAGATCGGTCTCGTGCAGCGCGCATTCGCACGGTACACCGGCGACCGCGCGGAGCTCCTGTTCGTCGTGCGCGCGTTTCCGAAGCACCGCGCGCTGATGCTGACGCTCGAGCGGATCGGGATGACCCGGCCCGAAACCTACGCCGCCGTCGTGCGGCATGCGGCGAAGCTCGCGCCGCTCGACGGCCGCCGCGGATTCCAGACGCAGGCGCAGCTCCAGGCGTCGCTGGCGCTCATCGCGCGCATGGCGGCCGTCCGGACGTTGAGCACCGCGGACGCGGAGCGCCTGATCGAACGTCTGATTGCCACGCCGGTCGTCGACGGGATCGGCTACGCCGGCGGCATCGCGCGCTGGCTGCGCGAGGATCTGTATCCCGCGCTGCCGCCGGCGCGTGACGTCGAATCGGCGCTGATCGCCGCGCTCGCCGGTCGCCCGCCCGAGCCGGGCCAGGTCCGCCGCGTGACGTGGGAAGGCCAGGAATACCGTCTCGATCTCGCGGCCGCGGAGCGCCAGCGTCTCCAGCGCGTTCGTCAGAAACAGCACGCGCTCGCGATCGATCTGCCGCTGCAGATGGCCGATGCGGCGCGGCTGCTCGGCACCGACAAGGTCTCGGTCGACGACGTGCAGGACGCCATCGCGCAGTTCACGGCGCTGGCGACGGATGTGCCACAACGGTCGCGCGATGAAGAGACCGACAACCTGCCGGTCGGCGTCGGCCTTGGCAACCATCCCCACGAGGCCCTGCGAAAGGCGATCGACGAGCTCACGCGCGCCGTGCGAAACAAGGAGCTCAAGCGCGCCGCGAAGGCCGCCGAGCCGATCGTGGAGCTGGCCGACGACCTGCTCGCGCGCAACCTGCTGTCCTTCGTCTATGCGACGAGCATCGGCGATCCCGACGGGACCGTCCTCCTGGCGGACGATGTGTCGCACCGGCATGACTTCGGCTTCGGGATGAAAGACGTGGACATGCGCGCGCGGCTGACGTGGGCCATCCCGCGGACCGAGGTCGCGCCCGGCGTGCCCTGGCACGTCAGCGGATCGCTTCTTGGACTCGACGTCGCGCTGTCGACGCTGGCGCTGCGCCGCGTAGCGGCCGATCATGTCCTGGAGGCGCCGAAGCTGACGTCGAACGCGCGCGACACGTTCGCGACCAGCGTCGCGCTGATGGATCCGCTTGCACTCAACGACGCGGATCGCGACACGATTACCGGGGCCATCGAGCGCGGCGGCCGCCGCGTGGCCGCCGCGTCGGATGCCGCGAAGCTGGATGCGCTGGCCGATGAGCTCGCGCTCGACGCCGCCCGCCGGCGCGCTTTGAGGTGGACGCTCGGGCACGAGCCGGGCAAAATCCCGTCGATGCTGTCGCTGACCGAGCTGCTGACGCTCGGAGGCGCGCGCACGGCGTCGCTTCACGCGTGGGGCATGGCGGTGATTGCGGCCAACGGCTGCCTCTGCTCGCGTCTCGTGTCGTCAACCGCGTGGCCGGCGCTCGCCGGACGCCCGCAGCTCGGCCTGTCGGCCGTCGTGCTGCCCGATCTGACGTTCCGCATCGCGATGGTCCTGAAAGAGCTCGACCTGCCTGCGGCGCTCGCGAAGGTCGTGCTCTCTGCCGCGATGCAGGACTTCATCGACGAGGTCCGGCCGACCGATGACGGCGACTGGCTGTCGCTGTCGCGTTCGGCGCGCGACGTCACGCGCGAGCGTGTCGAGGATTACGTCGCGGCGGCGACGGCGACCGGCCCCCTCATGCCGTTGAGTAACCGATCCGGAGAACCCGGAGAACCTCGCGAACTGGTGGCTCGAGAGCTCCGCCGATGAAGGCACGCTTCGCGCTCGCGGCGGCGGTCGTCGTCATCCTGGGCGGCGCGATCAGTCTCGTTCGCGGACAGGAGCCCGAGGTCAAGATTCTTTCACCCGGCGAGGACGCGTACCTCGCCGGTCCGACGCTGCTGCGCGCGAAGGTGACGCCGGCGAGCGCCGCTGCCAGCGTCACCTTCTTCGTCGACGGCCGCCAGGTGTGCGCCCTCACGCGCGAGCCGTTCGAGTGCGAATGGGACGCCGGGCCGACGATCGCGGAGCATCAGGTTCGCGCCGTCGCGACGCTGACCGGCGGCGGCCGCGTCGTGCACACGGTCCGCACGAAATCGCTCGGCTACTCCGAGCGCGTCGACGTCGACGTCGTGCAGGTCACCGTCACGGTCAGCGACGGACGCGGCCGCTTCATCGCCGGCCTGCCGCAGTCGGCCTTTCACGTTTACGAGGACGATCGCGCCCAGACGATTACGCATTTCGCCTCCGAGGACGTGCCGCTGGAGCTCATCGTCGCGATCGACATCAGCGGCAGCATGACGCCGGCCATGCCGAAGCTGAAGGAATCGGTGAAGGATTTTCTGTCCGAGGTCCCGGCCGGCGACAAGGTGACCCTGCTCGGATTCAACGACAGCATCTTCACGCTGACGCGAAAGGCCACGGACCAGGCCGAGCGCGCGCGAGCCGTCGACCGCCTCGCGCCGTGGGGATCGACCGCGCTGTACGACGTGATCCTGCGGGGCGTCGACATGCTCGGACGCCAGACCGGCCGCAAGGCGCTCGTGGTGTTCACCGACGGCGAGGACCAGGGCAGCCACGCCACGATCAACGACGTCGAGCGGAAGCTGCAGTCGAGCGACGTGACGTTGTACATGATCGGCCAGGGCCGCGGCATCACGCTCGATTCGCTCAAGCGTGTGATGGAGCGTCTCGCGCACCCGACGGGCGGGCGCGCGATGTTCACCGACAGCATCAACGAGCTCCACGGCGCGTTCGGCGATCTGCTCGACGAGCTGTCGAACCAGTATCTGCTCGGGTACTCGCCGACCAACGCGCGGCGCGACGAGGCGTGGCGCCGGATCAAGGTGGACGTCGACGGGCACCACGACGTGCGCGCGCGGCAGGGATACCGGATTCAGGGGACGAAATGAAATCCGTCGGCCCTTCGACTCGCTTCGCTCGCTCAGGGCATTCGACTCACGCTGGACACCGATTCGTTCTGGCGGTCGTTTCGGTGTTCGTCCTCGCAATGGTGTGGCGTGTCCGCGCGCAGGCGCCGCAGGAGCCGCCGCGTTTTCGATCGTCGGTCGAGATCACGTCGCTCGACGTCACCGTCGTCGACGATCGGGGACGGCCGGTCGCGGCGCTGAAGCCCGAAGACTTCAGCGTCAAGATTGACGGCAACACGAGGAACGTGGTCTCCGCCGAATGGGTGTCGCTCGTCGCCGACGCGAGCGCGCCGCCGCCGCCTCCGCCGCCCGACGGCTACAGCACCAACGAGAACTCGACCGGCGGCCGGCTGATCGTGCTGGCCGTCGACGAGCCGAACATCCGCTTCGGCTCCGCGCTCGCCATCACGAGAGCGGCCGGTGGATTCATCGACCGGCTCATGCCGTCCGATCGCATCGCGGTCGCCGGCATCGGGACTGGTGCGCCGTCGACGCCGTTCACCTCCGATCGCGGGCGCGTCAAGCGCGCGATCGCGCGGATGACGGGACAGAAGCAGGCGGGCCGCATCGTCGACCTCGGGCACAACATCGGCCTGGCGGAAGCGATTCAGGTCGTGGAGCGCGGCGATCAGGTGCTGCTCCAGTCGATCATCGATCGCGAGTGCGCGCGGCTGACGGGGGCGGCGCTCGTCAACTGCCAGCTCGAGGTCGACATGCAGCTTCGGACGCTCGCGCACGATTCGAGGAACGAAGGCGAGCAGACGATCACCGCGCTGCGCGCGCTCTTCATGGGCCTGCGCGGCATCGAGGGCGCGAAGACGCTGATCCTCGTGTCCGAGGGGTTCGTCATGAACGAGCCCGGCCTGATCACGGAGCTCGGAGCGCTTGCGGGGGCGTCGCGGACGAGCCTCTACGTCATGCGGCTCGACAACCAGTTCTTCGATGCCTCGAACGCGCGGATCACGCGCGATCCGTTCAACGACCGCCGCGTCCAGGGCGAGGGGCTGGAGCTGCTGGCCGGCGCCGCGCGCGGGACGATTTTCGACGTGACGGGCCGGCCGGAGGGTCTGTTCGAGCGGATCGACTCGGAGATCTCCGGCTATTACCTGCTCGGCGTCGAGTCCGATCCGAAGGACCGCGACGGCAAGACGCATCCGATTCGTGTCGACGTCGCGCGCCGCGGCGCACAAGTCCGCTCGCGCCGGCAGCTGATCAACACGCCGGCCGATCCGGCCGTCGCGCGCTCGCGGCATCAGACGGTCGCCGCCACGCTGGCGTCGCCGCTCATCGCCTCCGCGCTGCCGCTGCGCGTCGCGTCGTTCGCGCTGCAGGGGCCCGAGCGCGACAAGGTGCAGATTCTGATTCACGCCGACATCGGCGCCGATTACGCCGGATCGAAAGTCAGCACGGTCGCGTACGCCATCATCGACAAGGACGGCAAAGTCGTCGAGGATCGCGCCTTCGACGCGCGGCTGCTGCCGGTCATGAACGGCGTGCCGTCGCCGCTGCAGTACAAGACCGGCGCGAGCCTGCCGCCGGGCGACTACACGATGAAGTTCGCCGCCGTCGAAGGCGACCGCGCGGGCAGCGTCGAGCACGTCATCCACGCGACGCTCGGCAAGACCGACGCGCTGTCGTTCAGCGAGCTGATGGTCGGCGGCCCCGTCGAGGTCGGCGAGCTGCTGCAGCCGACGATCGGCTACCAGGTCACGTTCGGCAGCGTGCACGGCTACTTCGAGTCGTACGGCGCTTCGTCGGGCGACGTCTCCGTCGAGTACGAAATCGGCACGGACGAAACGTCGCCCGCCCTGCTGAACGTCGACGTGGCCGGCCGCCAGGCCGGCGAGTCGCGCACGATCTTCTCGCGCGTCATCCCCATCCATCAGCTGCCGCCGCGGAAATACCTGCTGCGCGCCATCGTGTCGGTCAACAACCGCTCGGTGAAGACCCTCACGCGCGGCTTCGAGATCGTCCCGCCGAAAGTGCTGATGACGTCCGCCGAAGGTCTCGGCGCGACGTCCAACGATTCCGAGTTGTTCCTCCCGGTCGACGATTCGGTGCTGAACCCGTCGTTCCGGCGCGAGCAGGCGGTCGCCGCCGGGACGCTGACGAAGTTCCGCGAACGTCTGCCGGATCAGACGAAAACGGCGTTCGAGCAGGGCGTCTCGCTGCTCGCGTCGGGCGAGGCGATGAAGGCGGCCACCAGCTTCAAGCAGGCGATTCAGCCGGAGGTGGACAGCACCGCGGCGCTCGCGTATCTCGCCGTTTCGTTCGCCGCGAGCGGTCAGGACCTGCAGGCCGCGGGCGCGTTCCAGACGGCGCTCGTCGACGGAGACGACGTGCCGCAGATCTACGACTGGCTCGGCGGCGCGCTGATGCGCAATCACGATTACGGCGCCGCCCGATCGATCTTCGAGGAAGCCGTCGCCAAGTGGCCGTCGGATCACCGCTTCACCAAGCCGCTGGCGATGCTGTACGCGACGTTCGGCCGCGGCCGCGAGGCGGTCCGCACGCTCGAGCGCTACCTGAGCGAGCGAACCGACGACCGCGACGCGTACTACTACGGCCTCCAGTGGCTCTACACCGTCCACTCCGCCGGCGCCGTCGTTCACAACCGCGCCGACGACCTCGAGCTGGCGCGCGAGTACGCGACGGCGTACGAGAAGGCCGGCGGCCCGAAGGTGCCGCTCGTCAAGCAGTGGATGGCGTATCTGGAGGGTGAGAAACGCTGAACCACGCGCCTGTTCATCACGAAGCCACGAAGAACACGAAGCGCACTGACCTTCGTGTTCTTCGAGACTTCCTGATAGACAGGCGCTCCGCTATGTTTGCGGTTCGCTGGTGTCTGCGGCTTTTTTGGGGCGCGCGCGACGGACGGCTGGTTTCTTCGCCGCGGCCCGTTTCGGTGCGGCCGCCGCGGTCGCGCGCGGTACGCGCGCGGCGCGCTTCGGCTTCGCGCGTCCGAGCAGTTCCGCGGTCGTGTCGACGGGCATGGCCATCGGTTCCGCCTCGGGCTGCTCGTCCTCGATCGGCTCGGCGGTCTGGATCGGCTCGCCCGGCGGCGACTCGACGAGCGTCGCCTCGATGCCCTCGTACGATTCGTCGACCTGCGGCAGCCCTTCGAGGGGCGGGCTTTGTGCCAGCCTCGCGAGCGCCTCGCCCTGCAGAACGCGCAGTCCGCCGCGGCGGTCGCGCTCGATGCGGACGAACTTCTCGCGCTGCAGCGCCTTCAGGAGATCGATCAGCCCGCCGAATCCGTAGCGGCGTTCGTCGAACCCGCCTTCAGCCTGACGGAAAATCTGCTTCACGTTGCGCAGATACATCGGCCACCGCGCGTTCTTTGCCGCTGCGAGAATGCGTGACGCGCGCGCGATGCCTTCCGCCGCCGTGCCGATGGGCTGCGGACGATCGGCGCCGCCCGGCGACGCCTGATGTACGACGTGTGTTGGTCCCTGCGCAACATGAGACATGGCCGGCGTTGCTGTCTGGGACGTGTCGTCGCTCTCGATCGCGGCGCGCGGCTTCATGGCCTCTTCGTCGGTGTACGGCGGATTCAGCTCCACGATCACGCTGCGGCCTGACGATTTGAGCGCGACCACGCCTTCCTTCGCAAGCTTCTCGACGAAGTCGAGGAACGACGACGCACCGTAGTTGCGCTCCGAGAACGTGGAATCGAGCTGCAGGAGCGTGCTCTTGAGCAATCCGGTCTGCGGCGTCACCTCGCGCTCCGCCAGGATCTTCAACGCGCGCCGGAGGATGGGAATCGCCTGAGCGATCGGCGCCGCGGCCGGCGGCGCCGTCGGCCGCCCGCCCTTCGACACGCTGCGGCGTCCGCCGACGAGGTTTTCGTACGCGATGAACTCGTGGCAGTTGCGCTGCAGGATCATGCTCGTGAACGCGCGCCCGCCGACCACGAACACCTTCTTGTCGTACTGCTTCAACTTTTCGACGAGCGAGAGGAAATCGCTGTCCCCGCCGACAATGACGTAGGCATTGATGTGCGGGTGCGTGAACGCCATCTCGAGCGCGTCCAGCGCCAGATTGATGTCCGCGCCGTTCTTGTCGCCGCCCGGCGTCAGATTGCGCTGGACCAGGCGAATGGCGTGCTGCGTGAGGTGGCGGCTGTATTCGCCGGCGCGCGTCCAGTCGGCGTAGGCGATCTTGGTGACGACTTCGCCGCGCTCTTTCAGCGCGTCGAGGATGGTGCCGACGTCGAAGTGCTCGCCGAGCGTGTTCTTGACGCCGATCTCGATGTTGTCGAAGTCGATGAAGACGGCAATGTTGACGCGATCCTGCTGGGGCAAAATGGTTCCTCTACATCCCAATCTTACTTTAGACGGCCCGCTTCAACGAGGACGGCCGACGCCGTCGCAGGCGGCGATCGCGCAGCGCTTCCCACCCGCGGCGCAGCCGCAGGACGTCGCCGCGGCTGAGGCCGAGGCCGTCGCGCAGCAGAACCGCGTCGGTGATGTCGAGGCAGGCGTACACATCCTTCGTGCGGATCAGTCGATCGAGATCGCCGAAGTCGAGCGCGTCGGCGCCGTGAACGGGCATCGGCAGCGCCTCGAATTCCGACGGCTCGAACGTCAGCACGCCGCCGCCGTAGCCTCGGCCCGTCACTTCCGATGCGGCGAGCGTCAGCGAGTTCACGAACGCCGCGGCGACGTGCGTGTGGTGAATGCCAGGCTTGAATCGGATGCGATGAAGCGTATCCGTGACGTGTGCGCGCGCGTCGTTGAGGATGATCCGCGGAAACGCGTGGACCTGCCGGAGACCGAACGCGTCAGGCACCCACTGTGACGGCACGACCCACCATCGTTTGCGGATCCGGCATTTGTAGCCGGTGTGGAACCCGTCCCTCTCGCCCTTGACGATGTATCGGGCCGCGGTCGACGGGAGTGCGGTGCGCTCGGCGTCCGGAGGGCAGAACAGCAGAACGCGTTCGTCCCTGCCGAGACACTCCTCCCAGTCGGCATCCGCGAACCGCAGGCCCTGCACGTGTGCCGATCGGCTCACGATGCGGGCGGTCGTCGGCCACAGCTGCAGTTGATCCGTCATCCCGCGCGACAGCACGAAGAAGCTGTTTTCGCCGGTGACGAGGCCGACGTCGACCGATCCGAAGTCACCGAAGCGGGAAACGGCGGGGTTCGCCTTCAGCGATCGCAGGAGCTCGACCTGCCGGCGATCGAGAAAGTACTGAAGCCACTTCTCGCTGTCGTGGTCCAGATCGACGGCGTGAACGCGGCACGCGTCGGCATCCAGTCGATCGAAGTCCGACGTATCGGTCAGCTCGACGACCGCGATGCCCTTCTCGCGCGCCCGCCGCTCGGCGAGCAGCAGCACGACGTCCTGCTGGATGCGATCGAATTGCAGCCGTTTGAACGTCACGAGCGTGATGCGCTCGAAGAATCGGGTCAGAAACTGCCTCGTCTCCGCGGCGTACGAAACCTGAAGCAGCTCGGACGGAACGACCATCGCCAGCCGTCCCGAGTCGCGCAGCGCGTGGGCCGCGAGGACGAGGAACGGGACCCAGGCGTTCGTCAGCCGGTTCGGATGCAGGCCGAGCTGTTCCATCAGCGCGAACGCGACGTCGCGCTGCCGCTCCGGGAAGTTCTGATAGCGAATGAACGGCGGATTGCCGACGACCGCGTCGAACGGTTCGAACTTCGCGAAGAGCGGCGCGGCGATCGACCAGCGGCGGGCAAGGTCGAAGAAGTCGTCGGCGATCACCTCCGCGCTGATGCCCGTGGCCGTGCGTTGCAGAAGGCGACGCGCCTTCTCTGCCTCGGATGCGTCGACCTCGATTGCGGTGATCGATCCGCCGTGCGGAAGCCGGGTCCAAAGGACCCGGCCTGCATCTGGCACCCGGCCTGCATCTGGCACCCGGCCTGCATCTGGCACCCGGCCTGCATCTGGCAGCGCGGCCAGGCGGCGTGCCACTGCGCACGCGATCTCCCCGTCGCCACAACTCGGTTCGAGCGTGCGATCCGTCGCCGCTCGAACAGCCCAATTCGCCAGGAATTCTGCAATCCGGGCGGGCGTGTAGTAGCCGCCGCGCAGCTTCTGATTGGTCGGCGTTTCCTTCACGCGATCCGTTGAGCCCGCGTCATTTCTCCGCAGCCGTGAGCGGCTGCGGCGCGTCCGGCGTCGGCCAGATCACTTTCGTGAATCCGCCCCGCTGGAGCAGCTCGCGGCCCTTGCCGCCGCGGCCGGTGACTTCGTACTTCGCGGTGCTGATCGTCTGCTCGCCGCCGCGCGTCGTTTCCACCGTCAGCAGTTCGCGGTCGCCGGTGGAGGCGATGAAGCCGAGAATGCGGTCCTCGTCGGCGAGCTTGATCAGGAGCACGCCCTTGCCCGGTCCCGAGAGGAAGTTCACGTCCTCCGCCTTCGCCAGGATGCCGCGCGCGTCGGCGGTCGCCGCAATCAGGATTTCGCCGCCGGACAGCCGCGCGACGCCCACGATCTCCGCGCCTTCGGCCGGCCGCGCGTAGCGCTGCCCTGACCGCGTGCTCGGCTCGACGAGGTCCGCGAGGCTGAAGCGCAGCGCGTACCCATCGCTGCTGACCGCGACCGCATGAACAGGCGGCGCATCACCCTCCGCCACGGCGCGGCCCCGCCGGGGCACCGGCACGATCTGGCCGATGGCGCGCGGATCGAGGCTCATCGCCGCGACGATCTTCTCGCCGTCCTTCAGCTTGAACTGCTTCTGAATCGGTTCGCCGTACCCCGTCGACGCCGGCACGTCGATGAAGCGGCACGTATACGCAACGCCGAAGTTCGAGAAGAACACGCACGTCGCGCGCGTGCTTCCGGCGAACGCCGCCAGCACCGAATCGCCTTCCCGCAGCCTCGTCGTCGAAAGATCCTTCACTTCCTTCTGCCGCTTCACCCAGCCGTCGCGCGACGCGATGACGACGTTGTCTTCCTCGACGATGAAGTCGTCGGCGCGGTATTCGGGCTCGCCGGAGTCGCTCTGAATGGAGGTGCGCCGCTTGTCGCCGTACGTCGTGGCGATCGCGTCGAGCTCCTCGCGAACGAGCGTCCACCGGCTGTCTTCGTCCTTCAGCAGCGCGCTGATCTGGCGGGCGCGCTTCCGTTTCTCCTCGAGCTCCTGCCGGATGATCAGGATCTCGAGGCGGGCGAGGCGGTAGATCTTGAGCTCGAGGATGGCGTCGGTCTGCTCGGCGTCGAGCTTGAACCGCGCCATGACTTTCGCCGCCGCGTCCGGCTTGCCGTCCGACTTCCGGATGATCCTGATGATCTCGTCGAGCGCGTCGAAGACGATCTCGAATCCCTCGAGGATGTGGATGCGCTTCCTGAGCGCCGCGAGCTCGTGCTCCAGTCGCTTCGTGACGACCTCGAGGCGGAAGTGCAGGAAGTGCCACAGGATCTGTTTGAGATCGAGGCGCTCCGGACGTCCGACCTCCGGGTTCTCGGTCGGAATCAGGCACGTCAGGTTGACGGCGAAATTGATCTGAAGCGGCGTGTGCTTGAAGAGGTACGCCATGATCATCTTCTCGTCGGCGTCCTTCTTCATCTCGAGCGCAATCCGTACGTCTTCGGTCGAGAGGTCCTTCACGTCGAGCAGCTGCGGAAGCTTCCGCGTGAGAACGACCTCCGCGATCTGCTCGACGAGCTGCGCTTTGTTGACCGTGTACGGAATGCTCTCGATGTAGATCGTCTTGGTCGATCGTGTATCGGGTCCGATGTCCCACGTGCCGCGCAGGCGGATGGTGCCGCTGCCGGTCTTGTAGATCTGCTTCAGCTCGTCGGTGGAGTTGAGAATCTGTCCGCCGGTAGGGAAATCGGGGCCTTTGATGTACTTGCACAACTGCGCGTTGCCGATCTCGTCGTTGTCGAGCAGCTTGACGAGCGCCGTGCAGACCTCCGACAGGTTGTGCGGCGGGATGTTCGTCGCCATGCCGACGGCGATGCCGGTCGCGCCGTTGACGAGCAGGTTCGGGATGCGCGCCGGCAGCACCACCGGCTCCGTCTTCGTGCCGTCGTAGTTCGGCCTGAACGGAACCGTCGTCTGCTCGATCTCCGACAGCATCTCGTCGCTGACGCGCGCGAGGCGGCATTCGGTGTAGCGCATCGCCGCGGCGCTGTCGCCGTCGAGCGATCCGAAGTTGCCGGAGCCGTCGACGAGCGGATACCTGAGCGAGAACGGCTGCGCCATCCGGACGAGCGTCTCGTACAGCGCGGCGTCGCCGTGCGGGTGGAAGCTGCCCATCACGTCGCCGACGACCTTCGCGCACTTGCGGTGCTTCGCGTCGGCCGTGAGGTTCTGCTGCCACATCGTGTAGAGGATGCGGCGCTGGACCGGCTTCAGGCCGTCGCGGACGTCGGGCAGCGCCCGCGCCGTGATCACCGAGAGCGCGTAGTTGAGATACCGCGCCTGCGCCGCCTCGTGCAGCGCGATGTTGTCGGACCCGTTCGCGCCGTTTCCGCCGGACGCGAGCAGTGACGAGCGCACCGCCGCCTCGGCCCCGGCGGACTCTTCAGCGCTTTCGAGATTGTCGAAGAGAGATCGGTCGTCGGTCTTCCGTCGCTTGGTCACGATTTGCGTATCTTAATCCGGGTGCGCAGTTGTGTTGACGTAGCCGCGCCGCGAATCCGTGTCCGGTCGCCGGACCGCGCTGCGAGGACGCGCAAGACCACTGGCAGGCCAGCTCCGTGAGCTGGCCTTGCGTCCCGAGTCTTCTCGCGCGGCCCCGCACCTCCGCGTTACTTCGCGATGGGGTTCTTTGAATCGCGCTGCCAGTCCTGCCACGAGCCCACGTACACACGCGCCGGAATGCCAACGGCGCGCGCGGCCCAGTACATCAGGCTCGCACGCATGCCGACCGCGCAGTAGGTGACGGCTTCCTGATCGCTCTTCACGCCGGCACGCGCGAGCAGCGCGCGGATCTCGTCGGGTGACTTGAACTTCAGCATGTTCAGATCGGCGAAGAGATCCTGCCAGAGCACGAGCGTCGCGCCGGGCAGATGACCGTCGTTCCATTCGCGCGTCGTGCGCACGTCGAGCACGCGAACCTGCGGCGACTCCAGCCTGCTGCGCACCCACGCGGCGTCGACGATGACGTCGGGCGCCGGGCGGACGGTCAGGCGACCGGTCTCGGTCGGCGGCGCGTCGGCGGACGTCGGCCGCTTCTCGGACTGCCACAGCTTGAGGCCGCCGTCGAGCATCGACGCGTGGTCCCCGTGTCCGATCGCCGCCAGCGACATGTACACCCATCCGGTGGCCATCGGGCTGTCGCCGTACAACACGACGTGCGTGTCGTCGGACACGCCGGCCTTCGCCCAGACGCGCGCGAGCGCATCGGGCGGAAGCAGACGGTGTCCGTCGCCGAGCGTCGCCATGTGATCGATCTTCCGCGCGCCCGGAATGTGCGCGCGGTCGTACTGTCCGCCGTCGCTCACGTCGACGACACGAACCTTTGGATCGGTCAGGTGGGCCTGGACCCACTCGGTCGAGACAATCGGCGCGACGGCCGTCGCCGACAACAGGACGAGAGTCGGAAGCATGGATAATCTCCTCGCTTCCTGTGGACGAGCGACAGCGCGATTTAGTTGCCGTTGCCCGTCGGTTCGCTGGGTTCGCTGGGTTCGCTGGGTTCTGCCTTTCCCGCCTTTCCTGCCCTCTACTTAATGAAGAGCATTTCTCGGTAAGTCGCGAGCGGCCAGGTTTCATGCGGCATCATCAGCTCGATCTGGTCGCCCGTATCACGCAGCGCGGTCATCGCCGGGATGACGACATCGCGGAAGTGCTTCGCGTGCTTCTCGGCGTCGCCGTTGCCCTCGTGCTCGAGCGCGTGCGCGAGCTTGTCCGAGCGCTGCTTCAGCTGATCGACGAGCTTCGTGAACTGATCGAGCAGCTTCTTGCTCTCGACCGTCTTTCCGCCCGCGGCTTTGACGGCGGCGATGCTCTGGGCGATCTGCTTCTGGTACTCCAGCGCGGCCGGCAGGATGTACCGGTTCGCCATCAGCACCATCAGCTGTCCTTCGACGTTGACGGTCTTGTTGTAGGTTTCGACCATCACGTCGTAGCGCGCCTGCACCTCGCGCGCGTTGAGCACCCTGTACTTCTCGAAGATGCCGACCGCTTCCTTCGTCACGAGCTGCGGCAGCGCGTCGACGGTGTTCTTCAGATTGAGGAGGCCGCGCTTGCCCGCTTCCTTCTCCCACTCCTTCGAGTAGTTGTTGCCGTTGAAGATGATCTGCTTGTGCTCCTTGATCACGCGCGGCAGCAGCTCGGCGACCGCCTTCTGAATGCTCTTGCCGGACCTGGTCGCCTTCTCGAGCTCCGTCGCCATGTAGTCCAGTGACTCGGTCACGGCGACGTTCAGCGCGATGTTCGGGTACGCGATGCTCTGGTTCGCGGAGACCGCGCGGAACTCGAACTTGTTCCCCGTGAACGCGAACGGGCTCGTCCGGTTGCGATCGCCGGCGTCCCTGGGCAGCTTCGGCAGCACGAGAACGCCCGTATCGAGATCGCCGCCGTGCTTGGTCGACTTCGCGCCGCCCTTTTCGATCTGCTCGAAGATGTCCGTCAGCATGTCGCCGAGGAACACCGAGATGATGGCCGGCGGCGCTTCGTTGGCGCCGAGCCGATGATCGTTGCCGGCGCTCGCGATAGAGGCGCGCAGCAGACCCTGCCATTTGTTGACGGCGCGGACGACCGCGGTGCAGAACACGAGGAACTGCGCGTTGTCATGCGGGTTTGCACCGGGCGAGAGCAGGTTGTGCCCTTCGTCGTCGCTGATCGACCAGTTCAGGTGCTTGCCGGATCCGTTGACGCCGGCGAACGGCTTCTCGTGCAGCAGGCACGCGAGCCCGTACTTCGGCGCCGACCGCCGCATCGTCTCCATCGTCATCATCTGGTGATCGGTGGCGACGTTCGCGTTCTCGAACACGGGCGCGATTTCGTACTGGCTCGGCGCGACCTCGTTGTGGCGCGTCTTCACCGGCACGCCGACCTTGTAGAGCTCCGATTCGATCTCGGACATGAACGCCATGACGCGATCCGGGATGGCGCCGAAGTACTGATCCTCGAGCTCCTGGCCTTTCGGCGGCCGCGCGCCGAAGAGCGTCCGGCCCGCGTTGATCAGATCGGGCCGCGACAGGTAGAAGTAGCGATCGATCAGGAAGTACTCCTGCTCGGGACCGCAGGTCGTCACCACGCGCTCTGCCGTCGATCCAAACAGCTTCAGGACGCGCACGGCCTGTTTCGACAAGGCTTCCATCGAGCGCAGCAGCGGCGTCTTCTTGTCGAGCGCCTCGCCGGTCCAGCTGAGGAAGGCGGTGGGAACGACGAGGGTGGCGCCATTGGGGCCTTCGTGGAGGAACGCGGGGCTGGTGGGGTCCCAGGC
>Ga0075423_10001859_pt1 | contig 18913 bp, 14 predicted proteins | sample SoiMethybrSBSTD2_FD_80114 | JGI IMG/M metagenome (GOLD analysis project Ga0075423, IMG submission 80114) | Bulk soil microbial communities from a Populus tree surrounding site in Tennessee, USA - Soil MetaG P. TD hybrid SBSTD2 | ecosystem: Environmental > Terrestrial > Soil > Tree plantation...
ATCAGAACGGACGCGGTGTCGCACCGGATGTGAGCCGAGCCCGGACGCTCTTTCAAAAGGCGTGCGACGGCGGCGGCACCGTTGGCTGCTTCGAGGGCGGCCTGCTCCTCATGCGCGGCGTCGGTGGCCAGCCGATCCCACCCGCGCGGCTTCGATGTTTCAACAGGCGTGCGACAAAGGCAGCCCCGTCGCCTGCGCCAACCTCGGGTACGCGTATCTGCGCGGCGACGGCGTCACCAAGGACGAAGGCCACGCCGCGGCGCTGTATCAACGTGCATGCGATTCGGGCGGCGCCCCGGCATGCAATTACCTGGCGGGGATGTACACCGGCGGACGCGGGGTGACGAAGGATCTCGCTCGCGCGGCAACGCTGCTCGAGCGATCGTGCGATGGCAATTTCGCGGATGCCTGCCGCACGCTGTCGCAGCGTTACGACCAGGGCATCGGTGTCGGACGAAACCCGACACGCGCCGCGGAGCTCGCGCGCCGCGCGGCGCAACTCGGCGCGTCACAGAACACGAGTGGTGGCGGACGCGCGGGCACGGGACCGGAAGGGACGACAACGCCTCCTCCAGGCATTGTGGGCGGAGTCGTCGGCGGCATCTCGGGCAAAACCGTTGGAGCCGCCGCACCACCACCCCCGCCGCCACCGCCCCCACAACGTCCGGTGCGCGTGGGCGGGGATATCAAACAACCTACCAAGATCAAGCACGTCAACCCAGTGTATCCGCCGATCGCCCAATCTAGTCGCGTTCAGGGTGTCGTGGTCCTCGAGGCCGTGATTGGACCGAAGGGAAACGTGACAGATGCACGAGTTCTCCGCTCGATCCCACTCCTGGATCAAGCGGCGCTGGATGCGGTGAAGCAATGGGAGTTCACGCCGACTCTCCTCAAAGGCGTCGCCGTGCCCGTGATCATGACCGTCACGGTGAGCTTTGCGTTGCAATAGCTAACGCGCTGAAGCGAGCGCCACACCCGACCTGCGTAATTCCAGGATCGTTCTGACGGTCGCTGCGATCTCCGCCGCCGCCGCGTGCGGTGGCTTGCCTCGAGGATGAATGCCGCACACTGCAGTCGTCAGCGAATGATCGAGCTCGCGACTCCAGCGTAATTGCCCCGCCGCATCGAGCCCGTAGGTGAGGTACGCAGAGAGCGTGTTCAATCCGGTGCCCGGCCGCTCGCCAAGCAGATGGACGACGACCGTCGCGCCAGTGAGCCCGCCGATCTCGTAGCCGACGCGAACGCGCCCATCCCGCACGACGATCTCCGACTCACCAACCTGCTGGCCAGCGGTCGAGAGCCCGCGACGCAACTCCGGCAAGAGCACACGCAGCTGCTCGTTGACAGCGTTGGCGTTGAGCCCGTCGGAGATCACGAGCTGCACTTGCGGCCGTTGTGTTGGGTACATCCGCGCAACGACCCGCGCATCATCGTCACGAAGGCGTTCGCCCGCCGGCGGATGCGATAGGTAGTTGTCGCGGCTGATCGCCGCGGTGCGCACGTGCACGGGATGCCGTGCGACATCTTTGATCACGTGCTCGTCGACGGCCGCATAGAGTGCGGCACGAGCGTTCGCGTAGATGGCGTCGAGCCTGGCATCAGACTGCGCGGGATCGTCGATGCCGAGATCGAGACCGTGCTCGCGCAGCTCGCGAAGGCGACGGCCGCCCTCCTCGTGCAGTGACGACATCGAGCGCGCATCACCGCCGGCCTTCATGTACGTCGCATAGAGCTGCGCGGTGAGAGCGGAACCGACGTGCACGTCTCCACTCGATCGGCCCAGCGCCTCGAGGCGGCGATCCATCGCCGGTGTGATATGACGCCCCGTCTGGACGCGCAGCTGCGGGTGATCGCGAAACGACGTCGTCAGGTACCCGAGCATGGGATCGGCGTTGCCGGCAACCGCCATGAGATACGCCGGCGCCGCGCGTTCGGCAATGCGCCCGGTGATCTGCCGCAGTTCGCGCGGCGCGATGCCCATGTGGAACGTTGCACACACATCGAGTCCCATCCTCAGGCCATGAAGCCGCGCCATCACGATGTCCTCCAGACAGGCGCGTTCGAGCTGGGCGCCAGTGCGAAAGACTTCAGGCCCGATGAACCCAGCGACGTCGTTGACGATCATCCAGCGCGTCGATGTTTCCTTCGCAATGTGGCGAGCCACGCCGTACGTGCGCGACTCCAGCGTGACCATATCGACACCCTCGGCGGTGCCGTTGGTGACTTCCGATCCCTGACCGGTCTCGAAGTACAGCGCCTCGAAGCCCCTGGCGAGATCGACGACGCCGTCGACATCGAGTCCGACCATTCCCGTCAGCGCCTTCGATGTGCCAGCGAGGCTCTGAAACGCGACGTCGATCCGTGTGCGGCGCCGCGCCGCCTGCTGCTTGACGATGTCTGAGAGCACGCAGAAACGCGTCGGCACATCGAGACGGCGAACGATCTGTTCGAGGAGCTGCTCGAGCCGAACGATGGTGTCGACATCATCGGCAGCGGGGTTGAGCCCGATGATCACGTCGCCGCAGCCGCACGACAGACCTTCGAGCACCGAGAAGAGGATCTCGCTCTCCTCGTCGCCGGCGCTATTCGGCTGAATACGTGAGCCGAGAAGATGTGGGGTCCGACAGAGCGCGCGAGCCACCACTGAAAGCTCGTCGTCGGTCATCACTTTGGCAACGGCGGCGATCGCCTCGCTCCCGAGCGCGCCGCCGTATTCGGATCCCCAGGCTGGGCCGCGAGGGCCGAGGAGCGCGGCGCGAACGTCAGCGATCGTCCGCGACGACAGCTCCGCGTCGCGGCGACGATCGCGCGACCGATGTAACGCCGCCGTTACACCATCGTCGATAAGCGGGGTCTGATGGATGTCGCCGAGGGTCGTGCTGAGGAGGAGGCCGCGCGCGTCATGACGAAGGCGGTCGTCGTCCGTGCCGCCGACGGCGAGATCGCCTTCTTTGAATGCGCTGGCTGATGCGAGAATGCGCCGGAGCTCGGAACCGTCCATCGGCTGGCAGTCGCGTCAGAATACCCGACGCGACCCAGGCCTGATGTGACTCCGCGGTGGGATCAGGATGCTGCGGGGGGGTCGACCGACTTGAGCTTCATCTCGTTCTGGCCGCGCAGAATCGAGCACCAGTTCTTATGCTCGGCAATCGGCATCCCGCATTCCACGCACACGCGGACACGGGGTTTGGGTGGCTCGTTTTGGCCCAGCAATCGCTTGATGAACGACACCATGTACCTCCAGGTCCCCCAGGGGGCAACGACTTCGTATACGTTTGACGACCGACACCGGTTCAAGGTTGGCTCGACAAGGAGAACACTGATGACGATTCGCAGGCAAATCGTATGGGGAGCGGCATTTCTGCTAGTGACCATGGGGGCAGTCCTGGGTCATGCGCAGTCGACAGCCAAGCTGCCGTCCGACCTCGATCCCGATTCGCGGGCCCGCCTCCCCTATCTGCAGAAGAAGGACATGGACGAACGCGGGCAGAAGACCTTCGATACCCTGCCTGGCCGCGGCCAGGACGGCGTGCTGCGCGGGCCGCTCGCCTTTGCGGCGTACAACCCAGGGGTTGCGCAAGCCCTCTTCGATCTCCACAACGCTGCCGTCGCAGGAACGCTCGACCCGCACGTGCGCGAGCTGGCGATCCTGGTCGCCTGCCGTGAGACCAATTACAGCCTCGAATGGAACGCGCACACGCCGAGCGCGTTGAAGGCCGGAGTCGATCAGAAGACGATCGATGTCGTCCGCGCCAACGGCGCGCTCACAGCGATCGACGAGAAGGATGCGGCGGTGATTCGATTCGGCCGCCAGCTGCTGCACGACAACAAGATGGATTCAGCCACGTTTGCGAAAGCGGCGCAACTGTTCGGCCGCAAAGGCGCCATGGATCTGGTCGCGGTGATGAGCACGTACGCGGTGAGCGGCTTCTACGCCACTGCGGTCGACGAGCACATGCCCACTGGTCGAGTCGATCTCGATCGCCCGTCGCGCACTCAATAGTTTCCCTGATCCCCGCACGAGCGCGCCCCGTGTAGCTGCGATACGCCGGGGCTCGCTCGTCCGCTCGGGGCTCATCCCTCTCGAGCTGCACTTCTCGCAGATAACCGCACCCTCACTCGCTGGTCAACAGCTTGCTTAGTCAGCACAGCGAGAAGAGGAACCCCAATGTTCAAGCTCATCACACACATCGCGTTCATCGGCCTGCTGGCCGCGCCGGCGTACGCACAAGTCGTGATCACGCCCGCTCGGCCGTCGCAGGCTTCTGATGCGAGCGGGACACCGCTTTTCCGCGTCACCGTCGTCGGCCGCACCGTGCAGGCGATCAACTACCGACCGCGGAGCGGCGATACGAAAGTCGACTTGGTTGGCACGGCATTGATGCCGCAGGCACACGGCTTCGCCGAAGTCTCGGGCAAGAAGGGCCACATCGAAATCGATGCGCATTTCGACAAGATGCAGCCGGCCACTCGCTTCGGTCCCGAGTACCTCACCTACGTGCTGTGGGCGATCACGCCCGAAGGGCGCGCCAAGAATCTCGGCGAAGTGCAGATCAAAGGCGACGACACGCGAATCGAAGTCACCACCGAGCTGCAAGCGTTCGCATTGATCGTGACCGCGGAGCCGTACTTCGCGGTGGCGCAGCCAAGCGATGCCGTCGTCATGGAGAACGTCGTTCGCGACAGCACGCAAGGGAAGGTTGAGACCGTGCAGGCGAAGTACGAGCTGCTGAAGCGCGGATCGTATCTGCTGGATCAGGCCGCCGCCTACAGGGCCAAGGCACTCGAGCCGGGCGCGCCGCTGGATCTCGCCGAAGCGCGCAACGCGCTCGATCTCGCGCGCATCGCGCAGGCCGATCGCTACGCGTCCGACACGTATGCCAAGGCGCAGCGTCTGCTCTCGGAAGCGGAGGTCGCGCGGGAGAAGCATCGAAAGAGCAACGACATCATGATGGCGGCGCGGCAGGCGGCGCAGACCGCAGAAGATGCGCGGCTGATTGCGCTGCAGCGCCAGGAAGAGGAGTTCACGGCGCGACAGCGAGCGCTGGCCGCCCAACGCGAACGTGAAGCGGTGGAACGCGAACAAGCCGAGCGTCAACGCGCGCAGGCCGAAACGTCGCGACGACTTGAAGCCGAGCGCCAGGCGAAGACCGCAGCCGATGCCGCAGCCGCCCAGAAGGCCGCCGCCGACCGCGAACGGCTCGAGACCGAACGGGCGCGGCAGGACGCGCTGCGTGCGAAGGCAGAGGCCGATCGCGCACGTGCGGCCGCCGAGTCAGCGAAACTCTCCGCCGATGCCGAGGCGCAGCAGGCGCGTCTACAGGCGCAGCAAGCACAGGCCGCCGCCGACCAGGCACAGCGCGATCGCGCGCAGGCCGAACAGGAGAAGAACGCGCTGCGAGAACGGCTGCGCGAGCAGTTGAATGCCGTGCTCGAAACCCGCGAAACGGCGCGCGGACTGATCGTCAACGTCTCCGACGTGCTGTTCGATACCGCGAGCTCCACGCTCAAGCCGGGCGCGCGAGAAAAGCTGGCGCGAGTCGCCGGCATTCTTGCGACACATCCCGATCTGCACATCGAAGTCGAAGGCCACACCGACAGCGTCGGGTCGGATGCCTACAACCAGAAGCTGTCGGAGCGGCGCGCCGAGTCGGTGAAGACGTATCTGCTGCAACAGAAGATCCCGCCGGCCGAAGTCGACAGCGTCGGATTCGGTGAGAGCAAGCCAGTGGCGAGCAACGCCACCGCGGCCGGGCGTCAACAGAATCGGCGAGTCGAGCTCGTCGTGAGCGGCGAGTCGATCGGACGCGCCACGACCTCGAGCGGTTCGGGACAGTAACGCGGCTTTCATCGCTCCCAATTCCCCATTCGCCAGCCTCACGTGAGCTGGTGGGGAATTGGGAGTCGGCGATGTGATTGGGAATCGGGGACCAAGGCGTGAACGACGGTAACACTTATGATCAAAGTGATCGTGGCGACAGCTATCGCCGTGCTCGCCGTTCCGGTATTCGCGCAGGTTGCGACGCCGCCTCCACAACAGGACGTCAACATCGCGGTCCCGGTCTATCGGGTGACGGTAGTCGGTCGCGCGACTCCGGCTATTGCGTACAAGCCGAATAGCAGCCGGGCCAGTATCAATCTCGTCGGAACGGTGCTGATGCCGCAGGCACGCGGTGTCGCGGACATCTCGCCCAAGAAGAAATCGATCGAGATCGATGCACATGTCGAGAAGATGGTGCGCCCCTCGCAATTCGGACGCGAGTACCTGACGTACGTGCTCTGGGCGATCACGACGGAAGGACGTCCCGCCAATCTCGGCGAGTTGCAGATTCGCGACGGCTCGGCACGGGTTCGCAGTACCACCGAACTGCAGGCGTTTGCGCTAATCGTGACCGCGGAACCGTATTTCGCGGTGACGCAACCCAGCGACATCGTGGTCATGGAGAACGTCGGCGGCAGCGGCGCGCGCGGAGACGACAGAGTGCAGACGCATTACGAGCTGCTGCAGCGCGGCTCGTACTTGCGCAATCAGGAGTCGGCATACACGATCGGCCCTCCCGATCCGGGAACGCCGCTCGACCTCGCCGAGGCACGTAATGCGATCGCGCTGGCCCGCATCGCCGGCGCCCAACAATTCGCAACCGATTCCTTCACCAAAGCGACACAACTGCTCGCGGGGGCAGAACGGGCGTTCGGCCAGCGCAAGCGAGCCGCGGACATCACCCTGACGGCGCGACGAGCGGCGCAGACCGCAGAGGACGCGCGCCTGATCGCGGTACAGCGGCAAGAAGAGGCGCGGCAAGCGCGCGACCGCGTCGCTGCCGCGCAGCGCGAACGTGACGCCCTCGATCGCGCACAAGTTGAAGAACAGAAACGTCTCGAGGCGGAGAAGGCGGCGACGGTCGCTCGAGCCGCTGCCGACCAGGAGCGCCTCGCACACGAGCGCACGCGCCAGGAGACGACACAGGTGCAGGCTGACGCGGCCAGCGCGCTGGCTGCCGCCGAAGCGGCCCGGCAGGCCTCCGATGACAACGCACGCGAGGCGCGGATGGAAGCCTTGCGGGCGCAGGCGGCCGTTGCCGTCGCCGAGCAGGAGAAGAAGGATCTCAGGGAGCGACTACGGTACCAGTTGAACGCGATCCTCGAGACACGCGAGACCGCCCGCGGTCTGATCATGAACGTGCCCGACGTCCTTTTCGATACGGCGAGTGCGCGGTTAACGGCCGTCGCTCGAGAAAAGCTGGCCCGTGTCGGCGGCATTCTGGCAGCGCAGCCTGATTTGCATATCAGGGCTGAAGGTCATACCGACAACGTGGGATCGGCCGACGCGAATCAACGACTCTCGGAACGGCGCGCAGCAGCAGTCCTCGCGTATCTGGTCCAGCAGAAGATCCCGCTCACCGCGGTCGATACCGTCGGCCTCGGCAAAACGCGCCCAATTGCGTCGAACGATACGGCGGGCGGACGACAACAGAATCGTCGCGTCGATCTGATTGTGACGGGTGAATCGATCGGACGCACGACGCCGCCGAGCGGATCGAATCAATAGTATGTGAGGGCCACCTCGAGGTGGCCCGATCATGGAGCGCTATCTCGCTTCGACCGACTGAATCATCCATTCATCGCGAACTTTCGCGAGATTGAACGTCCACTGCCGGCGATCGACCTGCGTGCGGCCGCCGATGCGCGGCACGTACCGTGTCACACCGGTACAGACGGCTGAGGCACGTGTGTCCTTGATGTCGGTCTGACATCCGTCGAACGCGATCCGTTGTTCCTTGAGTTGATCGAACGCGCGTGTGAGGGTTCGTGTGTCGACGTTGGGCCACACCTCCGCGGCGGCACGCGCGTTCAGCGCGTTGAACGCGTTGCGATATCGAGCCAGCGCACCTTCGATGCTGCGGATATCCGCGTCTCGCGAGCGATCGACGACCGCGGCCGCAGACCGCGGAGCGGCCGCCGCGGGAGTGCTTGCCGATGTTGCCGGCGCACTCGGCGCCGATGCGGGTGCGGTGGGTGTCGGCGCGGTCGCGGGCGCGGGTGTTGCGGTCGCGGCGGGGGCCGGCGCGGGTGCGGACGCCGGGGCGGCTGCGCGAGCCGCCGTCTCCGTCGACAGCGCGGCGTCGTTCGCACCACGTTGCGATGGAAGGGTGACACGATTGACGTCCGATGGCAGTCGAACGCGGTTCACGTCGGAGGGAACGGAAACGCGATTGGCTGCGGATTGGGTTCCCGTTCGACTCGCATCCGTTGCGCTCGGAGTCGTCGGCGGCGCGCTTGCAGCCGCGGTCGGCGGCGAAAGGGCGGCAGGCGTTGCCGGGGGCGTCGGTACTGCTTGCGCCGGCGTTGCTGACGATGGCGGCGTGGTGGTTGTTGGAGACGATTGCGACTCCGGTGCGCGCGGCGGAACAGTATCGTTCCGCGCCGTGAGCGCTTGCTGACTCAATGGCGGTTGCTTGGGAGCCTCGACGCGCGGAATTGCCAAAGGCGACGGGGCCTTTGCGATCGTAGCCGGTGTTCGCGGCGTCGGAGCAGGTGGCGCTGGTGTCTTCGTGATCGCGACAGGCGGAGTCGGTTTCGGTTTCGGAGGCTCGACGCGTGCGGTCTGCTTCGGGGCCTCGTCTGGTGCAGGCGGTGTCGGAGCGACGCGCGTCGGAGCCTGAGCTGACTGGATATCTCGAGGCGATGCCGTCGTGTCCGTTGGCGGCGGCTCACCAGCGCGCGAAGCCACAGCCGCGTTCGCGTCGACCGCAGGAGCAGGGGCAGGTGCAGGGCTGGGAGTGTCGGCGATCGCGGGAGGAGCGGGAGGAAGAGTCGCGGCCGGCGCGCTCGCGTCCGGCGCGGGTGAGGACCCGCTCCAATCGAAGATCGATGACAGATTCCCTCGCTGCAACATCGGGATCGCAAACAGGCCTGCGGCGAGCAGCACCCCGAGCAGGCTGAGCGTGAAGACGCGTTTCCTGAACTCACTTGCCGCCGCCTCACGCATCGCATCCGCGGACAAATCCCAGTCGAGCGACTGAGACGTCGGTGGCCGATCACGGTAGATGAGATCGAATTGATCGCTCCCCGGACGGGTGTCGGCGACGGCTTCGGGCAGAAAGTCGAACTCGTCGCTCGTTGTCGTGGCTCTGCTTCGCGGATCTGGGAGAGTGTTCTTCATGAAAACCGTCGCTCTATCTGCCAAACCATCCATCGAACGTGATGCTCGGCACATAGTCGGCGTTCAGACCGACCGATGTGAGCGAGCGCATGACGCTGGCAGTCATCAGCCATGTGCTGGCCACGTTCCACTTTAACCCCGCGACGGCTACAAGACGATTCGTGGACTCCCCCGAGCTCGTCAGTCTGATGGTGTCGACGCCAGACAGCCGAGGATGCGGCTGAACCGTTTCGACCAGCCTTCCCAATGCCTCGAGCCTGCGTCCGAGAAGCTCTCCAATGACGGTGACTCGCGGCGCGGTAGCAACGGTGACCGCGGCGGAGTAGGCGAGCGCGTTCGTCACTTTGTCGAAGGAGTATCCGAAGTCACCGTGCACGCCGATGCGATCGTGCTCGACCGAGCCGATGACACGCGGCGTGAACGCGAGCTCTCCAGCCCCAAGCAGGTTCTCGGCGCTTCCGGTCGGAAGGCGAACTTCCGCGCCGATCGCGAGCCCGCTCGCACCCTCGCTGATCACGTTGTAGCGGCTGCGCACGACGACGTCGCCGAAACCTGATGCGGACGCCGTCCCTCTGGCCTGTACGAGACGACGGCCGCGGTACGTATCGACGCGCTCACCTTGCAGGCTCAGATGCACGAACGGAATGCCGGCGCTGATATCGAGCCGATCGGTGATGCCGTAGCTGCCGGTGATCGTCATCGTGTCAGTGCGGATTCGCAGCGATACCGTCTCGATATCGAATGGCGCGGTATCGCCTCTCAAAATGCTGGCCGTCGACAGCAGTGTGCCGTCCCGCAAGCTTCGGCCGTCGATGTTGGTGAAGTTCGTGCTGCGATAGCTCACGCCGAACGACGCGTGATTCTGACCGGCCAGGAGCGAGCGCTGCGTGAAGATCGGACCGAAGCTCTCACTCGTTCGAATTGGCGTGCCGAGCGCCGGATCGAGGCGATAGGTGAATCCCGCCCCGGAGGACGACGGGACGCTCGCGAGATCGAGCACGAACAGATTCGCGATCGTTTGGCTGGTGGCGAGCGCGGCCTGCTCGTCTCTCACGAAATCGTCGGTCGCGATCGATCGGTTGGTCATCAAGAACGACAACACGTCCGTGATCGTTTGTTGCGCTTCCGCCATTCGCACCGGGACGATGGACAGAAGGAAGACTACGAACAGCGTCCGCATGACTTACGCTCCATCCTGCTCGACCGTCACGCCCTGGCCTGCGACCGTGACGCTGCCGGTGCGTTTGTTCTTATCGGTGTTCTTCGGAATCGAGATCGTGACGTTTCCATCGCCGCTGCCGCTGGCACCCGACGTGACCGTGATCCACGAGGCGTTGCTGCTCGCCGTCCAGTTGCAGCCAGTCGACGTGTCCACCTTGATCGACTTGCTGCCACCGTCCTTCCCCACTTTCACATCCGTCGGCGACACTTTGTAGGTGCACGTCGGCGCGGGGGGCGGCGGCGGCAACACCGCTGCCTGGTTCACGGTGAACGTACGACCGGCGACCGTGATCGTTCCGTTACGTGCCCCGCCCAGGTTCACCGCCACCGAGAAGCCGGCCGAGCCGTTGCCTGTGCCGCTGGCAGAGGTCGAGATCCACGACGCGCTGCTGCTTGCGCTCCACTGGCATCCACTCTGCGTGGCCACCGAAATCGATCCGCTTCCGCCGAGCGCGGCGAAGTCCTGACTCGCCGGCGAGATGGTGTAGGTGCACGAAGGATTCGGAGCAGGCCCTGGCCCTGGGCTCGGCGCTGGAGCAGGCGCGCCCGCGGCAGCCTGCGTGACGGCCGCGCGTTGGCCGCCCGCGTTCACGGTCCCTGTCCGTTCGGGCCCGCTGTTGGCCGGCACGCTGAAGCTCACCGTCCCGTTGCCGCGACCGGAGGTCGAGCCGGTGACGTTGAGCCAGCCCGAATCGCTGGTCGCTGTCCACGAGCAATCGCTGCCGGCGGTGATGGCGACCGCGCCGGTGCCTCCGATCGCACTCACATTCTGCGCTGCCGGACTGAGTGAGTACCGGCACGGCGCCTTCTGCGACACGCGCACGCGGCTGTCGTTGACGATGATCTCGCCTTCGCGAACCGCCGATCCGTCATTGGCCGAGACGCGAAATTCCAGATCACGCGCGCCCTGACCCGAGCCGGGCGACAAGCCCGAGATCCAGTTCACCGTGGTCGAGGCGTTCCATGAGCATTCAGGCTGTGTCGTGACCGCGACGGTTGCGGTACCGCCCGTGGCCTCGATGGCCGGCGGCGTGGCCACCGTCACCTGACATTTCGCGGCGGCATCGGGCGCGGTGGTGACGTCGGTCGCAGTCGACGAGGTTTGACAGCCGGCGACGAGCGCGGCCGCCATCACGATGAGCAACGCAGCCGGCATCGCGCGCGAGCGGACGCGCGTGCCGGAATCAGACGGTGAGGTCGATTTCATGGACGTGTGAGCGGCGCAAGGGCCAGGTCCAAGCCGCTGCTTTGTTGCTGTTGAACAGTGGCGGTCTGGCCGGCAACCGTCAGCGTGCCTGTGCGAGCACCGCCGGTGTTGGTCGTGACCGCGAACGTCACAGTGCCGTTGCCGTTGCCGCTCGCGCCGTTCGTGATGACGATCCAGCTGGCATTGCTCGATGCCGTCCACGCGCAGCCCGTAGCCACGGTCACGCCGACGGTGCCAACGCCGCCGGTCCGATCGATCGTCTGCGATAAGGGCGCAACCACGTAGTTGCACGACGGCGGCGGGGCCGCCTGGTTCACCGTGAAGGTCTGCCCGGCCACCGTCAGCGTTCCGCTGCGTGCGGCGCCGGTGTTTGCGGCGATGCTGAACCCGACCGAACCGTTCCCGTTTCCGCTGGCGCCCGATGTGATCGTGAGCCACGATGCATTGCTGGTTGCCGTCCACGCACAGCCGCTCGTGGTCGTCACGCCGACGGAGCCGCTTGATGCCGTGTCGGGAGCGTTCTGACTACTCGATGAGAGCGAGTACGTACATGGCGCCGCACCGGCGTCCTGCGCCACGGTGAAGGTCTGGCCGGCAATCGTCAGCGTTCCGCTTCGCGCGGCACCGGTGTTGGCCGCAACGCTGTAGCCGACGGTGCCATTGGCCGTGCCCGTTGCTCCGGACGTGACGGTGAGCCACGTCGCGTTGCTCGCCGCAGTCCATGCACAACCGGCACCGCTCGTCACGGACACGGTCCCTGAACTCGCGCTCGCAGGCACGTTCTGACTGGGCGGCGTGATCGAGTACATGCAGGGCGTGGCACCTGCTGCCTGCGTCACGGTGAACGTCTGACCTGCGATCGAGATGGTGCCGGTGCGCGCCGCTCCGGTATTGGCGGCGACGTTGAAACCCACCGTTCCATTGCCGGTGCCAGAGGCCCCGGACGTGATCGTGATCCACGGGGCGTTGCTGGTTGCGGTCCACGCGCACGTCGGGCCGCTCGTCACAGCGACACTCCCCGTGCTCGCAGTTGCGGGCGCGTTCAAACCCGGCTGTGCGATCGTGAACGTGCACGTCGGCGAGCCAGCTGCCGCCTGCGACACGGTGAGCGTGCTACCGGCGACGCTGAGCGTTCCTGTCCGCGCGGCGCCGGTATTGGCAGCAACCGTGAACGACACCGCGCCGTTGCCGGTCCCATTCGTGGTCGATGTGATCGTGATCCACGGCGCATTGCTCACGGCGCTCCACGGGCAGCCGGCTTGCGCCTGGATATTGACGGAGGAATTGGTGGCGCCGGCGGCGGGGACGCTCACGCTCGACGGTGAGATGCTGTACCCGCACTGCGCCGGCGCCGCCACCGAGGCCGACTGCACGATTGTCGCGCGCTGTCCGCCGATGACCACGCTGCCGGTGCGCTCGCTGCCGGTGTTGAGAGGAACGGTGAAGCTCACCGTTCCATTGCCGGTACCGCTCGTCGGCGGCGCGATGTTGATCCAGTCGCCATCGGCTGCCGCAGTCCATGCGCAATCGCTCGCGGTCGCGACGGCGATCTGCCCACTGCCGCCATTCGCAGCGATGGTCGTCGTTGGCGGTGTCAGCACATAGCGGCAGGGCGCCTTCTGCGACACCAGGACGCGGCTGTTGTTGACGGCGATCTCGCCGTCTCGCGCCGCCGCTCCATCATTGGCGGCGATACGAAACGCGACGTTGCCGTTGCCCTGACCGTTCGCAGGCGCGATGGCTGAGATCCACGTCACCGACGTGCTCGCAGTCCATGCGCATTCGGGCTCGGTGGTGATACTGAACGTGCTGGAGCCACCCTCCGCCGCAACGAGCGGCGGTGTGCTCACGGCGACCTGACACTTGGGCGTGTCGGGCGCAGTGGCCACCGAAGTGACTGTGGCCGATGTTTCGCAGCCGCCGGCGACGATGCCGGCAAGAAGCACGAGCGCCGCGAGGTGCCACGCACGCTTCACCATGATCGCGCCTTTGGTCTGCGCGTCTCGAGTCGCTGACGCGGTGTCTCTACGTGCGCCCGCGTTGCGGTCGAGTTCGTACGCGCAGCGTGAGCGGAGCAAGACACATTCCAGCGCGCGGTGTGGCTCAGATGTGGAGAGTCAGCGGATCAGGTTGGCGGCTGGAGCGTAACGAACGGACGTGGCGGAGTGTGATGCGTAGCAACACCAATCATCGCGCGCGAGCGACGCACTGTCGCTGTGGTGGAACGAACGTCCTATCGCATCAGGTGTTTACCGCGCATCGCCTCAGGTGGTTTCTCCGGAATGCGATCGCAGCTCGGACCGACGCCGCAGCAGCGCGATCGAGCGCGCTCAGGAGCGAGGTGTGATCGTGATCGAGACGCCGACAACACCCGGCGCGACGAGCGGCGCGACAGTCGAATGTGGACCGGGGAGCTTGATCGCAAGGCCGCTGGCAACACCCACCGCCGCGCCGAACGTGACGTCACTCAGGTAATGCACGTTCTCGAGCCGCGTCACGCCGACGAAGGTGGCGACGAGGTACGCTGGTACGCCGGCCTTCCATCCCCACTTGCGCTGCATGACCGTCGCCGTCGCAAACGCCGCCGACGTATGACCAGAGGGGAACGAGCCCTTGGTCGGCGTCGCCGTTTCCTGATACGGGCGCGCGCGCGGAATCAGCTTCAACCCTCTCGTGAGGATCGCGTTCACCATCTGCGTCCTCACGATCATGATCGAGAGGTCTTGTGCCCCTTCGTTCCCGATCGCGCGAGCGATGAAATACGCCGCGGCGGGCGCACCGAACTGCACGCCGGCTTCGCCGAGATATCGGCCGACTTCGATCGACGTGTCCTCATCGGGCTCCGACATCTTCTTTCGAACCTCATCGTCGAGCAGGATGCTGCCGCCCGCGAGCAGCCCTCCAACCGCGAGCGACCGCAAGGCATCGCCCTGTACGATGCCGCTGACGTCGTGTGGAATGCATCGGAAGAAGACGGTGACCAGCCGGTAGCCCTCGCAGACCGTGGGCTTGGCGGCGTTTTCGGACGCCGGTGTGACCTCCGTGGTGCTTTGCGCCGACGCCGCGGTGGTGCAGAAGCACGCCACCACGACCGTGGTGAGCACGCACGTCGCCTTGAATGAAAATCGCATTGGCGTCGGTCCCAGGCTTTCGGGTTCGTGGAGTCGCAGCGACGATAGCACGAGAGCGACGGGTCTACATCAGAATTTGACCAGCACGCCGAACACGAGATGATGCGTTCGCGAGGGGATCTTCGCCGTGCCGCCGGCGACGTCGATTTCAGGCGAGGCGTCGGTGAATTTGTACTCGCCGAGCGCACCAACGCCGTGCCCGAACGACGCTTCGATACCGGCGCCGACCTGCACGCCAAGTCCTCCACCTTCGTACTGCTCCATCGTCACATTGTCGAGAAGGCTCTCGGCATGCGGCATCGTTGGCCCCGCACCCGCGCGAACGACGCCGACGATCCGATGCGCGCCGCTGGCATCTGCCGGACCCAGTCCACGGCGTGCGGCCACGTTGAGAAGAATGAAATTGAGGCCGTGCGACATCGAGAGCCGCTGCACGACCGACGACAGCCGTACGTCCGAGTTCAACGGTGTACCGAACCGCGTGCCGGTTGCATGCACGTCGCGATCGACGTTGGCAAACACTTTCGCGTGAATGAACTCGCCTTCGATTCCCAGCCACGAGCCGAGCGTCCTGGTGAGTCGCAACCCGTAGTACTGCGGCGACTGAAACGACTCGCCGCGATACTCGACACCTGCGAGTTGGAGGTCGGTCCCCTGCCCAGGGAGTGACAGATCGATCGTGCTCGACTGCGTCTTCGCGGCGCCGAGAAATCCGCTCAGGATCCAGTCGGCTCGGGCCGGCGATGGTACGAACATCACGACGATCGCCACAACGGCCGTGTGCGCGGTCCATGTGTTCTTAGAAGGCATAGCCAACCTTCAGCGCCAGCGGCACCATCACGCCCGCGTTCTCGGACATGAGGTTGCCGTTCGAATAATGATTCAGATTCAGTTCGACGTTCATCCGTCGACGAGGGCCGATGAAAAAGCCGAGGGCCATGAAGTCCTGGAAGGTGAAATGGCTGCCGGTCGGACGATCGTCGATCACCACACGTGAGATGTAAGTTGGCCCGGCCTCGGAGAACGACGCATAGACATCGGCCTGCTTCGTGCGCAGGAAAGTGAATCGCAGCACCGGGTACAACGACAGCGTGCGGAAGGCGCTGTCGGTGTCGCGGCTCCTCCACTCCGAAAAGCTCGCGCCGAGATCGATTGCGAACACCTTCTTGGTGTGAAACAGGTTGCGCTCCCACTGCAGGCTCAGGATGCTGCGTTTCACCTTGACGTCGCCGCCCCAGAAGATCGGCAGGTCCTTGTTGAAGAAGTTGTTCAGCGCGAAACCGAATGCGTCGGTGGCGTAGCCGATCTGCACGAGGTTCTCGGGAAACGTGTAGCCGGCGTCGATCGCCTCTGCCACCCGGTCCGCCGGCAGCGGTCTCATCGTGTAGCGGATGCCGGCCGACGTGAACATCGTCGCTGGATTGTTCGCGTCGTCGTTGCGTGGAATGAACGATGCGCCGACGAGCAGATCCAGTTTTTGATTCAGCCGGTATTCGACGCCTCCGCCGACGAGCGGCGCCCAGAAATGCGCGTCCCTGACACCAGGCTGACCGCCCAGCTCGAAACCCCTCCTGTTGGTGAGGGCGACACCGCCCTCTCCGAAGATCGCGAGACGGTCGGCGATCGGCGCCCGCGCCTGCGCCGTCACAGAGCCGAAATGCATCCACACCGTATGCGTCGTTCCGGTTCCATCGACGTCTCGGTACCGGACGTACTTGATCGGGCGCATGTAGCTGCCCTGCACCGACACATACTTGCCGAAGTGGTGGCCGAACAGCATGACGCGCGCCGCAACGTGCGGCACGGCGATCGAGCCGGCCTGGTGTCCTGGCTCGAGCTGGTCCTGCGAGAAGGCGTAGTTGATCGAGCCGACGTTCAGCGTGACGAACGAATTCGCCAGCCCTTGCGGATACTGCACGCGCCCGTCGTCGCGCGCATCGGCGGCAGACTGCGCCGAGACGGCAGCACTGAAGCAGAGAGCCACACCAAGTGCAGCCAGGACGCGCGCCGGTCTGTTCATGCGATGAAGCATTGTAGCGCGTGGTTTAATGTGCCATGCGTGCAACTCTCTCGACGTTCTGGATCGTCATCGCGTGCGTTGTCGTCGGTGTATCGCTGCACGCGCAATGGCTGCATCAGCCCATGGCAGGAGCGCCGCGAACACGCGACGGAAAGATCAACATGGCCGGGCCTGTGCCGCGGGTGAACGGGAAACCAGATCTCTCCGGCATCTGGCAGGCGCAAGGCGATCCGCGCGCACCGGGTGGACTCTTCGGACTGGGTGAGTCGCTCAACTCGCGGTACTTCAGGAACGTCCTCTCCGACTTCAAGCCCGACGAGCAGCCGCTCACGCCCGTGGGCCTGGAGCGATTGCGTCAGCACACTCAGCCGGGCGCCTTCAACCCGACGCTGAACTGTTTGCCGGACGGCGTGCCGCACGGCGATCTGCTGCCCGAGCCCTTCAAGATCATCCACTCGTCCGGCGTGATCGTGATGCTCTACGAAGTCGAGACCACCTTCCGTCAAATCTTCATGGATGGTCGCAAGCATCCAGCCGACATGTCGCCGACGTGGCAGGGGTACTCGGTGGGCCGTTGGGAGGGCGACACGCTCGTCATCGATACGACCGGCTTCAACGATCTCAGTTGGCTCGACGCGCGTGGCACGCCTCATAGCACCGAGATGCGCGTCGAAGAGCGCTTCCGCCGCCGCGACTACGGCCACATGGATCTCACCATCACGATTACCGACCCTGTGGTGTTCACCAAGCCGATCACCTTCAGCATCGTTGAGGAGCTGCTGCCCGATACCGACCTGCTCGAACACTACTGCCTCGAGAACGAGAAGGACGACGCGCACTTTCCTGGCCGCGAGAGGAAGTAGCGTTGAAGTGGACGGCCGCGGTGTCGCTGATCATCGCGCCCGTGCTCATCGTGCTGCTGGTGACTCTGTGGCGTACGCCATATCCAGTCACCGAAGCCGTAGCGCTCTTCGAAGACGTCGCGCGCGTGTCGTCACCCGCGCGGTTCTGGATCCCTGAAACCTCCTACTACCGTCCCCTCTTTCACACCACCTTGTGGGCGATCTGGCACGCCGACAGCTCGCTCGACACGAAGCTCGCGCTGGTCAAGGTCGTTCACCTCGCGCCCATCTTGCTGCTCGTCGGGGCGTTCGTCTGGTGTCTGCGTCCGAAGACGATGGCTGGCGCTGCAGCGGCGGCGTTGGCGGCAGCGGTGCTCATCGGAAGTCCCGGCCTGCGCGACAACCTCGAGATTCCTTTGAGCTACACCGCCATGGCGATGCCGATCGTGGTGATCGTCTGGATGCTGGTGAATCAGCCGCCGCACCTGTGGCGCAGCGGCGCGATCGTGGCGCTGGTGCTGATCGCCATCGGCTTCAAGGAACAGGGACTCATTCTGATACCGGTGGTGGTGGCCGCCTGGTGGATGCGTGCGCCTGGAGCCACGCGGACCACGGCGTTGACACTGGTCGCCATCGGCGTGGCGTACGTCGCGATGCGACTGCTGTGGCGAGGAAAGTGGCCGCTGTTCGAGCAGTCGCTCGGTCTGGGCTTCTCGATCGTCGAAACACCGGACGCCACGGCGCGATTCGGGGCGTTTCCGTACTTCATCTTTGCGTATAACAGCGCCAGCACGATCGCCAACGTCCTCTTCTCAGAGCCGACGAGCGGTCTGTTCTACACGCTTCGCGACATCGTCTACAACCAGATTCAGGCGTGGCGGATCATCAACCTGCTGTCGTCGATCGCGTTGACCGGTGCCATCGCGTGGTGGGGCGTCTCCTCCCTCAAGAGCGATCGGGAGACGTGGACCAGCGATGCACGCGTGTTCGTCGCGTTCGTGATCGCCCTGCTCGGGTGCGGCGCGTTGAGCTTCGACTACTCGCGAGATCGACTCGGCGGGATGGCCGTGGTCTTCTACGCGCTCGCGGCGTATCACGCCGTGCGCGCGGTTGCTGACCGTGTGTCGATGGCACGGCCGCGTCTGTTCGTGTCGGGGGCGATGGTGCTCGTCATGCTGGCCGCGGCGTGGGAGATCCGCGCGATCGGCACGATCGAGTGGACACGACGATTCGCCCGCCGCAATGAGATCGAGTGGCTCGTCGAGCTCGTGCCGCGTCGGTCGGAGTTCGCCGATCGGCGCGTGTATCTCGACATCATGGAACAGATGG
>Ga0075423_10001860_pt1 | contig 18908 bp, 22 predicted proteins | sample SoiMethybrSBSTD2_FD_80114 | JGI IMG/M metagenome (GOLD analysis project Ga0075423, IMG submission 80114) | Bulk soil microbial communities from a Populus tree surrounding site in Tennessee, USA - Soil MetaG P. TD hybrid SBSTD2 | ecosystem: Environmental > Terrestrial > Soil > Tree plantation...
GATCTACGCATTGCATTAAACACTTGACCCAAACCCCTTGACGTGAACCGAGCGACCTGATTGTGTCCCCGCAGCCCTGCAACTGGGTGGGGAGGGCTCGTCCGAGTCGCTCTGCCCGCGATCAAGGAGAGACTCTTGAAGCAGATTCGAAAGCGAGTCACGTACGCAAACGTGATGTCGTCGCTAGCCGTCTTCCTCATCCTCGGAGGCGCCACCGCCTTCGCCGCGGTTAAAAAGATCGGCGCCAACGAAATCAAGGCCAACTCGATCAAGACCGGCAAGATCGTCAAAGAAGCAGTGACGGCCGGCAAGCTGAAGAAAGGCGCAGTGACCGAAAGCAAGCTCGCCGACAACGCCGTGACGACCAAAAAGATCGCCGACAACGCCGTGACCACCAACAAGATCGCCGACAACGCCGTGACCACCAACAAGATCACCGACAACGCGGTGACGAACGGCAAGATCGCAAACGGCGCCGTGACCGGCAACAAGATCGGCTCCGGAACCGTCAGCAAGGGCAACCTCACCGAAGGCACCCTGTTGCCGCGGGCCTTCGCGCTGGTCGAATTCAACGGAGAAGTGGACCCGAGATTCACCGTCGGCGGGATCCCGAACGCCACCATGGTCGGGAGCGCCTACTGCTTCGACACTCCGTTCCCGGTCCTGTCCGCGCAGGCGACCGGTGAGGGAGACGGAGAAGGCAACGACATGCCGAGTGTCCTCATCGCCGGGGCGAACGAAACGTTCGAAGAATGCCCGCCCGGCACCGACGTCGAAGTCGAAATGTGGGATACCGGCCTCGACGAAGAAACGACGGAAGAGTTCTTCCTCGTCCTCTGGTAATCGTTCGACTCAATCGAACCCTTGGGAGGGCCGGGTTTCCCGGCCCTCCCTTCTTTTCAAGTGAAACGTCACCCGGAATCGATGCTGCTGCGCCGTCGAGCGCCCCTGGTCTTCGCAGCCGCTGTGCTGATCCTCGCCGGCTGCGGCGGCTCGGGCGGCGCCGACACCACTTCTAAGGGCGGCGGCAATGTCAAGGACGTCGGCAGCGTCAAGCCCTCGAAGGGGGAAAAGGCGAAAAGCGCGGCAGCCGGCGAGGGCCGGCCGGCCGAAGGGGCGCAGCCGAAGTCCGGGACGAAAGCAGCGAATCCCGCCCAGCGCCCGTCGCAAAACGAATCCGCATCCGGAGACGGTGGGCGAAAGGCTGAATCGAAGGGAACGAAGCATTCGAATGTGGAACCCAGGGAACCGCAGCGGACGGACCCACCGGCCCGAACGGACTCAGCCGACTCACCGACCTCCTCCGAGGTCCCGCCCAGCGACCCCGCCCGGCCCTCAAGCGGCGGAGACGCGAGCAGCACTCACAGCGACCCAGCCCGCTGAGCGCCTGAGCCTTAGGCCATCTGCGTCGGGTGGCGCGGCTCCAAGTTGCCTTCGGCCTCGTTGGGCCGAACCTCTATCGCAAAACGCCCTGCTCCTGCAGCCAGTCGGCGAGTTTGACCTTGTAGGGGTCGAGCTCGGCCAAAAGGGTTTCGACCGCTTGATGTAGAGCCCGCCACGAGACTGGTGGGTAGGCATGGGCGAGCTCGTTGCGCATGTCCTTGACGTTCTGGAGGCGGGTGGCGACCGGTTTCGAGATCACGCGAAGCTCGGCGAGGCGCTCCGAGGGCGAGCCGGTGTCTCTCGCGGTCGGGTCGAGGCGTTGGGCCTCCGCGAGCCCTCGGGACGCCAGCTCCTCCATGTAGGCGATCAGCACATCGATCTCGCGCTCGATCACGGCGACCTTGTTTCTCTCGCGAGGGTCGTTGGACTGCGCGGCCGCCTGTATCGCTGCGACGTCGAAGCTCGGAGCCAGATCCTCGATTGCCGTCAGCAGCTGCTCGCGAGCGATCGGGATTCGGGTGAGGATGTGGTCGAGGCGTTTCTGTCCCTTGGTGCGGCCGTCGGGCCCCATCAGGCGCTGAGCCTCTCGCGCGCTTCGGCAACAGCTTGCTGTGCGGCTGTGTAGATGGAGTGCTCCTCCAAGGCGGCATCGCGCAACACCCGTCGCCGTCTGCCCATGAGTCGCCGCCAGATGTCATCGCGATCGACGATAACTCTGCCCTCGAGCAGCACGTCAGCCAGGAGTAGGGAGGAGCGCTGGGCGTCGTCGAGGGAGACGAGATGGATCGACTTTCCGACGCGGGTCTGGAGGCGCCGTTGAAGCTCGACGATCTGTTCCAGGTCGCCCGTGTCGTGCTCGATCAGCAGGTCGACGTCCGACTCGAGCAGGTCCTGCCCGGTGGCGACGGAGCCGAACAGGACAGCGAGGCGAACGCTCTTCTCGGTACGCAACACCCGCCTCAGCGTGTGCAGGAGCTCCCAGTGGCGGCGCAGGTAGAGCTCCTCGCTGTAAGGCAGCCGCAGCTCGCGGCGCTTGTCGCGCTCAGCCCGCAGCAGTCCTTGGACTGCCCAGCGCCGCAGGGTGCGCTCGTCGCAATCGAGCATTGCGGCGATGGCTGCAAGGCGTTGGCTCATGTGTCCAGAATATAGAGTTTGTATGTCCAAATCAATATAGAGTTTGTATGTCCAAATCAACCGCGAGCCGAAGGACAATCCGTGAATTGACCTGAGGACAATCGGTGAATTAGGTCCCGGACAGGGTGCGCTCAGATAGGCCGCGGGGCGTGTTTGGGCTCGAGCTCGCCGCTTGCCTCTGCCTCGGCGCGCTTTGACCAGCGGTTGAGCTCGCGGCGGGCGAGGACCATCTTGTGGACCTCGTCGGGGCCGTCGGCGAGGCGGAGCATGCGGCTGAAGCGCCAGAGGGCGGCGAGTGGGGTGTCGTCGGTCATGCCCAGCGAGCCGTGGATCTGGATCGCCCGGTCGAGCACCTCCATCACCATGTTGGCGGCGACGATCTTGATCGCCGAGATCGCCTGGCGGGCGGCGCGCTTGCCCTCGGTGTCCATCTTCCAAGCCGCGTACATCGTCAAGAGGCGGGCCTGGTCGATTTCCATCCGCGAGGTCGCGATCGCCTCCTGCACGAACTGCTTGTCGCCGAGCGGGCCGCCGAAGGCCTGGCGCTCGTTGGCCCGCCGGCACATCATCTCGTGCGCCCGCTCCGCCGTGCCGATCGCCCGCATGCAGTGGTGGATGCGCCCAGGGCCGAGCCGATCCTGGGCGATGACGAAGGCCTGCCCCTCGCCGCCGAGCAGGTTGGCGGCCGGGACGCGGCACTCGGTATAGCGGATCTCGCAGTGGCCGGGGCCGCCGCTGTGGCCCATCACCGGGATCGGCCGGACCAGCTCGAAGCCGGGGTTGCCGGTCGGCACGCAGATCATCGAGGCGCGGTTGTAGGGGGGAGCGTCGGGGTCGGTGACGACCATCGCGATCGCCAGCTCGGCGCCCACCGCGCCCGAGGTGAACCACTTGTGCCCGTCGATCACCCACTCCTCGCCGTCGCGCACCGCGCGCGCCTGCAGCAAGGTGGGGTCGGAGCCCGACACGTCCGGCTCGGTCATCGAGAAGCACGATCGGATCCGTCCCTCCAGCAGCGGCTCCAGCCAGCGCTCGCGCTGCTCCTCCGTCCCGTGCTCGGCGAGGATCTCCATGTTGCCGGTGTCGGGCGCCGAGCAGTTGAAGGCCATCGGCGCCGCCGCCGGGCTGCGCCCCATCTCCTCGCAGAGCAGCCCGTACTCCCAGTTGCTGAGCCCCGGGCCGAAGCGCTCGTCGGGCATGAAGAGGTTCCAGAGCCCCTCCGACTTGGCCTTCTCGCGCACCTCGACCAGGATCCGCGGGTAGGGGACGCCGGGACCGACCTCGGCGTCGAGGGCCTCCATGATCCCCCGCTCCTGGGGATAGATCTCGGCGTCCATGAAGTCGAGGATGCGCTCGCGCAGGGCCTCGACCTGGGGGCTGGGCTTGAAGTCCATGGTTGCTGGGCGTCCTCTCCTCGGGTCCGGTCGGGGCCGAACGGTACCGGGCTCAGCGCCGCCGGTAGCGGGCGAAGAGCTCGCCCTCCTCCTCCAGCAGCCAAACGAGCTCCAGCGGCACCACGTCGTCCAGCTCGCCCTCGAGGATCCGCGGCGGGGCGCCGCCCCCGCTCAGCTTCGGCGCGATCGTCAGGAATAGCTCGTCGACGAGGCCCGCCGCCTGCAGCGAGCCGTGCAGCGTCGGCCCCCCCTCGCAGAGGAGCGCCACGACCCCTTCCTCGCGCAGGGATCTCAGCAGCGCCGGCAGGTCGGCCCGCCCCTCGGGCCCGCTTTCGACCACGACGAGCCGTTTGCCGACCCCGCCATAGCCCTCGACCCGTTTCGTCCCGTGGCCGATCATCAGCGCGTCGAAGCGGCTGCGCAGGCCGACCAGCATCGCCGTGTCGGCGTCGGACCCGATCGGCCCCGAGCGCCCCTCGATCGTCGCCCGGCCGTCGACCGTGGCGACGAAGTTCATCGCCACGAAAGGCCGGTCCTCGCGGGCGCCCTCCGCCGGCCGGTAGCCCTCGAGCTGCTCCTCGACCGAGGTCTCGCCGGGATCTGGCAGGAGCCGCCGCATCGGTTCACCAGCCTACTTGCGCCTGAGCTTTGGATCGCATTGCGACCCTAACCTCACACGCAACCAGTCAGTACTGGTGCCAGCCGGCGAACTCGCGGCCGGCGAACTCCCGCAGGGCGGCGACGTCGGGGCCGAAGCGCCCGCGCAGCGTCTCGAAGAGGTCGTCGGGCAGCTCGGGCTTCGGCGCCGGCGGCTTCTCCGGGTCGTGGACGACCTTCTCGACGATCCAGCGCAGCGACTCGGGCAGCCGGTCGAAGTTACGGTCGAAGGAGCGCAGGCCCGGCAGTTTCACCAGCTTCTCCATCACCTGGTATTTGTCGCCCTGCTTGGCGCTCGATCTCTCCCACTCGCGCTCGAACTGCTCCGAGGTGAAGCTCTCGTCGACGCCGGCGAAGCGGAACGCCTTGCGCATCGTCTGCTCGCGTTCGCTCTGCAGCTCCTCCTGCGTGATCAGCTCGATCTGCTCCCGGTCGAACAGCTCCAGGTAGGGCTGTAGCTGCATCCAGTACAGCGAGCGGTGGACGTAGGGGGAGTCGGGGGCCGAGAGGGTGGGGACGAGCTCGCGGGTCTCGTAGCCGGCGCCGGTCGCGTGCACCCAGTGGGAGAGGACGCGCTTGATCGGATCGCGCACCATGTAGATCAGGCGCGCGTCCGGGCAGTGCTCCTTGATCCGCGCCGGCACCCCCTGAAAGCGGGGCAGGTTGGTGTAGTGGGGGGAGGACTCGCCGCGCACCTTGAAGCGGCGGTCGAAGCGGCTCGCGTACCAGTCGAGGCCGAGGTCCCAGTTGAGCTCGCGGGCGAAGAAGTTGAGCTCCTTCGGCTTCGACATCTGGACCTCGGGATGGAGGCCGAGGTAGTGGTGGATGCTGGTCGTGCCGCACTTCAGCCCGCCGACGATGATCAGGTTGGGCAGCTCGGCATGACGCTTGCGGCGTCGCCGCCAGGGGTAGCGGCGGTCGCCGGTGTAGCGCTCGCGGGCTCGCGCGCACATCGCCTCGTCGGCGGGATCGTGGAGGGCTGCTGAGAGGGTCGCGGCGGTCTGGGGCTCTGACACGAGCGGGCTAGTGTAGCTGCGATGTCGTTGGCCGACTTTGCATCGAGCGCCGAATCGTTCGCCCGTGCGACGGCGCGCTTCTTCGAGCATCTCTCCGACATCCAGTGGGCCCCCTTCGCCCTCGCGCTCTGCTGCCTGGCGGGGATGCAGCTGGCCCGTGCCCGGGCCTGGCGCAACGTGCTCCATGCCGCCTACCCGGGCGTCCGCATCTCGTTCCTCCAGCTCAGCGCCGCTTACCTGGCCGGGGCGGGGATCAACGCGATCCTCCCCGCCCACGCCGGCGACGTGACCAAGGTCTTCCTCGTCAAGCGGCAGATCCCCGGCTCCTCCTACCCCGCGGTCACCTCCTCGTTCCTGGTGCAGGCGGTGTTCGACACCGGCGTCGGCCTGCTGGTGCTGCTCTACGCGATCTCGCAGGGTCTCTTGCCGAAGCCCCCGCAACTGCCCGATCTGCCGGCCTTCGAGATCTCCTTCTGGGCGGAACACCCGCAGGTCTTCCTGATCGTCACCGTGACGCTGCTGCTGGCGATTGTCGTCGCCGTCTATCTGTTGTCGCACCGGGTGCGGCGCTTCTGGGACAGGGTCAAACAGGGCGTGGCGATCCTCACCATGCCGCGCCGCTACCTGCGCGAGGTCGCCGCCTGGCAGGGACTCGGCTGGCTGCTGCGCTTCGCCGCATTCTGGCTCTTCCTCGACGCCTTCAACATCGGCGGCTCGGTCGGCAACGTGATGCTGGTGATGAGCGTGCAGGCGATCGCCAACATCGTCCCGCTCACGCCCGGCGGCGCCGGCGCCCAGCAGGCGCTCTTGGTGGCGACGCTGCACGGGCCCTCGCGCACCGCCGTCCTCTCCTTCTCGGTCGGGACGCAGATCGCGATGGCGGCGTGGTCGGTCGTGCTCGGCTTCGCCGCGATGCTGCTCGTCTTCCGCACGACCGATTGGCGCGGTCTGATCAAGCAGGCCGAAGACGATCGAGCGGCGCCCGACGCCTCGCCCGGCTAGCTCGACCAGCCTGGGTAGCGGCTGTCGATGTTCCATCGCCAGGGCGGTTCCTCGCCGGCGGGGAAGTCGTAATGGTCGCGACCGGGCAGCGTCTCCAGGGGAACCAGCGCCGGGTCGTCTTTGAGCAGGACGCGGACATGGCCAGCCGCCTCGATCTCGGCCTTACCGGCACGGCGGACGATTCGTTCCCAGCCGAGCCCCGGGCGGTATAGCCAGTAGGTGAGCTCGACCCAGCCGAGCGTGGCGCGGCGATCGTCGAGCTGGGTGAAGGCGGTCGTGCGGCGGCCGGAGGCGGTCAGGTGCGGCCCGGCGGCGACCGCGCAGCTCTGCCGGCGGCAGCGGCGGAAGTCGACCGGCATCAGCGGCAGGCCCACCGGGCCCGGGAGGGCGACCGGCGCCGGGGCGAGGGCGCGCGCCAGCCGGGCCAAGGGCCATCCGTAGGCGGGGACGAGCGGGTGGTGACGGCAGGCGTCGGGGAGCCGAGGCGCACAGGCGAGGCGGCGGGCGATCGTGCCGCCGAGGGCGTGGCGGGGGTCGACGTCGCCGGCGGCGAGGGCCGCGATCGCGGTCAGGAGGAGCAAGGCGATCAGGGCCGTCAGCCCCGCTTGCTCGACGCTTGCCGCCCCTCTCTCACCTCGCATGGCGGCGACGCTAGAGCGGGCCGGCGCGCGGGTGGCGCGTCAAACGTAAGGACTTCGTGCCGCCTCTGTCCCGGTCTGCTTAGATTCCCTTGGTGGAGGGCTTCAACCTCTTTGGCGACCCCGACGAGTTCCGCGCCCGCATGGAGGAGCTCAGCGAGCAGATGCAGTCCTCGCAGCGGGTGGCCTGGGCCGACAACGCGATCCGGCTCGCGGTCGAGATGACCGTCGCCTCGGTCGGGCAGCTGGAGCTGACCGGCAGCACCGACGAGCAGGCGATGCAGGTCCGCGACGCGATCCGCGTCCTCTTCCCCGAGGCGGTCACCCTGGTCCGCGAGGCCAGGGAAGGTCTCTCCTAGAGCAGCTCGAAGCGCAGGGATATCGCGCGGCCGCTCCGCGCTCACGGCGGTAGCGTACGCGGCATGCAGCTGGCCGAGATCATGACCCCGGGGGTCGTCACCGCCGCGCCGGAGGCCAGTGCGGTTTCGGTCGCCCGCCAGATGCGCGACAGCCGCGTCGGCTCGGTCGTCATCGTCGACCCGGCCGGTGCTCCGGTGGCGATGGTCACCGACCGCGATCTGGCCGTGCGGGTCTTCGCCGGCGGGGTCGATCCGGAGACGCCGGTCGGCGAGCACGCCTCGCGGCCGCTGATCTGCGGCGAGCCGGAGATGGAGCTCGACGAGGCGGCGGCGTTGATGGTCCAGCATCGGGTGCGGCGGCTGCCGGTGGTCGCCGGCGATAGCCTCGCGGGCATCGTCACGCTGGACGACATCGCGGTGCGCACCGGCAACCTCGAGCTGGCGCAGAGGATGACCGCCGAGGTGATCGAAGGCGCCCTGCCCCAGTTCTACTTCCACGAGCGGGGCTGAGCGGGTTGCGGCCGGACAGGGCGGTGGTGCTGGCCTGGGAGGAGCGCTGGGCGCGGCCGGTGGCGCTGGCGACCTTCGCCTCGATCCTGCTGATCGTCGCCGCGATCGTCGTCGCCAGCCAGGTCGGCGGCGGCAGCGAATCCGAGCTGCTGCGCAACGTCGACGCGCATCGCAGCGACCAGCTGATCTCCAGCATCCTGCAGGCGATCGGGGTCGGCCTGCTGGCGGCGCCGCTCTACTACCTCTTCCGCGCCGCCCGGTCGCGCAGCGAGAAGATGCAGGGCGCGATGGTCGGACTGGTCATCGTGGCGCCGCTCTTCCTCGCGGTGCTGGCGATCCTCAGCGGCATCTCCAGCCTCCACGCGGCCTCGGACTTCGTCTCCAACGAAGTGCCGCGATTGACGGCGAAGGGGATCGCCCTGGGCAGCGACCGCGCCGACGAAGCGGCCAGCGACACGATCAAGGAAGCGCCGCTGCGCTCGCTCGCGGCCGTGTTCGGCATCGCCGGCCAGATCGGCTTCCTCGTCGCCATGGTCTACAGCTGCCTCCACGCCATGCGAGTTGGCCTGCTGACCCGCTTCTGGGGATCGCTCGGCATGGCGCTCGGCGCCGTCTCCTTCCTCTTCTTCCAGTTCACCCTGCTCTGGTTCATCTACTTCGGCCTCCTCCTGAGCGGCTGGGTGCCGGGCGGAAAACCGCCCGCCTGGTCGTCGGGCGAAGCCGAGCCCTGGCCGACCCCGGGGGAGAAAGCCGCCGCCGACCTGGACGAGGCCCCTTCAGACGACGAGTGACGCGGCGGCCCTTGCGGGCACCTTAGGGCCCAGCGGGTTGGCCTCCCCGGAGATCCCCTTGCGGTAGGAGAGCCAGCCGCGGAAGTTGCCGCTCCACTCGCCTTCCGCCAGCTCGGCTTCGCTGAGCGGCCTCGCCGGGTGCTCCAGAGGTGACATGTGGCCGCTCTCCAGCAGGCGGTCGTGGAGCTGGACGTCGGCGTCGAGATCGCGCTTGCCGGCGTGGGTCAGGTAGCTGACCCGCGCGCAACGACCGGCCGAGATCTTGACCAGGTCGTCGATCGAGGCGACCTGCTCCCGGTCCTCGGGACGCACGAGGGGAAGGTGCCACTCGTCCCAATCGAGCTCGGCGGGCTCGGACGCCTCCGTGGCGGCGCGCATCCGCTCCGCGATCAGCCGGATCTCCGGCTGGGCGCCGGGGTGGCAGCGGAGGTTCCAGAAGTTGTCCCACTCGGTCGCCGTGACGATCACGGTGTGCCACATGAACGGCTCCAGCAGCCGGTTGGCGACCTGCTTGTGGACGTTGAGCCACTCGCCGGGCTGGGACTTCTCGCGAATCGCCTCCTCCACCCGGGCGAGGATCTCGAGCAGGTCCTCGTCGGGCCCGAACGCCTCAGGGGCGGCGATCAGCCCGAGCACCCGGCGCACCGCGTCGTCGCGGGCGCGCAGCCACTCCGCTTCGGCTGTCTCCAGCCTCTCGCCGGAAAGCGGCGGCCCGGCCTGCATGCCGGGCTGGTTCGAGCCGAACTCGATCGGCACGTACGGCTCCTCCAACACCCGGCGCAACTGCTTGGCGATCGGGATCGCCCGCGAGCTGGCCGAGTTGCGCGAGAAGACCCGGTGCGTGTTGAACTCGGCGAGGACGAAGCGGGGGAAGGTGGCTTCGAGCGTGGTCAGCCGGTAGCCCGCGGGCGAGCGGGAGTCGGCGAGGACTTTGGCGTCGAATGCCATCGACTGCTCAATCTTCCACTTCGAGCGGCGGAAAACCAGCGCGGCCGCCGCCCTCGATGCGGCCTTTTCGCGCTACCCGGGAGGGGCGGCCATGAACTCGACCCGGTGGCCGCCGGGCACGGTGACGAAGGCGCGCGGCTCGCCCCAGAGCTCGCGGTGGCGCTCCGGCTCGTGGCCGGCTCGCTCCAGCGCGGCGAAGGTCGCCTCGAAGTCGTCGACCACGACGGCGGCGTGGCCGAGCCGGGGCACACTCGGCGACCCGGTGTGGATCAGGTGGATCTGCGTGCCCTCGCGCTCCAGCCAGGTGAAGTGGGGGCCGAGCGCCTCCGGCGCGGCGACGCGCTCGAAGCCGAGCAGCTCCCAGCAGGCGACGCAGGCCTCGACCTCTCCCGGATCGACCTCGATCGAGACGTGGTGCAGCATCGCTGAAGGATGGCGTACAACACAAATTCCGGAGCTTGAGCGCGATATTGCGTCTGCATAAACAGGTATTAATATAGGTGCTACTCATGTTAAAAGAGCATTCGTAAGGGGGTGCAATGGCCGGTCCAACCGACAAGAACTTAGGCAGGCGGATCAAGGCGCTGCGGGAGCAGCGGCAGATGACTCAAGCTGTTCTAGGTGAGGCCCTCGGTATCGACCAGAGCGCCATAAGCCGGGTTGAGGATGGCGCGAGGGCGCTCACTGCGGCCGAGCTGGCTGGAGCAAGCTCGGCTCTCGGCGTCACGATCGATGTCCTGTTGGCGGAGGAGCCAGCCGTGCCGACGCTACTGCGTGCCGGCGAGTCCGACGACGAGGCTGTCAACGAGTCCCTTCGCATTTTCAGCGACTGCATTGACGAGTACTGGGGAATCGAGGCTTTGGCCGGATGAACGGCGAAAGAACAGCTGATGCCACCCGCCGAGACCTTGGGATAGGGCTCGAAAGCCCGGTTCCCGATCTCCTGCGACTGCTCGAAGACGAGGGCGGCATACATATCTTCATCGTCTCCCTTCCAAAAGATGGGATCGACGGCGCTTATCAGGTTGACCGCAGCGAGCCTTTTGTGTTGATCAACCAGGAAAAGCACCCTGTTCGGAAGCGGTTCACCCTGGCTCACGAGTTTGGCCACCACAAGCTCGGGCACGGGGCGCAGCTCGATAGCAACATTGACCTGCGGGATCGGAGGCATACCGAGATAGAAGCCAACCGTTTTGCTGGTGCCTTCCTAATGCCAAGGCCGGCGATCGATGCTTGGTTCGCTCGTCACGGCGATCCCGAGCTCTCCCTGGAAACCCTGGTGCGAATCGCGTTTGCCTTCAACGTCAGCGCGTTCGTCGCACGCTACAGGCTGCAGGCGGTAAAGCGACTGAGGTCGCCGACCGAGATGAAACGTCTCGACACTGCGCTTCGAGCTGGCGATCACTATGACCTGGCAAGTGGACTGGGCCTCTGGAGGGCTCAGGATTCAATAGAGGTGGAGGGTTCTCGGGGTGCCTACGTGCCCGCGTCGATGCAGGCTCATATCGCTGATCTCGTTCGTCGTGAGCTCCTCAGCGAAGAGGCTGCCAAGGCTCGTCTCCGTCTCCCCGAGCCAGCCGCAAGTGAGCGGGTTCGAGAACTTCTCGCTCCGTCTCTATTTGCGGACTGAACGAGATCGATGCCCCCGCTTCTGCTCACCGACTCGACGATGCCGGTGAGCTTCTGCAAGGCGGGCATCGGATGTGCGCGGGCGATGGCGTCGTTCCTGGGCGCTGAGGTCCATATGGTCAAAGACGTTCACGAAGAGCTGGAACGGCTAGCCGGTGAGCTGCCAGCATTGAAGAGCTTGCTCGAGGACTGGCCGTCGAATCCGATTCGGGAACTCGATCTGGCTCTCAAGGCCAATGTCGCCGCAACCTTGAAGGCTCGGCGAATTCCCGGCATGCATCAAGCTGAGGATCGCGGGGAGACCGCCACGATCTTCTATGCCGAGCAGCGTCGAGCGAGCGGTGAGTTGTTCCAGATCATCACCGATGACGGTTACGGAAAGCAGCTCGCACGCGACAGGCGCTTCAAGCTCTTGACCACACCCGCGCTTGTTCTTCAAATGGTCTGTAACGATGCGCTCTCGCCTGCCGATGGCAAGCGAGTCTGGCAGCGATCTACGCCGCGGGGGAAGTGGAAGGAGTTCGACTCGGCTTTGGCCAGACAACGGGCATCGGCTTAGAGGAGCAGAGAGGCGAGGGCGGCGAGGACGACAATCGCGGTCGACCAGGTGACCGCCTCGGCGGTGATCTCCATGTCGAGGCCGTAGGCGTGGGCGACGACCATCGAGTTGATCCCGGAGGGCATCGCCGACATCAGGCGGTAGGCGGCCGGGAGGTCGATCAGCGGCGCCGCCAGCAGGGTCAGCAGCGCCGGGGCGAGCGCCAGGCGGGCGCCGAGGGCGACGGCGACCGGCTTGGTCAGCGGCGGCGGCATCGGCAGCTCGCCGTGCTCGGCGTTCTCGGCCAACGTCGCGCCGACGGCGAAGAAGCCGATCGGGAGGATCGCGACCAGCAGCGCCTGCGAGAGGTCGACGAGAACCTGTGGCGCCAGCGCGTCCGGCGCCAGCAGGCCGGCGACCGCCGCGTAGAGCGGCGGGTTGCGGGTGAAGAAGGCGCCCACCCGCTCGCGCGGGCCTTCGCCTGCCTTCGTCCCCAGCGCGGCGCCGACCGCGAAGGCGCCGAGCAGCAGGCACGGCCCGGTGACGAGCACGTCGTAGAGGACGGCGGTGGGCAGCTGGTCGCGGCCGAGCAGGGCGACGGTGAGCGGGTAGCCGAGGTAGCCGGTGTTGACGCTGAGCACGCAGCAGACGACGGCGCCGGTCCGCGAGCGGGGAAGGCCGAGGACGCGGCTCGCGACGAGATAGGCGGCGATGGCCGCCAGCGAGGAGGCGAGAAGCCCGAGCACCAGCCCGACGCCGTGGTTGACGTCGATGTGGCTGGAGGCGATGTTGAAGAAGATCACCGGCGGCAGCAGCGCGTAGAGCATCAGCGTCAGCGAGCGCCGCGCCGCCAGCGCCGCCGCTTGCGGCTTACGTCGCTCGGCGAACACGCCCACCGCAACCGCAACGGCGATCGTCGCGGCGGTTAAAAGCGCGATCATCTGCGCTCAGCCTGACGGTGGGGGGCAAGGACGCAGGGAGCGTGGCGTGCTCTGCACGCGAGCGACCGAGGACGCCGCACCACGCCGTCAGATGAGCGCAGAGCCTGCGTGCTGGGCGAATTCGACCAGAGGCTGCGGAACGATCCCGAAGAAGACCGCCCCCGCGGCGGCGAGCAGCGCGGGGCAGACGAGGTAGGGGCGGCGCCCGGCATCGGGGTCGATCGGGTCGGCCTCGGGTGAGGCGCCGGCGATCGCGGGAGTCGCGCCCGGCGCCGCTTCCCCACCCGGTCGCATCCACATCGCCCCCACCACCCGCAGGTAGTAGGCAAGGGAGATCATCGTGCCGACGGCGATGAAGACGGCGAGCCAGGTGTAGTCGCCCTCGACCAGCGCCTCGATCAGGTAGAGCTTGCCGATGAAGCCGACCGTCGCCGGCAGCCCCGCCAGCGCCAGCATCGAGATCGTCAGCGGCCAGGCGAGCAGCGGCCGTTCGCGGCCCAGCCCGCGAACCGCCTCGATGTCGTCGCCGAAGGCGGTTTCGCGCTCGCGGGCGACGATGACGCTGAAGGCGGCGAGGTTCATGAACAGGTAGCCGGCGAGGTAGAAGACGAGCGCGTCGATCCCGGCATCGCTGGCGACGACGAGGCCGCCGAGGATGTAGCCGGCCTGCGCGACGCCGGACCAGCCGAGCAGGCGCTTGAGCGAGTCCTGGCCGAGCGCGCCGACGTTGCCGACCACGATCGTCGTCGCGGCCAGCACGGCAAGGGCTGGCTGCCAGTCGGCCGCCGAGCCGATCAGGGCGACGTCGAAGAAGCGGACGAAGACGGCGAACGCCGCCGCCTTGGTCGCCACCGCCATGAAGGCGGTGATCGGCGTGGGGGCACCCTCGTAGACATCCGGCGTCCACTGGTGGAAGGGGGCGATCGAGGTCTTGAAGGCGAGGCCGACCGCGGCCATGCCGATCCCGACCAGGACGAGCGGGTCGCCGCCGAGGCCGGCGTGGCCGATGCCCGCGGCGATCCCGGCGAAGTCGGTCGAGCCCGAGCCGCCGTAGAGGAAGGCCATGCCGTAGAGCAGCGTCGCCGAGCCGAGCGAGCCGACGATCAGGTACTTGAGGCCGGACTCGAGCGAGCGCTCGCGGACCATGTCGGTCGCGCAGAGGACGTAGAGGGGGATCGAGAGGGTCTCGATCGCGACGAAGAACGTGACGAGGTTCTGCGCCTGCGCCAGCAGGACCATGCCGAGGACCGAGCCGAGCAGCAGCGCGTGGTACTCGCCCGAGCCGGCCTGTTGGGCGGCCGGCTCGCGGATCGAGAGCAGCACGGCGAAGGCCGCGGCGGCGGTCGCGATCAGCGAGATCGAGATCGCCAGGTCATCGAGGCGCAGCGCGCCGGCGACGAGGTCGGTCGGATCGCCCCACCGCCAGATCAGCAGCCCCGCGGTCGTCGCCAGGGCTAGGAGGGTCAGCCCCGGCGCGGCGCGCCGCAGCGGCCCGATCACCGCGCTCAGCAGCACGACGCAAACCGCGGCGGTCAGCGCGATCACCGGCGAGAGCGCCGCGTAGTCGATGTCGGGGGCGTTGAAGCTCACGGGGTTTGGATCCCACTTCCGATCGCGACCTTGGTCGGGTTGGATGCAAGCTGTGCCCGCGGCGCAGGTCCCTGCGTCGCCGTCACCGACTGCTGGACCGAGGGGTCGGCGCGGTGCAGGATCAGCTGCGGGTAGAAGGCGAGGCCGAGGATGCAGAGAACCAGCGGCGCGAGGACGAGGCCGTCGCGCAGGCTCAGCTCGCGCGAAGCGATGCCGTTGTTCTGTTGTGATGCTGGGCGGTTGTGCATCGTCCGCTGGTAGAGGCGCAGCGCGTAGTAAGCGGACATCGCGACGCCGGAGATGGCGACGAAGGCGAAGACGATCTTCGCCTGGAAGAGGCCGTTGAGGATGTAGAACTCGCCGATGAAGTTGGCCGACCCCGGCATCGCCAGGGTCGCCAGGGTGACGATCAGGAAGAGCGCCGCCAGCACCGGGGCGCGCAGCGCCATCCCGCCCATCTCGCGCAGGTCCTCGCTGCCGCTGCGCTCGGCGAGGATCGCGACGATGATGAACAGCGGCGCGACGACGAGCCCGTGGTTGACCATCTGCAGCACCGCGCCGTCGGCTCCGTCGGCGCGCAGGGCGAAGATGCCGGCGGTGATGAAGCCGAGCTGGGCGACCGACGAGTAGCCGCCGATCAGGCGCACGTTGGTCTGGGTGAAGGCCATCACCGAGCCGTAGAGGATCGAGGCCAGGGCGATCACCAGGACGACCTCTTGGAACTGCACGGTCGCGGCCGGGAAGAGCGGCAGGACCACGCGCAGGAAGCCGTAGGCGCCGACCTTGGCGAGCACGCCGGAGAAGACCGCCAGCACCGGCAGCGGCGCGGCGCGGTAGGCGTCGGGCATCCAGCCGTGCAGGAGGAAGGCCGGCATCTTGACCAGGAAGGCGGCGGCGAAGAACCAGAAGATCCAGCGCTGGCTGCCCTCGCCGATCGGGTGCTTGGCGAGCTCGGCGATCGAGAAGGTGAGGTGGCCGCCGTCGGCGGCGATGATCGCGGTTGCGATCGCGCCGACCAGCATCAGCAGCGAGCCGACCAGGGTGTAGACGATCATCTTCAGCGTCGCCGCCGAGGCCGTTGGGCCGCCCTCGCGGTCGCTGCCCCAGGCGCCGAAGAGGAAGTAGAACGGGACCAGCATCAGGTCGAAGAAGAGGACGAAGAGCAGCAGGTCCTGGGCGACGAAGGCGCCCAGCGTCGCGGTCTCGCCGAGCAGCATCATCAAGAAGAAGAGATGGGGGCGCTCCTGCTCGCGGAAGGCGGCGAACGCGGTCCCACCGAGCCAGATGACCGCCGTCAGCAGCACCAGGAAGACGTTGAGCCCGTCGATGCCGAGGCTGTAGTCGACGCCGAGCCCGGGGATCCAGTCGACGTCGACGGTGTCCTGCAGGCCGCCGCTCGGGTCGAAGCCGGCGAGCAGGGCGATCGCGATCGCGAGCGTCACCGCGGCGCCCGCGGTCGCCCACCAGCCCGCGGCGCGCTTCGGCAGGACGAGGCCGCAGAAGCCGAAGATCAGCGGGGTCCAGAGCAGCGAGTTGATCATCACATCGTCTCCCGCGAAACTCGCGGCGCGAAGAACCAGAGATGCACGCTTGCGAGTTTCGCGCTCATTGGCTGCTCAGCAGGAAGTAGAGGGCGAGCCCGGCGAAGCCGGCGAGCAGGAGGAGCGCGTAGCTGCGCACGAAGCCGCTCTGGACGACGCGGACGAGGCCGCCGGCGCCGCCGACGGTCTCCTTGGTCCCGGTGACGAGGCCGTCGACGACGAGGCGCTCGAAGGTCGAGTTGGCGAAGCGGCCGATCGCCAGCGCCGGCCGCACGATCAGGAGCTCGATCGCCTCGTCGAAGTACCACTTGTTGACGGCGAGCAGATAGGCGGGGCGGAACCGCTCGCGGAACAGCGGGGGCAGCTCGGGCCGGCGCGCCCAGAGCAGCCAGGCGGTGGCGATGCCGAGCAGCGAGATCGCCGCGCCGATCGCCAGCCCGCGCCACTCGGCGCCGACGCTCGGGTGGATCGCGGCGAGCGGCGAGTCGGCGAAGGCGGGATCGAGGAAGCCGAAGAGGACGTTGTCGACGCCGGGGACCTGGATCAGGCCGGCGAACAGCGCGCCGAAGCCAAGCAGCGCCATCGCCGCCGCCATCGGCCACGACTGCTCGGCGATGTGGTGCCGGCCGCCGGGGAAGCCGACGTCGGTGTCCTCTTCCTCTTCGTTGGCGGGGTTGATCGGCGGCCCGTGGTACAGCTCGCCGGTCTCGATCAGGTGCCGCGCCTCCTCGCAGGGCTCGCCCGGCAGCACGCGGAAGATCAGGCGGAAGGTGTAGAGCGCGGTGAGGAAGGCGCCGACGTAGCCGCCGATCGCCATCCACGTGTACATCCCGCCGCGCGCCCCGGCGTAGGCGAGGATCGAGTCCTTGGAGAAGAAGCCGGAGGTGAGCGGGAAGGCGGCCAGCGCCAGGCCGCCGACCAGCAGCATCAGCGAGGTGAACCGCATCGCCCGCCAGAAGCCGCTCATCCGGTCGATGTCCTGGCGGTTCGCCATCGCCGAGATGATCGAGCCGGCCGCCATGAAGAGCAGCGCCTTGAAGAAGGCGTGGGTCATCAGGTGGAAGAGGCCCTGGGCGTAGGCGCCGATCGAGACCCCCATGATCATGTAGCCGATCTGGCTCATCGTCGAGTAGGCGATCGCCCGCTTCAGGTCGGTCATCGCGATCGCGATCGTGCCGGCGACGAGCAGCGTCGCCAGGCCGACGAAGGCGCCGATGTCGGCGGCCGTGGGCGCGAGGTAGAAGAGGACGTGGGTGCGGGCGATCAGGTAGACGCCGGCGGTCACCATCGTCGCCGCGTGGATCAGCGCGGAAACCGGGGTCGGGCCCTCCATCGCGTCGGGCAGCCAGGTGTGGAAGGGAATCTGCGCCGACTTGGCGAAGGCGCCGGCCAGCAGGAGGAGACAGATTGCAGTGACCGTCCACTCGCCGCGGGCGAAGACGTCGGGCGCCCTGGCGAAGACCTCGCCGTATTCGAACGTGCCCAGCTCGCGGAAGATCAGGAAGGCGGCGAGGACGAGGCCGATGTCGCCGACGACGTTGATCACGAAGGCCTTCATTCCCGCCTTGGTCGCGGTCGTGCGCCGGTACCAGAAGCTGATCAGCGCGTAGGAGGCGAAGCCGACGAAGGCCCAGCCGACGATCAGGAGGACGAAGTTGCCGGCGAGGACCAGCAGCAACATCGAGAAGACGAAGAAGTTGAGGTAGCCGAAGAAGCGGTGGTAGCCCTCGTCGGACTGCATGTAGCCGAACGAGTAGAGGTGGATCAGGGTGGAGACGCCGGTGACGACCAGGATCATGAAGGCGGAGAGCTGGTCGACGTAGATGCCGAGCTTGATGTCGAGGCCGGCGGCGCTCGCGTAGTCCCAGAGCGAGGAGGCGTGGTGGCGCGCCCCGGCGTCCTCGCCGAGCAGGTTGACCAGGACGGCGATCGCGCAGAGGAAGGCGAGGCCGATCGAGGCGGTGCCGACGATGCCGGCGACCCGCGCCGGGATCGCCCGGAAGCCGAGCGAGACGACGATCGAGCCGAGCAGCGGCAGCAGCAGGACCAGCCAGGCCCAGGTCGTGGCACTCATCCGCGTAGCTCCCGCAGCTCGTCGACGTCGAGCGGCAGCCTGCGACGGAAGATCGCGACGATCAGGCCGAGGCCGACGACGACCTCGCAGGCGGCGACGACCATCACGACGACGGCGAATACCTGCCCCTGCTGGTTGCCGACCATGCGGCTGAAGGCGACGAGGGCGAGGTTGCCGGCGTTGAGCATCAGCTCGAGGCAGAGCAGGATCACGACCGGGCTGCGGCGGATCAGGATCCCCGTCGCTCCTATTGCGAAGAGTAGGGAGGAGAGGACTACGTACCACTCGATGTTCATGCAAGCTCTCCGATCGCACTCTCTGGCCCACCGGGACCAGCGTCCCCAGGCCCGCTTTCGCGGGGAGTTCCTGGGGACGCTGGTCCCGGTGGGCTCACAGGCGGGGTCGGGTCGGGCTCGACGGGAACTCCTCGCGAACGCGGGCCCGGCGAGTCCGACTCGACCCCGCCCCGCCTGGCAGCCAGGACGATCGCCCCCACTGCAGCCAGGAGCAGCAAGATCGAACTGGCCTCGAACGGCACCAGGAACTTCTCCAACAACAGCCTTCCGATGGCCGCGGGATCGCCGAAACCTGGGCCCACCCCCGGACCGTCGGTGCCCAGCGCTAATAGCGCCGAGCCGAGGACGGCGATGGAGAGCTCTACGAAGAGGGCGATTCCCAGGAGGGGGGCTAGGAACTGTTGGCCGGGGATCGGCTCCCATGCCGACTCCTCGCCGCCGCCGATGTAGGCGACGACGAAGACGTA
>Ga0075423_10001862_pt1 | contig 18898 bp, 16 predicted proteins | sample SoiMethybrSBSTD2_FD_80114 | JGI IMG/M metagenome (GOLD analysis project Ga0075423, IMG submission 80114) | Bulk soil microbial communities from a Populus tree surrounding site in Tennessee, USA - Soil MetaG P. TD hybrid SBSTD2 | ecosystem: Environmental > Terrestrial > Soil > Tree plantation...
ACCGCGGGCAACGACGTGGTGGCCAAGCAGATCGAGACGTGGGCCAAGGACAAGAACGTCGAGGTGGAGATGGACTGGGCCACCTTCGGCGATCGTGAGCAGAAGTTCGTCGCCGCCATCGAGGCGGGCAACCCTCCGGACATGGCCGAGATGAACCTGCTGGGCCCGATGCGCTACAAAGCGGCCCTGCGCGACGTGACCAAGGTCGCGAGCGACCTGGCCGCGGCCAAGGGTGGGCTCCTGCCCTTCGCGGAGCGCGCCATGAAGTTCGACGGCAAGTTCCTCGGGGTCGGGCGGTACTCGATGACGACCGTGTTCTTCATCCGCAAGGACATCATGGAGGCCAAGGGGCTCAAGGCGCCCAAGGTCTACGATCCCGACGTCGTCGAGTTCGCCAAGAAGACGCAGGACTCGGCCAAGGACGTGTGGGGCTTCGGCCAGACCCTGAACCGCTCGGACGACGGCGAGGGGTTCATGTCCAACATCCTCTGGGACTACGGCGGGGGCGTGTTCGACAAGGAGGGCAAGCCCGCGCTCGGTACGACCTTCCTCAAGCAGAACACCACCGCGCTGCAGTTCGCGGTCGACACGATCAAGAAGCACGGCATCCAGCCGCCCGGCGTCATGGGCTGGACTGACGTATCGAACAACGAGGCGTACATGGCGGGCAAGCTGGTGACCACCAACAACGGGGCCAGCCTCTACTATGCGATGGTGTCGAAAAAGCACGAGCTGGCGCCCAAGACCTCGCTGGTGCTGACCCCCGGCGGCCCCGCGGGCAGCTTCGTCGGCTCGTCCTGCTACAACTGGGCGATCTTCCACAAATCTTCGAAGGCCGATCTCTGCGAGGATCTGATCCGCTACGTCGAGGACGAGAAGCGCTTCGCGGAGTACATGCAGGTGTCGGTGGGGCAGGCGGGGCCGGTGTATCGCGGCCGCGTCGACAACCCGTACTGGAGGGCCGACCCGAACTTCGACGCGATCGTCCAGAACGTCCTCCGGAGCGTCAACATCGGCTACCCCGGCCCCATCTCGCCGGCCGCCGCCGAGGTCGGAGGGCAGCGCATTCTCACCGACATGGCCGGACGCGTGGTGGTGGGCGGGCTCTCGCCCGAGGCGGCGCTGAAGGAAGCCCACGCGCGGGTCGAGGAGATCCACAAGATCCGCGGCAAGGCGTAGCTTCACATGGCCACCGTCCATCCCTCGTCGCCCCCTCTCCCCGGAGGCGAGAGGGTCGGGGTGAGGGGCGGCTTCCACCCCGACGTCGCGCCCCGGCCCCGCGCCGCGCTCGAGGTCACCCTGCGGCGTCTCCTCGGCCCGGACTACCGCATGGGCTTCCTCTTCGTGGCGCCCATCGTGGTGCTGGTGCTGGCGCTGGTGGCGTATCCGTTCTGCTACGCGGTGTACCTCAGCATGACCCGCAAGTACGTCGGCATGGCGCCGGTGTGGGTCGGCCTCGAGAACTACGTCCGGCTCACCTACGACGGCTTCTTCCAGCGCGCGGTCGTCAACAGCTTCACGTTCACGTTCGCCTCCGTCGCGATCAAGACGGTGCTGGGCATGGGCATGGCGCTGGTGCTCACCTCGAAGATCCGCTTCCGCTCGTTCTGGACCGGGGTACTGCTGATCCCGTGGGTGGCCCCCACCGTGGTCTCCGCGCTCAACTTCCTGTGGATCTACGACTACAGCCTGGGGGTGCTGAACTACCTGCTGGTCCACGTGTTCGGCGTGCTCTCGCACGGGGTGGGCTGGCTCAGCGAGCCCGGCACCGCGATGTCCTCCGTCATCGGGGTCAACGTGTGGCGCGGCTTCCCGTTCTTCGGCATCAGCTTCCTGGCGGGCATGAAGGCGATTCCCGGGGAGCTGTACGAGGCGGCCGCGGTGGACGGGGCCACCGTGGTCCAGCGCTTCCGCCACGTCACGCTGCCCGGCATCCGCAACATCGTGATGATCGTGCTGCTGCTCTCGACGATCTGGACCTTCAACGACTTCGCGATCATCTACATCCTGACCAAGGGCGGGCCGGGCGGGGCCACCATGGTGCTGCCGGTGCTGACCTACGAGATCGCCTTCGGAGCCCAGCGCCTCGGCGAGGCCATCGCGGTCGCGCTCTACATGCTGCCCCCGCTCGCCTTCGTGATCATCGTGCTGTCGAACTACATGCGAAAGGGCCGCACGCGGTGATCGTCCGCAAGGGCCGCAGCACCGTCCAGATCGAGCGGACCCAGTCCGCGGTCTCCTACGCGATCCTGATCACCTTCGTGCTGTTCGTGGTGTTCCCGTTCTACTGGATGATCGTCACGTCCTTCAAGGGCGAGAGCCAAATGCGCAGCGTGGTCTCGATGTTCTGGCCGAGCCCTTTCGTGGCCGAGAACTACGAGCATCTGTTCAAGAAGACCGAGTTCGTCTCCTGGTTCGGCAACAGCATCATCGTGGCGGTGTCGAGCACCTTCCTGGCCACCGCGGTGGGCACGCTCGGCGCCTACGCGCTGGCCCGGCTCAAGTTCCTCGGCCGCGCGTTCATGGCCAGCACGGTGCTGATCACCTACCTGGTGCCGCCGTCGATCCTCTTCATCCCGCTCTACGCCCAGATCCGCAACCTGGGCCTGGCCGACAGCCTCACCGGCCTGATCGCGGCGTACCCGTCCTTCACGGTGCCGTTCGTGACCTGGCTGCTGATGGGCTACTTCGAGTCGATCCCGGTGGAGCTGGAGGAGTCCGCCATGATCGACGGGGCCACGCGCTTCGGCGCGTTCCGTCGCGTGATCCTGCCGCTCGCCGCCCCGGGCCTGCTCGCGAGCGCGCTCTACGCCTTCACCCAGGCGTGGAACGAGTTCCTCTACGCTCTCGTTTTCATCACCAACGTGAAGCTGCGCACGCTGCCGGTGGGCCTCTCCACCTTCATCACCGGCGACGTCTACGGCTGGGGCTATCTGATGGCCGGCGCGGTCCTGACCACGCTCCCGGTCATCGCGGCCTACATCTACCTGCAAAAGTACATGGTGGAAGGCCTCACCGCCGGGAGCGTGAAGGGCTAGCCTTTCTCCCTCTCCCCTTCGGGGAGAGGGCAGGGTGAGGGGCTGCAATGTGAGGGGCCTGCCGCAGCGCCGACTCGATCAGCGCCTCGAGCATGAAGCGCGCGACCGACTCCACCTCGCGGTAACTCGCCCCCCAGATATCCCGCAGCACCACGTAGGATTCGATCCCGTAGATCAGCGAGAGCGCCTTGAGCAGCCGCTCGAACGCCTCCGGCCCCAGGGTGGCGGCCAGCGGCGCGGCGGCCCGGTGCAGCATGTAGCGGCGGTGCCCGCGCCGGTACGGCTCCTCCTCCAGGAGCCCCATGCGCTCGAGCGACTCGTGCTCCAGCGAGAGCTGCAGGGCCGCCCGCATGTGCGGCTCGAAGCGCTTGAACAGGGGGAACGTCTTGTCGAACAGCTCGCGCACCCGCACCAGGCCGTCGGCCGCGGAGGGCTCGAAGCGCCGCACCGGGGCCAGGCTCTCCGCCACCACCGCGCTCACGAGTTTGCTGCGGCTCGGGAAGTAGCGGTACGCGGTGGCGCGCGAGACGCGGGCCTTCACCGCGAGCTCGGGGACCGACGGGATGCGCCCGCGCCGGACCAGCGCCATCGCGTGGACGAGCAGCAGCCGGTAGGTGCGTGCGGGGGGACCGGTCGGGCCGGTATCGGGCGGTGGCGGGGTCCTCACGGCTCGCTACTGTGACCGCGCAATTGCCGGTTGACAAGAGGGGAAGGCGCTTCTTAGTATGGCCCACTCGCGTGAGACAGGTGTCTCATCGAAGCCGGAGCTGCCCACCGCCGCGCAGCACCCGACCCGAGGCGGGGCCGCTCCCCGGCAGGAGGGCGGCATGGCCACGCAGTTCGTCGAGCGCATGGCGGTCGAGACCGACGGGAGCGGCGAGGCGGTGTTGATGATCCACGGCCTCGGGGGCACCTCGAACGTGTGGACGCCGGTCCTGCCCGCAATGGGTCACCACCGGACGATCCGGCCGGACCTGCCGGGGTCGGGCCGCTCGCATCGAGTGGAGGGGCCGCTCTCGATCGAGCGCTTCGTCCAGGCGATGCAGCGCGTGTGCGCGGTGCTCGGCCTGGAGCGCGTGCACGTGGCCGCCCATTCTCTCGGGACGATCGTCGCGTTTCACCTGGCGATCGCGGCCCCGCGGCTGGTGCGGAGCCTCGCGCTCTTCGGCCCGGTGCTGTGCCCGCCCGACAGCGCGCGGCCGGGCATCCGCGCGCGGGGGGAGAAGGCGCGCGCGGAAGGGGAGGCGGGCATGCAGGCCATCGCCGACGCGCTGGTGCAAGGGGCGATCTCGAGCGAGACGCGGACGCGGCGGCCGGTCGCGGTGGCGGCGGTGCGTGAGCTGGTGATGCGCCAGTGCCCGGACGGCTACGCGCGCTCCTGCGAGGCTCTCGCGGAGGCGCGGGCGGTGGAGGTGGCCGGCATCGATTGCCCGACGCTGCTGGTGACCGGCGACGAGGACGCCATCGCCCCCGCCCAGGGGGTGCGACAGATCGGCGAGCGCATCCGGGGGGCGCGGGTGACGGTGCTGCCGCGCTGCGGGCACTGGACCATGGTCGAGAAGCATGAAGAGTGCGACGACCTGCTGCGACGCTTCTATTCCAGGCGCATGTAGCGGGTCGGGGTCACCGGCGCGTGTCACTCTTCTGGCGGTGGTTTTGGGGGCTGGTGGTCGGGGTGCCGGCGGCGGCGTTCGTGGTGTGGGGGCTCGCCGACAACCCGAAGCTGTTCCTCACCACCGGGATGAACGGGCTCACGCTCGCGGCGCTGTACTTCCTGGTGGCGAGTGGGTTCACGCTGGTGTTTGGGCTCATGCGCAATGTCAACCTGGCCCACGGCTCGCTCTACCTGCTGGGCGCCTACGTGGGCTACGTGGTGGGCGACCGGACCGGGTCGTGGCTGATGGCGGTGGCGGCCGGCTTCGCGAGCGCGGCTCTGTTCGGCCTGGTGCTCCAGGTTGCGGTGTTCCGCTTCATGCACGGCGAAGACCTGCGCCAGACCCTGGTGACCATCGGGCTCTCGATCATGATGGCGGACATCCTTCTCTGGATCTTCGGGGGCGAGATCTACCAGTTCGACCCGCCCCGCGCCATCTACGGCCGGACGCTCCTGCCGATCGTGGAGGTGTATCCGACCTACCGGCTGGTGCTGCTCGCGATGTCGGCCGCCATCGGCGTCCTGCTCTGGTGGTTCCTCAACCGCACCCGCGTCGGGATGATGATCCGCGCCGGGGTGGACGACCGGGCGATGCTGTCCGCCGCCGGCGTCAACGTGCAGTTCGTGTTCGCCATCACCTTCGCGATCGGGGCGGGCCTCGCCGGCTTCGCGGGAGTGGTCGGAGGCACCGCGCTGTCGATCGCCCCGGGCGAGGACACGCGCTACCAGCTCGCCTCGCTGGTGGTGGTCATCGTGGGCGGGATGGGGAGCGTCGTCGGGGCCGCAATCGGGGCCATCCTCATCGGGGTGGCGGAGCAGTTCGGGCTCGCCTACGCGCCGACCTACAGCGTCGTCTTCACCTTCGTGATCATGGCCCTCGTGCTCGCGTTCCGGCCGCAGGGGATTCTCGGGAGGCGGGCGTGAGCGCGGCGGACTGGCGGAAGGCGATGAACGCGGGGGCGGGGCGGTACGCGTGGGCGGGCGGCGCCGCGGGCCGTCGGGCCGCCGCGCGGCCCGCGGCCCAACCCTCGTCCCGGGGAGAAGAGGCGATCGCGGGCGGCGCGGCGGCGTGGGCGCGGTGGATCGCGCGGCGGGTGCGGGCGCGTCATCTGCTCGTGCTGCTCGCGGTGCTCGTCTATCCGTGGGTCGCCACCCCGTTCTTCACGTTCCAGATCGGGGCCCAGGCGCTCGCGCTCGGGCTCATCGCGCTCTCGCTGACGTTCCTCGCCGGCTACGGGGGCATGGTCTCGCTCGCCCAGATGACGGTGGCGGGAATCGCGGGCTACATGTACGCGATCTTCGCCACGAGCGGCACCGACATCAGCCTGCGCTGGCCGTGGGGGCTCGCGGTGGTCCTGGCCCTCGTGATCGCGACGATCTGCGCCACCCTCATCGGCTGGTTCTCGGTGCGCACCGAGGGCATCTACACGATCATGATCACCCTGGCGATCGGGGTGGCGTTCTACTACCTCGCCCAGCAGAACTATTCGCTGTTCAACGGGTTCCAGGGCTTCCAGAGCGTGATGACGCCGGCGGTGGCGGGCGTCGAGCTCCGCGCTCCGATCCCGTTCTACTATCTCGCGCTGTTCTGGTCGCTCGCGGGCTACTTCTTCGTGAGCTATCTGCTGCGCGCGCCGTTCGGGGTGGCGTTGCAGGGCATCCGCGACAACCCGCGGCGCATGAGCGCGCTCGGCTTCAACGTGACCGCGCACCGGGTGGCGGCCTACGCGGTGGCGGGCGTCCTCGCCGCCATCGGGGGCATTCTCATGGTCTGGTACAACGGCCTGGTCTCGCCCGGCTCGGTGGGCACCGGCTGGCTGATCAACATCCTAATCATCGCGGTGCTGGGCGGCATGCGCCATCCGATCGGGGCGTTCGTCGGGGCCATCGTGTTCGTGCTGCTGCAGAACTTCGCGGTCGACCTGGTCGGCCGCGAGCGCTTCAACCTGCTGATCGGCGGGGTCTTCCTGGTCATCGTGCTGTTCTCGCCGGACGGCGTGCTCGGCTGGTGGACGCAGGCTCGGCAGTATCTGAGGACGCAGCTCAACCGCGGCCCCGCGGCCGCACCAACCCAGAGGAGGGGACAATGACGTCACTCACGAGACGGCTGTTGTGGACGGGAGTGGGAGCGGCGGCGCTCGCCGCCGTCGTCGCCGGGGGCGCGATCGCCCAGGCGCCGGCGGTCAAGATCGGGCTGCTCGCCACCCTCGAGGGCCCGTTCGCGGCCGGAGGCCAGGACGGCATGCGCGGGGCCGAGCTCGCGGTGAAGGAGCGCGGCGGCGTGGTGGCGGGCCGGAAGATCGAGATCATCAAGGCGTCGTCGGACGCCAAGCCGGACGTCGCGGTCAACGCGACCCGCAAGCTGGTCGAGCAGGACAAGGTCGACATCATGGTCGGGCCCCTCTCCGGGTCCGAGGGCATCGCGGTCAAGGACTACTCGAAGACGCAGCCCGGCATCACCTTCATCAACGGCTCGTCGGGGGCGCAGGCCACCACGCTGCAGGATCCCTCGCCCAACTTCTTCCGCTTCAACACCGAGGGCGCGCAGTGGATGGTGGGCCTCGGTGACTACGCGTACAAGACCAAGAACTACAAGAAGATGGCGCTGATCGCGGAGGACTACGCGTTCCCGTACTCGCAGGTCCAGGGCTTCATGACCGAGTACTGCAAGGCGGGCGGGCACGTCACCCACAAGGCCTGGGTGCCACTCGGGAGCAAGGACTACTCCTCGGTCATCGCCAAGCTGCCGCGTGACGTCGACGCGCTCCTGGTGGTGCTCGGCGGCGCCGACGCGGTGAACTTCCTCACCCAGTACGAGCAGGCGGGCGGCAACAAGCCGATGGTCGGCGGCTCGATCACGGTGGATCAGACGGTCCTGAACTTCAAGGGCAAGCGGCGCGAGTCGCTGCTCGGCACCCCGTCGGCCGGCCCCATGGCCGACAGCTACGACGGGGCGGACTGGAAGAAGTTCGTGGCGTCGTACAAGGAGAGCTTCAAGGACGGCTTCCCGAGCCCCTCGCTCTTCGCCTACGTCTACTACATCAACATGAAGGCGACCCTCGACGGCCTCGACGCGGTGAAGGGCGATCTGTCCGGCGGGCAGGCCAAGTACCGCGAGGCCCTCAAGAACCTCAAGCTCAAGACCCCGACCGGGGAGATCACCCTGGACGAGAATCGCCAGGCGATCGGAACCACGTTCGTCACCGAGGTCGCCAAGGCCGCCGACGGCGGCTTCTACAACAAGGTCGTCAAGGTGGTGCCCGGCGTCAACCAGCGCCTCGGCATGAGCAAGGCCGAGTTCGAGAAGGTCGGCCTCGGCTCCCGCGGCGTCCCCAGCTGCCCGTAGGCGAACACGGAAGGAACCGAGACGGAACAAGATGCCACCGGTTCAGCCGGGATCGGCACCGCAACCGCCCACCCACGACGGTGACGCCCTCGTGCTCGAGGGCGTCACCCGGACGTTCGGCGCGCTCAAGGCGATCGAGGACGTCTCGCTCTCGGTCGCGGCGGGAGAGCGCCGGGCCCTCATCGGCGCCAACGGCGCCGGCAAGACCACCCTGTTCAACGCCATCACCGGCGACTTCCCTCCCACCGCCGGGCGGGTGCGCTTCTTCGGCGAGGACGTGACCGCGATGCCGCCCCACGAGCGCATCCGCATGGGCCTGCGCCGCACCTACCAGTCCTCGCTCCTGTTCCGCGATCTCACCGTCCGTGACAACCTCTTCCTGGCCGTGCGCGGCGTGGCGCGCGGGCGCTACGGATTCCTGCGCCCCCGAGCCGCGCACCCCTCTCGCCCCGCCACCGAGGACCTGCTCCGCCGCGTCCGCCTCGAGGCGGTCGCGGACCAGCTCGTGTCGTCGCTGTCGCACGGCCAGCAGCGCCAGCTCGAGATCGGCATGGCCCTGGCCGGCGCGCCCCGCTTCATCCTGTTCGACGAGCCGGCGGCCGGGCTCTCCCCGGGCGAGCGGCGCGAGCTGGTCGCCCTGCTGGGCGCGCTGCCCGCCCACATGAGCTTCATCATCATCGAGCACGACCTGGACGTCGCGTTGCGGGTGGTCGAGCGGGTCACCGTGATGCACGACGGTCACGTGCTTAAGCACGGCACGCCGACCGAGATCGAGAGCGACCCCGACGTGCAGGCCATCTACATCGGCGGAGGTCGCCGCTGATGCGCTGGTTCTCCCGCGCGCGCCGCGCGCGTCCTCCCGGCGACGTCCTGACCGTCGAGAAGCTCGACGTGTACTACGGCCGCGCGCACGCGCTCCAGGAGGTCTCGCTCCGCCTCGACCACGGCGTGACCGCGGTGGTGGGCCGGAACGGCATGGGCAAGACCACCCTGTGCAACGCGATCACCGGGCTCGTGCCCGCCTCGGGCAGCGTGCGGCTCTGCGGCGAGGAGATCCTCGGGCTGCCCCCCAACGCGATCACCGACCGCGGCATCGGTTACGTCCCCCAGGGCCGGCGCGTCTGGCCCTCGCTCACGGTGGACGAGCATCTGCGCCTGGCGCTGCGCGACCGGTCGGGCCCCTGGACGGTGGCGCGGGTGTACCAGACCTTCCCGCGGCTCGCGGAGCGGAAGGGCAACGGGGGCGCCGAGCTCTCCGGCGGCGAGCAGCAGATGCTCGCGATCGCGCGGGCGCTCCTCTTCAATCCGATCCTGCTCGTGATGGACGAGCCGACCGAGGGCCTGGCTCCGGTGATCGTGCAGCAGGTGGCCGAGATGCTGAAGCGGCTGGCCGCCGACGGGGCGATCTCGGTGCTGCTGATCGAGCAGAACCTCGGCGTGGCGATCGAGGTGGCCGACACCGTGGACGTGATGGTCAACGGCCGCATCGCGCGCTAGATGCCGTCGGCGGAGCTGGCCGCCGACCGCGACCTCCAGCAGCGCCTGCTCGGGGTCAAGGTGGGCGGCGACGAGGGCGACGCGGACGACTCCTCGGCGGACGGGGAGGCGCCGGCCCCGCCGGACACGGTCACTGTCCACACGGTGCGGCGCGCAGCCGACGAGACCACTCCGGCCCCCGACCCCCCTCCCTCTCCCCAAGGGGGAGAGGGTAGGGTGAGGGGGCCCGTACGTGGCTTCACCCGCTGGAACGCAGCGGACCCGCGCAGCGCGCCGCGCGACCGGCTGCTCGACGGCCGCGCGGATCCGGGTGCCCCGGTGCCGTCGCTCGACGAGGCGGCCGCGACCCTGGCCGAGCGCCGCCCCGACGGCCGGGCGATGGAGTTCGCGGTGGCCGCCACCCTCGGGCGCGCGGCCTACGTGGCCGGCACCTTCGACACCAAGGGACGCGAGCTGTTCTTCCTGCGCAACTGCCTGGACAAGCTCGGGCTGCGCACTGTCACGGTGGATCTGGCGACGTCGGGCAAGCCGTCGCCCGCGATGATCCACCCCCGCGAGGTCGCTCGGCACCACCCGAAGGGGGAGCGAGCCGTCTTCACGGGTGACCGGGGCTCGGCGGTCAGCGAGATGGCGGTGGCCTTCGAGCAATTCATCGCGCACCGGCGCGACCTGGGCGGCCTCATCTCGGCGGGCGGCTCCGGAGGCACCGCGCTCGCTACCCTGGCCATGCGGGGGCTGCCGATCGGCGTTCCCAAGGTCATGGTCTCCACGGTCGCCTCCGGCGACGTGAAGCCGTACGTGGGGCCGTCCGACATCTGCATGATGTACTCGGTCACCGACGTGGCCGGCATCAACCGGATCTCCGAGCGCGTGCTCGCCAACGCGGCGCACGCCCTCGCGGGCATGATCGGCTACGGTCGCACCCGGGACGGAGACTCGAGCGTCAAGCCCGCGATCGGCCTCACCCAGTTCGGGGTGACCACCCCGTGCGTGCAGGCGGTCACCCACGCGCTCGAGGCGCGCTACGACTGCCTCGTGTTCCACGCCACCGGGACCGGCGGCCAGTCCATGGAGAAGCTGGTCGACTCGGGCCTGCTCACCGGGGTGATCGACGTCACTACCACCGAGATCGCCGACGAGATCGTGGGCGGGGTCCTCTCCGCGGGGCCCGCGCGGCTCGACTCGATCATCCGCGCGCGGCTGCCGTACGTCGGCTCGTGCGGCGCCCTCGACATGGTCAACTTCTGGGCGATGGACACCGTGCCCGCCCAGTTCCGCGGCCGCAACCTCTACCGGCACAACCCGAACGTCACCCTGATGCGGACCACCCCGGAGGAGTGCGGCCGGATCGGGCGCTTCATCGTCGAGAAGCTCAACCGGATGGAAGGCCCGGTGCGGTTCCTGATTCCCGAGGGCGGCCTCTCCCTGATCGACGCGGCGGGCCAGCCGTTCTGGGATCCCGCCGCCGACCGGGCGCTGTTCGACGCGATCGCGTCCGGGTTCCGGGCCGGGTCCCGTCGGACACTCGTCCGGCTGCCGTACAACATCAACGACCAGGCCTTCTGCGACGCCCTGGTAGCCGCCTTCGACGAGGTCGTCGGCGAGCCCGCCCTGGCCCGGTCGCCGGTGAGGTGAGCCCGCCGATGCCGCGCATCTCCCGTCAGGACTGCCTCAAGAAGTTCCGGGCCATGATCCGGCGCGGCGAGCCGATCATCGGCGGCGGCGCCGGCACCGGGCTCTCCGCCAAGTGCGAGGAGGCGGGCGGGATCGATCTGATCGTGATTTACAACTCGGGCCGGTACCGCATGGCCGGCCGCGGCTCCCTCGCCGGGCTCATGGCCTACGGCAACGCCAACGACATCGTGGTCGACATGGCCCGCGAGGTGCTGCCGATGGTGAAGCTGACGCCGGTGTTGGCAGGGGTCAACGGCACCGATCCGTTCATGATCACCGACGACTTCCTGGGGCGGCTGATCGAGCTCGGCTTCTCCGGGGTGCAGAACTTCCCCACCGTCGGCCTCTTCGACGGGACCATCCGCGCCCAGCTCGAGGAGACCGGGATGGGCTACGGGCTCGAGGTGGAGATGATCCGCGCGGCCCACGAGCGCGACCTGCTCACCACCCCCTACGTGTTCTCCGAGCAGAACGCGGTGGACATGGCCAAGGCGGGGGCGGACATCGTGGTCTGCCATCTGGGGCTCACCGCCGGCGGCGCCATCGGCGCCGAGACCGCGCTCAAGCTCCGGGACTGCGTGCCGCTCATCGACGCGTGGGCGGCCGCCGCCCGCTCGGTGAACAAGGACGTGATCGTGCTCTGCCACGGCGGACCGATCGCCCGGCCCGCCGACGCGCGCTACATCCTGAAGCAGTGCCGGCAGTGCCACGGCTTCTACGGCGCCTCCAGCATGGAGCGGCTGCCCACCGAGGTGGCGCTGACCGAGACGACCCGCAAGTTCAAGAAGATCCGCCGATGAAGGACGTGAGGAAGAGTCGGGACGCAATCGCACGGGCGCCAGTGGGAATGGACCGGGTGGTGGGGGGGCTTGGGGGAGGAGCGGCGCCGCTCCCCCCCAATCAGAACAAGTCGTTCAGGAGGCTCTCATGACTGGAGCGCAGTTTGGCGCGGTGATTCTCGGGCTGATCGTGGTGGCCATCGTGGTCGCCATCGTGGTGTGGCTGATGAACTGGCTGTACCTGCGCTCCTCGAAGGAGCGCGCCTTCGTGCGTACCGGCCTCGGCGGCCAGAAGGTGGTGATGAACGGCGGCGCCTTCGTGCTGCCGATCGTCCACGAGGTGGTGCCGGTCAACATGAACACGCTGCGCCTCGAGGTCTCGCGGGGGCGGGACAAGGCGCTGATCACCAAGGACCGCATGCGGGTCGACGTCGTCTCCGAGTTCTACGTGCGCGTGCAGGCGGGCCCGGAGGCGATCGCCTCCGCGGCCCAGACCCTGGGCCAGCGTACCCTCGAGCCCGAGACGCTGAAGGAGCTGGTCGAGGGCAAGTTCGTGGACGCGCTCCGCACGGTGGCGGCCGAGATGACGATGGAGGAGCTGCACGAGAAGCGGGGAGAGTACGTCAAGCGGGTGAAGGGGGTGGTGGCGGCCGACCTCCTCCAGAACGGACTCGAGCTGGAGACGGTCTCGCTCACCCAGCTCGACCAGACCGCCATGGAGTTCTTCAACCCGTCCAACGCCTTCGACGCGGAGGGCCTCACCCGGCTCACCGAGCAGATCGAGCGGCGCAAGAAGATCCGCAACGACATCGAGCAGGACACCATGATCCAGGTGCGCAACAAGAATCTGGAGACCGAGCGCCAGGCGCTCGACATCGACCGCGAGCTGGAGTACGCGCGGCTGGCCCAGGAGCGCGAGCTCGAGATGCAGCGCGCGTCCCAGCGGGCCGACGTGGCCCGCCAGCGCGCCGAGAAGGAGCAGGAGGCCGAGCGGGCCCAGATCGGAGCGCGGGAGGCGGTCGACCGGGCGCGCATCTCCTCGGAGCGGGCGGTGGAGGAGGAGCGGATTGGCAAGGAGCGCGAGGTGGAGCAGCTCGATATCGCGCGGCGGCAGGCCGTCGAGCTGGCCGAGCAGCAGCGGGCCATCGCGGTGGCCGAGCAGTCGAAGGCCCAGTCGGAGGCCCAGGGCGCGGCCGACCTGGCCCGGGCCCGCGCGGTGGCCGAGGAGGAGCGCGTCTTCACCGTGCGCGAGACCGAGATGGCCGAGCGGCGGAAGCGCATCGACCTGATCGGGGCCCAGCAGGAAGCGGAGCGCGACGCCCTCCGGGTGCGCGTCGGCGCGGAGGCCGAGAAGGCGGCCGCCGGCGACCGGGGCGCCGCGGTGCGCGCGGAGGCCGAGGCGTACGCCGATTCCGAGCGCGTGCGGGCCATGGCCGCCCGCATCCGCAACGAGGTGGAGGCGGAGGGGACCCGGATGATGAACGAGGCCCAGAACCTGCTCTCCCCGGAGGCGCGCCTGTCCGCGATGCGCATCCGGCTGATCGACAAGCTCGAGGGCATCATCCGCGAGTCGGTCAAGCCGATGGAGCGCATCGAGGGCATCAAGATTCTCCAGGTGGACGGTCTCGGTGGGGGTGGGGGCGGCCGCGGCGACGGGCGCGACGGCGGTAGCGGGGGAGGCTTCGCGGACAGCGTGGTGAACTCGGCGCTCCGGTTCCGGGCGCAGGCGCCGCTGGTGGACCAGCTCCTGCGCGAGATCGGGGTGGATGCGGGCGACGTCGGCAAGGCGGCGCGCGGCCTGCTCGATCGCAGCCAGAGCGCGGCGCTGCCGCAACCCGGCGGGCCAGACCAGACTCCCGCCGAATAGCCCGTGATCAAGGTCTATGTGTCGAGCGTGATCGAGGCGCCCGCGGACGCGGTGTGGGCGCAGATCCGCGACTTCAACGGCCTGCCCAAGTGGACGCCGTTCGTGGCCGAGTCGCGCATCGAAGGCGGGATGGCGCCCGACACGGTGGGCTGCGTGCGAAACTTCCGCCTCCGGGACGGCGGGGTCATCCGCGAGCAGCTCCTGACCCTCTCCGACTACGACTTCCAGTGCACGTACTCGATCCTGGAGTCCCCGATGGGGGTGGACAACTACGTCGCCACCCTGAAGCTCACCCCGGTGACGGACGGGGGGCGCACGTTCGCGGAGTGGTCGGCCGAGTTCGACTGTGCCCCGGAGCGAGAAGGCGAGCTGGCCCAGCAGATCGGGCAGGGCGTCTTCCAGGCCGGCTTCGACTCGCTGAAGGCAATGTTCCGCCGCTAGACCACGATGATCCGGGTCACCCGCTCCGCGGTCATCGACGCGCCGATCGAGCGGGTGTGGGCGTTGCTGCGCGACTTCAACAGCCACACCGCGTGGCACCCGGTGGTGGCCGAGTCCCAGATCGAGGGCGGGGAGCCCTCCGACCAGATCGGCTGCGTGCGCCGGTTCACCCTCCGGGACGGGAACCGGATCCGCGAGCAGCTCCTGTCGCTCTCGGACCGGGATCACGTCTCGACATACTGCATCCTCGACGCGAGCGTCCCCCTCCGCCGGTACGTGGCCACGCTGCAGCTGAAGCGGGTGACGGATGGGGAGCGCACGTTCTGGCACTGGCAGTCCACCTTCGACGCGCCGCCCGGTCGCGAGCGCGAGCTGGCCGAGATGGTCGGCACCGAAGTCTACGAGGGTGGCTTCGAGGGCCTGCGCGCGTATCTCCGGCGTGCCCGCCCGGCGCCCGCTCGCGGCGCCGCGTCCGGCCGCACCCTCGCCGCCGGCTCGCCCATGCCGGCGCAGGGCGTGGTCGTCTCCGCCTTCGGCGGCCCCGAGGTGCTACGCCATCAGGCGCTGCCCGCGCCGTCGCCCGGCCCCGGCGAGGTGCGCATCCGGCAGACCGCGGTCGGCGTCAACTACATCGACGTCTACGTGCGGAGCGGTGCCTATCGCATGATCGAGCCGCCGGCGGTACCCGGGATGGAGGCGGCCGGCGTGGTCGTGGACGTGGGCGAGCGCGTCGCGCACCTGCTGCCGGGTGACCGCGTCGCCTACGCCTGCGCGCCGCCGGGGGCGTATGTGAGCGTGCGCACGATGCCGGCCGACCAGGTGGTGGTGCTCCCGGACGACGTGGACGAGGAGACGGCGGCCGCCCTGATGCTGAAGGGCATGACCGCCGCCTACCTGCTCCACCGCACGCATCGGGTGCGGGCGGGGGAGACGGTCCTGGTGCATGCCGCCGCCGGCGGCGTCGGTCTCTTCCTGTGCCAGTGGGCCCACGCCCTCGGCGCGCAGGTGATCGGCACCGTCTCGAGCGACGAGAAGGCGCGGCTCGCGCGCGCCAGCGGATGCGAGCTCCCGCTGGTGGCGCAGGACTATCGGTTTGCGGCGGCGGTGCGCGCGGCCACCAATGGCCGCGGCGCGGACGTCATCTACGACGGCCTCGGGCGCGCCGCGATGGCCGAGAACCTCGACGCGCTCGCCCTCTGCGGCCACTGGGTGAGCTACGGGCAGGCGAGCGGCCCGCTGCCGTCCATCGAGCCCGAGGCTCTGAGCGCCAGGTCGACGACGCTGACGCGCCCGGTGCTCTTCCACTACACCGCGGAGCGCGCGGCGCTCAACGAGATCGCCCGGCAAACCTTCGAGGCTCTCCGTACGCGAATCCTCCGCGTGGAGCTGCGCCACCGCTACCCCCTCGCCGCGGCGGCGGAGGCGCATCGCGATCTCGAAGGCCGCGGCACCACCGGCCCCCTCGTCCTCCTGCCGTAGCTGGGGTCAGGTCTTACATTCCTACATTTGTCGCACTGCGATGTCGCAATGTAAGACCTGACCCCAGCTAACTGAGCAGGTGCTTGTAGGTGCCTTCCTCGAAGCCGACGATCAGCGTGCGGCCCTTGCGGAGCGTGGGCGCGCGCAGGTTGCCCGTCGGGCCCAACAGCAGTCCCAGGAGGGTGGCGCGGTCGGGCTTGGCCTTCTTGAGGTCCACGTGCTCCACTTTCTTGCCCTTCGCGACGTAGAGCTCGTCCACGCCGTCGAGGACGCCGAGGGCGGCCGCGCCCTTGATGGTGGCCTTCTTGGCGTCGGTCTGCTCGGTCACGCTCACCTTGTGCTTCGCAAGGAACCCTTGCGTCTTGGCACAGGTCATTCAGCCGTTGCGGTGGTAGCTCCAGTCGACTTTGGCCATGGCGTTCTCCCTGGCTAGCGTGAAGACGGTGGATGGGACGTGAGGCGCTCGGCGCGCAGGGCGGAGCGGCGCACCTTGCCGTCGTCGCCCCGGAGGGGCGTGGTCACGAACTCGAAGGTGCGCGGCCGCTTGTACTTCGCCACCCGGCTGCCGAGGAACGCAGCGAGCTCGTCGCCGGTGAGCGGGGTGACGGCGTGCACGATGGCGTGCACCAGGTTGCCGTATTCCTCGTCGGGCAGCCCGATCACGCAGGAGGACGCCACCGCGGGATGCTCCTCGAGCGCGGCCTCGACCTCCGCCGGGTACACGTTGCTCCCGCCGACCAGGATCATGTCGGTCTCGCGGTCGCTCAGGTATAGATAGCCGTGCTCGTCCATCCAGCCCATGTCGCCGAGCGATTCCCACTGTCCCGGCCGGGTCTTCGGACTGGCGCCGACGTAGCGGTAGGTGGGAGGCGCGTCGGGCCCGCGGCGCATCCAGATCTCGCCGACCTGGCGGGGCGGCAGCTCGTGGCCGTCCGGGTCGAGCACGCGCATCTCCCCGATGAGGACGCGTCCGACCGACCCGCGGTGCTCGAGCCACTCGCTGCCGGTGATGAAGGTGATGGCCTGGGCCTCGGTCCCGCCGTAGAGCTCCAGGATGCGCTCGCCACCCAGCCAGCCGATCCAGGCCTCTTTGAGCCAGGGCGGGCACGGCGCGACCATGTGGAACACCACGCGCAGGCTCGAGACGTCGAAGCGGGTCCGCTCCGCCGCGGGGAGGCGCCAGATCCGGTGCATCATCGTCGGCACCGCGTACATCCAGTCCACCCGATGGCGCTCGATCAGGCCGAGCGCGCGGGCCGCGTCGAAGCGCTCCATGATCACCAGGTGATTGCCCTTGAGCAGGGCGAGGGTGGCGCTGCCGAACGGCCCGTTGTGGTAGAGCGGCCCGGTCACCAGGTGGACGCCGTCCGCCGGCATCCGCAGCAGCGTCGCGTAGTCGGCCAGCGCCCCCCACACCGAGGCCTCGGTCGCGACGATGAGCTTGGGACGGCCCGTGCTCCCGCCCGATGTCGGAGCTTTGAAGGCCGTCGCCACCGCCGGCGGCAGCGGTCCGGCGGGGAGCGAGGGATCCGGCTCGAATACGGCCGGTATCGTCGCCCGACCGGAGGCCTCGGCGGGGTCCACGCCCACCACCAGAGAGGGGGCGGCGAGCTCGACGATGGCTCGCCGCTCCGCCGCCGGCAGGCGCGAGGAAATGGGCTGCGGCGTCGCGCCCAGCTTCCACGCCGCGATCGCCGCCTCGATGAAGCCGATGCCGTTGGGCAGGCCGATCGTCACGAGCGAGTCCGGCGTGACGCCGAGGCGCTGGTAGGCGCGCGCCAGGCGGTTGGTGCGCGCCTCGAGCTCGGCCCGGGTGACGGTCACCTCGCCGCAGGTCAGGGCCGGCGCGTTCGGCGCGGCCTGCGCGAGCTGCCCGATGACGATGCCGAAGGGTGTGTCGGCCATCGGTCGACCGGCTTACGCCATCAGTGCGTGTAGCGGCGTGCGTACTGGGCCACGCAGGCGGCCTCGAGCGCCGCGCCGTCGCGAGCGGCGCCCGCGAAGCGCTCGACCGAGAGCGGCGCGAGATCGGGATCGCTCTTGCCGTCGACGATGAGGTCGGCCAGCGCGCGACCGGCGGCGGGCGAGAGGCTGAGCCCGCCCACGCAGCAGCCCGAGGCCACGAAGAGCCCGTCGAGCCCGGGCACGCGGCCCAGGATGGGTCGGCCGTCGGGCGTCATGGTGGGGGCACCGCCGCGGTGCACCGCGATCTTGGCGTCGCGCAGGGCGGGGAAGTGCGCGGCCACCTCGTCCACCAGCCCGCGCAGCACGCCCAGGTCCAGCTCGAGCGCGGCGATCTGGAATCCGGGGGCCAGGCCCTCGCGCCCGAGCACCCGCGGGGCGTCCTCGTAGCCGCCGAACATGAGCCCGCCCTGCTCGTAGCGCACGTACACGCTCGCCTCGACGAGGCGCACGATGGGCTGGAGCGGGGCGACGCCCGGGATGGCCTCGGTGATGAAGAGCTGGTGCCGCACCGGCACGAGCGGCAGCGTGATACCGGCGCCGGCGGCCACGCGCGCGGTCCAGCCGCCCGCCGCGTCCACCACCACCGGGGCGTGGATCGGCCCGCGCGGGGTCACCACCCCGGTGGCGCGGCCGCCGTCGCTCAGCAAGCCCTGCACCGGGGTGAAGGGGAGCAGGCGCGCGCCCAGCTCGCCCGCGCGGGTGGCGAAGCCGATCGCCACGCGGGCCGGGTCCACCCAGCCGTCGCTCGGCACATGGAGGATGCGCCGCGCGTCGCCCGGCTTGAAGTGCGGCGCGAGCCGCTCGGCCTCCGCCGCGTCGATCCGGCGCGCCTCGATGCCGAGCCCCTGCGCGGTCTCCTGCGCGATGCGGACGCGCTCGATCGCGGGGTCGGTGTAGGCGGCACGCAGGCTGCCGGAGCGGTGGAAGTCGACCGAGCGGCCCATCTCGTTCTCGAAGCGCTCGAGCGCCTCGCAGGCCTCGTGACGCAGGCGCGCCATGGTGGGCATGGTGTCGGCCTTGCTGGTGAGCCCGGCGGCGCGCGGCGAGGTCTGCGAGCCGAGCGCGTGCTGGTCCACCAGCGCGACGGTGAGCCCGCGCCGGGTGAGGTGATACGCGGTGCTCGAGCCGAAGGCGCCCGAGCCGATGACGACCGCGTCC
>Ga0075423_10001863_pt1 | contig 18897 bp, 14 predicted proteins | sample SoiMethybrSBSTD2_FD_80114 | JGI IMG/M metagenome (GOLD analysis project Ga0075423, IMG submission 80114) | Bulk soil microbial communities from a Populus tree surrounding site in Tennessee, USA - Soil MetaG P. TD hybrid SBSTD2 | ecosystem: Environmental > Terrestrial > Soil > Tree plantation...
CATGCTTTTAGCGGGAATCCAGGCGGAATCCGGACTGGACCCCCGATTAAAACATTCGGGGGTGACGGTTTTGGGAGTCGCATCTCTTCACCCCAGCCGCAATTTTCAAAGGAGAGCACGAAGGACACGAAGGTTTTAGATAATAAAATCTTAAACTTCGTGCTCTTCGTGTCCTTCGTGGTGATTATTTCGTCTTCATCTCTCGATACACTTCGCGCGCCAGGCTGAAATCCGCGACGCGAGATATGGGCACCGACTGCTTGGTATTCGAAAGCTTCAAGCTTTCGTCGATGCCCGCCTGCAGTGCCTGGTCCGATGCAATGCCGCTGTCCGTCCAGGTTTTTATCATCATCTCGAAAACTTTGTCGGCAATTTCTCTTTCGAGCTTCCATTTCGACATAATCAGCGCAATCGAGTCCTGACGCTGCGCGCGCGCATGGGCCATGCCTCTAAACGCCACGGCAATCATTTTTTTGATCTGATCGGGCCGCTGTTGCAGCCAGCGTTCCGCAACGCCGAAACCACCATTGATACTTTCCAGCATATCGCCCATGAATGCCAATCTTCGCAGCCCCAAACGTTCGGCATGAATGTCCGCGGGAAGTGTCAGCGTCGTCGCGTCCACAGCGCCCGCTCTGAGCGCCTGGAGTCTGTCCGGTGTATTGCCGATGACGCGCAGGGTCATTTCTTTGTCGGCATCGATGCCGGCATCCTTGAGCAAGCGCCTCGACAAGAAGGATTCTCCCGATGTGAGGGTGGCGACGCCCAGGACTTTTCCTTTGAGCTCTTTGATGGAACGAATGTCGGGACGCGACATCAGGGAAAACAGCGGCCGATCGTTATAAACCATCACTAGCTTTACGGGGAGGCCGCGAACCGCCGCATTGAGTGTCGTTCCGGCGAAGATCACATACTGAATGTCACCCGAGACCAGGGCCGTGACCGCAATCGTTGGCGGAATATTGATGAGCTCCGCGTCGAAGCCGGCTTGCTCGAAGAACCGGTTTTCTTTGGCAACGATGAGTGGAAAGGGAATCAGTCCCCCGACGGAGTAGCCGATGCGCACCCGCTCGAGGTCGCGGGTCGCGGCGCGTGCGAGTTGAGCGGTGGGGAAGACCAATTGCACTAATAAGACCAGTATTAATGCACTCGGTTGGATTGCGACGGCCTTGGTGTTCATTCACGGCCAGCGATTGCGATTCTGCGGGCGCTTGGCCCAGTAGTCTTCGAACGCCTTCGGGCCGGCGCGCTCGTAGACGCGCCTGTGCGTCGCTTGGTTGGCTTCATGCGGCATCACGCGCTCGGAATACTGCAAGTGCGTGACGCGTCCTTCGCTCGCCGCCTTTTCGGCTGCCAACAGGTCGTCTAAAAACTGCCGCAGCTCGCCATGGTTGGCCATGTTGCTGCGAAAGATGAGCCGGCCATCTTTGTGGATGACGAAAAGAGCGTTGGGCCAAACCCCGTAGGCGCGATGAATGCGACCATCGAGGTGATCGACAAGGATTGGGATTTGAATATTTTCCAACCGCTTCAAATCGCGCGCGTAAGCGAGTTTTTGTTCGAATGAGCTATGCGCAGGGTAATTTTCCGCCGGGTGCGATTCCCGCGTGTAAAGTAGAAAAAAAGAAACCCCTTTGCCATCGAATTCGGTCTGTAATTGATTGAACGCTGGCACCTCAAAGGCGCACATCGGGCTGGTCGCCGCGCCGGTCATCATCACGACATGCCGCTTGCCGCGAAAGTCGCTCGAGCGAATGACCGCGCCGTCCAAGTTCGAAGCCTCGAAGTCGGGGGCGGCGACGCCGACTTTCGCCGCCATGGTCTCGCCGGGATTAGTTGACGTCGACGCAGCGGCGGTAAATTCTTCCGAATTGTAGGCGCGTTCTTCGTCGGTCATAGACCCTCACCCCAGCCCTCTCCCGCTTTGGCGGGCGAGGGGGCGAACTTTGCAAACTGGGCCGCATATCCTATTCATCCGCCAGATGAAAATATTTCACCGCATTCCCGACAGTCATTTTCCAGAGCTCTTCTTCCGACACGCCGGCGAAATTTTCCGCGATAACTTTTCGTGAATTCGGCCAATCTGATTCGAGATGTGGAAAATCGCTCGCCCACATGACCTTATCGACACCCATCTCTTGGCGCGCGATGCGCACGCCGACCGGATTGCGATTGAAGCCCCAGTAACAGTGCTCGCGGGCATATTCGCTCGGCATGCGGATGAGCCGCGGCAGTCCTAAGACCCGCTCGGCCCAATACTGTTGGCGGCCATATTCATTGTCCATCTGGTCCATCCAGTTGGGCACCCAGCCGAGCTGCACTTCGGCGACGTAAATTTTCAGCTTAGGAAATCGTTCGAAGGCGCCGCCCCAGATCATCTGCACGACTTGTTTGCTACCGCGGAAACCATACTTGTTAAAGCGTTCGACGACGTCGGGCACATGATGCTCTGGGTCAGTCTGGCGCGGGTACTTGAACGATGGTCCGGCTACCGCGGGTTGGCCACGGCCGCGCCGGGGAAAGCCGAACTCGACATGAATCGTCAGCGCCATATTCAGATCGACGACCGCAGCCCAAAATCGATCGTCGCCCGCCGTCGGATAACGATTGCCGGCGGGAAAGTTATCGATGGCAACAGCCTTGAGACCGATCTTTGCGCAGTGTTCCAACTCGGCAACCGCGTCATCGATATTCGTAATCGGAATGACTCCGACGCCGATCAGCCGTTCCGGCGAGCAACAACAATATTCCTCCGCAAGCCAATCATTGTACGCGCGCACAACCGCTTTGTAGGCATCGTCATTTCCAATGCCGCGCCAAAATCCCGGGCCGACGTTGCCGGGAAACAAAACCTCGGCGTCGACGCCGTCCTTGTCCTGCTCGCGCAGACGTTGTTCCGGCGAGCCGGTGCCTGGAGAGCTCTCGTAGTTCTCGCCGGGCAATGGGTCAAACGGCCGGCGCTCTTCGTACGGTAGGCCGCAGGAGATGTTCGAAATCAATCGCTCCAGTGGTTGCCCTTCTTGCAGCACCGCCAACGTTCCGTCTTCGAGCGTGATGACTTTCGGCGCGCGATCGCGATACTTCGCCGCCACGCGTTTCGCATAGCGATCGGGGCGGATTTCCAGGTGGGAATCGGCTGAAATGCATTTATACTTCATATTTCCTCTCGCAAAATGAATCAGCGCTCGAATTACACCCGCCGCCGGACGTTGTCAACGCATCCAACCATTTACGGTTGACGTGTAACGGCGAGCGCCGGTCGCCCTTACATTTGCATCGCGCGAAAACAGAATGTAGGGTGCGCTGCGCGCACCGTCCGATCCTTGCGATCCTTCGTTTGACCGCACGGTTGGCCAGAGTAGAATGAGGCACTTTTCGTTGTGACCCGGAGGACGTGATGGACAGAAGCTTCCTGTCAAAAAAGCTTCGTTGCTTTGCACTGGGTTTTACCGCGGCTTTGAGCGCCACCATCGCAAGCGGCATTGCCAACGCCGCCGAGACCGCGAAACCGACTCCCCTGCGCGTGGCCTACAGCGCCATTACCGTCAATCAAGCCATCCCGTGGATCGCGTACGAAGCCGGCCACTTCAAAAAACATGGGCTCGACGTCGAGCTCATTCACGCGAGCAGCATCACCGCACTGCAGGCGTTGCTCGCCAATGAAGTTTCGATAGCCCAATCGGTCACCGACGCTTGTGTCAGCTCGAATCTGAGCGGCGCCGACACTCTTTTCTTGGGCGCCATCCTCGACAAACCACTCTACAGTTTCATCGTCAATCCGAAGATCAAGACCCCGCAGGATTTAAAAGGCAAAAGAGTCGGCGTCACGCGCTTCGGCGCCACTCCCGACGCCCTCGCCAGGGCGATGCTCAAAATGTGGAATCTCGACCCGGCGACCGACGTGATGATGGTGCAGCTCAACGAAATGGGGCTACTGGTTCAAGGTTTGGTCAACAACGTGATCGATGCCGCGCCGATCTCGATCCCGAGTAACATTCGCGCCAAGAATCTCGGCTTCAGCGAGCTCTTCGACATGACCAAGATCGGCAAAATTTACATCACCGGAACCGTGGTCACACGCAAACGCTTTATCGACGGCCAGCGCGACACCGCCAAACGTTTCATGCGCGGTTTCCTCGACGGGATGAAGACTTATCTCGAAGACGAGGACTTTAGCATCAAAGTGATTCAGAAATGGACGCGGACGAAAAACCGCGATGAAATAAAGGAAGCCTACGCCTTGCAGGCAAAGAACATGCTGCGGATCCCGCGCACTTCGATCGAAGGCGTCAAGACGATTCTTGAAGGTATAGAAAAACTTCCGGGAGCCAAAACTGCCGACCCGCGACGCTTCATCGATTCGACGATCCTCGATGAGCTCGAGAAAGAAGGCTTTCTTAAAACGCTGTATAAAAACTGAGCGGAAAGGAATGCTTGGTACGCTACTTCATAAGACTGCGTCACAATGACGAATTTGGTAGGGTTGTCATTCTGAACGAAGTGAAGAATCTCGACCATCCTTGGTTACAAAAGGCGAGATCCTTCGGCTTCACCTCAGGATGACATTGCGCCCCCTCCGGATACGGGAAGGATAAGCACCGTGCTGTTGAAACTGTCGATCGTTATTTCCTTGTTGTTGCTGAATTCGTTTTTGCCGGAGGCTCCACTGGCACAAATCCTCAAAGTTCCCTACGTCTCGATTTCCGGCTTTCAAGCACCGCTTTATCTCGGCGAGCGCGCCGGTTTGTTCAAGAAGAACCAACTGGAAGCTCAGCTTATCTACATGCCCGGCGGTTCGTTGATCGTACAGACTTTGCTCTCAGGCGATGTTGGGATCGCTAGCCTGGCCCCGCCGTCCGCAGTCGCCGCGTGGGTGAAAGGCGCCGAACTGGCGCTGGTGGCCGGCGGCATCGAGCGCGCGCTCAACGTACTCATGGTCAACCCCAAGATCAAAACCCCCGACGACCTCAAAGGTAAACGAGTCGCGATCAGCCGTTTCGGCTCGTTATCGGACATTTCGCTGCGCGATGCCTTGGCGTTTTACAAGCTGAAAGCCAATCAAGACGTTTCGGTCGCGCAAATGGGCGGTCTCGGCGAGCGCATGGTCGCGCTCACGTCCGGCGCCGTCGATGGCGCCATTCTAAACGTCGATCAGGTTTTTCAAGCAGAGAAGTCGGGCTTTCATATTTTGATCGATCTACGCAAGTTGCCGTTGACCTATTCGACCCAGGGTATCGTCGTCAGCAAAGATTTCCTGCGCGCCCAGCGCTCCGCTGTCAAACGTTTTTTAAGAGTCTACATCGAAGGCATCAAAATTTTTAAGACCGAAAAGGAATTCTCGATGCAAACATTGGGCAGATATATCAAAACCAGCGACCGGGACATTCTGTCCAAGACCTATGACGTTTACCGAGAGGCTTGGGAGAGCGTGCCGCTCGTCAGGCGCGAAGGCATCCAGCAAGCGTTGGACAGCATTCCGGAAGCCTCAGCCAAGAGCGCAAAACTTAATCTCGACAATCTCATCGACAATTCGCTGATTCAAGAACTGGAAAAAGAAGGATTCCTCCGGGAGCTTTATCCCGACGCCGCAAAACGATGAGCGACGGTTATTCGGTCAGGACGTGTTCGCCGATCGGGAGATTTCGATGACAATCTACTCGCGGTAATTTGACCGCCTCTTGCGTCCGACGATGCAGGCAAGTAATTTTGATAATAGCTGTTTGCAAAATTTGTGAACCGGGGGAAGAACATGATTAAAACCACCGGGCTCATTGCCGGCCACTACGAGTGTCGTTCGCTCGACGATACCCTCCCCGTTTTCACCGATCTCTTGGCGATGGAAGTCATCGAGCGCAAGCCCGATGAAGCGATGCTAAAACATCCGAATACGGATTGGCGCTTGATCGTCCACGCAGGCGGGCCCAACGCCCCGGAAAAAGGTTTTGACAACCACTATGGTTTTCGGGTCGGCACCCATGAAGAAGTCGAGGCCGCCTGGAAATATATCGAAGCCCACAAGGAAAAATACCGGCTAACAAAGATCACCAAACCGCAGAGCGCCCACTTCGCCTACTCGATCTATTTTCGCGAGCCTGGCGGTAATCATCTCGAGATCGAGTATTACAATCCCGGCGGCGCGCTGCACGGCCGCTCGCACACCGCCGGCCACTGGGATAATCCGTTAACCAGCGACCGGTTTCCCGGACGCGGGTATCTGCCGCAGGCTTTTACCCACGGCACACTGCAGTGTGACGACGTCGAGAGAAGCCGCCGCTTTTACGTCGAGGTTTTGGGATTGGAGATCGCCGCGGGTTTCAATACCGCCCAATACATCAAACATCCTTCGACACCCTGGTACATCGTCGTCTTGCAACGGAGTCCGCGTCAATATCTGGCTCCGGTGAATCGTTTCACCTTGCAAATGGCGTCCACAGCGCAAGTCGAAGAAGCGCACCGCGAGTTTGCCGCCCATGGAAGAGACAGCGGCATCACCGAGCTGGGCATGCTCGAAAGCGCCAACGGCGCGGCAAATTTTATTTTCAGCGACTTGGATAAAAACTGGTGGGAGCTCACGGCTGCGACGTAAATGCATTGTGCAAACAATGACTTCATCTCAGCAACCTGCGGGAAATAAAAAACGGTTGACGATAATCGTATCCTAAAAGCGTCACCCCCGAATGTTTTTATCGGGGGTCCAGTCGGGATTTTCGCCTGGATTCCCGCTAAAAGCATGCGGGAATGACGGACTTTAAGAAGTCTGATTCGCTTTTACCCAGCAGGGTGCAGGTAATTAGATCCACAGATTAGAAATTAAAAAAGGCCCGACCTGCAAAACAGGTCGGGCCTTCTGCCATCAAATAGCGGCAGTGCGACTTGTTCCTACTACTCAAATTTCAACAGAGGAATATCCTTCGCCGCTGGGGATGCTTTAACCGTCCCCAGATACGCGTAGATGTCGGCGAGCTCTTGGTCGGTCAGAAACTGTTGGCGATAAGCCGGCATGTCGAGCCGTGGCGTGCGCACCTGAAGCGCGAAGGCCGGGTAAGGAAGCATTCCCGGCGCGATTTTTGGGCCGGTGCCGCGGTCGGCGCCTTGACCAATCGTGCCATGACAGGTGTAGCACATGTACTTCATGTAAACCTGGTGGCCTCGCTCGGACGAGCCTGCAGGCGCCTGTTCCTGCGCGAGCGCGGTAGAGGCAATCAGCAACAGTAGCAGCACAGTCGAAGCCAGAGTGCGCATTCTAACTCCTCCGGTTAACGCCCTTGCGAAACCACATCCACCAGCGCGGGTTCGCCGCGCTTTACCGCGGCCAGCGCGCGTGACAGAGCCGGAGCGATCGCCGCGGGATCCTTGATCGGTCCCTCCGACGAAACGCCCAAAGACTGCGCCAGCTTGGCGAAATCGATGTTAGGATTATCGATTGTGGTTCCGATTGCCGCTGTGTCCATGCGCCGGTTGTGCAGACTCGCCATCTTTTGCAGGTGCATGACTTCCTGATGATAAGCGCGATTATTGTGGATCATCATCAGGATCGGAATCTTATGATGCGCCGCCGTCCACAGTACTCCCGGAGCGTACATCAAATCACCGTCGCCGCTGATCGAGACGGTGATAATTCCTTTATCGCGGTTGGCAAGCGCCGCGCCGACCGCAGCCGGCGCTCCATAGCCTACGCCCGAACCGCCCGAGCCGCCGAGAAAATTGTAATATTCCGTCGCCGGCCACAAATTCTTGTTCCACTGCATCCCGGAAACGGCAACGCACCATTTTTCATTTTTGATGGTGTTCCACAAGTGGGCGGATACCCTTCCCGTACTGCACGGGCTCACGTCCCACCCGACGCTTGCTTCCTGTCGCGCGCGATCTTTCATCCGGCGATAGTCCTCGCGCAGCTTCGTTACGCGATCGGAGATGGCCGCTCGCTGCGCCATCCCGGTGGCCTTTTTGACCGCTTCGACCAATGCCGGGAGCGTCGCCTGGGCGTCGCCGGAGATCGGCAGATCCACCGGCAGGAAGCGCTGCATATCCTGGTAATTCGATTTCGTCAGCGTGTCGCCGAGCGAAATATGAATGAGCTTAATATCCGGTTTGGCAACTCGCCGGTATTCATGGTGCGGATCGCTGATGGTATTGAACTGACCCCAGGGATCCGCGACCTCCAATAGCAGCGCGACATCCGCTTGGCCGACCAGCGCGCGCCGATCGGCGCTACGGCAGAGATAATGGGTGGTCGGAAAATTCATTCGCCCGCCGATGTCGATAACGGGCGCGTTTAATGCTTCGGCTAGCTCGACCAGCAGCTTCATACCTTGTTGGGAGCGACAAGCGCGATCCGCTAAAATCACTGGGTTCAGCGCCGCCGCCAGCATTTTTGCCGCCTCGGAAACCGCGCCGCTGTCGCCCTGAGAGGGAATTGACATCGTAAGCTTGGGAATGCGGAGCTTTTTCTCATCGTGCACCGACTCTTCCGCCAAGTCGCCATCGGCAGTGATCACTACCGGCCCCATGGGCGGCGTCGTGGCGATTTTGTACGCGCGCATCACCGACTCGGCGAAATGTTGTAGCGACGCCGGCTGGTCGTCCCACTTGGTAAAATCGCGCAACAACGCCGCGGGATCCTGCACGCAGTGATACCACTCCACGCCGGGCCGGCGTTTATCGGCATCCATGAAATTGCCGGCAAACATCATGATCGGCACCCGATCGCACCAAGCGTTGTATACGCCCATCGCCGCATGCTGAAGCCCCACGGTACCGTGCGCCATCATGCCCATCGGCTTCCCTGCAGCCTTGGCATAGCCATGCGCCATCGCGACCGAAGATTCTTCGTGCATGCACGTCAGAAACTCCGGTTTTTTGTTGCCGCCGTAGTTGATGATCGACTCTTGAAGGCTGCGGAAGCTCGACCCCGGATTCGACGCGATGTACTCGATACCAGTGGCCTTGATGACATCGACCATGAAATCCGAGCCAGGTCGGCCGATGATCTTGTCTCTACTCGGTGCCGTCTCTCTTCCGTCTGAGTTGGACTCCGCTCCCTGCGCCGGCGTGTTCGCCGCTGCCATTTGAGTTCCGATGACTGCCGCCGCGGTAGCCGCGGCTCCTTTCAGAAACGCTCGGCGATCGATAGCATCTTTACCCATGACCCACCTCCAAAGACAGAATTCAGATTTGACGTCGCGTTTTCAATGAAACCGAAACATTACGAGAACCCCGAGGCTCTGATTGGCCAACGTGGAGAAAAAGGTAGCCGAAATGGCGTTCACCTGTCAATCGGCAAGATTCGACTCTTTGCCGGAGTTTCGCCGTCGTCCATTACACGGTCACGGGAGGGGAATGGAGCAGCAATTCAGCAGTCACCGAGCCGACTTCACCCCGGAAACTTTTTTCTTTTTCCGTTGTTGACGAGAATTACTGAACTACCCGCAGCAAGTTGCGGGGGTATCAAAATCATCCGAGATTATTTCCCGAAGTGTCACCCCCGAATGTTTTAATCGGGGTCCAGTCAGAATTTGCTCCTGGATTCCCGCTTAAAGCATGCGGGAATGACGCACATCCCGCAGCGGCCTAAGAATCTCCGCGGCCAGCTGCGGGGAATCTCACACACCGCTACGAATTGAAAGGCAGTATCGAAAGCAACGGGATTTCGTGCAGCTCGCCGGGTTAAACGCCCGCCAGCTTGAGCTTGTTCTTCGCGCTCTTGCCGATCTTGTTACGGGGAAACTTCTCGGCAACATGTTCGAGCAGGTCGATTCCCAAGCCGCGTTCTTGACCCGTGCGCTCGGCCAGGCCGAAGCCGAGCGCGAAGAGATCTTCGGGCGCTAGGCTCCTTTCCTTTTTGAGCGCTTCGAACACCGGATAGGCCGAGTTCCGATAGAGATCGGTGAAGAGCTCCACAGCGGGATGATTTTTGTGACTCGCGACCGTGTGCGCGTGCAGCTTGAGCTGCGCCCATGCGAGGTGAAACTTGTTCTCCGGCTTGAACTGCGGAAATTCCTTGAGCGGCGTCAAAAAGCCGATCGCCTCTTTATATTTTTTTGCCTTTACTAACTTGGCGCCTTGCTCGGCAAGTCGGTTATATGCCATTTCCGCGTCCGCCTGCTTGAGCACGTGCAGGAAGGCCGTTTGTATCCGGCCTTGCGCGTCGATCGCTTCGCGCAGCCTGCTCCACAATGTTTCCAAGGTATCTTGCCGCCATTTGCCTTCGAAGGACGGCAGCAATTCCGCGATGCTCCAGGCTTTACTGGCATCTTCGCAAGCCGTTAGTTCTTTGATCAAAGCCGCGCGGGCTTCGGGAATCTTGCGCAGCGAGCTGGCGGCGACATCGCGCCTGCGGTAGTCCGGATCGCCCAATTGCTCGACCAGGGTGCGCACCGTCGCCGGCGTGCCGACGTCGCCCATTTTTCTAAGCGCAAATTTTTGCACGTCCGTGTGCGGGCTCTGCATCAGCTTGGCGAGCAGCGAGCGTGAATCGTCGGGCAACTCGTGGGCATCAAGTAAATCGAGCGCCAGTCGCGTCACTTCACTGAACTCCGCTTCTTCGAGCAAGGGGAAGAGTTTCATGTATTCTTCCTTGCGGATGTCTTGCTCGCGCAAACAACGAAGCAGCGCGACCAAGGCGTGCGAGCGCACGGCGGAGTGATGCTCGGCGCCGACAAATTTACAAAGCCAACGGCGCGCCTGCGGACGTCCGAGTTGCCCCAACAGCCGCATGGCGGAAACCACCGCGGGCCGCTGCTGTTTGACATCAAGCTTCGTCGCAAACGACTCGACCTCGTCATAGAGCGCGTCATGCTCTTTGGCGTCCATTTCGCGCACTGCCGGCGTCAGCAGATCGCAAATCGTCTTATTCGTGTCATCGGTGCCCGCCGCAAGCATCTGCAGCAAGCCCTTCATCGCCGCCTTACCGCGCACCGCGCCCAAGACCCGCGCGGCATTGAGCTGCCAGGCGCGCGACGCCCCGGTTATTCCTTGCAACAATGGTTGGACCGCCGATTGTTGAGCAGCGATTAGCGAGCGCACCGCCCGCTCTTGCATCTCTTTATCCGGGTCGTCGAGCATTTTGAGCAGCTGGACAATGTTGCTCTTCGGATGCACTTCTTCGAAGTAGCGCAGCGCATAATCTTTCAGCACCGGATTGGGATTGTCGAGAATCGTTCCAACCAGCTTGACCACCGCGGCGCTGTTCGATTTCAACGCGCCCAAAACCAGCAACGCCGCACAGCGCTGCTCAATCGTCCCTTTTTCGACCAGGGTCAATATTTCCTGCAGAGTGTTATCCATAATTTTGGCTCGATTTATTACTTACCAAGTTGTTTTAGAAAGACAAGCGTAGGGGCGACCCTATGTGGTTGCCCATCCGCAAGGGCACACACATAGGGTCGCCCCAACAATTGTGCCTTGACTCGCAAACAATTTGGCAGTAGGCGAAGGCATTGCCTGACAGGAGGATAAATGTTCCACACGGATCTTACCCCATTCGGCGTCGACATGGAGCGCCTGGCCAAGGATCGCCTGGCGCGCCTGCAAGCCGCAATGAAGCGGGAAAATCTCGGCGCGCTTCTGCTGACCGACTTTTTGAACATTCGCTACGCGACGAATACGGTCATGATGTTGGGACTCCGCGCCACGGGCATCCAACGCTTCGCTCTGATTCCCGCCGAAGGCGAGCCGATCATTTGTCAGCGTGAGCTGGCGCGCAAAAAACACTATCGGAGCCTTGGTTTCGATGCCTACATGTTCGCCATGCGGCCGCCGGTGGCGACCGATGATTTTGTCAACCAAGCAGTCATGGGATTGAAACAGTTGGGCGCCGCCGGCGAGCGCGTCGGCGTGGATTTCTTGAATCTCAGCGCCGTCGATGGCTTGAAGCGAGAAGAAATTGATCTCGTCGATGGTTGGCCGGCGATTAACCAAGCTCGCGTGGTGAAAACCGCGGATGAATTACAGCTCATCCGTTGGACCACCCGCGCCAAGGAACGCGGCTACGATTTCGTGCGCCAAGCGTTACGCGAGTCGGACCCGCCCGAAGACAAGCTCAGCCGCATCATGCTCGATTATCTCATGGATCAGGGATTCGAAGCCGGCAGCGAGTTTATTTCCATTTACGATTCTTCGCTCGCCGATTCCCGGCCACACAACGAACCGATGGGCGCCGATCTGGTCGTCAGAGACGGCGACTTGGTGATCTGCGATGCCACCGTCGCCGGTCCCGGCGGTTACTATAGCGACTTCGCGCGCACATTCAGTCACGGAACCCCAACATCGGAGACCATGCAGCGCTATAAGGAAGCCTATCACTCGCTGCAAGAAGCGTTGAAGTTCGTCAGGCCAGGGCCATGCACCGAGGCGTTCCGCCATTTCGGTAAAGGCGCATCTGCGCGGCTGCCGGGCTTCGACGGCTTTCACGGCGTCGGTTTATGTATCTATGAATCCCCTTGGCTGCGCGGCGGCGACCCCGCAAAGTACATGATCTCACTGGAAGAAAACATGATCGTCGCGCTCGAGATCAACCACTATCCGGTCAAGCTCGAACACCTCCTCCGCGTCACCGCCGACGGCGCCGAGATTCTTTCGCAATATCCCGTCGACCCGGAGTTAGTTCCAGCGTAGATTTCCTTTATCCTAAAAGGGGCTCTCAGCAGGAGGCGACCAGCCGGTCGCCCCTACACGACGACGTAAAAAGAGGGCGCAGCATGCTGCGCCCCTACTGTTTGAACGATTTGAACGACTATTTTCGTCCCAGCTCACGCAGTGCTTTTTGCCATTTGGTCGCTTCTTTATCGTATTGATCGGTGTTGAGGCCAGCCTCGGGATACCAGCGCTTAAAACCGAAATCTTTTGACGGACTACCGAACTCCAAATTCTCCAGAATTTTTTGTCCGTCCGGGCTGAGAATAAAATCCGCCATCAGCATCGCCGCATGCGGATGTGGGGCTTGGTAAATAATCGCGGTGGCGCCGGCGTTGGTCGGCACTCCTTCCATCGGTACCCAATCTATCGGCGCACCCTTGCCCTTCGATTCCATCGCGTGATCGCGAAAGATCGATGGCGAGATCGGCACCTCGCCGGAAATCGCCAGGTCCGCCATCGCTCGGCCGGAAATGGAATGCAAACTGATGTCCTGAGCTTTGAGTTTTCTGGCGAACTCTTCGCCTTTGAATTTTAGAATGGCACCCATTATGCGCACGCCGGTCTCACTGGTCGTAAGCCCCATCTTGCCCTTTAACTGGGGATGCAAAAGACCGTTGAAATTCTTTGGCACCGCGCTCGGCGGAATCAAGTTGGGATTGTAGCCAACTCCGATAAAACTTTCGCGATTGACGCCCCAATAGTAAAGCCCGTTTCCTACGCTCTCCTTTGCATGGGTTGGATACTTGGCAAGATGAGGTGACGTGTAGACCGCAAGAAGTCCGTCTTCGCGGAGACTCTTCAGCAGCGGCAAAGTTGTCTCGATCGTGTCGACCAAGTACTGCCGCGCCTTCGCCTCGGCAGTGATGCGCGCCATGAGCTCGTTGCTCGCGGCGCGATACACATCAACCTTGATGCCCGGATATTTTTTCTCGAATCCTTGCGCCAATTCCTTGTACGAGCTCCCGGCCAGCGAAGTGTACCAGACGACTTTGCCTTCCGCCTTGGCACCCGCGATTAGAATCTTCTCTCGGTCTGCGCCGGTATAGGCTACGATCTCGGAAAGCGTCGTCGGTTTCTTCGCTTGAGCCTGAAGTAGAACCGGGGAAACAAAAACAGCAAGCGAAACGACTGCGACAAACGAAATCAACCGAGCGCGAACGAAAGCGACCGATGACATTAGCGACTGTCGAATTCCCGCGCCAGTCATTTCTGTTTTAACGCTTGATAGATTTTTTCGGCTTTGACCGGCAACTCGAACAGCCGCACGCCGACCGCATCGGCCACGGCGTTGGCGATGGCCGCCGGCGGCCCGTTGTTGGCGAATTCGCCGATTGGCTTGGAATCGAGCGGTCCGACACCGCCGGTGGATTTTACCAGAACAGTTTTCAGCTCCGGGATGTCCCTGATGGTGGGCATTTTGTAATCGCCCAGATTGTTGTTGGTCACTTTCCCTTCATCCATCACCAACTCTTCCATGACCCCCTGACCCATACCCATGATTGTCGCGCCGTCGATCTGGCCTTGATGGGTGATCGGATTGATGATCGTGCCAACGTCGTGGGCGCTGACGAGCCGCCGCACCTGCACTGAACCGGTTTCGGGATCGACTTCGACCTCAGCCACTTGCGCGCAGATATAAGAAATATCTTCCGGATAGGGATAATCCTCATAGACCGTAACTTGAAGAGGCTCCGTCGCTTGTGCGACCACGCGCCGCAAGGTGAGCTGCTGGCCCGGATCCTGTCGCAGATAAAACTTTCTGCCGTCGAACTCGATTTCCTCCGCGCCACACTCCAACATACGCGCCGCCCGATCGAGCAAATTTTTGCGCAATGTTTCGCAAGCCTGCATAATCGCCTGGCCGGCAACGTAAGTCATCCTGCTCGCTCTCATGCCGCCGTCGCGCGGCGCGCTGTCGGTGTCGCCGACGATCACGCGCACCTGTTCGATAGCTACATTCATCTGGTCGGCGACGAGCTGGCGCAAGATGGTGTGCGTCCCCGATCCCTGATCGACGCTGGGGCTGACGATGGTAAAGCTGCCGTCAGACTCGGCAGTCAAAACGACGCCGGTATCGCCGCCGCTGATGTGACGCCCGGATAGTGCGATGCCGCGGCCGACGTTGGCGCGGCGCTTCGCCTTCTTCCACCCCACCGCGTCCATTGCCGCCTGCAGCACTTCGCGAAAACGCACGTTGTAGAGCCGCTGACCGACCGCGTCCTCTTCTCCTTCGCCGAGAAAATTTTTCATACGAAACTCGGCGGCGTCCATCCGTAATTCTTTGGCAATAAGATCGGTGTGAGAGTCGATGGCGAAGGCGGTGGCCACCGCCCCTGGGCTACGGTAGTAACCGCCGGGAACTGTATTCGTGTAAATTTGCAGGTATTCGATATCGGCATTGTCGATGCGATATTGGCCACCGGCGTAGTGCCAGGTGGCGAGCGACGCGTTGGATTTAAGCGCGCCGTAGGCGCCGCTGGCGTGCACCGCGCGCAGCTTGCGCGCGACGATGCGGCCATCGCGCTTGACGCCGCTCCGAACCGTGATCACGGTAGGATGCGCGGGATTACTCGCCGATAGTTCTTCTGCGTATGTCATCACGATCTTGACGGGCCGTCCCGTACGCTGGGAAAGAAAATAAGCGATCGGCAAGTCGATGCCGTCGCCCTTGCCGCCGAACTCACCACCGACGTTGACAACGTTGATACGGATGCGTTCCTCCGGTAACTGCAAACATTTCGCTAACTGGCTGCGCACACCGAAGGGATTCTTGGCCGATATCCAGACCTGAATGCGGCCGTCAGGATCGATCGCGACCAGGGCCGCATGCGGCTCGAGATAGCCTTGATGCCGGCCGGGAATGTGAAAGACATGCTCCAAGACCAAATCCGCTTCGCGAAACCCTTTCTCAACATCGCCTTTTTTGTAGGCGAGTCTGGTTAATCCGTTATGGAGATCCGGAGCGAGTTTGTCCTTGGGGCCACCGTCATAGACTGTGACATCGTCATGCAGGCGCGGCGCGCTCGGCTGCATCGCTTCGAGCGGATCGAACACTGCCGCCAGCGGCTCATAGTCGACGTCAATCACATTCACCGCCTCTTGAGCTGCGTCCACCGACTCGGCGGCGACCGCGGCAACGCGGTCGCCGACAAAGCGCACGCGATCCCAGCACAGCACGGGCATGTCGCGAATCTGTTTGCCGATCAGATGACCTTGGACTTCACTGCCGGTCAGTATCGCCTTCACGCCCCGAATGCGCTGCGCTTTCGAAACGTCGATATTGAGAATGCGCGCGTGGGGGTGCGGGCTGCGGAGAATTTTTGCCCACAGCGTCCCGGGCAGATTGACGTCCGCGGCGTATAACGTGCGCCCGCTGACTTTGTCGCTGCCCTCCGCACGCGGCACGGCGGTGCCGACTACCTTGAGTTCAGACATGGTTTTCGTCCTCGTTGAATTCACGTCGATTTTTCCGGCCCGCTGACGCAGGAACCACTCTCAGTAAATGTCTGGCTATTAGTACGCCGGACCGTCGGGCGTCAAGCTGAATGGCGAATCGAGCAGTCGATCCTTCTCGCATCTTCTGCTAGGCTGGCGATATGAGTTGGCAGAAAAATCTTCTCAGTGATTTAGAAGAGATAAGAAACCTGATCCGTCAAACCAAACGCATCGCGGTTCTCGGCATCAAAACCGACGCCCAAGCCGACCAGCCGTCGGTTTATGTGCCGATGTATCTCAAGAAGACCGGCTTCGAAATTATTCCCGTGCCGGTTTACTACCCGGAAGCGACGGTCATTCTCGGCGAGACGGTCTATCGAAGATTGATCGATATTCCCGGCGACATCGACATGGTCGACGTCTTCCGCCGTCCCAATGATATCAACGGCCATATCGAAGATATTCTTGCGAAGAAGCCCAAATCCATCTGGTTCCAATCCGGCATCCGCAATGACACCGCCGCGGAGATCTTCGCCAAAGCCGGCATCAAGGTCGTGCAAGATCGCTGACTGATGGTCGATCACCGGCGGTCAGCCGGAACGTAAAAAAGTTTCGAGTTGTCGGTTCCGTGTTTCGGGGTTCTTGCCGAAGAGTGATACCGAAAAAGGATCACCGCTTGGCAAGTTTCCTGACGCAGAAGTTTGCAACATAATTCCCCCTCACTCCACCCAAAATCTCCCCTTCCCCTCTTTTCCAAAGAGGGGTTAGAGTCCTGGAGCGAAACCTCCCCCTTTGAAAAAAGGGGGATACAGGGGGATTTGAGTGCGGCTTCAACCATTGCCGTGAGCCACGACACTATTTTCCGAGAACTCGCAACAGAAACCCTAACCTCGAAACTGCGCGCTTCGCGCTCACGCCGCCAATTTTTTAGCCCGCAACTGTTTCGCGATAAACGCCTTGATCTGGACATAAGCGCGGTCGGTCTGCGGACTCGGCTTGGCAACCCAGCGATGCTCGGCGCCTTGGAACACCTCGAATTCGCATTCGCCGCCCGCCGCCTTATAGGTGGCGGCAAATTTCTCTTGTACCGCAGGCAAAACATTGTCATCCAGCTCGCCTTGCAGGATATACATCGGTGGTAACGAAACTTTCTCACCGCGCTCGAGGATCTTCTGCGGATTACCTTCGTGAATACTTTCCCAGGGATTGAAGTAAGTCTTGCTGTTGTGAATCATTTCCGCCCATTGTCTTCTCTCCGCCTGCTGAAAGCGAGCGTAAGGATCGCTGACTGGCGAGCGCGCCACGACGTAGGTCAGAGTCGCGTCGACGCTCGGCGCCTCCGGGAGTGGATGCGCGTTATAGCGCGGATCCTGCGGGCGCATCGCGCACAGTTCGATTTCGTGACCGCCGCTCGAGCTTCCCAACGCGGCGACGGTGACGGGGTCACCGTTCCATTCCCGCGCCTTCGCCTTGAGCCAGCGAACGCCATAGTTGGCATCCTGGACCGAAGCCGGATAGGGCGCCTCCGGCGCGCGGGTCAAGTCGATGGCGACGACTAAAATACCGCTCTGCGCGAGACTCTCATCCATCGGCGCATTGGCCGTGCGGTCTTGGCTGTTCCACGCGCCGCCGTGCAGGTCCAACAATACCGGGAACGGCCCATCGCCCTGCGGCTGATAGACCCGTGCCATCAGCTGCCTTGCAGGCGTGCGGCGAAACTCGGTATCCCAAACTTTGATTTCGAATCGGCCTAACGGATCGTATGCAATTGTCATTTTACTATTCTCCTTTGCTTAAAGAGATGTCGGCGTTTTGCTCACGCCGCCAGCCGTTTCGTGCTCAGCTGGCGTGCGATGAACGTTTTCAACGTGTCGTAGGCGCGATCGGTCTGCGGCCCCGGTTCGCGGATCCATAGATGTTCGCAACCGGCGAAGACTTCATACTGGCACTCGCCGCCCGCGGCGCGATAGGACGTGACGAATTTCTCCTGCACCGCCGGCCGGACGTTGTCGTCGAGCTCGCCCTGCATAATCAGCAGCGGGGGCAGCTTTGCCTGATCGCCGCGGTCGAGGACTTCTTGCGGATTGCCGTCGTGAATCGTATCCCACGGATTAAAATAAGTCTTGCTGTTTTGCACCATCTCGTCGCGCCCCAATTTTTCGGCATTCAAGTAGCGGGCATAGGGATCGCTCACCGGCGAGCGGGTCGCGACGTAATTCAAGGTGGCGTCAAGTTGCGGAGCTTCGCCGAGTGTATGCACGCTGTAATAGGGGTCATGCGGACGCATGGCACAAAGCTCGACCACATGCCCGCCGCTGGAGCTGCCCAGCGCGCCGATCGTCTCCGGACCGCCGTTCCACTCGCGCGCTTTGTGTTTGAGCCAGCGCACGCCGTAGTTGGCGTCCTGCACCGAGGCAGGATAGGGCGCTTCGGGCGCCAGGGTCAGGTCGATGGCGACAACCAAGATCCCGCTTGAGGCTAAGCTCTCATCCATCGGCGCGTTGGCGTTGCGATCCTGGTTGTTCCAGGCGCCGCCGTGCAGGTCCAACAGCACGGGGAAGGGCCCGGCTCCATTCGGTTGATAAACCCGCGCCATTAGCGTCCGCGTCGGTGTGCGGCGAAATTCGGTGTCCCAAACATTGATTTCGAAGCGGTCGGTCGGATCGTATGCAACCTTCATTGCAATACCCTCCTTTAATCAAGATAAGCCGCCGGCGATTCTCCGACTTTCCAGATATATAGCGTACGGGATTCGGCATAGTCCGACGTGCCGTCCGTGGGCGGAGGTATATATTCGATTCGCGACGGTTTCCAGTCATCGATGTC
>Ga0075423_10001866_pt1 | contig 18888 bp, 21 predicted proteins | sample SoiMethybrSBSTD2_FD_80114 | JGI IMG/M metagenome (GOLD analysis project Ga0075423, IMG submission 80114) | Bulk soil microbial communities from a Populus tree surrounding site in Tennessee, USA - Soil MetaG P. TD hybrid SBSTD2 | ecosystem: Environmental > Terrestrial > Soil > Tree plantation...
CCTGATGGTCACGGTCAATCCCTTCCGGCGGACTGATTTGATGCCGCCGCAATCGGCGTCGGACATCCAGGATCGCCTCAACGAGATCATCTTCAATTCATCGTTGGTCCTTGAGATCAATGGGATTTACACGGTCAACAATTTACTCCGACAATGTGCGGAGCAACCACCATTGCGCGCACACGACAACAGACCGCTCAGGGAAATCCTTTTCCATCGCATCAGTGACGATGGTTACATGCGTATGCTCGGTTACGTGTCGAAAGCTAATCCCAGTCTGCTTTTTCTTAGGGAACTGCGTGACCACGGCCGAGCGGCGGCCGAGACTTGGCTGCGTACGAGCCTGAGTCATGTCGGCCGGAACTCTTCCTTTGACGTCGGCGAATTGCTTGATGAGGTTCTGCCGTCGCAATTGGGTTCGCCGCCTGCTGGGAGCGGAGGCATATCCTTGTTGGCTCCCGGAATTGCCCCGGCGGAAGGTTTTGGCTAGAGTTGCTGTTGCCTGAAAAAAGGCTCGAGCGCCGAGGAGGGACCGAGCGATCAACAAGACGAGCTGGTCTCCATGCACTTGATTGACGTTTCTGATTTTGCGGGAACAGCGGCACAAGAATTTGCCATGGTTTTCGGCGCCGCCCGTCGCAAGGCCGATCAAGCCGCCGCAAGGGCGTGGGTCGAGGCCGGCCGCCTTAGGCCCAGTCCTGTAGCGCCGATCTGCGCCGGCCAGAGGGCGGCGTTGGAGCGAGCGAAGACTTCAAAGAACTCTTCTGTCGTGAACGGCAGCACGGCTCAGCGATCCCCTGCTTCGGCGTTGTCGCTGGTCGGTGCAGCTGCCTGGTCGTGCGTGTGGTGCATGTTCGGCACATGCGGGTGGGTGTGCACGAGCCGCGCATGGCGATGCCAATGCGTATTGGGTTCGCCAGGCGGATCTTCTCGGGCGTGCGCGTGCTGATGGTGAGCATCGTGCACATCGGGATGGCTGTGCTCCATGGGCTCGTGGATGTGTTCGTGCTCATGCTGCTCGATCAGGTGCAGCCAGACACCGAAGCCCATCACCGGCGCCGCCGGGCCGCGCGAGGATTGCCTACTGCTCGATCAACCGAATGGGGTCAACTTGAAGGGATTTGGCCAAAGCTTCGAGCGTATCAGCGCTGGCGGCGTTCTCCTGACGCTCGATCATGCCGACATAGTTGCGATTGAGCCGGGCCAGGTCGGCGAGCTCCTCTTGCGTGAGCCCACGTTCCTTGCGCAGTCGTTTGAGATTTGGCGCCAGAATCCTCCGGAGGTCATGAGCTCCAGCGCAGCCCATCGCCCTTGGCACAATCTGGCCGATACGCAGCGGCGTCTCGAGGATGCTGGCGCAAGGAGTCAAACCGGCGTTCTCCTTTCCCGGCGGCCGGCGCTTCCATTTCCTGGACCCGATGCACGCTCTCTCCGCGAACGGTCGCGAGACGGACGCCGCGTAGTCACTTGGCCAATGGCAGCCAAGCCAGCGTGGATGTAGTGGACAAGGTGCAGGAGGCGCTCGAGGAATTATTCCCCTGCAGCGATCCGCCAAGCTGGACAGTTAGGCGGGTTGACCTCCCCTCATGAGGAGGACCAGTGACGTAGCACGAGAGCCGCCGGGGCAGCCGCACGCGACTTGGAGCTGGTTGAGAGAAATCGGATCGACTCGCAGGTCCGATCTCGTGGCCATCGCGGTGCGGCTTCGGTCGCAGTACTTCTGTCCACCGGCTTATTCTCTTTCGCCATCTTTCCCTCCCGATGCTCAGGGCCTCCCCCAAAGTCAACTGGAAGCGAGCGGTAGTGCGCAAACTGCCCACGCGGGTGAAATCGCTCAAGATATGCAGGCACAATCGAGGCCATTGCGTGTGGGTGCTCAATACCGAGCCCGGCCAGCGTGCGGCCCTCAGCTTGGGCAAGCTCGCCCACCATGTTATCAGCCTCCAGCAGGCGGATCTCATCGGCGGTGAATGGTCGTAACCGCGCGGGCAAAGGCAGCATCGTGAGCGCAGCGAGCTTGGAGAGCCAAAATGGCATAGGCAGATAGAGCCGGCGGCGCCCCGACCACTGCAGCGTTCGGTCCAGCACTTGCCGGAAGGTGATCGTTTCGGGGCCGCCAAGCTCGTAAATGGTGTGCGGGTGGCCTTTGCCGGAGCAGGCTGCGGCAATTGCTGCGCCGACGTCGCCAGCGTAGACAGGCTGCCATCCGATGCGGCCTCCGCCTATGAGGGGTACCACCGGCGATAGCCGCCCCAGCGCTGCAAATCGATTGAACAGTCGATCCTCCGGCCCGAAAGCGACGGCCGTCCGCAGGATCACGCCCAGCGGGAACTCATGCAACAGGGCCTCCTCGCCAGCCGCTTTGGTGCGGGCATAACGAGAGGAGGATTTTGGGTTCGCGCCAATCGCGGAGACGTGGACGAGAGACCTGACGCCCGCCTCGCGCGCCGCCCTGGCGATCGCTTGAGCACCGGCGACGTGTACTGCTTCAAACTTCTGGCGACCCTGCTCGGTGAGGATGCCCGCCAGATTCACGACCGCTTCCGCGTTTGTCACGGCGCGTGCCACCGAGTCTGGGTAGCGCACGTTGGCCTGGACCGCATAGATCTGACCCACGTCGCCCAGCGGTTGCAGATGTCCTGCAAGCTCGGGCCGCCGCACGGCCGCGCATACGCGCCAGCCGTCCAGCGCTAGTGCCTTCACCGCGTAACGGCCGAGAAAGCCGGACCCGCCGAACACGGTCACGACGCTGCCCTGCTCCCACCGCGAAGTCATACGGATGCTTCCTACCACAGCTTCTACGGGTCAAGCTTGTATGCGCTCCATCAATGCGGGCGCTGACGGCCATCAAATCTCCCATTCTGATGCAGCTCTGTCGCAGGCTCGTAGTCGCTGAGACGCGAGGGCTCTACGTTGTCGCTGCCCCCCATCACCGCAGGTATTCCAAGAGCCACCTCACTCCCCAGCTGCCGGGCGACAGGAGAACGAACGCCCACAAGAACGCCGATGTCCAGTTTGCAATCTGGAACCGCAACGGAGGCATCTCCGCGATGCCCGCGACCAGGGGCACGGTCGCGCGCAGCGGGCCGGAGAAGCGCGCCAGCACGATCGCCCATGTGCCCACCGCTCGAAGAAGGCCCGGCCTCTCTCGAGCAGTCGTGGATGGTTTCTGACTGCACCTCGGTGGCCGTTATGCGCTTTTCGGCCTCGGTGGCCATGCCATGTTTACAGCAATTTTCGGTGCGTCCCTTGGGCTGGCCATCCAGACGCGACGGAGGTGGCTGCGCTTCCTGGCGCCAATTGGCGGTCTCGCGTTGGCGATTGCGGCGCACATGCTCAATAATGCGCTCCCGTTGATAGACGCGCTTGCGAGCGCAGCCGCAGGCGAACCGCCGCCAGAGTGGCAGGTGGCACCCGATATAGGGTTCCTGGAAGCCTTCTTGGCCGGCAGCCTTGTGCAGCTGACGATCTTTCTCCCGTTCGTCGGGTTAGCCGGACTGGTGATCTGGCGCAGCGGGGTGTGGGAACGGCGCGTGATACGTGAGGAGCTGGCAAAAGAAGTCGGCCAAACAGTAACGGGCGACGAGTACCAGGATGTCCTCCATGACCGTATGCTTCGGACACGTCGCATAGACGCGGCGCGACCGAACAAGTCCGCAGCGCTCGTCAACGCGCAGCACGAGCTGGCGTTCCGAAAGCGTCGAGTGAGGGAGGAAGGCAACGATCCAGAGCGCGATCCGCTGGTGGCGGGATGGAGAAAAGATATCAATCATTTGCGCGCTGCTGCATAATCGGCAGGCCCCATCCACCCGCGGTCGGCTTTGTCATAGCAGGCACTGGGCGCCAGGTCAGATGCCTCAGTGAGGATGGCCATATCTTTGCGTACTCGCAGTGCACCGTGCAGGAGCACAAGACGAGAACCGTTCACAAGGTATTTCATATTGAGTTGAAGTCGCGTGTGCCGATCAGTGGCTGCAGGAGCGCAAACGTTGCCGCAAGCGGAACACCTAGCAGAAGGGCCGGGCCGTCTTACCGATTGCCTCCTCGCCACGGTACGGGCTGCCGCGGGATCTGGCGAACATGCGCAGCATGAATGGTGAAGCTGCATTGCCAGCGCGAGAAGACGCGTCAGCAACGCAAAAAGCTATCCGTAACATGCGTTGAGATGGGATCGAGTCCCCTTCCAGGTCAACTCTGCGCGCGATCGTTGGTCGCGCTGGCGCCGTGATGGCTATTTATTGACGCTTATCATGGCGCAGCTATCGGACATCGGTCGCAATGGCGCGAAACTGAGCTAGCAGCTGGCAAGGTCTTGGTTCTTCAATGACCGTTCAGCCAACAATCATGAGGGGCGCTGGCCGAGAGGAGCGACCCGCTCTGCCGCACGTGCGAGGGGATCGTCGTCCAGCTCTGCCGCATGTGCGATTGTCCAGCACGGACCGACTTGAAGCCTTCAGCGACGGTGTTCTCTCGATCACGATCACGCTGCTGGTGTTCGAGATTGTGCGGCCGGACTATGAGCCTGGGAACCTTCTCTCAAAGCTGTTCGCCCAGTGGGCCAACTATGTGGCTTTCCTCGCCTCATTCACCTACGTGGGGGTCATATGGCTGAACCATCGCGCCGTGTTCGCTCGAGTGCGCTATTGCGACCGCAGCGTGCACCTGGCAAATCTGTTCCTTCTCCTCACATCCGCGCTGATCCCGTTTCCGACCGCCGTTCTCTCCAGCGCGCTGCAGCATGCAACGTCCTTCGATGCGTCGGTGGCCGTTGCCTTATATGCTGTCATTGGCGCTGCGATGTGCCTGGCTTGGCTGCTTCTGTTCCACGTCTTGAGCACCCGCGCATATCTTCTGGAAGACAACATCGATCCAGGATTCTTTCCCAAGGAGCGACTGCGCGCTTCGCTGGGCATCGTGCTCTACGGTGTGGCAGGCGTGCTCGGTTGGGTGTATGCGCCCATGCTTGCATTGCTCATCTACCTCGCCTTGCCGATCTTCTTCGGCATCACAAGTGAGGGGCTCACGGAGACGACCGCCCGGCTTCGGAGCCGCGGAGCAAGACCCCCGCGCCTGGGGCGCAAACATTTGGGATGAAGGCGGTTGGCCGCCCTTCAACGTGCCGGCTGATGTGCGGTGCAACCCGCACGCGGACGCCACAGGTAGTAGCCCTCAGCGCGAATGCCCTGCAGGACAGTTTCGGCGTTGACGGCAATGATCGGTACCGGTTCACGAACGCCGAGCGGGAATTTTCGGGCGACGCGCCAGCCATCATGACAGGCATCCCTCGGAAGGCTAGCACCCGAGCCGTCAAGGGTGACCGCCCGTAAATTCCGTCCTCCACATTGGAACACGAACGCCGGATTGGCGTCAACGTCGAGGCCAGGAACGTAGATGGGGCGCGCTCAACTCAGGCTAGCTTACTGCCTGCCCTCAGGGCTTCTGGACCGGCTCGCCGCATGGTGGTTGTCCGCGCCGAGGACGGTTCTCCTCAATCCTTCACCTTATCGATGAAGCCACCAACGCGCCCACAGCGGCGCTCACGGGCAATATCTGGACTGGGCCCGTAGGGATGCCCACCGAAGGCATGACGCATCATGGCTATGGCGCGGGCCCAGTTGCGCCTGTCGTCGCGCGAAGCGACCAGTTGCACCACGGACTGCGTTATGACGGGGATGGGTACTTCCATGCGCAGGGCGTCCTCGACGAGCCAATTCACCTCGCCGGTGTCCTCGACGTAAGGCGGGACCTTCGAGAGACCGCCGACCTCGCGATATGTTCGCTCCATGAGATCGAGCAACCAGGAGCGAATGACAAAGCCGCGCTTCCGACAGTGGAGAACATCGGTGGGCGGAGCATTAACGGTACAGTGGACAGTCATCGTTGAGAATCATCACCGGCTTTCGCGGCAACGGCCCGGATGCGGGTCAGAAATGCTACGGAGCATATGTGCCCCCGCGGGTCGCGCCAGTCTGTGACCAGTGCTGGGATCCTGGGAAGAGCCATTTCGAAGTTCGTCCGTCCAATTCAACCGCGACGTCGATCCTGCGATCTTGCGGAGCGGGACCGCAACCGGCGCGCCAATTCGACAGTGAGCTCAATGCGTTCCTTCACCTCATCTTCGCCGCCACCGCGACCGCGACTGCAAACAAGGCGCGCACATGGCGGACTGCGCTCAAAGCCAATGGGCAGAACCGAATGGCGGCGCAACGATTTCGTTAGCGCGTCCGCGAAATGGGACCACGGACAAATTCCTTTCTCGATCCTTCCAAAGCTCGCGCACCGGTCGGCCGACTCCTCCGCCGTGGCAGCAGTAGTCAGAAATCTCAGTGGCCGCATCGCTACCTTGACGGCGATCAATTTCTGTCAGGAATGCTCCTTCCAGGAATGGCCGGTTTCAGCAGCGGGAGACGCCTCTTGCGGTGCCCTTACCGACGTGGGCTGATCTTGCGGCTGAAGCTGCCAGCCGAGATTCGGGCGACGGCTAACCTGCCATTTTCGATAGTGTCTCAGGCGGGTTCGTGTGCGTGATTGTTGCGGACTTAACGAAAACAAAACCGCCCCATTGCTCCATGGAGCGGTTCGAGCCGAAGCAGATCAAAATTGACGGTCATCATGGCGCCGATGCTCAAAGGCATTCGATACGTGAGATATCGAAGCCGTGCTTTCAGTCGATATGCGATCGAGCGGAGTGTGAGCAATAGCGTGGAGTGCGAGCAATGGCGACGGCTAAACGCGGACAACAGCAAGCAATGAATCAACCGCAAACAACGAGCGAGGGTGGGTCCTACAGCCGCATGCGCGCCCCGTCGAAGATCCTGCCGCCCGGCGCCGAAGCTCCCGACTTCAGGCTGCGCGTCACCCCAGACCAGGATCTTTCACTCAGTGAGCTTCGTGGGCGACCCGTGATTGTCGCCTTTTACCCCGCCGACTGGAGCCCAGTCTGCGGCGATCAAATGGCCATCTACAACGAGGTGCGCCCGGAATTTCAAAAATACGGGGCCGAGGTGCTCGGGATCTCGGTCGATGGGGCGTGGTGTCACAAGGCCTTCGCGGAGCACCGCAACATTCGCTTTCCCTTGCTCTCCGATTTCGAGCCGAAAGGCGAAGTTGCCAAGAGCTACGGCGCCTACCGGTACACGGAAGGCGTCTGCGAGCGGGCTCTGTTCGTGATCGACAAGGATGGAGTGGTTTTCTGGAGCTACTTGTCGCCGATTGCCGTCAACCCCGGCGCCGATGGCATTCTCGATGCTCTCGAAGGGCTGCAACAGAAGGAGGGGGTCTCCGCCGCGTGAGGGCCTCCTTGCAGAATGGAGCAAAGGCCGACGAACGCTGAAAAAGGAGAAATGAGCATGGCTATTCTGAAAGTCCCCGTGGGTCCGGACGACCACATCCAGGGGAATCCCAAGGCTCCAATAACGCTCGTTGAATACGGCGACTACGAGTGCCCAGCCTGCGGACTGGCGTACCCGATCGTCAAGGCCGTCCAGAAGCACTTCGGCAGGAATCTCCGGTTCATTTTCCGCTATTTTCCCTTGGCTCAGGCGCATCCCAATGCCGAGAGCGCTGCCGAGACGGCGGAGTGGGCAGCATCGCATCGCCGGTTCTGGGAGATGCATGATGCCCTCTACGAGAACCAGACGATGCTAGGGCTCCCGCTCTATCTGGCGCTGGCAAATGCCTTGCAGCTGCCCGAAGTGGAGCTGAGCGTCGCCCTCGAGAACCGCATCTTCCACCCCAAGGTTCGCGCGGACTTCATGGGCGGGGTGCGCAGCGGTGTCAACGGCACTCCAACGTTTTTCATCAACGGCCGGCGGCACGACGCCTCCTACGACTTCGCGCATCTCGTCGCGGCCATCGACATGGAGTTGGAGCAGGCAGGAACGGCAAGTTGAACGGAAGGATCACGGTTCGATTGCTGTGGCGCTCAGCATCTCAGCATCTCAGCGTGGGCGATGGCGCTCTGCACCTTCCCCCGGGGCGCCATGTTAGGCGCGGGGCGGCACGCTCTACTCGCAACCCGGCGCTGCGCGTGTCCCGCGCTTGAGTCATGCGAAAAGACAGCAGCTGGAGAGTCTTGACGCCTGTCAACGCGACCGGAGAAATTCTCAATATTGTTGTGCTTAGCTGATCACTGGGAATGCGATCATGTCTCATCTCGCTGTATTCGAATGGCACGCCTTCAACGGTGAAACCGAGGTTGTTCCGGCGCTTTGGTCCGGGGCCAATTCGGTGGTCGCCGTCTTCAATGCTGGAACCGCCGTGTTGACGGTATCGGCAGAGGGGGCCGGCTCTCCGGTCGGCCTGATCCCGCCGGGAGGTTCCTACCAAGCCGCGGCGACGCCGAAGCTCACGCTTACGCCGGCCAGCGGAAGGGCAGTGGGCTTCTGGTTGCGCTACGGCGCATGAGCTCGGCAAGCCGGCCGGAGGAGCGTCTGTCAGAGACCCTGCAAGTCGTCTGCCCGCACTGCGACGCTATAAATCGGGTGCCGCGGGCGCGGCTTCGCGACCGCGGTAAATGCGGCGCCTGTCGTCGATCACTGTTCGAAGGGAAGCCGGCTGCGCTCGACGAGACGCGCTTCGCCAGGCATTCAGCACACAGCGACATTCCTCTGCTGGTCGATTTCTGGGCCGCATGGTGTGGCCCCTGTCGCGCCATGGCACCGGTCTTTGAGAAGGCGGCTGGGCAGCTCGAGCCGGAGGTGCGGCTGGTCAAGGTCGACAGCGATGCAGCGCCTCTCCTCTCGGCGCGTTTTGCAGTGCGCGCAATCCCTACGCTACTGCTGATCCGGCGCGGCCGCGAGTTGGCCCGAACCTCGGGCGCAATGCCCCTGGGCCAGCTCGTCGCCTGGACACGGGAACACTTGCCAGAAGCAAAAGCCTGAGCCGGAGTTCGCAGGCATTGTGTGATGGGTCTCGATACCTCAATCAATCGAGGGCTGGGCGCGGCCGATCTAGCCCGATGAGCGCGGCTCTCGCGCGCAACTGGTGGGCGGTCGGAATCCGTGCCCTGTCTGCAGCTGTTTTCGCCCTCTCGATTGCCGTGTTTCCGCGGCCCTCCGTGGCGGGACTCGCGGTGATGCTGGCAGTCTACATTGCCGCCGACGGTGCGTTGGCGATCCTTGCCGGACGCGCGGCGGGAGGAGACGAGCGCTGGTCGATGCTGCTCTTCGAAGGTACTACCAGTTTGCTTCTGGCATGTGTGATTTGATGCCGATCAAGGCTGTGCCAAGCGACGCGCGATATTCTTTCACGTAGCCGGACTATTCGAACTCCTACACGGTGTAACGCGGCTGCGCACTAGGTGTTCGAAACGTTCGTGATTGGCTGCCCTAATGCGCGAACCAAGCCAGAACACGGATTCGGTACCGATGGTTGCGGGGGCTGGATTTGATCTTCATTTACTAGCTCGCGCGGTCGGTTTGCAACCCTGGCGGCCACGGACGTTGCGGATCGGCAGGATGGATGTTGTTTGAGAGCGTGCGTGAAGAACACGCGGGCATTTGGCTTGATCTGGTTTGCGGAAGGACGACAGCGGCAAGAGCGATGTAAATGCTCCTTCGTTCGGGTTTCCTCATCCAAGGATGGGAACCCGAACGGGACAGAGGCGGCGTCAATACTCGCCGGGGAGCAAGATGACGTTGTCGGTGAAGTAGAAAGAGATTTCAGCGAGCGGGAAGTCGGTGAATTCGATCGACTTGGTGAAGACGGCATTGTAGTTGCCGTCTTCGCAGATCAGGACTGCGCTGTGTTTGTCCAGATCGACCTGGAGCTTCCAAAGCTGAAAGCCTTCGGCTGCGACGGGTTTGTTGAAGCGCTGCGCGAAGGCGATCTCATCTAACAGCCAGCAGGCGCCCGCGGTGTCGGCGACGTATTTGGCACCGTCGGTGAACAGAATGTCGCGGACCAGGGCTTGGCGATACCAGTGCTCGCTGCCGGTGAACTGGTCGAGGGCAGACAGGGTGAGGACGGGTTTTTTGGGCAAGGCTTGAGCATTTGTCATTGGACTTCTCCTTTTCAATCGGGTTGCGCAAGCGGATGGACCCGATTGAAAGGAGAAGCCCAGTGGATTGCCGGACGTGGGCCGGGTGGGGCCTGCTTCAGTTGGCGGGGCGGGGTATCCACCCTGATGATGCTCGACCTGCGTGATGCGCGCTTCAGTCGGCTCAGCCGACGACCCGAATGAGGTCCAGCGCGCCCAGGATGACAACAAGGGCAAAGATGATCCAGTAAAGACGAGGCAGTTTGCGCGGACGTTTGGGCGGCACTGGAATGAGGATGATTAGTCGGGACATTGGGGCGATCCATTTTGGGCCAGCGGCCTGTTTTCAGTTGGCGTGAATGTGGGCGCGCAGCTCTCGCGCGTCCTGGTCACACGCTGGCCAGGTGCTTTGCTCCGGGCTTTGATGGACGCGAGGGCAGGTGGCGCTGCCGCAGCACCTTGCGGTCGCAACTAGCGCGGGGTCGCCAGTCTTGTCCCCTTGCGCGCGCCAGCTGTGGTTAGCGCGTCGTTCCGCTGCCTCTAAGCGTGATTGATATGTATATGTATTTAGCCCTTCAAGGGCCGAATCAACGTACAAACCTATCAATTTCCTGACAATCGACCCAAGATTGATTTATATATGAATATGGCCCAAGGAGGGCCAAAGTACCATGGATTCCAATCTTCGCACGCTGGGCCCTGCCGAATCCCGGGTGGTCCTCTCCTTCCAGGAGCAGGGCCGTACCGTCGTGCGCGCCGCTGATGTCCTCAAGCTCCTGGGATCGGAGACGTCGGCGCGGAAGGTCATCCGGAACCTGATCCGGAAGGGCTGGCTCTCGCGGATCGTCGGCGGGCGCTACATGCTGCTTCCTGCGGAGCACGGCCCGGAGAATCTTGGCGAGAACAACATACTGGCGCTTGCGGCGGCGGCGGTCGAGCCCTCCTACATCGGCTGGTGGTCGGCCGCAGCATGGCACGGCTACACGACACAAAAGCCGATGACGGTGTTCGTCGCCACGCTGAAGCAGGTGCCGTCCCGAACCATCGAAGGCAGCGATGTCCGCTTCATCAAGGTCACGCCGCGCAAGTTCTTCGGTCACGAGACGTATGACGTTTATGGCAGACAGGTTTCGATCTCATCGCCGGCCAAGACGCTCATTGATTGCCTTGACCGCCCAGAACTCGCGGGCGGTCCGGCTGAACTCGCGCGCATTGCGCACAGCGCCCTTGCCGAAGTAAGCCCGCACGATTTGCTCGCGGCGGCAACCGCCATGAAATCCAAGGCGGCCCTGCAGCGCCTCGGGTTCCTGGCCGACCTCGTTGACAGGCCCCTACCCGACGATGCGCGGCAGAGCCTCAAGGACGCGATTCCGAAATCTTACCGTTCCAAATTCGGAAGAGCGGAGCGGCGGGAAGGCGATATCGGCTACGTCGCTGCGTGGGGCCTGTTGGTGAACGCGCGCCGCGAGGACCTACTCACGGAAGTTCCGCGCATCAAGCGCCGGGAGTCGCATTGATGCTGGGCCTCAATGAACTGCGCAAGGCAGCACAGCGATCCGGCGCGCGCGATATCGGTAATATCGAGATCGACGTTATCCTCACTCACCTTCTTCAATTATTCGATGAGAAGAAGATCACAAATCATGCCGCCTTTAAGGGCGGCACCATGCTGCGCAAGATGGTGTTCGGTCCGCGCGGAAGACTCTCGACCGATCTTGATTTTACGTGCCGGACCGATATCAGCAACGACGATCTGATGATGGAGGTGCTGGGGGTCCTTGGCGAGCCTTACCGGGGGCTGAGGTTCAAGATCGCGGACAAGGACTGGTATCAGACCGACGAAGGCTGTGCCGTCAATCCGGTTTGCTCCCACGAACACAACGAGAAGGGCGTCAATATCAAGCTCCAGTTCAGCATGCGCGAGAGGCCCATTCTGCCTGTCGTTGCGGTAGCGCAGATCAAGCAGGACTACTTCGAGAATCTGGGGTTCGATCCGGCCGCCATCCCCTCGCTCGCCTTCGAGGAGGCGGTCGCTGAAAAAATCCGCGCCGCCAGCCAGCGCTCAAAGATACGCGACCTCCACGATCTTTCGGAGATCGCGGCCCGCGATCTCAACCGCGGGCTGATACGATCGCTCGCCGTCCTCAAGCTTTGGAACAGCGGCGGGCCGGGTCTTGATTACGCACGCTTCGCTGAAAGGGTCAAAGGCGCGGGCGACTATGATATCGCCGATCTAGCGAACCTTCTTCGCAATGATCAGAAGCCTGATCTTGAGGCCATGATGAAGCGCGTCGTTGAGGGCTTTCGCTTCCTCAATGATCTCAGCGAAGCGGAAAAGGCGCTCGCCGCAGACACCGAGCGGAAAAAGCAACAGGAGGCGGACGCCCTGATTGAAACGCTGGCTCCAGCAGCAGAGCGGCGCGACAAAGCCAAAAGGGAACGCCTACGCGACAGCGCTGCACAAGCGCGATGCGTCCCCATGACCCCCTCAAAACGGAGGCGCTATCCTCCACGCTCAGCCCGCAGCTTGCTCCGCCGAATCTTCCCCGCCTCATCGCGCGCAGCATCGCCACGATCTCGTAGCCGCGCGGCAGCTTGTAGCTCGCCAGGTGCACGCGCAGATGCGCGTCCAGCTCCTCCAGCGCAGGCGGCGCGTCCGCGTTGGCCGGCTCGATCAGCGCATGTACGCGCCGGCCCAGGTCATCGTCCTTGAGCCCGATCACCGCCGGATCGCGCACGCCAGGATGCTGGGTCAGGACCGCCTCCACCTCCGCCGGCACCACGTTGGCGCCGCCGGTGATGACCTGGTCCACGCGCCGGTCGGCCAGGAACAGGTAACCGTCCGCATCGACGTAGCCGAGGTCGCCGACGCTGGCAAAGTCGCCATCCACCGTCTCGATCGGCTTGGCACCGAGGTAGCTGTAATTCGCCGGTGCGCAGCTAGAGCGCGTGAAGATTTCGCCGACCTCCCCACCGGCGATGGTCGGCGTTGCTCGTCGAGGATGCGGCATTGAGAGCGCGCCAAGAAGGCCGGCAAGTAGACCGGTGGCGTCATCCGCTTCGAGCCAGCCAAGATCCGCGAGCTGGCAGCACAGTAGTGGATTTACCCAGGCGGGCGATCGCCCGGCAGCTTGGCTGCGCGATCCCAAGACCGTGCAGCGCGCCCTAAAGGGCCTCCCAGGAGCCAGCCAGCAAGAGAGTGCGTGACAGGCCATGCCTATCCGAGCTTGCCCTTCCAAGTCGCTGCCTGCCAATGGCGTCAGGGTAAGCGCAAGATTGCGGCTCCAATCACTTTCGGACAGAGATCGGGACTTTCCCCTCAAAGATGTCGATCTCTCGCATCGCCTCGCGCACCTGGTGGCCAATTCGATTTATGCGGCGTCGCAGCCCTACCACCGTGAATTTGAAGGCATCGCTCTCGGCGTTCATGGTCTTCAGACTGAGCGCGGGTGCCAGCGAGGGCAGCGCGCGTGATCCGAGTGCGGGATCGTGCTCGAATGGCGAGCCTGTTTGGTAGAGCACCGGATTGAGCGTGCGAGTGAGACGGAGGAACAATCGGTTCGCGGCGGCAGTGGTGTCCTCGTCTGCAAACGCGGCGCACTCGGCCTGCAATACCTCCAGGCGCACCTTGAGTGCTTCGACATCGGCGACGAGTTGCCTCAGGGGCAGGAACGGGCCTGCCTCCTCGACGTATTCCTTGAGGCTATCCTGAAAATCCTCGGCGATAGCAGCGACCTTGAATGGCAGGATATCGGCCGTGGCAAGGTTCAAAAGGATCGACGCATAGAGGCGGGTGTCCTTTACGAGGATACCAGCATCGAATTTGTCGATGGTCTCGTACTCCGAGTGCCACCACCAGGCCCCACCCGATCCGCCGACGTTGGGATCGCGATTGGCATCATCCGGCGTCAGCATGCTGTAAACCGACATTGACGAGACACCGATGCCCCAGAACGACTGGTCGGCCGCACGGGAGGGCCGTGTTGGGCTCACATATTTATCGCTGCGCCTCCCGAGCGCGAGCTGCGCCTTGGCACTGGTCATTGTTGTCCAACCCGTGACGTCGGTCGTCATCGCCTCGTTGAAGGCGGCGATCTCGGCCATCTGGTGGCGCGGCACGTAGACCGTCGCACCTTTCACGCCCGGACTGTCGATGTTGAAGTAGACGATGGCGTTATCGCGAAGCTCGCGCCAGTGCGTGTCGGCATACCAGGTCGAACCCGAGTAGCGGCCGTGGCTGTGGCCTGGCCACCAGGCGAAGCGGATACCATAGCGCAGCTTGCCATCGAACGCTTTGAGGACGCGCGCGAGCTCGAGCACGCAGGCGTCTCCCGAGACGTTGTCGGTGGAGCCGTCAAACCAGGAGCAGTAGTGCGCGCCGACGAGCGCGAATTCTGGCTCGCGTCCTTTGAGCTCGGCCGTGGGCAGGCGGACCTTGCGCCAGCCCTCGAACACGTCGGTGACGAGCGTGGCGCGGACGGGGCCTTCCTTCAGGGCCGCCATAATGCGGTCGCCGTCGGTCTTGGCGATGGAGACCACATGCACACGGGGAATGGTATTGACCTGGTCGAACTCGGGTGTTCCCCAGACCGGCGTGATGATCATCTTGTGTCGCTGCTTGCCGGCCGACATGCAGATCATGCCGCGAGCGCCGTGGTTGGCCGCGGCGAGGGCAATTGCGGGGGACGGCAGTCTCGTGACCAACACCACCTTGCCCCGGACATCCTTGCCGACGTAATCGGCGGCGCTGCCTGCACCTACAAGCACGACATCTTCGATGATGCCGTCAACCGCGGTCGGTTGGCCGAATGCAACGCCCACGGCCGGAATATCAAAGCGCTTACCTGCTGCAGAAATGGCGAGGCTGGCGCCGCGCGGGTAGGAGATATAGCTGTCGAACTCGTGCACGACCGGCGTGTAGCCATAGGCTTTGAGGCGGCTCGTCAGGTAATCGCAAGCCTTGCGCTCCTCTTCGCTGCCCGAAACTTTCTCGCCGAGCCCGCATAGGTAGGTGACCGTGTCCTGCAAGTCCTTGGTCGAGACGAGTTCGCGCGCGTCAGCATCAAGCTTTATCATGACTTGTAACCCTCGTTTCCTTATTCGCGAGTTTCAATGTGGCGCAGCGCACGATCGCGCGTCGGGCTGAAGCGTTTCATTTGGCCATCGCCCGCGTCACAGCGGCATCAGCGCGATCGATGGCGTCGAGCGCGGCATTGCGGCCCCTGAGCAGGGTGGCCAATGCAAATCCGATGGTATCCTTGTCGTACACATCGAGATCCGCCGCGATCGAGAGCAGCGGGACGGGCGGCAGGGTCACGGCCGGGTCCTGCTCATAGGGACCACCGCGCGCATAGTTGAGCGGCACCAGGGCGCGCGAAAGCTCACGCATCGCCTCGTTGGCAGCGCGCGGCGCGATCTTCTTCTCAGCCACAGACTTGTGGAACGCGTCGATCTTGACCGCAAGCTCACCAAGCGATCTCGACACCGGAGTGAGGTCCAGCCTCTTGCCGGCGGCCTTCACGTAGCCTTCGACGGCCGCCGCAAGCTCCTTCACCGTATCGCGGAAGTCGAACGGCAGAACTTCCGCGCTGGCGAACGTGACAACGGCCTCGAGGTAGAGCGCGATGTCCTTGGCCAGCACACCCTTGTCGGCGATCTCCATCGTGTCGTCCTCGGTGTGCCAGGCGATGTTGCCGCCACAGCCGCCGACGTGATGCCAGCCGCGTTTCTGAACCTCGGCCGCCGGCATCATGGACGATGCCATCAACGCGCCCGAAATGCCGATGTTGTAGAACGTGTAGTCGCTTGACCGGTTTGGCCGTTTCGCCTTTGGCGTCTGGCCCGTGACGCGCTCCACCAATGCCGCCACGGTTGCAACCGTCTCCGGCATCATGGTCATGGCGGAATACTCCGTTGCCAACCGGCACCCTGGGCTGTCGCAGTTCATGTGCAAGACGCACTGCTTGGTGAAATCCGCGGCGTGTGCATCGAGATACCAGGCACTGCCACCATAGCGTCCCGTCGAGTGCGCCGGCCACCAGGCAAGCCGAACCGAGCGCCGCAAGTTGCGACGCATCTGCCAGAGCACGCGCGCGACCTCGAGCATGCAGGCGTTGCCCGTGCCGTTATCGCCCACGCCGACCTGCCAGCTGTCATAGTGCCCGTGCAGAAAAACAAAACGGTCCGGCTCCGTCGCGCCATCGATGTGGACCACCGGCAGCTTTTGTGGGAACCACCCCTGCTCGAGCTCGGTGCGAATCGTCGCCGCCGCGCCGCTCTTTGCGGCGGCGAGGATGACTGCACCATCGCCGCGATTGACCCCGGCCGACGGGATCTTCGGCAGCCGCGACATGTCGTCAACGCCGGGCGTGCCCCAGATAGTCGAGGCGGTCGACCAGTGGATGCGCTCGCCAGGGTTGACGGCGATGATGCCCAGGGCGCCCATCTCCTCGATCTCGGACGTGAGCATCGGCAGCGAGATGCCCTCGGTGACGACGATCTTGCCGCGATAGCGGTCCGGATCGAGCCGCTGGTGGCGGGCAAACTCGCGCCTGGTCGGCGCCATGTATTCCATGGGCGCGGTCAAGCCCCTGGAAACGATGGCCGAGAAGGCCGGAGGCTTGGCGTTGAAGCGCGTGCCGGCGACCTCCACGCTCGCCGGTCCAGGCAGGCTCAAGAACAGTGTCGGTTCGTGGATCGTGACCGGGACGCCGGCCGACCTCAGCCGCTCGGCGATGATCTCGGCGCCGCGGTTCGCATCAGCCGGTTGCTCGCGGGGCTGGACGGAAAACCGCTCGACGAGGTCCCAGGCAAAGCCGACATCGATGCGGTCGTGAAAGCTCTTGTGCAACATGGGTGCAGCCTCCCGAGGTGCGAGCGGTCAACGATCCTGGCAGTGAACCACAGTTGGCACCGCGCTCCAATACGAGGCTGGCATGCATCGTCACACCGTGACCTGGCGGCCAAGGCGAGCTAGGGTCGTCGACTGAAACGCTGTCGCGGCACCGCGACGAGGAGACAACGGGCATGCAGAAGAAGCTCGTCACCGACCCGATCATCGACGCCATTTCCGTCGACGCCGCTTGGACGCTGGTCGAAATGTTCTCGACAATGCCGCGCTGGCAGCCAAAGGACGTGAACAAGAGCGCCGACGTCATCGTCAGGAAGCTAAGGGACGAGGGCGTGCCGGTGACCGTGCATAAACCGGCGGTGTATCTCAGCATTCCCTTCGGGGCGGAGGTGCGGGCTTCCGGCCGGGTGATGAAGGCCAAGCCGCCCGCCTACAGCCGGGATTGCCGCAACGGCATCGAAGGCGAGCTCGTCTACGTGCCGGCATCCTACTCGAGATCGGTCGGTACGTTGTTCGCCACGACTGAGGATGCGACGCTGTCCACACCCGAGCGTCTTCGGGGCAAGCTCGTCATCTCCGAGGGTTTTGCGTTTCCGGCGAAGATACTGGAGTTCGAGCAGAAGGGTGCCATCGGGGCGATCGCCGTCAATCCCGGGGCAGACGTGCACTGGGGAATCTGTTCGTCGATCTGGGGAACGCCCGATCTCGACGATCTGCCTCGAAAGCCGGGAATCCCGGTCGCGGCCGTCAACAACCCCGACGGCCGCCAGCTGATCGCGCTGGCGAAGACTGGAGCGCGCGCCACCGTCGTGACGACCATGGAGGAGGGCTGGTACCCGCAAAAAGTGCCGATCGTGGAGATCAGGGGCCAGCAGGAGCCCGAGAAATTCGTGCTCGTGCATGGCCACTACGACAGCTGGGACGTCGGCGTCGGGGACAATGCGACGGGCGACGCCACTCTGCTCGAGCTGGCGCGTGTGCTCTGGAAACATCGCAAGTCGCTCAGGCGCTCAGTTCGGATCGCCTGGTGGCCCGGCCACTCCACCGGACGCTACGCCGGCTCGACATGGTATGCCGACGCATTCGCCATAGATCTCGATGAGAATTGCGTCGCGCAAGTCAACTGCGACAGTCCGGGCTGCCGCTGGGCGACAGTCTTCAAGGACGTGTCATGGATGCCGGAGACCGAGGCTTACGTGAAAGCCGCAATCAAAGCCGTCACCGGGCTCGACAGCCACGGCGAGAGACCACATCGGGCCGGCGACTATGCCTTCAACAATATCGGCATATCGAGCTTCTTCATGCTGTCCTCGACGATGCCGGACGCGCTCAGGGCCGAGAAGGGCTACTATACCGTCGGCGGCTGTGGCGGCAACATCGCCTGGCACACCGAGCACGATCTCATGGGCATCGCGGACAAGGATCTGCTCTTGCGCGACATCAAAGTGTACGCGCAGGCGGTGCTCGGCGTCGCCAATGCGGAGATCCTGCCGTTCGACTGGACGGCGGCGACAAGAGAGTTCGCCCAGACGGTCGAGAGCTACCAGAAGGCCGCCGGCAGCGCGTTCGATCTCGGGCCGGCGAAGCAAGCAATCCGCGATCTCGACCGGGCGCTGCGCAACTTCCGCCGTGCCGTCCTGGGGGGCTCGGTCGCCGCAGAGCGGGCCAATTCGGTCATCATGGGGCTCGCGCGCATCCTGGTGCCGATCAACTTCGCCCGAGAGCCCCGTTTCAGGCATGACCCGGCCGTGCCGGTCCCGCCGCTGCCCGCGCTGAGCGCGGCGAATGAAATCCGGACCATGGCCAAGGACCGGAGAGGTTTCGCCGAGACACAATTGACGCGCGGCCAGAACCAAGTCGTGGCCGCCATGCGATCCGCCATCAAGCTGATCGCAAGCGCAACATAGGCCGGGGCGCCAGGGGGATAGAGTGGGCAAACCTCAATTCGACACGGCTGACATGCTGGCCGAGATCCGCGGCTGGGTCGAGATCGAGAGCCCGACCACGGTTCCCGAGGCCGTCAACCGCATGGTCGATCATGTCGAGCGCGCCTACCAGA
>Ga0075423_10001867_pt1 | contig 18885 bp, 17 predicted proteins | sample SoiMethybrSBSTD2_FD_80114 | JGI IMG/M metagenome (GOLD analysis project Ga0075423, IMG submission 80114) | Bulk soil microbial communities from a Populus tree surrounding site in Tennessee, USA - Soil MetaG P. TD hybrid SBSTD2 | ecosystem: Environmental > Terrestrial > Soil > Tree plantation...
CGGCTGCCCGCTCGTCCGCGAGCCCGACGGCGTCGCGATGTCGAGTCGGAACGCCTACCTGTCGCACGACGAGCGCGGGCGCGCCACCGGCATCTTCGCTTCGCTGCGCGCTGCCGCCGCGGCCGTCGAGGCCGGCGAGCGCGACCCTGGACGAGTCCGCGCCATCGTGGAGGACGAAGCGGCGCGTCACGGCCTCGAGCTCGAGTACGCCGAGGTCCGGCGGACGTCCGACCTGGCGCCGTTGGCCACCATCGACGGCGAGGTCGTCGTCGCGGTGGCGAGCGCGGTCGGCAGGGCGCGCCTGATCGACAACGTCACCATGCAGATCGCCGGCGCCGAGGTCTTGACCGACCTCGGCGTCATCCCAATCGCCGAACAGGAGAGCACGAGCTGATGCGCCGAACGATGATGAAGTCCAAGATCCACCGGGCCACGGTCACGGGCGCCGACCTCGACTACGTGGGCTCGATCACGCTCGACCCGAAGCTCATGGATCTCGCCGACGTGCTCGAGCACGAGCAGGTGCACGTGCTCGACCTCGACAACGGCGCCCGCTTCGAGACGTACGCGATGCGCGGCGGACCAGGCGACGTCATCCTCAACGGCGCCGCCGCCCGTCTCGTGCACACGGGTGACCGCGTCATCGTGATCACGTATGGGCAGTACGACGAGGCCGAGCTCGAGTCGTACGCCGCGAAGATCGTGCACGTCGACTCGCGCAACCGTCCCACTGACGATGACTTCCAGGCACTCGACCGGGAGTTGCACGAGCTCGCTCCGTGACAACTACCTGTCAGTAGGCTGGGCCGATGTTCGACCTGCTGGTGCTCGGCAGTGGGATCGCCGGCTTGTCGGGAGCTGTTCACGCCGCGCGCGCCGGCTGGTCGGTGATCGTCCTCACGAAGGGCGAGCTCGCCCACTCCGCGACCCGCTACGCGCAGGGTGGCGTCGCCGCCGCGCTCGACGGCCGTCCCGACGACTCGCCCGAGCTGCACCTCTCCGACACGATCGCGGCCGGGGCGGGTCTCTGCGACCCGGACGCGGTACGCGTGCTCGTCACCGAAGGACCCGAGCGAGTCCGCGAGCTGATCGCCATGGGCGCGGTCTTCGACCAGACCGGCGACGGCGAGGCAGCCGGGCTCGCGCTCGCGCGCGAAGGGGGGCACTCCGCCGCCCGGGTGCTGCACGCCGGCGGTGACGCCACCGGCGCCGAGATCGAGCGGGCACTCGTCGCGGCGGTCGAGGCGACGACGGCGGAAGTACGCGAGGGGTGGCTGGCACTGGAGTTCCTCGTGCAGGCGGGCCGGGCGGTGGGCGTGACGGCGCGGGCGCCCGACGGGACGACGAGCGAGGTGCGGGCCCGCCACACGATCGTCGCCACCGGCGGCGCCGGGCAGTGCTTCGCCGTGACGACCAACCCGGCGCTGTCCACGGGCGACGGCATCGCCATGGCCCTCCGCGCCGGCGTGGCCGTCGCGGACGTGGAGTTCATGCAGTTCCACCCGACCGCGCTCCACCATCCCGCGATGCCGCGGCCGCTGCTGTCCGAGGCGCTACGGGGCGAAGGCGCGGTCCTGCGCGACCGGCACGGGCGGGCGTTCATGGCCGACGAGCACCCGCTCGGTGACCTCGCGCCGCGCGACATCGTCGCCAGGGCCCTCACGCGGCGGCTGCAGGAGCAAGGCACCGACCATCTGTGGCTGGACGCGACGTCGATCAACGGCTTCGAGGAACGCTTCCCGACGATTTGGCGTGCGTCCCGCACGGTCGGCCTCGACCCGCGCCACGACTGGCTCCCCGTCGCGCCTGCCGCCCACTACCTCTGCGGCGGCGTCTGCACCGACCTCGACGGGGCGACGGTGCTGCCCGGACTGTGGGCGTGCGGCGAAGCCGCCTGCTCGGGCGTGCACGGCGCGAATCGGCTCGCGTCGAACTCGCTGCTCGACGGGCTCGTCTTCGCGCGCCGCGCGATCGACGCCATCGGGCGCGGGAAGGACGAGCCCGACGAGAACGGCGTGCTCCGCGGCGTCGATTCGTACATCGCCGGCACGTCACCGGCGATGCCCGGCGAGGGCGACACGCCCGTCGCCCGCGAGGAGCTCCAGCGGCTCATGACCCATGAGGCGGGCGTGCTCCGTGACGCCGCCAGCCTCGAGCGCGCCGCCGCGCAGCTCGCGACCATGGCCGGCGCGGCCGATCCCGAAGTCCGCAACCTGGTCACGGTCAGCGCCGCGCTCGTCGATGCCGCACGAGCACGCACCGAGTCGCGTGGCACGCACACCCGCCTCGACTTCCCGGAGCCCTCGTCCGAGTTTCTCGGCCGGTTCGTGTTCGGCACTGCCACGCACCGGCGGTTCGTACCCCTCCCCGCACAGGAGCCGGCAGCGCGGTGACGGCGGCTTTGCAAAAGGAGGAAACGTGAGTGACGCCGACGCCGCCGTCGGTCCGCTGCGCGAGGCGGTCGCCGTCGCCCTCGACGAGGACCTGGGCGTGCTCGGCGATCTCACGTCGCAGGCGATCATCCCCGAGGCGGCCATCGGCACCGGCCACTTCGTCGCCCGTCAGCAAGGGGTGCTGGCGGGGACGCAGGCGGTGGACGAGGTGTACCGGCAGCTCGATCCCGCCGTCACCGTGACGTGGCGACTCCAGGACGGCGACCCGGTGGCGGCCGGCCACGAGCTCGGCCGGGTCTTCGGGGGGATGCGATCGATCCTGAGCGGCGAGCGCACCGCGCTCAACTTCCTCTGTCACCTGGCGGGCGTCGCCACCCTCACCCGGGCGTTCGTCCAGGCCGCGGGGGGCGGGGTGCGCGTGCTCGACACCCGCAAGACGCTCCCCGGGCTGCGGGCGCTCGAGAAGGCGGCGGTCCGCGCCGGCGGCGGGCACAACCACCGCGCGTCGCTGTCGGACGCCCTCCTGATCAAGGACAACCATCTCGTCGCGCTCGGGATCGAGAAGTCGGTGCAGGCGGCGAGCGACCGCTGGCCGGGCCGCACCGTCGAGGTCGAGTGCGAACGGCCCGAGCAGGTGGCGGAAGCGGTCGAAGTCGGGGCCGGCATCGTCATGCTCGACAACATGACGCCCGCGCAGGTGAAGAAGTGCGTCTCGCTCGTGCGCAAGAGCAGCCGTCCCGGCGTGCTCGTCGAGGTCTCCGGCCGCGTCACGCTCGAGACCGTCGCCGCGTACGCGGCTGCCGGTCCGGACCTCATCTCGACCAGCGCCATCACGCAGTCGGCGCCCGCGCTCGACCTCGGGCTCGACGTGGAAGGCGAGGGCTGACCGGTGCTGCTCGCGATCGACGCCGGCAACACCCAGACCGTCATCGGCCTCTTCGACGAGAACGAGCTGGCCGACCACTGGCGCATCGCTACCGTCGCCGACCGCACCGAGGACGAGCTGGCGCTGATGATCCAGCAGTTCCTCGGCTTCCACGGCTTCTCGTTCGACGCCCAGGTGACGGGCGTGGCGATCGCGTCCGGCGTTCCGCGGGTGACGGCAGCGCTGCGGCTCATGACGCGCCGCTACTTCGGCTTCGACGCGATGGTCGTCGAGCCGGGGGTCCGCAGCGGCATGCCGATCCTGTACGACAACCCCAAGGAGGTCGGGCCCGACCGCATCGCCAACGCGGTGGCTGCGTACGACCTGTACGGCGGCCCGTCGATCGTCGTCGACTTCGGCACCGCCAACACCATCGAGGCGATCAGCGAGAAGGGCGAGTACCTCGGCGGCGCGATCTTCCCCGGCATCGAGATCTCGATGGACGCGCTCTTCGCCCGGGCCGCGGCCCTCCGCCGCGTCGAGCTCGTGCCCCCGAAGAACGTGATCGGCAAGTCGACGATGGAGTCGGTGCAGTCGGGTGCGGTCTATGGCTTCACCGGGCAGATCGACGCGCTCGTCGAACGGTTCCAAGCCGAGCTGGGAGACTGCACGGTCGTGGCCACGGGCGGGCTCGCCGAGCTCATCATGCCGTTCTCCCGCACGATCCAGCACAATGAGCCGTGGCTGACCCTCCACGGGCTGCGGATCGTGTTCGAGAGGAACCGTTGAGCGAACTCCAGGACGAGCGGGCGCGCCGCCTCGCCAAGGTCGAAGCCCTCCGCTCACAGGGTCGCGATCCCTACCCGGTCCGCTTCGACCGGACCCACACGACGGCCGAGCTGCACGCAGCGTACGGAGGGATCGACGCCGGCGCCGAGGTCGACGACACCGTGCGGGTCGCGGGCCGCCTGATGCTCATCCGACGCCAAGGCAAGCTCACGTTCGCAACTGTGCGAGACGCCACGGGAACGGTCCAGCTGTTCGTGTCCCGGGCGGTGATCGGCGAGGACCGCCACGCCGCCTTCGACGACCTCGACCTCGGCGACTGGGTCGGCGCCGCGGGCACAGTCATGAAGACGAAGAAGGGCGAGCTCTCCGTCAAGGCGACGGATTTCGAGCTCCTCGCCAAGGCGCTGCGACCGCTCCCGGACAAGTGGCACGGCCTCGCCGACGTCGACACCCGGTTCCGCCAGCGCTACGTCGATCTCATCGCCAACGACGACGCTCGTCGCGTCTTCGAGATCCGCTTCGCCACGATCGCCGCGATCCGCCGATTCCTCGTTGACCGCGGCTTCGTCGAGGTCGAGACGCCGATGATGCACTCGGTGGCGGGCGGCGCCGCGGCGCGGCCGTTCATCACTCACCACAACGCGCTCGACATCGACCTCTACCTCCGCATCGCGCTCGAGCTGCCCTTGAAGCGGTTGCTCGTCGCGGGGTTCGAGAAGGTCTTCGAGATCGGGCGCGTGTTCAGGAACGAGGGACTGTCGACGAAGAACCAGCCCGAGTTCACGATGCTCGAGGCGTACCAGGCGTTCGTCGACTACCACGAGATGATGACCCTCACCGAGGAGATGGTGAGCCACGTGGCGCGGGAGGCGATCGGCACCACCACGGTCGAGATCGACGGACGATCGATCGATCTCTCGCCGCCATGGGAGCGGCGCACGATGATCGAGCTCATCCGGGAGCACGCGGGAGTCGAGGTGCACCCGGCCATGCCGGTCGAGAAGCTCGAGCGCATCTGCGACGACCTCGGCGTTTCGCGCGAGAAGGGCTGGGGGCCCGGGAAGCTGGTGCTCGAGATCTACGAGAAGACGACCGAGGCGAACCTCGTCGGACCGGTGTTCGTCATGGACTACCCGCGCGAGGTCTCGCCGCTCGCCCGCACGCACCGCGACGATCCCGCGCTCGTCGAGCGGTTCGAGCCCGTCGTCCTCGGCCGCGAGCTCGGCAACGCCTTCAGCGAGCTCACGGACCCCGTCGACCAGCGCGAGCGCTTCGAGCAACAGGCGCGCCTGAAGGAAGCCGGCGACGTCGAAGCCAACGACGTCGACGAGGACTACGTGCGCGCGCTCGAGTACGGGCTGCCGCCGTGCGGTGGTCTAGGCATCGGCGTCGACCGGCTCGTGATGCTGCTCGCCGGGGTCACGTCGATCCGTGAGGTGATCCTGTTCCCGCACCTGCGTCCCGAGCTGGGGGAGAGCTGATGCGCGTCCTCGTCACCGGCATGGGCGGCGAGCTCGGCACCCGCGTCGCGCAGCTGCTGGAGGAGCGCGACGAAGCGAGCGAGATCGCCGGCTTCGACATGTGGCCACCGCGGCGGCGCCTGCGCCGGAGCGAGTTCCACCGCATCGACCCGCTCGACCAGGAGCGCATCACCGAGTTCGTGCACGACTTCGCACCCGAAATCGTCATCCACTACGGCGTGTACGAGCCCGACTCGCGTCTCGGTGGACGGGAGGCCGCCGAGGCGAGCGAGGCGTGCACGGTGCACGTGCTCACGGCGGCGGCGGAGACCGGCAAGCTCGAGCGGGTCGCGGTGCGCAGCGGACTCGAGGTGTACGGCCGGGGCCGGGGACGGCCGGTGGTGCCGGCCGAGGACGCGCCGCTCGCGCCGACATCGCCGTACGGACGGACGTGCCTCGAGGTCGAGACGCTCGCAGCTGCGCTCGTGCGACGCCTCGGCATCCCGGTAGCCGCCCTCCGGTTGGCCCCGGTCGTCGGCTCGCACGTGCCGAGCCCGCTGGGGCGGGTCCTGCGCCTGCCCCTGGTGCCGGTCCCCGCGCTGGCAGATCCCGCCTTCGTGCTCCTGTCCCAGGAGGACGCGGCGCGGGCGATGGTCGAGGCGGCGATGCGCAGCGTCGACGGGCCGGTCAACGTGGTCGGGCGGGGCGCGGCGAGCCCGTGGCAGGCGGCGCGGCTCGGAGGGCGCATCCCGATCCCGGTGCTGGGCCCGGGGTGGGACGCCGCCCGACGCATCGCCGAGATCGCCGGCGCGCCGGTGCCGCCGCACGTCGTCGAGCTGCTGCGCCAAGGTCGGGCCGGCGACGGTGCCCGGGCGCGTGACGTGCTGGCGCTCCCGGGGCTGCGGTCGACGGTCGACATCTGCACCGAGCTGTACGAATGGGGCACGGTGAGCCAGCTCCGCCCGGCCGAGGACGTCGCGTGACGACGGCGGCTTTGCCGACCGTCGGCACAGGAGCCGGAGCTTGCGACGGCGACCGGGGAATGAAATGAGCGCATCGCCCGACGCCACGTACGGCGTCACCGACGACGATCGCGTCCAACCGCTCGAGTCGCCGCTCGCGTTCGCGCGTCGCCGGTTCGACGGCCAGTTCCACATCGATGCCTTCGGCGGCGACGCGCAGCTCATGGACCTCGCGGGGCGCGTGCTCGCGTTCGGCGTGCGTGTCGAGGTCGAGCACGCCGAACGCCTCCCGCGCATCGGCGGCGCGCTCGTCGTTGCCAATCGCGGGCTCGGGATCATCGAGCCGGCCGCTCTCGCTATCGCCGTCCGTAACGCCGTGGGTCGCCGGCTGCGCGTCATCGGCGCACCCGACGCGCCCGTCCTCGGCGACGTGCTGCGCAAGATCGGCGCCCTCGGCTACCGCGCCGACGACGTCGCGGCGCTGTTGCGGGCGGGCCACCTGGCGGCGGCCCCGCTGGCGTCGACGTGGTTCCGTTCCGGGGCCGGGGCGCCGCCGCGCGAGCTCCTCGCCGCCATCCTCGGCTACCCGGTGGTGCCGGCGGCCGTGCTGCCCGGCGGTCCGGGTCCGCTCCCGATCCGGCCGTGGCGTGTGGTCGTCGGCCCTGTGGTCGAGACCGCGACGGACGCCGTCCCCGGCGACACCCTCGCCGGCGCCGAGCTGGCCGAGCGGACGCGCGCCGCCGTCAACCGCCTGCTCGAGAACGCACGCGGCTCGGGCTGAAGCACCGACCGAGCCCTACTAGTTCCTTTCGGAACAGAGAGCCATTCCCCGACGTTGCCGTCAGGTACATTCTCGGTGTACTGACGCGAACGAACATTCGCGGTGAGCAAGCGGAGGGAGCGGTGAAGCAGGTCACCTCCGATGACGGCGTCGAGATCTTCTACGACGTCTGGGGTCGCCGAGACGGCCCGCCGGTCCTCCTGATCCAAGGCCTCGGGACCGACTCCCGGGGCTGGGCGCTCCAGCGCATGGCGTTCGGCCGGCACTATCGCTGCTTCGCGCCCGACAACCGAGGCGTCGGGCACACCGGCCCCACCCCACGGCCCTACTCCCTCGAGCAGATGGCAAACGACGCGCTCGCCGTCCTCGATGCCGAAGGCGTCGAGTCGGCGCACATCGTCGGCGCGTCGATGGGCGGGGTGGTCGCGCAGGTCATCGCCGTCATGCACCCCGAGCGCACCCGATCGCTGGTGCTCGCGTGCACGTCGTGCCGCCACCATCCTTGGCGCCGCGAGGTCCTGCAGGAGTGGGCCGACGCGGTGCAGGCGCGCGGCTCGGCCGGCCTCAACGACGAGGCGTTGCGCTGGCTCGTCGGTCCCCGTCTGCGCCGGCGCTTCGGCGTGTGGTTGAACATCCTCGCCCGCATCCTCGTGCGCGCCGATCCCGACGGATTCGCCGGTCAAGTGCGCGCCATCCTCGACGCGCCGGACGAGTTGCGCTTCGAGCTCTGCAACGTGCGTGTCCCTGCGCTCGTGATCACGGGCTCGCAGGATGCGCTCACCCCTATCGGCGACGCCGAGGAGCTCGCCGAGATGATTCCGTACGCGCAGCTGGTCGAGTTGCGCGGCGCAGCCCACGGCCTCATGGTCGAGTCGCCGAACGGGTTCAACGACACCGTGCTCGACTTCCTCGACCGCGTCAGCGGCCTCGACGCCGGGAGCGACGTCCAGGCCGCGAGCGCCTAGCTGTCGCGGTCGACGAGCCCGCCCACCAGGCGCGTGAGCGCGGCGCACACCTCGGGCGCGAGCCCCTCGGCGCCGTCGAGCGCCTCGCCGGCCTTGGCGGCGTGATCGCGTGCCTTGCCGAGCGCGGCGTCGATCGCGCCGTCACTGCTCGCCAGGCGTCGCACCTCGGCGAGCTGCTCGGGGTCGAGCGGGTGACCGAGCCGCTCGCGTAGCGCCGGGCTCGACGCGATCGCGTGGATCACCGGCAACGTGTACACGCCTTCGACGAGGTCCTGTCCGGCGGGCTTGCCGAGCACGGCGTCCGTCGCGGTGATGTCGAGCACGTCGTCGACGATCTGGAAGCACATCCCGAGGTGGAACCCGTAGCGGGTGAGCGCGTCGAGCGTGGGCTCGGCGACGCCGGACACCATCCCCCCGACGCGGCACGACGTGCCGAACAGCGACGCCGTCTTCCCCTCGATCGCCGAGCTGTAGCCCTCCTCGCTCCGGTCGACGTCGAAGAGGTGCTGGAGCTCGAGCACCTGACCCCGGCACAGCTCGGCGATCGTGCTCGCCAGGATCTCGGCGACGTCACCGCCCAGCCGCGCCGCCAGCGCCGACGCCCGGGCCAGCAGGAAGTCCCCGGCGAGGATGGCCACGATGTTGCTCCACCGCGCGTTGACGCTCGGCACGCCCCGGCGGGTCTCGGCCTCGTCGATGACGTCGTCGTGGTACAGCGATCCCTGGTGGACGAGCTCGATCGCCACCGCGCCGGTGACGGCGTCGGCGCCGGCCGGGCCCTCGCCGCCGGCGGCGTATGCCGCGGACAGCGTGAGGGTGGGGCGGATGCGCTTCCCACCCGCCCCGATCAGGTGCGAGGCGACGTCGGCGAGGAAGCGGTCGGGGGTGCTGACTGCCTCGTGCAGCGAGTCCTCGACCCGGGCCAGATCTTTCGCCAGCGACGGGAGCGCCAGCGTCTGGACCGGGTCCATGGGACCGACGTTACGGTCCGGCGGGAACAAACTCCAAGCTGGGGTTGTCGTAGCACATCTAGGCAAATGCAGGGTTTCAGGCGCCGGGCTCCTCGGATGCAGCCCGGAATTCCAGGACCTGCCCGATACACTGAACACAGGAGTCAGCGTCCGAAGTCGTTCCCGGTGCCGAATGGGGTACAGGGAGATGCGGACGCTGAATTGCTCCCGAGAGGTGGTTGACAGGTGTTCGAACGTTTCACCGATCGAGCCCGACGAGTGGTCGTGCTGGCGCAGGAAGAGGCGCGGCTGCTCAACCACAACTACATCGGCACCGAGCACATCCTGCTCGGTCTCATCCACGAGGGTGAGGGTGTCGCGGCCAAGGCGCTCGAGTCGCTCGGCATCTCGCTCGAGGCCGTGCGCGCCCAGGTGGAGGAGATCATCGGTCACGGTGGCTCGGCCCCCTCCGGGCACATCCCGTTCACACCCCGGGCCAAGAAGGTCTTGGAGCTGAGCCTCCGCGAGGCGCTGCAGCTCGGCCACAACTACATCGGCACCGAGCACATCCTCCTCGGGCTGATCCGCGAAGGCGAAGGCGTCGCCGCGCAGGTGCTCGTCAAGCTGGGCGCCGACCTGTCGCGCGTCCGCCAGCAGGTCATCCAGCTGCTGTCCGGGTACGCCGGCGGCAAGGAGGGCGCGACCCAGGGTGGCGGCTCCGGCGAGGCGCAGCCCAGCGGTTCGCTCGTGCTCGACCAGTTCGGTCGCAACCTCACCCAGCTCGCACGCGACAAGAAGCTCGACCCGGTCATCGGTCGCCAGAAGGAGATCGAGCGGGTCATGCAGGTGCTGTCGCGCCGTACCAAGAACAACCCGGTGCTGATCGGCGAGCCCGGCGTCGGCAAGACCGCCATCGTCGAGGGCCTCGCGTCCGACATCGTCGACGGCGACGTGCCCGAGACGCTCGTCGGCAAGCAGCTGTACACGCTCGACCTCGGCGCGCTCGTCGCCGGGTCCCGCTACCGCGGCGACTTCGAGGAGCGCCTCAAGAAGGTGCTCAAGGAGATCCGCACCCGCGGCGACATCATCCTGTTCATCGACGAGCTGCACACGCTCGTCGGCGCCGGCGCGGCCGAGGGCGCGATCGACGCCGCCAGCATCCTGAAGCCGATGCTGGCGCGCGGCGAGCTGCAGACCATCGGCGCGACGACCCTCGACGAGTACCGCAAGCACCTCGAGAAGGACGCCGCGCTCGAGCGCCGGTTCCAGCCCATCAAGGTCGACGAGCCCACCGTCGCCCACACCATCGAGATCCTCAAGGGCTTGCGCGACCGCTACGAGGGTCACCACCGGGTCACGATCAGCGACCAGGCGGTCGTCGCGGCGGCGAACCTCGCCGACCGGTACATCTCCGACCGCTACCTCCCCGACAAGGCGATCGACCTCATCGACGAGGCCGGGTCGCGCCTGCGCATCCGGCGCATGGGCGCGCCGGCCGACTATCGCGAGTTCGAGGAGGAGATCGCCAAGGTCCGCCGCGACAAGGAAGGCGCCATCGAGGGCCAGCAGTTCGAGCAGGCCGCGAGCCTGCGCGACCGCGAGAAGGAGCTCCTCGAGGAGCGGTCGACCAAGGAGACCGAGCTGCGCGCCGAGGGCGTCGACCTCTTCAACGAGGTCACCGAGGAGTCGATCGCCGAGGTGCTCGCGATGTGGACGGGCATCCCCGTCTACAAGCTCACCGAGGAGGAGACGGCCAAGCTGCTCCGCATGGAGGACGAGCTGCACAAGCGGGTCGTCGGCCAGAACGACGCCATCAAGGCCGTGTCGCAGTCGATCCGTCGGACGCGCGCGGGTCTGAAGGACCCGAAGCGGCCGTCGGGGTCGTTCATCTTCCTGGGTCCGTCGGGTGTCGGGAAGACGGAGACGGCCAAGACGCTCGCCGAGTTCCTGTTCGGCGACGAGAGCGCGCTCATCCAGCTCGACATGAGCGAGTACATGGAGAAGCACACGGTGTCCCGACTGGTCGGCTCGCCCCCGGGCTACGTCGGCTACGACGAGGGTGGCCAGCTGACCGAGGCCGTGCGGCGCAAGCCGTTCTCGGTCGTGCTGTTCGACGAGATCGAGAAGGCCCACTCCGACGTGTTCAACACGTTGCTCCAGATCCTGGAGGACGGGCGGCTGACGGACGCGCAGGGTCGCACGGTCGACTTCAAGAACACCGTGATCATCATGACGTCGAACCTCGGCACCGCCGATCTGCGCAAGGCCGCGATCGGGTTCGGCCCCTCGAGCGAGGCGGTCACCTACGAGAAGATGAAGGAACGCGTGATGGAGGAGCTCAAGCGGAGCTTCCGCCCCGAGTTCCTGAACCGCATCGACGAGGTGATCGTCTTCAACGAGCTCAGCCAGCCCGAGGTCACCGAGATCGTCGACCTCATGATCAAGCGCGTGACGGAGCAGCTCGAGGGCCAGGGTCTCGGCCTGGAGCTCACGCCCGAGGCGAAGCTGATGCTGGCCAAGAAGGGCTATGACCCGCAGCTGGGAGCGCGGCCGCTGCGTCGCGCCATCCAGCGGCACGTCGAGGACCCGCTGTCGGAGAAGATCCTGTGGAAGGAGTTCCACGCCGGGGAGACGATTGTCGTCGACGTCGAGGGCGAAGGCGACTCGGCCGAGATCGTCTTCCGCGCCGTCGAGGGCGTCGAGCCCCCGCCGGTGGAGCTCGCCGGGAGCGGTCCCTCCGAGAGCTGAGGACGCCCGGCGGCGCGCCCTGCGCCGCGCGGGCTGATGTCAGACTCGGCGCCCGATGCGTCGCCTCCTCGTCGTCGTTGCCGCCTGCGTCCTGCTCGCGGGCTGCAAGGTCGACACGACGCTGACGATCGACGTCCGCGGCGACGGCGGTGGGAGCGTTCGGATCCGGGTGGCGCTCGACGCCGACGCGGTGCAGAACGCGCAGGCCGGCGGCGGGAGGCTCGAGGACCGGGTGCGCCTGGGTGATCTCCAGGCCGCGGGCTGGACCGTGTCTCCGTGGCGGCGAGCGCCGGATGGGAGCGCCACTCTCTCGCTGCGCAAGGACTTCGCGAACGCGGGCGAGCTCGCGGGCGTGGTCGCCGAGATCAACGGCAAGGACGGACCACTCCGGGGCGTGACGCTCGAGCGCGACCGGGGGCTCCTGTCCACCGACTACAAGGTCAAAGGCGAGGCCGACCTCTCGCGGCTCACTGCCGGCGTCGCAAACGACCCGCAGGTCGTCGCGCAGCTCACGGGGCAGCGGGTCGACGTCGGGCAGATCGACCAGCGGCTGGCGCAGCAGATCAACGACGCGTTCCGGCTGCGGATCCGGTTCGTGTTCCCGGGGGGCAAGACGGCCCAGGTGGAGCCGAAGCCGGGGAAGAAGGTGAGCCTGGCCACGTCGACCACGCAGTTCGACACGACCCGGGCGCTGCTCCTCGCCGGCGCAGTCGTCCTCGGCGCCCTCGGCGTCGTCGTGCTCATCCGGGGCGAGGTTCGCCGCCGCCGCCAACACGGGCGCGGGCGTCCATCCGGGTAGCCGGGTTCACCGGACCCGTCCGAGGCTGTTGTTGGTATCGTTGCCCTCTCGAACGGGCGGGCGGTGACCGTTCGAGACCTTGGAGGATCCTGCGGTGCCCGCGCAACCACGGACAGAAGCGATGCTCGACTCCCTGCGCCTCGTGGCGCCGGGGACGCCGCTGCGAGAGGGCCTCGACCGCATCCTCCAGGCCCGCATGGGCGCGATGATCGTCGTCGGCGACGGCCCCGAGGTGCTGCACGTGTGCTCGGGAGGCTTCCTCCTCGACGCCGAGTTCACGCCCCAGCGGCTCTCGGAGCTGGCGAAGATGGACGGCGCCATCATCCTCGCCTCCGACACGTCCCGGGTCGCCCGCGCCAACGTGCACCTCGTGCCCGATCCCAACATCCCGACCTCCGAGACGGGCACCCGCCACCGCACCGCCGAGCGGGTCGGCCGCCAGATCGACGTCCCGGTCATCACCGTGTCCGAGGACATGTCCGTGGTCGCCGTCCACCGCCGCGGCCTCAAGCGCACCCTCGAGCCGATCCCGCGCGTGCTCGGCCGAGCCGACCGCGCGGTCCAGATCCTCGAGCGGTACCGGGTGAGGCTCGACGCGGTGAGCAATTCGCTGTCGGCTCTCGAGGTCGAGGACCTCGTCACGGTGCGCGACGTCGCCACCGTGCTCCAACGGGCCGAGATGGTGCGCCGCATCGCCGAGGAGATCGAGGGCTACGTGATCGAGCTCGGCGCCGACGGGCGCCTCGTCCTGCTCCAGCTCGAGGAGGCGATGGGAGGCGTCGAGGACGACCGCCGGCTCGTCGCCAAGGACTACTTCGTCGACGGCCCCGACTGGGGTCTCGTCGACGTGATGGTCAAGCTCGCCGACCTCGACACCGAGTCGCTGCTCGACCTCCGCGAAGTCGCGTCGCTGCTCCACCTCCCGGCGGACGTGAGTCTCGATGCCCCGATCCAGCCGCGCGGCTTCCGTCTCCTGCACAAGATCCCCCGGATCCCCGAGGTCGTCGCCGACCACGTGGTCGAGCGGTTCTCCAACCTGCAGAAGATCATGCGCGCCGGAGTGTCCGACCTCGTTGAGGTGGAAGGCGTCGGCGAAGCCCGCGGCCGGGCGATCAAGGAAGGTCTCTCCCGCCTGGCCGAGACGTCGATCCTCGAACGCTACGTGTAGAGGATGGGCGCGCTCTCACCCGGACCGCACGACGCGAGTTCCGAACGGTTCGTCCTCGTCGCCGGCGACGGTGCGCCCGTGGACGCCATCCATGCCCGACCGACGACACAGCCGGACGCCGGTCTCGTTGTGCATCCCGACATGCTCGGCGTCCGCGACCTGTTCGAGGATCTCTGCCGCCGGCTCGCCACGCACGGGTTCGCCGTCGTGTGCGCCGAGCCGTTCGCCCGCTTCCCGCCCGAGGTGCGCGAGGCCTCGGATGCGACGGTGCGCATGTCGCACATGAAGGAGATGGACGACGACGTGCAGCTCGGCGATCTCGCCGCCGCGGCCGCTTTCCTCACGGCCGACGACGGCGTCGACCGCGTCTCGATCCTCGGGTTCTGCATGGGCGGCATGTACACGCTCAAGGCCGCGGCCACCGGGACGTTCGCGCGCGCGGTGCCCTTCTACGGGATGATCCGCGTGCCCGACGATTGGCGCGGTCCCGGGCAGCGCGACGCGCTGGCCTCCGCCGCGCAGGTGTGCCCCACGCTGGCGATCTTCGGCGGCCAGGACCCGTGGACCCCGCTCGACGACATCGAGGCCCTCCGCTCCGCATGGCGTGACCGCGACGACTGCGAGATCGTCGTGTATCCCGAAGCCGACCACGGCTTCGTCCACGCCCCGAGCGCCCCGCTCACCGCCCCGACGACGCTGCCGACGCGTGGGAGCGCGCGCTCGCGTTCCTGCGCACCGCGTGACCGGCGCCGGACGCACCGGACTGATGCGCCCGGGCCGGCACCGCTGATCCGGCCGAGCCCCGGCTCGCCTCGCTCGCTGCGCTCGCTCGGCTCGGGTCTTCGACCTGGGTCTCGGCCGGGCGGGCCGGACTGCCCGGGGCGCATCGCCCGGAGCGTCCGACGCCTCGACTCAGACCGTCGCGCGGTCCTCGAGCGCGGGCCGGTCGAGGAACTTGTATCGGCCGCGGCCTTTGACCTCGAGCCAGCCCAACCGCGCGAACAGCGCGAGGGCTTTGTTCACGCGCTCGCGGGAGGCGCCGACCATGCCGGCGAGCTCTTCCTGGGTGACGGGGAGCTTGAACTCGTCGTCGCCGCCGGCCAGCTCGAGCAGGCGCTTGGCGGTGCGGCCGGGCACGTCGAGGAAGACGGCGTCGGCGAGTGCCTCGTCGGTGGCGCGCAGCCAGCGGGCCAGGAGGCGCGTCACCGTCCACAGCAGCTCGGGGCGCGCCTGGAGTACGTCACGGACGGGCTCGTACTCGAGCACGATGACCCGCGACTCGGTCAGTGCCCGCGCGTCGGCGGAGCGCGGGGAGCCATCGAAGAGGGGGAGCTCGCCGAACATCGCTCCGCTCTCGAGCACCGCGAGCACCGACTCGCGACCGTCGGGGGCCTTCGTAGCGATCGCAATGCGTCCTTGCTCGATCACGAAGAGCTCGCCTGCTGCATCGCCCTGCGTGAACAGCAGCTCGTTGCGGTCGTACGTGCGGTTCGCTGCCCGTTTGCGCAAGTCGTCGAGCACGTCTGCGGGCAAAGCCGTGAACAGCTCCGTCGTGTCGAGCAGCCTTCGCTCGGGCACGCGCCTGCACCTCCTCTGTCGGCTGCACGAGGCTACCCGTACGTAAGGGTCCAAAGGTCTGTCTGGTATCCTTGTTGTCCTTCCCGCCTCTTCCGAGGAGCCTCATGTCCTTCCGCGTTGGTGACAAGGTCGTCTACCCCCACCATGGGGCCGCGACCATCGAGAAGAAGGAGAAGAAGGACGTCTTCGGCGAGAAGAAGGACTATCTGATCTTGAAGCTCGCGTACGGCGACCTGACGCTCATGGTGCCGGCCGACAACGCCGAGGACATCGGCCTGCGCGACGTCATCAACGACGAAGAGGTCGAGGAGGTGTTCGCCGTCCTTCGCAAGAAGGAGGCGCGCATGCCCACGAACTGGTCACGCCGGTTCAAGAACCACGTCGAGAAGCTCAAGAGCGGCGACATCTACCAGGTCGCCGAGGTGGTTCGGAACCTTTCCATCCGCGAGAACGACAAGGGACTGTCGGCCGGGGAGAAGCGCATGCTGGCCAAGGCCCGCCAGATCCTCGTCTCCGAGCTGACGTTCGCCCTCAACGTGAACGAAGAGGCAGCCGAGGGGCGTCTCGACCAAGCGCTCGGAAAGTAGAGCCTCCCGCGGCGTCTCGGTGCCATCCTGACGGCGTGGACAGCGGTAGCCCGACCAGCGGCATCGTCGTCGCCGGCGGCTCCGGGAGCCGCTTCGGTGTGCCGAAGCAGTTCGAGACCGTTGCCGGCGCGCGCCTCGTCGATCGGGCCATTGACGCCGTGAGTGCGGCATGCGACGACGTCGTGCTCGTCCTGCCCGCCGGTGTGGCCTGGGACGGCCGTCCGGTCGCGGCCACCGTGCCCGGCGGACCGACCCGCTCGGCATCGGTGCGCGCCGGGCTGGACGCGGTCGGGAGGTCGGCCGCCGTCGTCGTCGTGCACGACGCCGCCCGCCCGCTGGCGCCACCGGCCCTGTTCGACGCCGTGATCGGCGCGGTGCGCGCCGGCGCCGACGCCGCCGTACCGGGCCTCCCGATCTCCGACACCGTGAAGCGCGTCAACGGCGATCACGTCGTCGAGACGATCGCGCGCGACGAGCTCGTGGCCGTCCAGACGCCGCAGGCGTTCCGGACCGACGCGCTCCGCGCCGCGCACACCGTGAGTGCAGAGGCGACCGACGACGCCGCGCTCGTCGAGGCGGCGGGCGGGCGCGTGGTGGTCGTCCCCGGCGACCCGCGCAACCTCAAGATCACGACGCCGGCGGACCTCGTCGTCGCGGCAGCGCTGCTCGTCGCCGCGTCCGAGGAGCAGCGGTGAGCATGCCCCGGATCGGGCAGGGCTTCGACGTGCACCCGTTCGGCGACGGCGGCGTGTTGGTCCTCGGCGGCGTCGAGCTCGAGGGCCCGGCGCTGGTCGGGCACTCCGACGCCGACGCCGTCACGCACGCGGTGGCCGATGCGCTGCTGGGCGCGGCGGCGCTGCCCGACCTCGGATCGATGTTCCCGGCCGCCGACGACCGTTACCGCGACGCGTCGTCGATCCGGTTGCTGCGCGAGGTCGCGGGGCGGGTCGCGGCGAGCGGCTGGCAGCTCGGGAACGTCGACGTGGTCGTGGCGGCCGAGCGTCCGACGCTGGCGCCGCACGTGCGCACCATGACGGACAACCTGTATCACGCGCTGGTCCCGTTGTTCCCGGAGCCCGGCGCGCAGAACCTCGTGTCGGTGAAGCCCAAACGCGGTGAAGGCCTCGGCGCGATCGGTCGCGGCGAGGGAGTGGCGGTCTGGGCCGTCGCGCTGCTCGAGAGCGTCGACACCAGATGATCCGGCTGCACGACACCTTCTCGCGCGAGAAGGTCGAGCTCGTTCCCCGCGATCCCGGCCGCGTCTCGATCTACGTGTGCGGGCCAACGGTCTACGAAGTGCCGCACGTCGGGCACGGCCGCGCTGCGCTCGTGTTCGACATCATCCGTCGTTACCTCGAGTGGCGCGGGCTCGACGTCGCGTTCGTCAGCAACGTCACCGACGTGGAGGACAAGATCATCGCCCGTGCCGCCGAGGAGGGCAGCACCGAGCCCGAGGTTGCGCAGCGCTACGAGGCCGCCTACTGGGCCGAGATGGATCGCCTCGGGGTGCGCCGGCCCGACTCGCTGCCGCGCGCCACTGCGTACATCGACGACATGGTGAAGCTCATCGGCGAGCTCGTCGACGAGGGGCGCGCCTACGTCGTCGAAGGTCAGGGCGTGTACTTCGACGTGACCTCCTTTCCCGAATACGGCGAGCTCGCGCACCGCAGGCTCGAGGACCTCCTCGACTCGGCGGGCGCACGCGTCGACGTCGACGAGCGCAAGCGCAGTCCCGTCGACTTCGCGCTCTGGAAGTCGGCCAAGCCCGGGGAGCCGGCGTGGGATTCGCCCTGGGGCAAGGGACGTCCCGGCTGGCACATCGAGTGCTCGGCGATGTCGCTCGACCTGCTGGGAGAGGGGTTCGACATCCACGGCGGCGGCGACGACCTGATCTTCCCCCACCACGAGAACGAGCGGGCCCAGGCCCAGGGCGCCGGCCATCCCTTCGCCCGGTACTGGGTCCACAACGGCATGGTGATGGTCGGCACCGAGAAGATGGCCAAGTCGCTCGGCAACTTCACGACGCTCGAGGACGCCGTCGATGCCCACGGGCCGCGCGCCATGCGCATGGCGGTCCTCCAGACCCGCTACCGCAGCCCGGTCGAGATCGGCGACCGCGAGCTCGACGACGCCGGCGAGGCCGTGGCCCGGCTCGACGCGCTCGCCCGCCGGGCACGAGTCGCAGGAGTCCCCACCGACGCGCCGCTCGACGAGGGAGCAGTGGCCGAGTTCACGGCGGCGATGGACGACGACTTCGGCACGCCGGAGGCGATGGCGGTGGTGTTCCGCCTCGCCCGTGACACCAACAGCGCGATCGATGACGGCGACCTGCAGCGAGCCGCGAGTGGGTTGGTCACGGTGCGCGAGCTGGCCGGTGCGTTGGGCCTCGAGGTCGACGACGGCTCGGGTGCCGACGACGCCGAGATCGACTCGCTGGTCGAGCAGCGCGACCGTGCCCGCGAGCAACGCGACTTCGCCGAGGCCGACCGCATTCGTGCCGAGCTCGCCGGTCGCGGCATCACGCTCGAGGACACGCCGACCGGCACGATCTGGCACCGGTGACGCCTCGACGCAGCGCCGCGGTCGGTGCACCCGGCGTCGGTGGCGAACGGGTGGAGGGACGGCGAGCGGTGAGCGAGCTGCTGGCGGCAGGGCGGCGCCGCGTGCGCACGGTGTGGGTCGCGGCAGGGCGCTCGGCGGACCTCACCGAGCTGGCCGACGACGCGGCGCGCCGGGGTGTCCCCGTCCAACGTGTCACACGCGAGGAGCTCGACGACCTGGCCACGACCGAGGTGCCGCAGGGCGTCGTGGCGGACGCCGACCCGATCGAGCCCACCAGC
>Ga0075423_10001870_pt1 | contig 18868 bp, 18 predicted proteins | sample SoiMethybrSBSTD2_FD_80114 | JGI IMG/M metagenome (GOLD analysis project Ga0075423, IMG submission 80114) | Bulk soil microbial communities from a Populus tree surrounding site in Tennessee, USA - Soil MetaG P. TD hybrid SBSTD2 | ecosystem: Environmental > Terrestrial > Soil > Tree plantation...
CGCGCTCGGCGCGCCGGGCCAGGGCCACGCGGCCAAGGAGCGAAAGGCGGCCGTGGGGAAGGTCTACACCTGGAGCTTCCAGGCGGACACGCTGGGGCAGAAGCCGGCCCACTCGATGGCGTTCGGGGGAACCTGGCAGGTGGTCCAGGATTCCAGCGCGCTGGCCGTTCCGCCCCCGGGCTCACCGATGGACTCGACAGGCAACGCGACGCCCTCCGCTCCCGTCCCCCGGTTTCTCTCCCAGAACGAGAACGAGGACGGAGTGAGCCACTACCTCACGTTCACGCGCCCCCTGCTGGGAGACATGGACGCGTCGGTCCGCTTCCGCATCCGCTCCGGCGAGATCGATCCTTCCGCCGGGCTCCTCTTCCAGATGGACCCCAAGGGCACGAGCGGCTACCTGATCCGGGTCAGCGGCAAGGACGGCGAAATGGCCTTCCACTACCTGCTCTACGGAAGGCGGCGCGACGTGAAGTTCGCGAAGATCCCGCCTCTCACGCAGGGCACGTGGCACACGCTCGCGATCACGCGGCGGAAAACCGTGCTGAAGGCGATCTACGACGGCAAGGAGCTGATGACGGTCCGGGACGACCGGTTTTCGAGGGGAACCGTCGGCGTGTGGAGCGAGGACGATACCACGGTGGACTTCGCGGACCTGTCCGCGACGTCTCGCTGAACCGGCCGCCTGGGGGTGGAGCGGGGGGACGCTCAGGGGCGCGCCGTCACGGCTGTGCATGACTCGGGTGCCGGTGAGAACCACAAATCACGCACGAACCGCCGTACGCGCCCCGTCTTCCCTGACAGGGACAGGCGGACGGCCGTCCGTGGCCATCTCGTTCAGAAGTCTCTACAAGTACTGATGCCCGCCTGGAGGATGTGATTCGGCCTATCGCCGCGCGGCGGCCCCCACCGCGACGGAAACCTCGTTCAGGTAAGCGGCTGCGGACCGGGCGCCCCCCAGGAAGCAGGCGAGCGGGAAGTGCTCGTTCGGGGCGTGCAGGTTGTCCCCCGGCAGCCCGAATCCCATGAGCACACAGGGCGCGCCCGTGACCTCGACCAGGGGAGCCACGATCGGAATCGAGCCGCCCGTGGCGAAGGCGATCGCCGGCTTTCCGAAGCCCGCCTCCAGGGCTCGGAGGCCCGCCTGGACGAAAGGATTCGTCACCTCGGCGCGGAAGGGCTTCCCGGCGCCGAACTTCCGGAGCTCGATCGTCCCCATGTCCCCCACCAGCTCCCGGACGTAGCGCTCGAAGATCTGGTAGATCCGCTCCGGGTCCTGATTCTGGACCAGGCGCATGCTGATCTTGGCGCGCGCCCAGGATCCGGTCACGGTCTTGAAACCTTCGCCCGTATAGCCTCCGATCACCCCGTTCACCTGAACGGTCGGCCGGATGGTCCCGGATTCGAGCGTCGTGTATCCCTCCTCGTGGAAGAGCTTCTTCACGCCGATCTCCTTCGCGCGCTCGGCGTCCTTCCACGGGACGGCGGAGAGAGCCTTCCGGTCCTCCGCGCTCACCGCGACCGCGTCGTCGTAGAAGCCCGGAATCAGGACGCGGCCGGTCTTGAAGTCCTTAAGGTTCTGGAGGACCCAGCGGAGCACGTCGATCGGCTCGTAGAGCATTCCGCCCCACTCGCCCGAATGCTTGTCCACGGCCGGCCCCTTGATCGTGAGCTCGGCCGTCTGGATGCCGCGGATCCCCAGGGTGATCGCGGGATGATCGGCGTCCGGGAAGTGGGAGTCCGAGACCACGAACACGTCCGCGCGGAGCTTGTCCTTGTGCTTCGGCGCGACCTCGGCCATGGCCTCGCCGTCGAACTCCTCGTCGCTTTCGATGATGAATTTCACGTTCACGGGAAGCCCGCCGCCTCCCTGGATCACCGACTCGACCCCCACGATCTGGGCGTAGTGCTGCCCCTTGTTGTCGTCGGCGCCGCGCGCCCAGATCGCGCCGTCCTGGATCCGGGGCTCGAAGGGCGGATGCTCCCAGAGCTCGATCGGATCGACCGGCTGCACGTCCACGTGCCCGTAGATCAGCACCGTGGGGGCGCTGGGGTCGACGATGCGCTCGGCGAAGAGGCCCGCGTGGGCGCGCGTCGGCCATACCTCGGTCCGAAATCCGAGGGACTCGAGCTTCCGCTTGTCGAACTCCAGCGCGGCCGCGACGTCCTTGTCCCGGTCCTTGTGGGCGCTGATGCTCGGGATTCGCAGGAACTGGAGCAGCTCGTCCACGAATTTCTGCTCGTTCTTCTGAATGTAGTCGAATGCGGCGCTCAGGTTCATAGCGGCTCCAGGGTAGGTGGAAGATCAATTCCCCCAATTGAATGGGGGAAAACCCCCAATCTCTTTGTTTTGCCAGCGTTTAGGGTGGACATTTCCAGCCCGTTGGAGTATCCTAAATCTCTCAGCAGTTTGGTATTGCCAATCCGGCCAAAGACAGGAAATACTTTGGCCTGAATTTTGCCGCTATAGACCCGTGGGGGGTCAAAGCCCGCCCGCTCCAATTCCTACCGAGCGAGCCCGATCTCCCTTTGGTCCTTGCGGTACCTTTCCCTGGTTCCGGGCGGAAATACCGCCGATGAATCAAGGAAGGGTGAAGTCGAACCACCAGTAGGGAGGGTTGTATCACATGCTGAAGTTCGCGAAGAAGTTCATCCGGGACGAGCGCGGTGAGGACCTGATGGAATACGGCCTCCTCGTCGCCTTCGTGGCCACGATCGCTCTGGCGGTCATCATCACCGATCCGCTCGGCTTCGGCACCGCGATCCAGGATGCCTATCAGCGTGCGGTGGATGCGCTGAACCAGGCGTAGTACCGCGATCAGCCCTCCCGGCCGTGCCCGCGCCATCTCCTGGCGCGGCACGCCGGAACTGGGGGGTCGTGAACAAGAACCACAGAACCGGCACCACAACGGAGGGTTGTTCCCGATGTTGAATTTCGTCAGGCGATTCATCAAGGACGAGCGCGGTGAGGACCTGATGGAGTATGGCCTCCTCGTCGCGTTCGTGGCGGCGATTGCCGTCGCAGTGATCATCACCGATCCACTTGGCTTTGGCACCGCGATCCAGGATGCGTATCAGCGCGCGGTGGATGCTCTGAACCAAGCATAGTAGGCGGTACATAGGCAGTGGTTTCCACGCATTGGATTGCCGGCGGCGCGGTTCTCCTGTGCGGGGCGGCGGCGTGGTGTGATCTGCGATATCGCAGGATCCCGAACGCCATCACCTTCCCGGCAGTGGTCGTCGCGCTTTGTCTCCACGGCGCGACCCACGCCGGAGCGGGCCTTCTCAACTCCCTCGCAGGAATGCTGGCCGCGGCGGCCCTCGTTCTGCCGGGTTACGCGCTGGGGTTCACCGGCGCGGGAGATGTGAAGCTCCTCGCGGCGGTCGGAGCCCTTCTGGGGTTCCCGGCCGCGCTCTTCGCGGCTCTTCTCTCTCTCGTCTTTGGCGGGATCCTGAGCGTCTTGGTTTCGCTCTGGCGCCGCCAACTTTCCAGTCTACTCGTACGTAGTTGGGGAATAGGACGTTGGCTGGCCATGCGTTCGACGGGCGCGGCGGTGCCGGCCCCGGCCACGTCAGGGAAGGGGATCCCTCTGGGAGTCGCCATCGCGGCGGCGACCCTGGTGACGGTATTCGTTCCATGGCATGGAGTTGGACGATGAAGGCGACCCTTAAGATCTTTCGGCGCCGAGCCGACTCGGGCGAGGCTCTCCTTGAGATGGCGCTCGTTTTGCCGATCTTGCTAGTGCTCTCCATGGGGATGCTGGATTTCGGCCGGGCGTTCCACGCGAAGAGCTTGGTGGACCAGGCGTCGCGCGAGGGCGCGCGGGTTGGAGTGATCACGGGCAACACGGTCGCGGACGCGCAGGGCCGGGCCAACGCCGTGCTCGTTGCAGGCGGGCTCGTGGGTGCTCCGCCCGCGGTCGTCGTCACGGATCCCGCGACCAATTCGATGACGGTCACCGTCACCTATAACTTTCAATTCGTAACCCCAGGGCTCTTTGCCCTGGTTGGCGGACTCTCAGGACTTACCGGGGGCAATACGCTCCCGATGACGGGCCGAACGACAATGCGACTCGAGAACGGCTTGTGATTTTGGGGAATCCAGTGTGGCGGTTCATGGGAGTAGCTCGCAGGTCATGAAGGAGGTTGTGGTTCTATGTCCCGATCGAAAACCGTTCTAGGTGTAGCCATCCTCATGGGGATTCTCGCGGCCCTGGCCGGCTACGCCGGGCTCCGCGCGATGGCCCGTCAGGTCATCACGAACACTTCCAAACAATTCGTTCCGGTCGTGGTGAGCGCCACGGACGTGACGTTCGGGACCAAGCTGGACAAGGCTCAGCTCCGGATCGCGAAGTATCCCAAGGAGAGCGTCCCTTCGGGCGCATTCTCCGACATCGACTCGGTCGCGGGTCAGACCACCAAGATCTTCCTCTCCGCCAAGGAGCCGGTGACGGCAACCAAACTCTCCTCCCGGGGCGGCGGTCTCTCGATGCTGGTCCGGAGCGGACTGCGCGCGACGAGCTTGGAAGTGAATCAGGTCTCCGGAGTCAGCGGCTTCGTGCTTCCGGGTGACCGCGTGGACGTTCTCTGCACGGTGGACGGGCACGGATCCAAGGAAGAGGCCGTGACGAGAACCATCTTGCAGAACGCGGAGGTTCTCGCGTCGGGGCAGAAGACGGCGCAGCAGGACAACAAGCCGATCACGGTGCAGGCCGTGACGATCCTCGTGGATCCGGCTGGAGCCGAGAGACTGGCCCTCGGTCTCCACGAAGGTAAGCTCCACCTGGTGCTCCGGAATCCTCAGGATTCCGACACCTTGAAGGTTGCCTCGCTCGGAACCCACGAGATGTTGGATGGCGAGTCCGGGGTCAGGATCGCGGCCGCTCCCTCCAGCCACCGCGCGGCGCGCAGCAAGCCGGCGCCCGCCAAGGAGACGCCTCAGCCGCCGGCTCGCCCGATGGCACAGGCGCGTCCGCCCAAGCAAACGGTGCGCATCATCCGCGATTCCAAAGTGAGTGAAGTCCCGGCTCTCAGAGATTCGACGCAGTAATCCCTATCCCAAGGAGCACCGGCTTGGTCCCGACCCTCTGTACCGTGAAGAACCTCATGCGGGTGATTCGCTGCGCGGCGGTTCTGATCCTCCTCATGCCGCTGTCCGGCGGCGCTCAGGCGATCGATCTGACGCAGGCGGGCCCATCCCTCGACGTCGGTGTCGGGCAGTCGATCGTGCTCGAGATGAACGAAGACGTGAGCACCGTCTCGATCGCGGACCCCAAGATCGCCGACGCGGCCGTCGGATCCGCGCGCACTGTCGTTGTGACGGGAAAGGGACCGGGGACCACGACGCTCGTCGTGTGGGAGGAGGGCGGGCATCACACACTCTACCGGGTGACCTCGTTGGACTATAACGGCAGCAAGCAGGTGCTCTTGCAGTGCAAGGTCGCAGAGCTGAACGAGCAACGCTTGAAGGAATTCGGCCTCGACTGGATCGCGTCCGGCAGCTCCGACAAGCTGGAGGGAGTTCTCTCCGGCGGCCTCTTCGTGACCAAAGTGGAAACACCGTTCAACCCGCTCATCATCGGTCCGACCACGGACGGGTTCGCCACCTATCGTAGGGACGACGGCTCGCTCACCCTTCTCTCCACGTTGCGCGCTATGGAGCAAAAGGGCGCGGCTCGAACGCTCGCCAGCCCGAACCTCGTGGCTCTCAGCGGCGACAGCGCGTCATTCCTGGCTGGGGGCGAATTCCCGGTCCCAATCGCGAAGTCATCGACCGAGAACGGCATCCAGATCACGATCGAGTGGAAGGAATTCGGGGTGAGGCTGTCCTTCATCCCTACCGTTCTGGATAGCAATCGAATCAGGCTTTATGTCGCACCCGAGGTCAGTGCCCCCGACAACACGCATGCCGTGCTCCTGAACGGCTACGTTGTCCCTGGACTCGTAACACGCCGCATCAGCACGACGGTCGAGATGCGTGATGGAGACGTGCTGGTGATCGGTGGTGTGAAGCAGCGAGAAGTAAAGAAAACCGTTTCCAAGCTCCCCATCCTCGGCGATATCCCGCTCGTGAACCTCCTCTTCAAGCACACGAAGACGGAGACGCTGGATCGCGATCTGGTCATCGTCGTGTCGCCGCAAATCGTGCGTCAGCTCGCGCGGACGTTCCCGAAGAACTTGCCTGGAGAGGAGCGCGAAGGAGGACGTTGACAATGGCACCCCGGAAGGACAACAACAGGGATGAGCGTGGAGTCGCGATTCTGTACGTCGCGATCTTTCTCGTCTCGTCGCTCTGGCTGGTATCCCTGGCGGTCGACATGGGCAAGCTCATGACGACCAAGACGGAGCTGCAGCGCGCGGCAGACGCCGCGGCTCTCGCGGGAGCTTCCGCGATCGATCCCAATGGCGGGACGATGATTCAGAACATATCGCGCACCCGCGCCGCCGTCGTCGCGGCAGCCAACAGGGCCCTGCGCGAGCGCTCGGAGGCCGTGATCATCGATCCGGACAACGACGTCGACTTTCCCACTCCGAATCGAGTGAGAGTGACCGTCCACCGCGAGGACGCGGCCGGGAATCCCATGACGACGATCTTCGCACGGGCGCTGGGGATCACCGCGCTGGGCATTCGAGCCAACGCGACCGCGGAAGCGGTGCCCCTTACCGCAGTCTGCGACGGGCTCCTTCCATTTGCTCCCGTCCAAATCACGGGAGCGGGATTCTCCTCGAGCTGCGGAAGCAAGGACACGCTGAAGACGAATCAGGCAAGCGGAGGTAATTTCCATCTGCTCTCGTTTCCGCCGTGCAATCGGGGACCTTGTGCGGGCGTGGGGGGGAATGGAGGCGCCGCCATCCGATGCTTCCTCCAGAACGGTTACGGCTGTTGCGTCGGAATCGGGGATGAATGGGACCAAACCGTGACGAAGCCGGGCAACAACGTGGGACCGGTGCGTCAGGGGCTCCAGGCGAGGTGGGATCTGGACAGCGATAGGCGGTCCAGCATCTGCTACCAGAGCTACGCGGGGAATGGTCAACGAGTTCTGCCGGTTCCCATCGTTCAAACATTCACCGGTTTGAACGGAAGAAAAGGAGTGCGTATTACCGGGTTTGCGGGGTTCTTCATGCTCAGCCGACCGTCGGGCGGCGGCCAGAACATGGCCGTGATCGGACAGTTCATCGATTACATCTCGCCGGGCGTGGCCGCCGGTGGTGCGCCTCCCCCGAACGCGCTCTACACGATCCGCCTTGTCGAATAGGGATAGACGCCATGAGTGATTTGAACGTGATCCAGGGAGGAAACGGCGCGGTGGTGCCTGGGGATGACCCGGCCCCGATCACCGTGCTGGTCATTCTGAATAGCGAACGAGAGCGCGAGTCCACACGGGCGGCTCTCGAAGGGCTCCCCGGGGTCGAAGTCGTCGGCGATCGGTCCGAGCTTCGGAGCGGACTCCTTCTCGCCCGCCAGCTTCGTCCCCGGGTCGTGCTCCTCGATCTGCCGGACGCCTACGAAGAGGCCCTGAGCGCGGCCGGGAGCTTCAAGCTCGACGCTCCCGACATCGCGCTCTTCCTGATGTCCAATACCCTCGACCCTCAAGTGCTCCTGAAGGCCATTCGCGCCGGAGCTCAGGAGGTCCTGAAGAAGCCCCTGGACAAGGTGCTCCTCCAGGAAGCGGTCGAGCGCGTTTCGCGGAGCGGCGCCGCACGTTCCGCTGGGGAAACCCGGGCGCGCTCGATCATTACTGTGTTCGGTCCGAAGGGCGGGGTCGGGACGTCGACGATCGCCGCGAATCTGGCCGTCACCTTCAAGGTCCACTACGGTCTGAACGTCGCCCTGGCGGACTTCGATCATGCCTCGGGAGATGCGGCGAATCTCCTGGGGCTCAAGGCGGAGCATTCGATCGCGGACCTGGTCCGGGCGCCTCGCGTCGATTCGCCTACGGTGCACATGAACCTCTTGCACCACCACACCGGAACGTCGGTCTTGGCCCAGCCGGAGGACCTCCACAACCTCGAGATGGTCACCCCAGCCCAGGCCGGTGGCGCCGTGGACGCCTTGAGCTCGTCGTTCGAGGTCGTGGTCATCGACGCGCCGCACACGTTCGACGAGGTGTCGCTGGAGCTCTTCGACAGGAGCACCTCCATTCTCGTGGTCCTGGAGCTGAGCGTTCCCGGGATCCGGGCCACCCGGCGGGCCCTCGAATTCTTCGAGCGGCTTCACTACACGGCGGTTCCGGACCGCGTGAAGCTGATCGTGAATCGGTATTCCAGGACCCGAGCCCTGATCTCGCTCGACCAGCTGGCGGATGCGCTGCAGAGCCGGGCCTACCACACGGTCGAGAACGACTATCAGCGGATCTTCACATCCGTGAACGCGGGCCGTCCGATCTGCGTGGACGACCCGGACGCACCCGCCGCACGCGATATCGTCTCGCTCGCCGGGAAGCTGATCAACCGCGAGGCGCCGGACGCGTCTCCGCCTCTGCGTAAGGGTTTCTTCGGAAGGATGGCCCATCGATGAGCCTCAGAGATCGCCTGCGCCGCGCCCCGGTCAATCCGCAGGCTCCCGTTCAGGAATTCACCCCGGCGGCGCTCGGAAAGAACGGTCAGCAGCAGGATGAATTCCAGGAGCTGAAGCGGCGGCTGCATCGCGACCTCATCTCCAAGCTGAATTTCTCCATGCTGGAGGATATGGACGAGGCCCAGAGGCGCGACCAGGTGGAATCCCTGGGCCGGAAGCTTCTCGCCGAATCGAGCGTGAAGCTCACGCGCGCGGACGAAGAGAGACTGATCCAGGACCTGCTGCACGACACCTTCGACCTGGGTCCGATCACACCGTTCCTCCTGGACGAGGAGGTTTCGGACATCCTGGTCAACACCCACCGCCAGGTCTATGTCGAACGCCTGGGCAAGCTGGAGATGACGCACGCCCAGTTCCGTGACGAGGCGCATCTCCGCTTGATCATCGACCGCATCATCTCGCGCGTGGGTCGGCGTCTGGACGAGTCGAGCCCTCTCGTGGACGCCCGGCTCGCGGACGGTTCCCGCGTGAACGCCATCATCCCGCCGGTCGCGCTGGACGGGCCGATCCTCTCGATCCGTCGGTTTCGCCGCCGTGCGCTTTCGATCGAGAACCTGCTCGAGCTGGGATCCGTCTCCGAGCCGATGGCGCATCTTCTTCGCGGTATCGTGCGGGCCCGCATCAATTGTCTGATCACGGGCGGCACCGGCTCCGGAAAGACGACGCTGCTCAACATTCTCTCGCGCTACATCCCCGAAGGGGAGCGCATCGTCACCATCGAGGACTCGGCGGAGCTCCAGCTCCAGCAGCCGCACGTGGTTCGTCTGGAGACCCGCCCGCCCAACATCGAAGGAAAGGGAACCATCACCCAGCGCGACCTCGTGCGAAACGCGCTGCGCATGCGTCCCGACCGGATCGTGGTCGGTGAGGTGCGCGGCGACGAGGTGCTGGACATGCTCCAGGCCATGAACACGGGTCACGACGGCTCGCTGACCACGCTCCACGCCAACAGCCCTCGCGACGCACTGCACCGGCTCGAGAATCTCGTGCTCATGGCGGGACACACGCTTCCCGACAAGGCCATCCGCGAACAGATCTCCTCGGCCCTCGAGGTCGTCATCCACGTGTCGAGGATGGCGGACGGAAGCCGGAAGGTCCTGGGCGTCGAGGAGATCGTGGGCATGGAAGGTTCGGTGGTGACCATGCAGGAGATCTTCCGGTTCACGCGCACGGGCACCGGCACGGGCGGTCGGATCCAGGGGCGCTATGAAGCCACCGGCGTCGTGCCTCACTTTGCGGACCGTGTCGAGCAGGCGGGAACAGATCTGGGCGGGATCTTCCAGAGGACCGCCCTTCGATGATCTACATTCTCGTTTCACTGCTCATTTTCGGCGCCACCGTAACGCTCTACATCTCGCTGATCATGAGGCGGAGGGAGAAGGATACACAGTTCCTCCGCGACCGCATCGGCGCCGCCGCCTCGGACCGCCCGGATCCGTGGGTGCCGCTCCAGGCGGAGCGCGACGAACGGCTGAGCGCGATCCCGGCGATCGACCGGATTCTTCGCAGCCTCTCCATCGCGCACCGCCTCGAGCTCCTGCTCTACCAGGCGGGCATGTCGCTCCGGGTGGGTTCCTTCATTCTCCTCCTGGCGGTATTCGGGATGGTGGGTTACGTCGTGGGCACGGGAGTGTTCCATCACTTTCTCCATGGTGCGGTGCTCCTGCTGTTCCTGGGAGCGTCGCCGTTTCTGTACGTGACGTACAAGAAGTCGATCCGACAGCGGCAGTTCGCCGAGGAATTCCCCGATGCCCTCGATCTCCTGGTCAGCGCGTTGCGCGCGGGGATCTCGTTTTCAGCGGCGCTACAGATCGTCGCGGACGAGTCGCCGGAGCCGATTCGCTCGGAATTCGCGATCGTGGTCGAGGAGCAGTCGCTGGGCGTGGACCTGCGCGAAGCTCTTTCGAATATGGCCAACCGTGTGGATTCTCTGGACCTGAAATTCTTCGTCACCGCGGTCGTTCTCCAACGTGCTGCGGGAGGCAACCTGACCGAGGTTCTCGAAAACACGAGCCGCTTGATCCGCGATCGGTTCCGCATTCTGGGTGATATCAAGACCTTCACCTCGGCCGGCCGGCTGACCGGTGTCGTCCTGAGCGCCCTGCCGCTCGGAATGTGCGTCTTCATGGTGATGGTCGCGCCGGACTATTTTCACAAGATGTGGGACCATCCCATGGGAAGGACCATTCTGGGACTCGCTTTCTTCCTCCAGCTCCTCGGATGGCTGACCATCCGAAAGATCGTGAACATAAGGGTCTGACGATATGATGATCATTCTTGCCACCGTCCTCTTCGCAGTCGCCTTCGGCACCGGCCTCCTCGCGCTCTATCAGATCCTCGTTCGGGATCGCGACCCTGTCGTCACCCGGCTTCGAGATTTGCGTGCCCGGGCGCTGGCTTCGCGACCCGAGGCCAAGGAGGAGCGGCCGCCCTTCTTCGCGGAGATTCTCGCCACGATCGGCGGGTTCCTTCCGACCGGGGAGAGCACCGAGAGCCTTCGCTCGGGCCTGGAGCGCGCGGGCATTCGAGCTCCACGCGCGGAGCTCGTCTTCCTGGGCACCAAGGTCGCCCTGGCGGTCACGTTTGGAGCCGGCTGGCTCACACTCAACTACCTCCTCGCGCGCCCCATCGGATCCACCGTGCTCCAGGGTGGGATCGCGGGGGTGGTCGGCTTCTACACACCCACATTCTGGCTCTACCTGAAAGGGGAGGCGCGAAAGGCCCAGATCCAGTCGGCTCTTCCCGACGCGCTGGACCTCCTGGTGGTTTGCATGGAGGCGGGCCTGGGACTCAATGCCGCCTTGGAGCGTGTGGGCCAGGAAGTCGAGCTCGCCAGCCCCGCGCTGAGCGACGAGCTGATTCTCTCCAACCAGGAGATTCGCACCGGTGTCGCTCGCGCCGACGCGCTGCGCCGGTTCGCCCGCCGCTCCGGCGTCGAGGACGTCTACGCGCTGACCGCCATGCTCATCCAAGCCGACAAGCTCGGCACGAGCATCGCGCAGTCCCTCCGCTCCCACGCGGAATCCATGCGCACGAAGCGCCGCCAACGGGCCGAGCAGACGGCGCGCAAGGCGGGAATCAAGCTCGCCTTCCCGCTCGTATTCATGATCTTCCCGGCATTGCTCATCGTGATCCTGGGCCCCGCCGTCATCCAGCTGATGCAGGCTCTCGCCGCCCAGAATTCTTCGCACTAGGAGAAGCGGCACAGAAGGAGGGAGGTGAGCGGTTCATGCTTCTGAAAATCGTGCTGTGGGGGGCGGTTATCGCGCTTGGCCTGCTGTGGCTGAGTCGCCGGTCCGCGAACAGGCGCACCCGCAAGTAGCACTTCCCGGGTCAGGGCCCGTGGGGCGGAGCGATTCGTCGCTCCGCCCTTTTGTTTGGAATACACCCCATCCGGGGGGCGTAGTACAGTGCGCGTCGCATGGGTGATAAGAAACCCGACCGTTCCGCGGTACCCGACGCCGAAATCGTCAAGCTCGTGGTGGATGGCGAGATCGACGCCTTCGACGAGCTCGTCCGCCGCACGCGACGCCCCGCCTACCGTCTGGCGCGACGGATCACGCGCAACCACGAGGATGCCGACGATGTCGTCCAGGACAGCTACGTCAAGGCGTATCGGGCGCTCCCTCGGTTCGACCCGAGCCGAGCCTTTCAGCCCTGGTTCCTCACGATCGTGGCCCGATCGGCGCTGAGCCAGATTCGCCAGCGGGCCCGCCGCGCCACGGTGCCCCTGGACGAGCCGGGACCCGATGGAACGAACCTCGCGGACCGGCTCTCGGAGGGCGCGCTGGACGTGGCCGCGAAGCAGAGACTCCTCGACGCCGAAGAGGCGCTCTCCAAGCTCTCCGACGAGCACCGGGCGATTCTGTCGCTTCGCGTCGAGGGCGACCTTCCCTATTCCGAGATCGCGAGCGCGCTCGAAATACCCGTGGGAACGGTGATGTCCCGCCTGGCGCGCGCGCGCGAGGCCCTGCTCGAAGAGGTGGAAAAGCTCCGGGCCGAGAGGTTCCGGCGACCGTCATGACGAACGAACGAATTCATCCGCCGTCCGAGGATCTCTTCGCCTATCGCGACGGAGAGCTGACCCCCGAGAAGCGCGCGGCCATCGAGGCCCACGTGATGGGCTGCAGCGTCTGCCGCTCCCTGATCGATCAGGTCTCCTCGCTCGAGGCGGAGCTGCGCCAGTCGCCCGATGTGGCTCCTGCGGGATACCTCGACCATCTCCACGAGGCGGTCCGCGCGAAGGTCGCCGTGGCGGCGTCCGAGGGAGGCGTCGAGGAGAAGAAGGCGCCGCCCCGGGAGAAGGTGCCTCCGCGCCTGGGGACGGTCGTCGGCGCGGCGCGGGACGAGGACGAGGGGCCGCGGCGCGAGCGAGGACGCATCAAGGAGGCGCCGAGCCTTCCCTGGGCCGCGGTCATCGGCACCGCGAGCGCGGCCGCGGCGGTCCTGGTCGTGGTGGTGATCCTAATCAAACAGGGGCCATACCAGAAGATCCTCCTGCCCACGCCCAAGGGCGCTACCGTGACGACGGCGCCCGCGCGGCAGGAGTCGCTGGTGGGTGGGGAGCGTGCCGTGGGAGGCGCGAATGTGGACTTGAAGGAGCGCGAAGCCGCGAAGAAGGAAGTTGCGGGCACGAAGGTCGCGATTGGGGCTGGTGCCGCGACGTCAGGGACCACCGCGCCCGAGCAGGTCGCACCGAAACCCTTCGCGAATCTGAATCCGGCCGAGAGCCCTACCGAGGAGAAGCAGGACGAGGCGTTGAAGGACAAGCTGGCGAAACGGGCCGATGAGATCGTCGCTCAGCCGGCACCGTCCGCGGCAGGAAAGGTCCAGGCCGAGGCGGACCTCATGGATGCCAAGACCAGGATGCAGCAGAGGGCAGCTTCGCCACGGGCCTTCGCGGATGAGCAGCTCGCCCCTGGGCCTGCGTATGATGCGATCCTCAAGCGATACAACCTCCCGCCCCTTTGGGCTCCCCGGGTCTCGACCGAGGCGCTGGCCAACGCCGAGTCCGAGCTGCGCAACCTCTACGTCTCGGGGAACGCGGGGACCGATTCCGCGCGCGTGCGCCTCTACATCGCCGAAGCCGTGCGGCTCCGCTATTCACCCGGCGACGCGCCGCTCTACGACGAGATCGTGCACCACTACCGCCGGGTCATCGAGATGTCGGCGCCCGACTCCGAGATGCGACGTGTCGCGGAAGAGAGGCTCCGCTCGCTCGAGCGGTAGCGGCCCTACTGAATCAACCGCCTCTTCATCAGCTTCAGCGCCAGCGCGGTGAACACGACCGCGAAACCCAGAATGTAGAGACAGCTCCAGACGACCTGCGCGCGCGGCAGCCCCAGCACCGCGGCGCGGACGACGTAGGAGACATGGGTCAGCGGAAGGCACCACGCGATCCAAACCGCCCACTTCGGCAGGATGCCCACGGGGAAGAACGTCCCGCTGAACGTGAACATCGGGGTGATCATGAGGAACATCGGAAGGTTGAAGGATGAGATGTTCTTCGTGACCGCGGTCACCACGAGCCCCATGGCGGAGAACATGGCCCCGCCCGCCAGGGCGACGGGGATGACCCACAAGCCCGACGGCCAGGCCACGAGACCCAGGGCCCACAGAATCCCCAGCATGATGGTGCTCGCGATCAGCGCCTTCGTCGTCCCCCACAGGAGCTCGCCCAGGATGACGTCCTCGACGAGAAGCGGGGTCGCCAGGATCGCGTCGAACGTCCGCTGGTAGTACATGCGGACGAACGAGGAATAGGTCGTCTCGAAATAGCTCCAGAACATGACCGCGATCGAGACGATCCCGGGCGCCATGAACCGGATGTAGGTCAGGTCCCGGCCCTCGTAGGGGACCCGGTGGATCAGGGACCCGAGGCCGAACCCGAACGCGAAGACGTAGAGGACCGGCTCCGAGAGCGGCGGCAGGAACTCGGTCTTCCAGTTCGTGAGGTAGACGTCCATGTCCCGCTGCCAGACGCGGAAGGACCGGAGCGAGGCGTTCCGGACTATGGCGCGCATCCCGTTCAATCCCGGAGCGCCCTTCCCGTGAGCTTCAAGAACACGTCCTCCAGGGTGGCTCTGCGGATGAGCCTCTCTTGGTGCGGGAATCTCTGCTCGAGCAGACGGTCCACGTGGTCCGACTCGTCCGGGTAGAAGTAGAGGCGGTCCGCCACCTCCTCGAGACGCCCCGGCAGCGAGTGGAGGAACTGCACGAAATCCTCGTGATAGTTCCAGGCCTCGACCACGGTGCGACCCACCTCGCGCTCCACCAGCTCCAGAGGCGAGCCCTCCAGGAGAATCCGTCCGCCGTCCATCACGATGACGCGATCGCAGAGCTGCGATGCCTCCTCCATGTAGTGGGTCGTGAGGAGCACCGTCGTGCCGTGGGAGCGCAGGCTCCGGATGCGGTCCCAGATCGCGTGCCGGGCCTGAGGGTCGAGACCGGTCGTCGGCTCGTCCAGGATGAGGACCTTGGGCTCGTTCAGGAGGGCCCGCGCGAGGACGAGCCGACGCTTCATTCCGCCGGAGAGCGCCTGGATCTCGGCGTGGGCCTTGTCCGAGAGCGCGACGAAGGCCAGGAGCTCGATGGCCCGGTCGCGGACGACCTTGCGCGGCAGCCCGAAGTAGCGCCCGTAGACGAGCAGGTTCTTCATCACGTGGAAATCGGGATCGAGGTTGTCCTCCTGGGGACAGACCCCGATGAGCTGCTTCACCTCACGGGGGCGCTCCCGCACGTCCACGTCGTGGATGGAGGCGGTGCCCGAGGTGGGCGGCAGGAAGCAGGAGAGCATCCGGACCGTGGTCGTCTTGCCGGCGCCGTTGGGGCCGAGGAATCCGACGATCTCGCCCGTTCCGACTTCGAAGGAGACCCCCCGGACCGCTTCCAGATCGCCGTAGCGCTTGGACAGCTCCCGCGCGACGATGGCGGGCTTGGTGGTTCGGGTGACCATGCCCCGAATGTAGCATGGCGGCGGCCCTACTTGACGATCAGCATCCCCTTCATGCCGCGGTGCGTGCAGCAGAGGTACTCGTAGGTTCCCGGGTGATTCAACGTCACGATGACGTGGCGGATCTCGCCGGGACCCTGCTCCCGGTCGCAGGGAATGTTCAGCCCCGGGATGCTGAAGTTGTGGCGGATGGGCGTCGTCTCCACGTTCCGGATCACCAAGCGGACGCGATCCCCTTTCCGGAATGTCAGCGTGGGATTGGTTCCGTTGAACGTATAATCGCGCATGGTCAAGTCCACGGTGCGGAGCGGAGCGATGGTGTGCCTGACGGCGATCCGGATCATGACGCCCGCCAGCACGATCGAGATCAGAGTCACGAGAAGACGCATCATGAGACCAGTGTACTCTCTGGGGCTCCCTCGGCCATGACCGAAACCACGCACGCCCGCGAGCGCGCCCCCAACCGTCTGGCCCGGGAGCAGAGCCCCTACCTGCTCCAGCACCAGTGGAACCCCGTGGACTGGTATCCCTGGGGTGCGGAGGCGTTCGAGAAGGCCCGCCGCGAAGGGAAGCCGGTCTTCCTCTCGATCGGCTACAGCTCCTGCCACTGGTGTCACGTCATGGAGCGCGAGTCGTTCGAGAGCGAGTCCATCGCCAGGCTCCTGAACGAGAAGTTCGTTTCCATCAAGGTGGACCGCGAGGAGCGCCCCGACGTGGACGAGATCTACATGCGTGCGGTGCAGCTCCTCACCGGATCGGGCGGCTGGCCCATGTCGGTGTTCCTCACGCCGGACCAGAAGCCTTTCTGGGGCGGAACCTATTTTCCGCCGGACGATCGCGGCGGGCGGCCCGGATTCGCTTCGATCCTGGGCGCCCTCTCGGAGACCTACGTGGGGCGTCTCGCGGAAGTCGAGGCGGCCGCGGACCGGCTGGCCAGCGCCCTTCGTCAGATGGAGGGCGGGCGCCAGTTCGCGGCCATAGGACCGCTCGATCGCGCGGTCGTGGAGCGAGCGCTCGAAGAGCTGACCCAGACCTACGACCGGCACTACGGCGGATTCGGAACCGCGCCGAAGTTCCCGCCGCACGGGGCCCTCTCGCTTCTCTTGCGCGCCACCGCATCGTCCACGCGGCCCGAGCTGGAGCGGATGGCGCGCGGAACGCTCGACGCGATGGCGGCCGGGGGGATCCGCGATCACGTGGGCGGCGGATTCCATCGTTACTCGACCGACGCGATCTGGCTCCTGCCGCACTTCGAGAAGATGCTCTATGACAACGCGCAGCTCGCGGCGGTGTACACGGAGGCGTTCGATCGCTGGGGCGCCCCCGAGTATCGCCGCGTCGCCGAGGAGACGCTGGGCTGGGTGACGCGCGAGATGACCTCACCCCAGGGAGGGTTCTACTCGGCGCTCGACGCCGACTCGGAAGGGGGCGAGGGCGCGACCTACATCTGGTCTCGGAAGGAGATTCTCGAGGTTCTCGGCGCCGAGGAAGGGGAGCGATTCGCCCGGGTCTACGGCATCGAGGAGAACGGGAACTTCGTGGATCCCGTGACCGGGGAGGAGCCGGGGAACATCCCCCACGTGAAGCACCCGTGGGCGGAGTTGGCTCGGACCGAAGAGGAGACCGAGGAAGAGCTGCGCGCGCGGATGGATCGCGCGAGGGCGCGGTTGCTGGACGTGCGCCTGCGGCGTTCCGCTCCGGGCCGCGACGACAAGGTGGTGACGAGCTGGAACGGGCTCATGATCGCGGCCTACGCCACCGCGGGGCGGTTGCTCGAGCGCCGGGAGTACGTCGACGCGGCCGCGCGCGCGGCGGGATTCGTGCTGCGATCCCTGCGCCGCGACGGGAGGTTGCTGCGCTCCTGGCGGGATGGCGAATCGCGGCTCCCCGGCTACCTCGAGGACCACGCGTTTCTGGCATGGGGACTCCTGGACCTTCACGAGGTCACCGAGGAGCATGTCTGGCTGGACGAGGCGCGCGCGCTCGTCGAGAAGATGGTCGAGCGCTTCTGGGATGAGGGTGAAGGTGGATTCTTCTTCGTCGCGAATGATCATGAGTCGCTCATCGCGCGCACGAAGGAGGTCTTCGATCAGGCGGTGCCTTCGGGGAACGGCATGGCGGCGCGGTTATTGGTCCGGCTGTGGCTTCTCACCGGGGAAGAGCGCTACGAGAAGCTCGCGGCCCAGATGTTCCAGGTGTTCGCGGGAATCTTGCAGAATGCCCCGCGCGCCGCGGAGCATCTTCTGCTCGCGTTCATGGCGTGGAGCGAGGCGAAGCCCGGGACCGTGGAGTCCGCTTCACGCGCCGAGCCGGGCACGGCGTCCCGGGCGCAGCGGGGTCCGGTCATCGCGACGGCGGAAGTCTCGAAGCCCCGGATCGCGCCGGGGGAGACCACGGAGCTGCTCCTGGCTCTCCACGTTGAGCCTGGATGGCACCTCCAGTCCGCGAAGCCGACGCGGCCGGACTTGATCGCGACATCGGTGGAGCTGGGACTGGCGGAGGGATTGATCCCGGGGGAGATGCGCCTCCCGGACGGCTCGCTCGCGCCGATCGGGGGAGAGAAGTTGTCCGTCTACGCGGGGAAGATCGCCATTCGAGTTCTCATCACCGCCGACCCTGCGCTGGCGAAGGGGCGGGTGCCTGGGGTGGCTCGAATTCGGTTTCAGGCCTGCGACGACAGGCGTTGCCTCAATCCCGAGCAGGTGGAGCTCGGTTTCGCCGTGGAGATAGCCTAGAAACGACTTGCCCCGGGGCAAGTCGATGAGAGGTTCCCGACTACCATACTCCCGGGATCAAGCGCTTCGTCTTCCCCATGTAGGCGCTGTATTTCTCGCCCAGCCCCTCGACGAGCATCTTCTCCTCCCAGGGAATCCGCTGGAGCACGCCGGCCACCATCCAGACCGTCGTGAAGAGAAAGCCCCAGGGACTGCCCAGGATCAAAGGCGGCGCGATCCATTCCAGAATGATCCCGAGGTAGAGCGGGTGGCGAATCCGCCCATAGATGCCGCTGTCGACGACCTCGTGTCCCTCCTGCATCTGGACCCTCACCGTATAGAACCGTCCCAGGGTCCTCTTCGCGATGACGCGGACCGCGAAGCCGGTGAGTCCGATCGCCCATCCCATCCCCCACAGGAGCCACGTGGGATGCGCGGCGATCCAGTGGCGGTTGATCGCCGCCATCCACAGGAACATCCCGAAGAAGGGGCAGATGAAGAAAAAGAGGAGCGACCTGCGATCGCGATTTCCCTGTTCCTTCGCTCCGAGGCGGGACCGGGTGAGCACGAACTCCACGAGCAGGAAGACCGCGAAGTACGCGTAGAAGGAAAGGACGACGAACG
>Ga0075423_10001871_pt1 | contig 18867 bp, 11 predicted proteins | sample SoiMethybrSBSTD2_FD_80114 | JGI IMG/M metagenome (GOLD analysis project Ga0075423, IMG submission 80114) | Bulk soil microbial communities from a Populus tree surrounding site in Tennessee, USA - Soil MetaG P. TD hybrid SBSTD2 | ecosystem: Environmental > Terrestrial > Soil > Tree plantation...
CGTTAATGCAAATCGCAGCGCCGAAACGTCTGCTGCCTCACACGCGTTGCCTCAGAATAGAAAAGGACCAGCAACTGGAAATTCGGTTTGCGGATGACGATGCAGTCGAGTTCTTTCTGGATGAGGATCCGGTCACAACTTACAAAAAGCTCACACTCAGCGTTGCCGGCTCGATCGCTTTCGTACCCGGCCCGGATTATCAGTCTGTGGATGAAGAAACGATGTAAGAGGTTTCAAGATGAGTTTACAGGTTTGCGTTTTAGGAATTGACGGCAGCGGCAAGAGCACAGTGGTGGCGGCGTTGCCGAGTATTCTCGCAGCAGAAACCAGTTTGGTGGTGGGTTCCGCCGGTGATTCGTTTCGCGTGGCCGGGCCGGATCAGGATCATCTGGCGGCCCAGTTTTACCCCGATGGCCTCCCGCTCATTGCCCGGCTCTCACTCAGATTCAGGCGCGTTGCCAAAGCGAACGTCGACCACACAAAACTCTACAGCGTGTTCAAGCTGGCGCACATGCTTTCGCAAGACAGTGCATCTCAAAAGCTGGCCCAACGATACACTGACATTTTTATCAGCGACGGCAATGCCTTCATGTCTACCATGGCGCGAGCCAGCAATTATCTTCGCGCCGCAAGTGCCACCGATCGCGCCGACGCTCCCGCTCCGGACGCGGAAGATCTGAAAGCTGCATTTTCATATCTTCTGGATGACAAACCACTGCCACCGAAGAACAGCGAGAAACTCCCTTCACTCCGCAACGGCAAGCGCATCTGTAAACTCAACCACTTGCTTCGACTGCACGCGGTCTGGCTGCCGGACGTCGTGATCTTTCTGGACATCTCACCCGAACTGGCCCTCTCGCGAATCCAGTCGCGCGGCAAGAAGATCGACAAACACGAAAACCTCGCCGACCTGACACAAGCACGCGAGATGTACCTAAAAACCTTGCAGGCGTTTCAGGCATATCGCACTCAAGATTCTGTTCACGTCATTCGCATTGACGAGCTTTCACTCGGCCAAACTCTGCAAGCCGTCACCCAGGCTCTCGGGCCGCATCTGAAGACCGTAAGCTTACAATCACAAACCGCGAACGCACCGCTCGGCACGAGCGACCTTGCGAGCGACTCGATTCGCAAAAAGACTCTGAACCATCGCTACTTCTTCCGCTATCTGTTCTTGAAATTTTTCCGCGGCGCCTGGCGTGAACCAACGTTTTTCTTTTCAAAGCTCGGCCGCTTGTTCCTCAAGGAAGGTTATTCCGCTGGAATAATGCGCGTGATCTACGATCGCGACGAGAAAGATTACGGCCTGCTCGACCAGGTTTTTTTGGAGTATTCACTGCATCGCGCCGTCTACGACCGGCTGCAAATTCTCGTCAGTAAGATCGATCAAGAATTCGAAACGCGTCTTGCAACCGGCGGAGAGCTGCGCATCTTCACGGCTCCCAGCGGGTTCGCCTACGATCTCTTTCGACCGCTGGAAGCGATCGCGCTTCGCGATCCAGCGGCGATGAAACGCGTGCATCTAACAGCCGCTGATCTGGATCCGCATGGCGTGCTCGCGCAAGAGTTGCGTGCGCGCGCAGAGCGGCTCGGTATCAACTTCTCCTTTCACCGCGGCGACATCACCGATCCGCAGATGCTTGCTCGTCTCGAAGAGTCAGCGCCATTTGACGTGGCGCTGTTTATTGGACTCTCGAGCTGGCTGCCCAAGCCGCCGACGCTGGTCCACCTTGCCTGGTTACGAAAAAACTTGCGCGCGGACGGCAGGCTTTTCACTGATTGCTTCACACCGGAAGCATACGCACTCTCCGGTCGCTACATTGGTTACAAAGCGAGTTATTACACACCTGAGGTTTACAAAGCGATACTCGACTTCTGCGGCTTCGACGGCTTGCACGCCGAAATAGCATCCGGTCGCGATCGCATCAATCACGTGATCGTCAGTTCTGTTCGCCCGACACCCGAGCTACGCGAGAGCAACGAATTATGGCGCTCGATACATTCAACAAACGTTCACGCCCAGCCATCTTCCGCAAGCTAAGTGAAGAGAGATTCGATCTCCTCGTCATCGGCGGCGGCATTACGGGCGCTTCGATCTTTCGCGACGCCTCCTTGCGCGGAATGAAAGTCGCACTCGTCGAAGCCAAAGACTTCGCGTCAGCAACAAGCGGTCGCAGTTCGAAACTCATTCACGGTGGACTTCGCTACATCAAGAACCTCGGACTGCGTCTCGCCTGGGAATCGTGTCACGAGCGCAACCTGCACATTCGTCTCAACAAACGGCTCGTTCGCCCACTTCCTTTCCTCGTTCCCCTCTATCGCGACCATGGCGATCCGCGCTGGCTCATGCGCTTGGGCATGATGCTTTACGAGGCGCTCTCCGGATTCAACAACTACAAGTTTCATCGCTTCCTGAACCGCGAAGAGACGTTATCAATCGCGCCGGTCCTGCCCCCGAAAGGCCTCACCGGCGGCTGCCTGTACTACGACGCGGTTATCAACGATAGCCGTTGGACCATCGAGGTGTTGAAAGACGGAGTCGCTCACGGCGGTGTCGCTGTGAACTATGCACCCGTCACCGAGCTATTGCACGAAGGTAAGCACGTCGTCGGTGTTCGCATCCATGATGAGATTAGGGGAACCCAATACGCCGTGCGGTCGAGAGTCGTAGTCAACGCAACCGGCATCTTTGCCGATCAAATCCGACGGCTCGACGGGCACGACGCGGGTAAGTCGCGACGGCTTTCGAAAGGCACGCACCTCGTGTTTGCCGAAGAGGATGTGCCGCTCTCGACGACCATCGTTTTTCCGTCGCCACTCGACGGTCGTTCGCTCTTCCTCGCGAAACACGAAGAGTGTTTTCTTTTCGGCACTTCGGACCATTGGGAGGAAACCAATCCCTCGCTCCCGATACCCGCGGAAACAGACGTCGACTATTTGCTGGCGTCGCTCAACCAGTTCATGCCCGAAGCGCAACTGGACCAAAGCAGAGTGCAGTTTGTTTACAGTGGGTTTCGCCCACTCCTGGCGAACGGCGATCAATCGACAAACCCGTCATCCGTGACGCGCGAAGACGCTATCGACGTATCGTCGTCAGGGCTGGTGAGTGTCGCCGGCGGCAAACTCACGACGGCGCGCATCACGGCAAAGCGTGTGTTGGACCAGGTCATCAAACTCATCGGCCGCGATTCAACGTGGACTGAGTGTACGACGCAAAAATTTTCGATCGGCGGCACGAATGAAGCAGTCGCCGAGAGTCTCGCTTACTGGGTGCGCCGTTGCCCGCGGCTGACGTCATATTTCAGAGTGCTTTACCACCGTTATGGTCTGGATGCGAGTCAGATTTGCGCCGAGGTGTTGCGACTGCAGGGGACCGAACCAACTGCTGAACCGATTCGCGCGGAAGTCCAGTACGTCTGTCGCCACGAGATGGTCTGTACGCTCGAGGATTTGATCGATCGTCGCGCCGGATTTCTGTACTGGAACGCCGAGAAGCGATTGGAGCGCTTGCGATATGGGGCTGAGGTGATTCGCGCCGAACTCGATTTGAGCGAGCAGGAGTTCGAGTCACAGTGGCTCGCCTATCGCGAACATCTCAAACGTTTCCATTCGTTGCCGCAAAAAGGCACAGAAAGCACGTAACAGAGAGTTACCGCGTTCAGAGTTCAACCTTCAGGTTGCTCTTCTGCGAAAGACACGCTAAAGTTTGCAGCGCGAATTCGTTCTTTGCACAATTTCAATATCGCTAATCCAATTCAACGTCAGGCGACGTCGAAATTGGACCGTTGCAGGTGCCCAATGTGGGCGACAAGGGAAGTCGGGTGAAAAGCCCGGACGGTTCCCGCCACTGTGTACCGGCCATGCGTAGCTTCCAACCAATGGTCACTGATCTCCCGCGAGATTGGGAAGGCCGTGAAGCTGCGCGCCGGAAGTCAGGAAACCTTGCCTGCTGCTGACGGAAGCGACCACATACGCTCCGGGAAAGGGCAAGTGGCGTCAATGGCAGATTGGTTGACCACGCAGTTCCCGCGCGAGTAACACCAATCGAATAGACAATCATCGAGTTTCAGACGCCCTCGATCTTCCAGACGGAGATCGGGGGCGTTTTTGTTTTTGTGTCGACAGGAGAAGATCATGAAACGAACTCTTATTTCAATTCTAATCACGTTCATCGTCGCCGGCGCCCTGGCCGCGCAGAGCAGCAGCGCCACCATCGAGGGTCACGTGAAAGATCCACAGGGTGCAAACCTGCCCGGCGCGACCGTCACTCTCTACAGCCGCGATCGTACGCTCAGCCTGGTTACCGCAACCGACTCGAACGGCGCCTACAGCTTTAGGAATCTCGCATCCGGCGAGTACCTCATCGAAGCTGTCGCGAGCGGGTTTGCTCTGGCAGCGGCCCAACCGATCACGCTCACGCGCGGTCAAACGGCAACGCGCGACGTCGCCTTGGAATTGTCAGGCTTGCGCAGTTCGGTCGTGGTCACTGCTGCTGACACACCCCAAACAGTCGATGAAGTCTCCAAGGCGTTAACGGTGGTCGAAACGCAGGAGATCGAGGAACGCAACGAGGCCTTGATGACGGAAGCCTTGCGCGTAGTGCCTGGTTTGCGCGTGCAGCAACTGGGTGGTCCAGGTTCATTCACTTCGATCAAAACCCGCGGCTTACCCAGCGAAGATACGGCGGTGCTGATCGACGGCCTGCGTTTTCGCGACGCCGCCGCGACGACTGGTGACGCTTCCGGTTTTCTTGAAGACTTCGTCGTCACGGACGTCAGCAGACTCGAAGTGCTGCGCGGCTCGGGCTCTTCGTTGTATGGCACGAACGCGATCGGCGGAGTGATCAACGTCGTCACCGACGACGGCGGTGGTCCAATCCACGGCAGCGTGCTCGGCGAGGGTGGAAACCTGGGAATGTTTCGCACCAGAGGTCACGTCGCGGGCGGCCTCGACCACGATCGCTTTGTTTACAGCGGGGGCATTTCGTTTCTCAACTTCACGCGCGGTCTCGACAATAACGACGAGTTTCGCGACACCAGTGGCCAGGGTCGAATCCTGTTTCGTTTGACACCGACAGCAACTCTAACGGGCCGCATTTACACAGCCTCGTCACGTCTTGATTTGAATAACAATCCCGAGGCCATCGGTAATCTGCCGGCCGGCATCATCGACGCGATTCCACTCTCACGAACCGAACAACGACGCTTCGAGGCCGGCGTGCCGCCTTCACAATTGAACCTGGGCAACGCCACCTTCGTTCCCGACGCCAACGATCCGGACGCTCGGCGTGAAGCGAGCTTCTTCGATGGCGCAATCGTCTTCAATCAACGCCCGACGGAGAACTTTGGCTACACGATCAGTTACCAGGGCGCAGCCACTAACCGGAGTTCGATCAATGGACCGCTCGGCGTCGGCTTTCAGCCTTTCGGCGGCACTGCCCAATTCGATTTCGACGGACGAATTCACACCCTCAACGCACGCGTCGACGTGCTCACCGGACGCATCAACTACATCACTGCCGGATACGAGTTCGAGAACGAGAACTTTAAGAACCCGTCGTTTCAACCCAACCCGGCTGACAACTCCAACGCCGACGTGACGCAACGAAGCCATGCACTCTTCGTGCAAGACCAACTGCGATTCCTCGACGATCGCTTGCAAATCTCGGGTGCGTTTCGCTCGCAGTTCTTTCGCTTACAGCAACCAGTGTTCACACCGGCGGCGTCGGCGCCATACACCGGAATTACTTTTCAGTCGCCTCCTACTGCTTACACCGGTGACGGCTCAGTTGCTTACACATTTCAATCATCGGGCACGAAGTTGCGTGGACATGTCGGCAACGGCTATCGAGCGCCGTCGCTGTTTGAACGCTTTGGTTCCGCTTTCGACAGCTTCTTTGGTTATACCGCGCTTGGCGATCCGCGGCTCAAGCCGGAGCAGTCGCTTGCCTTTGACGCCGGAATCGATCAGGAGTTCGCCGGTAGTCGCGTGAGAGTTTCGGCGACGTACTTCTACACGCAACTACGACGAATAATCATCTTCGACTTTTCAGGATTGATCGACTTTACCACCGATCCGTTTGGAAGGTTTGGCGGGTATCTCAACACGAATGGCGGCATCGCACGCGGCGCCGAAGTCGAGTTCAGAGCAACACCGACGAGAACACTCAACCTGCTCGCCGCTTACACGTTCACGAAGGCACAACAACGCACGCCACAGGTGCCGGGCACAATTCGTTCGCTCGTGATTCCCGACCACCAGTTCTCTTTTGTGGCCACGCAACGCATTGGCCGGCGCGTGCTCGTCAACTTTGATTTCTCAGCGTCGAGTAATTATATCGGCGCCGTCTTTGACTCGGGTACTTTCACCAGCCGCGGCTACCGTTTCGACGGACTCGCCAAAGCTGATTTAGGCGCGAGTTACTCGTTGCCACTTGGCGGTGACAAACGACAACTGCGTTTCTTTGGCTACGTCGACAACATTTTCAACGACGAATACTTCGAGAACGGCTTTCGCACGCCCGGCCGCACCGGCAGAGCAGGCGCGAGCTTTATCTTTTAGTCACAAAAAAGCACAAAACGAATTAAGAATGACGCCGGGCTTTCTTCTTATGTGCCTTATGTGCCTTTTTGTGACTGTCTCACGGTGAGACACTTATCAGCGATAGTGACTCACATATGACAAGCATCAGTCGCGTATGTTCATCAGCGCTCTGGCAAAATCGATTCGCGCCTGCACTGGGCCATCGATGCGCCCTCCAGTCTTGGCAATTTGATCAACGATCTTCGTGTTGCGCAACGTAGGACATTGCGCATGCACCAGGGCCGCTTCAGCGGCGACGAATGGCGAGGCCATCGACGTACCGCTCCACGTTCCATATCCGCCCGGCACAGTGCTCGTGATTCCCTGCCCCGGCGCGGCGACGCGGATCCACGAACCACGCGTTGAAAAAACCGCGAGTTGGTCTGCTGATGTCGATGCAGCTACAGCGATCAAGCCCCCGACGCTTTCAGCCGCGGGATATTGCTCGACAAAATTTCCGCCATTACCAGCCGCCGCAACCACGACGAGATTGGGATTAGCAGCCGCTGGAAAATCGGTCGCGGTCGAAACGCCGCAAACTCTTTCCAGCACACTCTTCAACAAACGTGTGCGTCGCAACGTGCTGAGACTCAGGTTGATAACATCAGCGCCGTCGCGCGTCGCCGGATTGCCGTCCGGATCGACCGCGTACGCTAACGCCTCCGCCAAAACCCACGTATTTCCGAGACCTCGCGCATCAAGGACGCGTATGGGAATGATCTTCGCATCCGGTGCGGCCAGCGCGATCAAGCCTGCGACGTGGGTTCCATGTCCATATGGACCAACACCCGTACTCCCCACTTCACTCGGATCCGAATCCATGTCAACAAAGTCGAAACCAGGCAGCAAATGACCGGCGAGCGCGGGATGGGTAAGGTCGACGCCGGTGTCGAGCACAGCAATTCGTACCGGCAACCCATCAGTGCCGATGCCGCGATTGATTGTTTGAGCTTCGGCGAGATGGATTTTCTGTGGCGCCCACTGCGCAATGTAAGCTGACTCTGTGCCGACGCTCCAACCGTTTCCGACGCTCCAGCCGTTGCCACCCCCTTCGGGCGGTTTCGCGACGAAGTTCGGTTCGACAAAAACAACCCGCGAGTCCTGTTGAAGCTGACTGACGCGATTTTCAACGTCAGCACCGTCGATTATGCGCAAGCGGTAAATCGGTCGCGAACCAAACTGATCGAGGGGAGTGGGATCGAGTGCGTATTGCGTGGCGACACCGGCTAGGTCGATGCTGCTCGTCAGTTTCACCACGACTTCACCGGGGACGAAATCCTCATCCCCCGATAGAGCATGGACCGTGGAAACCGATCGACCGCCGGCGAAAACGAGCACGGCGGCCAACAGCATAAACAGGGCGAACTTAATGCTTAAACGTCTCATAAGATAGAACACAAGTAGCCAGGAGTAGTTTCGGGGGATTTCCGCTTCGTCAGGACAGTCTCAGGTGCAAATGCAAAAATACCTTCAGTGTCTGACCTTTTTCGTCGAGTCAGCCGTGATCGGGAGCAAGGCTCGTGCCGGCTGCACGTATTTTACCAGTGTCCGACCAAAACAAAAGGAGACCAGAAGAAGGGGTGTGGTCTTTCCTTCAACATTTTTAGTTGAGCGGCGCGTAAACTGGCCGACAACGAGCGGCCATTCTTCGTTTCCTGGTAGAAGTCAACCATCATTTGATCGGTAGTTTCGTCGTCGACCGTCCACAAACTCAACAACACCGATCGCGCTCCAGCGGAGAAGAAACCGCGCGCGAGTCCAATCAACTCATCGCCCGGCTTCACCACATTCGCGCCGGTTTCACATGCGCTCAAAGTGACCAGGGCGTTATCGAGTTTCAGGTTGTACGCATCACGGACGGTAAACCAGCCATCGGATAGTTTCAGCGCTGAAAACAGCGGATTGTCGGAGCGGAACTGCCCGTGACAAGCCAGATGCAGTACATCGACGCGGGCTGAGTTTTCGCGCAAGGCTTCGCTCGTCGCCGGCTCGCCCACAAAGACAGTTGACTGCGGGAATACTTCGCGCAACGTCCGGATCTCGTCAGCGATTCTCGGTGTCTGTTCGTCCGAGACGCCCATCAGCAGCGCGCGTTCCAGGCGATGAGCGCCACGCTGCAAACACTGCTGAAAAATTGCGGCGCTCGGCGCGTAAGAGATCTCATACTCTTCGATGAGATATCGTTCGCCGTTGCGTAACGCGTGGAAAGGAAGATAGTGGAGGCTGCCATGCGGAACGATGACGAGTTTGCGCTGTTCCAGTCGGCCCAGGCCGCGCATCAACTGATCGTGCAACGAGCGCAGGTGAACGTTGATTTTCTCCGTTAACGCAGGCAGATGTCTGCGAATTGAACGGGCGCCAAAACGAAGCGTGTCGATCTGAAAACGCAACGCCTGCAAACTCTTATTGACCTCAGCAACCGAAGCGAGATTACGCGCGACGCGCACGTCGTCGCGAGTGACGATAAAGGCCAACAACTCATCACCCAAAGCGGTGTACTCGAGCAGCGCGTCGTCGTCACCGAGCTGGTTTTGCAGCTTGTCAACGGCAAACGATTGTGTTTGCAGTGCGGCCGCCTCTTGACGATGGTGAAGTTGACGCGTGATCTCGAGGATTTTGTTTTCGCGTTCGCGCAATTCGTGCTGCAACTCTTGACGCCGTGATCGATCGCCATTTAGCGGCTGGTTGATTTCCTTGTAGAGATAGTTCAACTCCGCGCGCAAATCGCTGATTTGCGTGAACTGGTTCGCTTCAAATTCGTCGCGCGGCTCGATCAGGTTTTCATGACCAGCGCCGAGACTGTCGACGAGCGTGCGCGAGCGAGCACTCTCGACGAGCGTTAACGCTTCCAACAAACGCTCGTCGTCGAGACAAATGCGTACCAGTTCGTAGTAAGGCACCAGCTTGTTTGCGAAGAATGCGGTCCTGAACTCTTCACCGGGAAGCGGCGCGCGTAGTTCTTCAGTGACGGCGATCGCGTTTCTAAAGTGTTGCTCCGCCTCGTCAGTTTCGCCTTGTGCAATCGCCACCAGTCCCAAACCGGTGTAACAGCGTTCGGTTAGTTGGGGTTGACCTTTAGCAATCGAATCACGAACCGCACTTTCGAAGATCTCGCGCGCTTCGTCGGTCCGGCCCAAAGTGCGGGCGATGTCGCCACGCAACCAGCGAGCGAGAAGTATCTGGTGCCACCCGCCAAATTCAGTCAGATCCGTTTCGGCGCGAACAACCAGATCGTAAGCCAGGTCATCATCACCGTGAGCGTGATGAAGCTGTGCTTCAGTCAAGCAAACAAGGGTTTCGCCGACTTTATTTCCTTCAGCCTTGTACAGTTCACCAGCTCGTTTCAGCGACGTGAGCGCCCGGTCGTCATTCCCGGCCAGCACCTCGGCGCGACCACACGACGCCAGCGCTCGTGCTTCGTCGGCACGTAACCCCAGCATGGCGAACGTTTCCGTCACACGGTCATATATTTTCCACGCCTCCGGCACCAGATTCAGCTCGAGATAAGCATCGGCGATCTCTCGCTCGGCCAGCGCGGACTGGTGTGGCATTCCCAAAAATTCGTAACGCCGGCGCGAGCGCTCGAGATAGTCGAGCGCCTGATCGTAGCGACCACGCAACAACGCAAATGTGCCGATGTTGCCCTCGATCTCCGCCTGCGTCACCGGCACACCGGCACGCTCAGCCAACTCCGCCGCTTGCTCGTACAACGCCGCGGCAGATGAGAACTTGTGCAAAACAGCGTGAGTGTTGGCGAGACAGTTGTCGATAGTGGCGAGTTGTTTCTCGTTGTCGACGGTAACAAAACGTTCGCGCGCGGAGGTCTGAAACTTCTCCGCTTCCAGATACTGATCGCGTCGAAAATAAAGATTGCCGATGTTGTGTTCGATCTTTCCGGCGGCGAGCAGATCGTCGTGTTCGAGAAACACTTCGCGCGCGCGTAACGCGCAGGCGATCGCTTCGTCGTAAAGACCGAGCATCGCCAGTGCGATTACCTTGCTGACTTCGGTTGCGGCAGCGACGTGAGGCTTACCAATCGTGAGAAATTCCTGACGGGCGAGATCCAGGCTGCCAATGGCGCGCAACATGTCGCCTTTGATTAGCGCTTCGATGCCTTGCGTCCAATAGCACAATCCTTTGATCTCGGGATCGCGATTGATCGTGGAGATCTGTTGCAGTGTGGCGGACGCAGCCAAAGAGCGCGCGGGATCGCTGCTCCAGCCGTCGAGACAAATGTCTTTCAGAGTGTAAGCGAGTGGTACGTCCAGCGCGCTACGACAATCTTCGAGAAGAGCGCTGCGCTGAGGTTCTTCAGCCTCAACCAGCCGCGCTGCAAGTTCCGCACGCTGCATCTGGCGTTGTCCCGTTATGGTCCAAGTTCAAGCGGGGGAATCTCGATTGATAAGTCAGGCAGGCGAACAGAGATGTTATAGACGCCGTTGGGCACCGTGCCGAAAGAAAACTCGCAGAGGTCGTTCAATGCCACGGAAGTTGAAAAAGTGTCGTTTTCCAAACTTACGTCTCCGCTCGTACAACTCGATCCGAGAACCTGACCCGCGATTTGCCATTCGTCGTTCTCTGGCGAAACGCGGACGTCAATATCAGCAGCTTCAGCCGAATAAATCAACTGCCGCCCTGCCGCTGCCTGCGAACGGAGTCCGAATGCCGGCTCCGAAGTAAGACTATCAAACACCAGCGAAGCGATGATTGTCGTCAGCAGCGAGCGTGCTTCACGCACAGCGCGGGATCGGAAAATGTTTCGAGCGTATTGAAGCAGCTCAGCCGGCGCATCTTCGGTCTCGTCAGTTCTCATGAGATTGATGGTTTGCCGGAGGTTTTCCAACTGCTTCGAGCAATGTGAACAGGCAGCGAGGTGCTCGCGAGCTGCGGCCGAAATCGCAGACTTGTTGTCGGCGATGTCGGTCAACTCTGGTAACGGTATATGTGGTGAGAAAATGTTCATAAGTTTATGTCTACCCATCGAAGGTGGGTTCTACGAACCGCTCAAACAGTGCCTCACCGTACGCGTAAAATACATCCGTTCCAGTTTTGCTTCAAAAAGACATTCCGACGTCTCGCGGCTTCGCCGCCGGATGTGGCGGGGCTGCGCCCCCGATCCGGCCGCAACCGGAAGATCATCATTTCTCCAGCAAGCGGAGCAGTTTCTTTAGACACCGCGCGCGGGTCGGGCCGATGCTGCCTTCAGATGTGCCAAAATCCTCTGCGATCTCCGCATAAGACGGCGGCTCCGGCTGATAATAGAGCAAGCCCAGCAGCTTTTGACATCGGTCATCAAGGCCCGAGAACGCCTGGCGAATGCGGTGTTGTTCCTCGAGGCGAACCATTGTCTCGTCCGGCAAGGGCGTCTTATCCGGAATCATCGCCAGCGCGATCTCATCGCTTTCGTCATCAGCCGCGCCGCCTCTCTTGAACGAGCGCTCCTTCATCAGCAAGCGCCACGTTTTCCGGCGCGCTGCAGTTACCAGCCATGCATGCAATCGGTCCGGCTCGCTTATGTCGTCAAGCTTTTGAAACAAGGTGACAAACACTTCCTGAAAAACGTCACCAGCCTGCTCCTCATCAAGTCCCGCGCGGCGCGGTATCGCATAAATCAGCCGTTGATAGCGATTGACTAATGCCTCCCACGACGCTTGGTCTCCATTACGGCAGGCAATCAGCAACTCTTTATCAGTGGGCTGCATGTCAGTTTGAACTCGAGCTGGGGCTACTTTTAGCAGCAAGTGTATTTTCTCCTAACGCCGCTGCACTGTCTCGTCGAACTGAGTCGTCAAGACTCTAAACCCGGCAAATCATGCAAATCGGAATCCAGGCCAATGATCCGGCTAAAAGAACTTACAGATCTGCAAGCAAACAGAACGCACGGATTGCCCTATCAAGCGATGGGCCACAACCCATCTCAGCAACGCAAAGCACTCGCGCGCGCTCGGGTGACGAATCCCAGGATACTGCTCTACTCACACGACACCTTCGGCCTCGGTAACATTCGTCGCACGCTGCTGCTAGCCCAGGAACTCATCGCTCAATATCCCAAAGCAGCCGTCTTACTGATCACCGGGTCGCAGATGATCCACTCCTTTCGTATTCCTGAAGGAATGGATTACATCAAGTTGCCCTGCCTCGATCGGATTGATGCCGAAAAGTACGAATCGCGCTTTCTGCTTGAATGCTCAGATGCTGTCAAACGCACTCGGAGTGCGATCATCGAAAGAGCTGTGCTCGGGTTTGCGCCCGATTTGATGATCGTCGACAAACGTCCGGCAGGTGTTGACGGCGAGCTAAGTGAAACACTGGCGGCATTGCGCGACCGCAACTTGCCGACACGGCTCGTGCTGGGAGTTCGCGACATCCTCGACGAACCCGCCAAGACTCGGGCCACGCTCAAAAACAATCACAGCTTTGAAATTATTCGCGATAACTACGACGAAGTCTGGATCTACGGCTCACAATCAATCTTCGACACCGTCCGTGAATACGCGTTTCCCGAAGACATCGCGCGCATCACGCACTATTGCGGCTATCTGAAACGGCCAACCACGCCGTCGCATCGCAACGGTGGACCACCGCACGTCCTCGTCACCACCGGCGGCGGTGGCGACGGCAGCAGGATGATCGACGCGTATCTCGAAGGTTTGTCGAACCTGCCTCGGAACGTTGCGTTGAAGTCGACGGTTGTGTTTGGTCCACAGATGTCGGCTGAGAAACGGTCGTCGCTGGTCCAACGCTTCGATTACCTGGCGGACGTGCAGTTTCGTGAGTTCGAAGCGGACCTGACACAGCTTTATGCCGAATCGGACCTGGTCGTTTCCATGGCCGGCTACAACACAGTCTGCGAACTCCTGTCATTTGGCAGCAATGCCATCCTGGTACCGCGTGCGGAGCCAGTCAAAGAGCAACTCATTCGCGCCCGGCTGTTAGCTGCCGAAGGATTGTTCGAAATAGTCGAGCCCGCGGAGTTGTCGCCGGAAACGCTCATCAACAAAGTGCTCGCATCGCTGAAACCCTCTGTGGTTCAACCAATCAGATTCGACTTGCAGGGCCTGCCGCGCATCCGCGAACGCATTCGAGAACTGCTCGAGGAGAAAGAGCCATGAAGATCGCGGTGGTTGTAAGCGGATTTCCGCGACGTTCGGAAACGTTCCTGCTAGGCGAGTTGCTCGCGCTTGAAGCAGCGGGATCGTTGGCGGGCGTGTTTGCCACCAAGCTGGGCGAAATTGGCGAGACGCAACCGGGCACTGAACGACTGACGAAGTACGTTGAGTTTTTGCCGGACGGATCAGTCGAAGAGCAAGCGCGGACCATGCGTGTAATGCTGGCGAAGAAAGCTGTTCAAGGCGTGCATGGATACTTCGCCCACCGCCCGGCTGAAGTAGCGGAGTGTGCGGCGCGCATGTTGGGCGTGCCGTTCGGGTTCAGTATTCACGCGCGTGATTTTCGCAAAGTTGAGCCACACGTGCTGGCCCAACGCTCAAACGCGGCGGCATATGTCGTCGCGTGCAATAGCGATGTGGCGCGAGACATTCGCCAGTTGGGCACACAAATTCACTTGTTGCCACACGGTGTCGACCTGACGCGATTCCGGCAGAGCGTCACAAATTCCAACGGCACCTTGCGGCTACTCGCGGTGGGCCGCCTGGTAGAGAAAAAGGGTTTTCATTTTCTGATTGCGGCATTGGCCGGCCTGAAGCTTCCCTTCACACTGACGATCGTCGGCGAGGGTCCCGAACGAGAACGCCTGCGCCAACTCGTTCTGCTCAACAATCTCCAGCATCGCATTGTCTTTCGTGGTGCGCTTACTCATTCCGAGTTGCCGCGAATGTATGCAGATAGCGACGTCGTAGTCGTGCCGTCGATTCAGGATCGTTCCGGTGATCGCGATGGCTTGCCAAATGTGGTGCTGGAAGCAATGGCTTCGGGTCGCGCCGTGGTGGCGAGCGACGCCGGCGCGATCGCGAGTGCAATCACTGACAACGAAAACGGATTGCTCGTGCCACCCGGAGATCCGGTTGCGCTGGGCCAGGCCATCAGGCGATTGGCCCAAAGCTCGGAGTTGCGCGAACAACTTGGACACAACGGTCGCAGACGCGCCGAACGCGATTATGAAGTAGGCCGCTGCAGCGAACGTTTTCATCGATTACTGGCGAGTGTGTACGCATGAAAGCACGACCCGAATCAAGCGGCACAGTCGCTTACGTGCTGAAGGGATATCCGCGACTGTCGGAGATCTTCATTACGAGCGAGATCTATCGTCTCGAGCAGTTGGGGATGAAGCTGCGGCTGGCAGTGATCAAACGCGGCGACGAAATTAGTCGTGATGGAATTTTCAGTCGCATCCAGGCTGGTCCTAATTATCTTCCGCAAACGTCTTCGCTGTCGGAGACGTCTCTACGCCGATGGCTGAGTTTACACCTCAGTAATTTCGTGCCGGCGCTTCGCAGTGTGCTGAGACGAAGGCCGTTGGGATTCATGCGCGCGGGAGCGGTTGCGTTTGCACAGGCCGTAAGAGCGCGGCGGAGTTTTGTTGCCTGGCCACGAAAGTTGTACCTGAAGGAGTTTCTTCAGGCGGTGTGGATTGCGCAGTTGCTAATCGAATCCGGTGATGTGCGACACGTACATGCGCATTTCTCCCACGGAGCAACGACCGTCGCCTGGTTCGCCTCGATCATCACCGGTCTACCCTTTTCTTTCACGGCGCATGCGAAAGACATCTATTGCGACTCGCTGAATCCCGCCGGCTGGCTGCGTCGCAAGTTGCGCGCGGCGCGTTTCGTGGTGACCTGCACTGACGCGAACCGCGAACATTTGCTCAAGCTTGAACCCGGCGCGAATGTCCACTGCATCTATCACGGATTGAACGCAGAGTTTGCCGACCTGCTTACAAACTCCGCGAATACGCCTCAGAAAAACGGCAGACTGCGCGCGCTCGGCGTCGGGCGCCTGGTTCCTAAGAAAGGGTTTGACGTCCTCGTCGACGCGTGTGCAATTCTCAAGCAGCGCGGTTTCAATTTCGAAACAATCATCGCCGGCGAACATGGCGAACACGAGTCGGAACTGCGCGAACAGATCGAAGCGCGCGGGCTGAAAGATCTCGTGCGTCTCACTGGTCCACTCGAACAGACGCGTCTTTACACGGAATATCAGAACGCGGACGTCTTCTGTCTGCCGTGTCGCGTGCTCGACAACGGCGATCGTGATGGTCTGCCAAACGTGTTGATGGAAGCAATGGCCTGCGGGCTTCCGGTGATTACGACGCCCGTCTCCGGTATCCCGGAAATCATTAAAGACGGACGCAACGGAACGCTGGTCCCACCCAACGATGCTGAGGCACTCGCGAATGCAATTCAGCGTATCAGCTCGAATCGAATGCTGGCGCGGAACCTTGGTCGTGCGGGACGGCTAACAGTTCTCGAGCGCTTCGATGGAGACAAAACAGCAATGGAACTGGCGGCACTGTTTGCCACAAACGTATGAAAGCCACAAAGGCACAAGACGCTTTTGTGCTTTTTTCTGGCGACTGAAAGAACTTGAAGATGCGGGTCGTCGTCGAACAATTAACTTCAACGTTGCCGGCCAGCCGGTGGCGCGAGGTTTTTTGCATTATCGAGCCAGTGCATCGCGATCTCGCTCTGGCTGATGCCGTATGCCGTGGAATCTTTACGCATGCGGGCATCACGCTCGAACTCGGCGCCAGACCAGACTGGCTGACGAGCGAGCTGCCTGCGGACGACGAGTGGAGAATCGAGTGGTACAAGTTCTATTTCGGTCTCGATCTCGCTCATGCATTCGCCGTTACCAGCGATGAAAAATATCTCGGCGCCTGGAAGCGTCTGGTCCAGTCATGGATCGAGCAAGTGCTCGTGGGCTGCGACTCGAGTGACGTCGCGGCTCGTCGCATACAAAACTGGATTTACGCCTGGAATATTTTTTCGCGAAGCTGCATCTTCGAACCCGATTTTGAGCAACAACTCATTGCCAGTCTCGCCACGCAAGTATCTCATTTGCGGCGGCACCTGACGGCCGAACGCAACCATCGCACTCTTGAACTCTACGCACTGTTCGTCGCGGCGCTCGCCTTGCCCGAGTTGGACCACAACGGGCTTCTGAGTTTTGCAGTGACCGAGTTACACCGGAACCTGTTGCAGGACATCCGGCCAGACGGTGTACATCGCGAACAATCGTCGCATTATCACGCGACGGCGTTGCGCTCATTCCTTGGCGCGCGTGAAAACGCGCGGCGCTTTGGTCTCGAGTTTCCCGCGAGTTACGACGCGCGTCTCGAGAAGGCGTGTGAGTTTTTGCTTCACCTTCAACGCCCGGACGGTTCGATCCCGGCACTGTCTGACGCCGATAGCGGAAACTACTCCGACCTGCTGGACATCGCGGCTGCGATCTTTAATCGATCGGATTTTCTTTATGCGGCCACAGCCGGCATGCTGGGCAATGCACCCGCATCCACATGTCCCAGCTTTCCGGATGGAGGTTATTTCATTCAACGAAGTGGTTGGGGCGAGCGTGAAACTGATTTCCGTGATGAGAAGTATCTCGTTTTTGATTGTGGTCCACTCGGAGACGGCGGTCACGGTCACTACGATGCGCTCAATATCGAAGTCGCGGCCAACGGCCGGCTACTAATCGTCGATCCCGGACGTTTTACTTACGCCGAGGACGAAGCACAGTGGCGTCGTCGCTTCAAAGGCACTGCCGCGCATAACACGGTTTGCGTCGATGACCTCGACCAAACTCCCTACCATTGCGGCAAGCCCAAAAGCGGCGTCGCTGAGGCGCGTTTGCTCGAGCGTCTTAGCGCGCCGGGGCTTGATGTGATCAGCGGTGAAGTGCGCAGCCCCGCTTACGAAACAGTCCATACCAGACGAATATTCTTCATCGCCGGTGCGTACTGGCTGATCGTCGACAGCCTGCGAGGCTCGGTGGCACGCCCTCTCGATCTTCATTTTCAGTTAAACGCCGGGGCATGGAACCACTGCCGGCGCATTAGCAACACGCACAACACCGGCATTCGTGCGCCCGAGATGGTGCTGCTGTTCGAAGCACACCGCACGCCTAATCTGACTCGGGGTTGGATCTCGAAGTTATACGGCGTGAAGGAAGTGGCGCCGATGGTGAGCGTCACAGCGGCGGGCTGCGAAAACGAAGACTTTTTCACTTTGATTGCGCCACTGAAACTCAGCGCGCCGCTGCCGCGCTTCCACATTGAGTCAATTGATCCACTCTCGTCGGGTCACGTTCGCGTCGAACGGATCGGCGATAACGTCGACGATATTGTGTGGACCAATGGTTCTGCGCGTTGGTCACGACTTTCAACCGCGGGCAAGTTGGTGCAGGAGGGCGTGCCTCGATGAACCTGTCGCACTCTCTTTCGGCGCTGGCAATCGATCCGGCGTTGCCACAACGTGATCTGTTGCTCGACGAAGATCTGATGACAGATTACTTGTCGCGCTTGATGGCACGTCGGGGAGACTTTGGCGTGCGGGATTGCACGCGGCGTCGCACAAAGTACCGTTTTGGCACGAGCCTGCGCGTGCTTTACGAATTGAGCGGCAACGACGGCTCGTATCGCATCGCCGCGCGCGCGTTTCCCACGACTCACCGTGTCGCTCATCAAATGCACTCTGTTGGGATTCCGGCGCCGGAGTTGAACACCATCTTCTGGATCTTTCCGCACGATCGGAAGATTAAGAATCTCTCTGTGTTAAGCGACATTCCCCACGAGCTGCGAAACATCGCGGGCGAGACTTGGACCAGGAGCCGCATCGCCGGCTACGCACCTGAGAAAGCATTAACCGCGCAGTGTCTTAATGACGACGACAAGGTTCTGGCGTATGCGAAGGTGTATGCGGGAGACGAGGGCCGTGTGATCTTCAACACTCACGTTCACGTCGAAGCATCACTGCGAGGTCGTCTGCATGTACCTCGTGCACTCTCATATTCCGATAGTCATCACCTGCTGTTGCTCGAACCTATTACCGGAGTCTCTTTAGCGACGCTTGGCTCTAATCACCGCGAAGCCGCTTTCTTTCTGCTTGGCAAATCGCTGAAGCAATTTCACCGCATTAGCCCGCCCTTGTCGGTCTCCGAGAGCACTCGCCTCACGCCCGCAGCCCTCAGGCAAGCAGCCACCGTAATCAGCGAAGCCCGGCCTGACGCTGCGTCAATAGTCCAGCGACTAAACAGGCAACTCCTGGCGCGACAAGAAGAGTTCAACTCAACGAATGTGGTGTTACTCCACGGCGACGTGCACCCGAAGAA
>Ga0075423_10001872_pt1 | contig 18867 bp, 20 predicted proteins | sample SoiMethybrSBSTD2_FD_80114 | JGI IMG/M metagenome (GOLD analysis project Ga0075423, IMG submission 80114) | Bulk soil microbial communities from a Populus tree surrounding site in Tennessee, USA - Soil MetaG P. TD hybrid SBSTD2 | ecosystem: Environmental > Terrestrial > Soil > Tree plantation...
GCAAACGACCGGCCTCGCCACCCTGTGTCTCGGGGGCGGCAACGCCGTGGCCCTCAGCGTGGAGATGCTCTGATGCAGGCTCAGACCGCCGTCGTATCCGCTCCCTCGCTCACCGGCCGGCGTGTGCTCGCCGTCCTCCTGGGCGTCGCCGTCGTGGCGATCGCCGCACAGGTCGCGATTCCGCTTCCCGGCACACCGGTGCCGATGACGCTGCAGCCGCTGGCCGTACTGATCGTGGGCGGCATGCTCGGCCCCAGGCTCGGCGCCGGCTCGCTGCTCCTGTATCTCGCGCTCGGCGCCGCGGGCCTCCCGATCTTCACGCCGTTCGGCGCGCCGGGCGTGGCCCGGCTGTTCGGCCATACGGGGGGATACTTGCTCGCCTACCCGATCGCCGCTTACGCCGTCGGGATGCTCGCGGGCGACGGCCGCCGCTGGGTCAGGGTGGCGCTCGCGGTGCTCGTCGGGCTCGCGCTCATCCACCTCGGCGGGCTGGCCCAGCTGCTGATCATCACGCACAGCCTGCGCGACGCGGCGCGACTCGGCACGTGGCCGTTCCTGCTGGGCGACCTGGCGAAACTGGCCATCGCCGCTTTGGTGCTGCGGCCCACCGTGAGTCCGCTGCGCGCGCGCCTATGACGGCGCGCGTTTCGTCTGCGGCATGAGCCGTGTCGCGGTGGTGGGCGCCGGCACGATGGGGAACGGCATCGCGCACGTGTTCGCCCAGCACGGCTGGGACACCACGCTGATCGACGTCGCCCCCGGCCTGCTGGAGCGCGTGCTCGCCGTCATTCGCGCGAACTTCGAGCGACAGGTGAAGAAAGGGACCGTGACCGCGGAGCAGCGCGACGCGGCGCTGGCGCGCATCCGGACCTCGCTGAGTCTCGACTCGGTCGCGGACGCCGAGCTGGTGGTCGAAGCCGCGACCGAGCAGCCGGACGTCAAATTCAGGATTTTCCACGACCTCGACCGGCTGGCGCCGCCCGCGGCGATCCTCGCGAGCAATACGTCGTCCATTTCGATCACCACGATCGCCGCCCAGACCAAGCGCCCCGCCCAGGTCATCGGGATGCACTTCATGAACCCGGTCCCCGTAATGCCGCTGGTCGAGGTCATTCGCGGGCTCGAGACACGCGAAGAGACCGTGGGGAACGTGGTGGAGGTCGTGAAGGGGCTGGACAAGACCCCGGTCGTGGTCAACGACGCACCGGGGTTCGTGTCGAACCGCGTCCTCATGCCGATGATCAACGAAGCGATCTTCTGCGTGATGGAGGGCGTGGCGACGCCGGAAGCGATCGACACGGTCATGAAGCTCGGCATGAACCATCCCCTGGGACCACTGGCGCTCGCCGACCTGATCGGGCTCGACGTGTGTCTCGCGATCCTCGAGGTGCTGCACCGCGACCTGGGGGACGACAAGTACCGGGCGGCGCCGCTGTTGCGCACCATGGTGGCGGCGGGGCGGCTGGGCCGGAAGAGCGGACGCGGCTTCTATGTCTACCGCGATTGAGCTGCCCGGCCTCTCCGAGACGCAGCGCCAGATCGTGGAGCTGGCGCGCGAATTCGCGCGCACCAAAATCGAGCCGTTCGCGGCGGAGTGGGATCGCCGGGCGCACTTCGCCCGCGAGGTGATCGACGAGCTCGGGCGCCTCGGATTCCTCGGCATGTGCGCGCCAGAGGAATACGATGGCATGGGGCTCGATACCGTCACCTACCTGCTTGCCCTCGAGGAGATCGCCGCCGCCGACGCGAGCATCGCCGTGTCGCTCTCGATCCACAACGCCATTCCCACGACGATGATCGCGCGCCACGGCAGCGCGGCGCAAAAAGACCGCTGGCTCCGACCGATGGCGCGCGGCGAGCTGTTGGCCGGATTTGCGTTGTCCGAGCCCGAATCGGGCTCCGACGCCGCGGCGCTCACCACGCGGGCCGCTCGCGACGGCGACCACTGGGTCCTGACGGGCGCGAAGGCCTGGGCCACGAACGGCGGGACGGCCGACGTGATGATCGTGATGGCCCGCTCCGAGCGCGGGATCTGCGCCTTTATTGTGCCCACCGACGCCGCCGGTTATCGTCCGGGGAACCCGGAGGACAAGATGGGCCTCCGCGCCTCGAACACCGTGGCGCTCGCGCTCGAGGACGTGCGGCTGCCGGCCGACCACCTCCTGGGGGCAGAAGCCGCGGGGTTCGGCTACGCGATGGAGGGCCTGGACGCCGGACGCCTGGGCATCGCGGTCCAGGCGGTCGGGATCGCGCGCCGGGCGCTCGAGCACGCGGTCGCCTACTGTGGCGAGCGCCGGCAGTTCGGCCGGCCGTTGCGGGAGTTCCAGGCGGTCCAGTTCAAGCTCGCCGACATGGCGACGCGGGTGGAAGCGGCACGCGCGCTGGCGCACGCCGCGGCCACCCGCCGGGACCGGGGCGAGGACGGCACCGTGGCGGCGAGCATGGCCAAGTTGTTCGCCTCCGAGGCTGCGATGTGGGTGACCACGCAGGCCGTGCAGCTGTTCGGCGGATACGGCTACATGCGCGATTTCCCCGTGGAGAAGTTGTTTCGGGACGCCAAGGTGACGGAGATTTATGAAGGCACCAGCGAAATCCAGCGGATCATCGTCGCCCGCGGCCTCTACCCCCGCGCTTGACGTCGGGCATGGCCCCGGCCGTGAGGCCGGGGCTTCCCAGGGCCTCGATCTCTTTGCCCTCCTCGCCGAGCACGAGCACGAGCAGGTCAGCGTCTATTACGATCCCTCCACCGGCTACCGCGGGATCATCGCGATTCATTCCACGGTGCTGGGGCCGGCATTGGGCGGCACGCGCTTCTGGAACTACCAGAGCGATCGCGACGCCCTGATCGACGCGCTCCGGTTGGCGCGCGGCATGACCTACAAGGCCGCCGTGGCGGGGCTCAACCTGGGCGGCGGGAAAAGCGTCATCATCGGCGACAACCGCACCACGCGGCGCGAAGCGTTGTTCCGGGCCCACGGACGTCACGTCGAATCGCTCAAGGGGCGCTACATCACGGCCGAAGACGTCGGGACCGGCACCAGCGACATGGAGTTCATCAAGGCCGAGACGAATCACGTCACTGGTCTGATCGGCCGGTCGGGGGACCCGTCTCCGGTCACCGCGTACGGCGTGTACCGCGGCATCAAGGCCTGCGTCCGCTACCGCTCCGGCTCGGACAGCCTGTCCGGGAAGGCTGTCGCTTTGCAAGGATGCGGCTCCGTAGGCTATCATCTGGCGAAGCTGCTCTTCGCCGAGGGGTCCGAGATCACCTGCACCGACATCGACCCGCAGCGCGTGAAGCGCGTGGTGGAGGACTGCGGTGCCACGGCCGTCGCGCCGGACGCGATCTTCGACGTGCGGGCGAGCATCTTCGCCCCCTGCGCCCTCGGGGCGGTGATCAACGACGACACCGTCTCGCGCCTGCAGGTGGAGATCGTGGCGGGCGCGGCGAACAACCAGCTGGCCGAGGACCGGCATGGCGATCTGCTCGAGCGACGCGGGATCACGTACGCGCCCGACTACGTGATCAACGGAGGCGGCCTGATCAACGTGAATGCCGAGCTCCACGGCTGGGCCCCCGAGCGTGCGCGCTCCAAGGCGGGGGAAATCTACGACACCCTGCTGCGCGTGTTCGAGATCGCGCGCGAGGAGGGAGTACCCAGCTACCGGGCGGCGGACCGGCTGGCGGAGCAGCGGATAGCGGCGATCGCCAAGGTGCGGCGGAATTTTGTCTGAGCGGATTTACGTGGGCGCGGACCACGCCGGCTTCCAGCTGAAGCAGAAGCTCGTGGACGAGTTGAAGCGGCTGGGCTACGAGCCGGTGGACGCGGGACCCAAGGCGATGGATCCGGCGGACGACTATCCCGACTACGGCCGTCCCGTGGCCCAGGCGGTGAGCAACGGCACCGTGAAGCGCGGTGTGCTGACCTGCGGCACGGGGCAGGGGATGGCGTTCGTGGCCAACCGGTTTCCGCGCGTGCGCGCGGCCGTGGCGTGGAGTCCAGAGATCGCGGAGCTGGCGCGCAAGCACAACGACGCCAACGTGCTCGTGCTGCCGTCGCGGTTCGTGAGCGAGGAGGAAGGGGTGGAGATCCTGCACAAGTGGCTCGATACCGCCTTCGAGGGCGGGCGCCACGAGCGGCGCGTCGCGAAGATCGACGCATGATCGACCGGCGCAGCCCGCTCGCCAAGGCGGACCCGACCGTCTTCCAGCTGATCCGCCGTGAGGTGGAGCGGCAGGAGCAGGGGCTGGAGCTGATCGCGAGTGAGAACGTGGTGACGGTCGCCGTGCTCGAAGCGATGGGCACGGCGCTCACGAACAAGTATGCGGAAGGCCTGCCCGGCAAGCGGTACTACGGCGGCTGCGAGATCGTGGACGAGGTCGAGCAGCTCGCTATCGACCGGGCCAAGGCGCTGTTCCACGCGGAGCACGCGAACGTGCAGCCGCACTCCGGGGCGCAGGCGAACATGGCCGCGTACCTCGCGGTGGCGAAGCCGGGCGACACGCTGCTCGGGCTGGCGCTGCCGCACGGCGGCCACCTGACCCACGGCGCACCCGTGAACTTTTCGGGGACGCTGTTCCGCGCCACGCATTACGGAGTCCGAGAAGACACCGGCCGGATCGATTACGACCAGGTGCGCGACGTCGCCCGCCGCGAGCGCCCCCGCATGTTGATCGGCGGCGGCAGCGCCTACGCGCGCATCATCGACTTCGCGACGCTCAGGCAAATCGCGGACGAGGTCGGGGCGATCTTCATCGTGGACATGGCGCACTTCGCCGGCCTCGTGGCCGCGGGGATTCACCCGTCGCCGGTGCCGCACGCGCACATCGTCACGACCACCACGCACAAGACTCTGCGCGGCCCGCGCGGCGGGTTGATTCTCTGTCAGGAGGCGTTCGGGAAGGACGTGGACAAGCAGGTCTTCCCGGGCATTCAGGGCGGTCCGCTCGAGCACGTGATCGCGGCGAAGGCGGTGGCGCTGGGCGAGGCGCTCACGCCGGCGTTCAAGGAGTACGCGGCGCAGGTCGTACGCAACGCGCAGATTCTCGCCGCGGCGCTCGTCGAGCGGGGCTACGCTATCGTGTCGGGTGGGACGGACACCCACCTGATGCTGGTGGATCTGCGGCCCAAGCACGTGACCGGCAAGGAGGCTCAGGAGCTGCTCGACCGGGCCGGCATCACCGTGAACAAGAACACGATTCCCGGCGACCCCCAGAAAGCGTTCGTCACGAGCGGGATCCGCATCGGTACCCCGGCCGTGACCACGCGCGGTTTCACCGAGGCCGAAATGCTCAAAGTGGCGGAGTTCATCGACACCGTGCTCACGAAAAAAGACGACGCGACCATCGCGCGCGTAAAGGGCGAAGTGCGCGAGCTGGCCGTGCAGTTCCCGCTGTACGCACCGTTGCCCCCGGTGCGCCCGGCGGTCGCGGGGGTGCAACATGCCCGATAGCGGCGCGTCCTCGGGCCGACCCGGTCGCGGCTCGGGCTCCTTCACCGTGCACCCCGCGGAAGAGCTCGAGGTCTATTTCAACGAAGTCGCCACGGCCGACCGGTGGGTTTCGTCGCCTCGTCCAAGTGGAAGCCGCCCACCGACATCTACGAGACCGACGAGGCGCTGGTCGTCTACATGGACATCGCCGGGATGCACGCCGAGGAGTTCACGGTCGAGTACGTGGACGGTGTGCTCACGATCGCCGGCGAGCGCACCGCGCGGCGCCACGAAGGCAAGCCCCACTATCACGCGATGGAGGTACAGGTCGGCCCGTTCGAGCGCCGCTTCCGCCTCCCCGTGCCGGTCGACCCCGAAAGCATTCGGGCGAGCTACGAGCAAGGCTTCCTCGAGGTCCGGTTGACGAAGCTCCCGGCCCGCCTCTCGGGCCCGCAGTCGGTGCGGGTGCAATAGGGTGGATCGCCTCCCCGTCCTGCCGCTCGGCCGGATCGTCGTCTACCCGCACGTCGTGCTGCCGATGGCGCTTACCGATCCGCACGCCGTCCAGCTGATCGACGAGGTGGTGCAGGGGAACAAGCGCCTGCTGCTCGGCGTGGTGCGGCCGCTGGGCGGCACCGAGCCCCCCGAGGGCGCCGTGATGCAGGCCCGCGCCGACGAGCTGTACGAGGTCGGCACGCTCGGCACCGTCGTCCGGATGCTCAAGCTGGGCGACGGATCGGTGCGCGTCATGGTGCAGGGGCTCGAGCGGGCGCGGCTGCTCGAGGTGACGCCGATGGAGCATTGGCTGGTCGCGGGCTACGAAACGTTCCCCACCACCGTGGTCGAGGACGCCCGCACCGAAGCGTTGAAGCGCACCGTGCACGCCCAGTTCTCCCGCGTGATCGACATCGCGCCCTACCTGGGGGAGGAGCTGCACGAGGTCCTCGTCGGCATCACCGAGGGCAGCAAGCTGGCCGACTTCGCCGCCGCGAACCTCGACCTGGCCCTGCCGGCCAAGGCCGAGCTGCTGGCGATCGACGATGTGAACCGCCGCCTGGAGCGGCTCGCCGAGCTGCTGGGGCAGGAGCTGCAGGTCCTCGAAGTCGGCAGTCAGATCCAGGAGAAGGTGCGCACCCGCCTCGACCAGAATCAGCGGGAGTACGTGCTGCGAGAGCAGCTGCGGGTGATCCGCCAGGAGTTGGGCGAAGAAGAAGGCGAGGACGAGTTGACCGAGCTGTCCGGCCGGCTCGAGGCCGCCGGGCTCCACGACGAGGCCAAGAAGGTCGTGGATCGGGAGCTCAAACGGTTACGCCAGATGTCGCCCCAGTCGGCCGAGTACCACGTGGCCCGCACCTACCTCGAGGTCATCGCGACGCTGCCCTGGGGCCGCACCTCCCAGGACCGGCTCGACTTGAAGACCGCGCGCGACATCCTCGACCGCGACCACTACGATCTGAAGACCGTGAAGGAGCGGATCCTCGAGTACCTCGCGGTCCGCACGCTCAACCCCGCCGCCCGCGGCAGCATCATGTGTTTCGTGGGCCCGCCCGGCGTCGGCAAGACGTCATTGGGTCAGAGTATCGCGGAAGCGCTGGGGCGCCGCTTCACCCGTGTCTCGCTGGGCGGCGTGCGCGACGAAGCGGAGGTGCGCGGCCACCGGCGCACCTACGTGGGCGCATTGCCGGGGCGCATCATCCACGCCCTGCAGCGCTGCGAGACCCGCAACCCCCTGTTGATGCTCGACGAAGTGGACAAGATGGGCTCCGACGTGCGCGGCGATCCGACGGCGGCGCTGCTCGAGGTGCTCGACCCGGCGCAGAACAGCACCTTCGTGGACCATTACCTCGAGGTGCCGTTCGACCTGTCGGGCGTGATGTTCATCGCCACGGCCAACAGCCTGGCGCCGATCCCCGACCCGCTGCTCGACCGGATGGAAGTGCTCACCTTGCCGGGGTACACGCCCGGCGAGAAGCTGGCGATCGCCAAGCGCTACCTCCTGCCACGCCAGCTGAAGGAAACGGGGCTCCAGACCGAGCGAGCGAGCATCGCCGACGGGGCGCTGGAGCGGCTGATCGGTGAATACACCCGCGAAGCCGGCGTGCGCCAGCTGGAGCGGGAGATCCAGGGCGTGCTCCGCAAGGCCGCGCTCGAGGTGGTCGAGGGACGGGCGGCGACGATCAAGATCACCGCGAAGAACCTCGAGAAGTTCGCGGGCCAGCCCACGGTGCAGAGCGAGGTGGCGGGACGGGAGGCCGAGGTCGGCGTGGCGACCGGGCTCGCGTGGACGCCCGTGGGCGGCGATATCATGTTCATCGAAGCGATTCAGATGCCGGGGAAGGGGCAGATCACCCTGACCGGGCAGTTGGGCGACGTGATGAAGGAGTCGGCGCAGGCGGCGTGGAGCCTGTTGCGGGCGCGCGCCGGCGCGCTCGGGATTCCGCTGGACGCGTTCACGCAGACCGACGTGCACCTGCACCTCCCGGCCGGGGCGGTGCCGAAGGATGGTCCGTCGGCCGGGATCGCGATCGCGACCGCGCTGGCGTCGCTGTTGTGCCGCCGTCCGGCACGCCACGATGTGGCCATGACGGGCGAGCTGACGCTGCGCGGGCGCATCCTCCCGATCGGGGGGTTGAAGGAGAAACTGACGGCGGCGGCGCGTGCCGGCGTCAAAACGGTGCTGGTGCCGGCCCGCAACCAGAGCGACATCGTGGATGTCCCCGACGAGGTGAAACAACTGCTCGAGATCAAGCCGGTGGAAACGATCGACGAGGTGCTCGAGCTGGCGCTGCTCGAGCCGCACCCGTTGCGGCCGCTCGCCGTGCGGGCGCGGCCATCGGGACAGACGGAGGCTCGGCCGTGAGCGACTTCGCCACGCTGGAAGAGGCGTTCCAGCGCATCGGCCGGCAGGACGGTCGCTATCACGAGCGCGGCTATCTGTTCGTGCTGGCGGCCTTGGAGTACGCCCAGGGCAGGCTCCCGGCACGCCGGCACCTGAGCGGCGGCGAGCTCGCCTGGGCGTGCCGGGACTTCGCGCGGGAGCAGTTCGGGCTGCTCGCGCCGACGGTGCTCGGGCACTGGGGGATCGCCAGCACCCAAGACTTGGGACGGATGGTGTTCACGCTGATCGACGTGGGCCTGCTCGCGAGCCAGCCGACCGACAAGCTGGAGGACTTCGAGGGGGTCTACGATTTCGCGGAGGTGTTCCGGGCCGGCTATCCCTGGCCCGGGGTGGAGCACGGATAGGGGCGTCGCATCGGGTGAAGGGGGGTGCCGCATGGACGACGTGAGGGAGTGGCCCGCCTGCAGAAAATGTCAGCAAGGTCTCCTGATTCCGTTATCGGACTATGGCCGGGACGGGGCGCCGATCACGTACAAGGCCTGGGTGTGCTCGAACCCCGACTGTGGGTTCAACATCCGCATCGATAACGGGGAGATCTCCTTCGGTCGCGCGATCGGCCAGAGCTTCAAATAAGCTTGGACGCCGTGCGCGCGCCCGCCGTGAGCGGGCGCTTCTACCCGGGAACGAGGGATGAGCTCGAGCGCACGGTGCGGGAGCTGCTCGACGCCGTGGGCGAGGCGCGCCCAGTCCCGGCGCGCGCCGCGGTGGCCCCGCACGCGGGCTACCTCTACTCCGGACTCACCGCGGCGCACGTGTTCGCGCGCCTCGAGATCCCGCCCATCGTCGTGATCCTGGCGCCCAATCATACGGGGGTGAGCCGGGCGCCTGGCGGTGCGTCGCTGTGGGAGGCAGGCGCGTTCCGGACGCCGCTCGGCGACGTGCGCGTGGACGACGGCTTCGCGCGGGCACTGCTCGAAACGTCGCCGCTGGTGGACCCCGACCACGCCGCCCACGCCTCGGAGCACGCGGTGGAAGTCGAGCTGCCCTTCCTGCAGCTGCGCCGCGCCGATGTGCGGATCGTGCCGCTGGTCCTGGCCTGGGATGCGTGGGAGGGGTGCCGCGGGCTGGGGGAGACACTGGCCGGGCTGGTGCGACGCTGGCCCGACCGCGTGCTGCTCCTGGCCTCGAGCGACCTGAACCATTATGAGCCCGCGGCAGCGTCCGAACGCAAGGACCGGCTGGCACTCGACGCCATGGCGGCGCTCGACGGCGCGGAGCTGCTGGCGCGCTGCCGCAGTGAGCGTATCTCCATGTGCGGGCGGGCGCCCGCGGCCACCGTGATGGCCGCGGCCCGGGCCCTGGGCGCCGAACGCGCCGATGTCGTGCACTACAGCCACTCCGGCATGGTGACGGGGGACGACGACGCCGTGGTGGGATACGGAGGGGTGGTGATTCCGTGAACCCGATCCCCGTGCTGTCCGCGACCGAGGCCGCCGCCTGGGATTCTGCCGCGCGCACACAGTACCGGATTCCCTCACGCGTGCTGATGGAGACCGCGGGACGCGCGGTGGCGGACCTGATCGTACGCGACTACCCCGCGGTGCTGGCCCGGGGCGCGCTGGTCGTCGCCGGGGCGGGGAACAACGGGGGCGACGGCTGGGTGGTGGCGCGCGCGCTGCATGCGAGCGGCATCGCCGTGTGGGTGGCGGCGCTCGATCCCAAGACCGACGACGCGATCGACAACCGCGCGCTGGCCCGCATGGACGGGGTGCGCGAGACGGGCCGGGAAGAGCCGTGGCCCGCCACCGCCGTCGCGATCGACGCGCTGCTCGGCACCGGCGCCACCGGCCCGGCGCGCGGCGACGTGCTGGCACTGGCGCAGCGGTTGGTTGCGTACGGCGCCCCGGTCGTCGCCATCGACGGCCCCACGGGGCTCGACCTGTCGAGCGGCGAGGCGCACGGGCCGGTGCGCGCCGAGCTGTCGGTCACGTTCGGCGGCCCGCGCCGCGGCCACCTGCTGGCGCGTGAGTGGTGCGGCAAGCTCGTGGTGGTCGACATCGGGCTGCCGCCCGCCGATCCCGTGTGGCCTGTGCTCGTGACGGACGTGTGGGCGGGGGCGCGGCTCCCCAAGCTCACCCCGACGATGCACAAGGGCGATCGTGGCCGGGTTACAGTGGTCGGCGGCGCGCACGGCATGACGGGGGCCGCCCTCCACGCGGCACGCGGGGCACTCGCGGCCGGCGCCGGGCTCGTGAAGCTCGTGGCCGCGAAGGAGACCGTCGAAGCGGCACGCGCGAGCCTCCCCGATGTGCTCACGGTCGAGTCGGCGCTGGGCCCCGAGCTCGAGGCCGAGGCCGCGGAAGCGGTCGAGTGGGCCGACGCCCTCGTGGTGGGTCCGGGGCTGGGTCGCGAGCCGCCCCGCGCCCAGTTCCTGCAGGCCGTGCTGGCGCGCCGCCCGATTCCGACCGTGCTCGACGCCGATGCGCTCGTACTGTTCGGCGGCACCGCGGAGCGGCCCGTCGTGCTCACGCCGCACCTGGGCGAGTTCCGCGCCCAGTTCGGCGACGAGCTGGCCGACGCGGCGGCGAACGACCGCTGGACGGCCGCCGCGAAGGCCGCGCAGAAGGTGAAAGGCACGGTGCTCCTGAAGGGCGTGCCGACCGTGATCGCGGACCTGCGTGGGCCGCTTCACGTCGTGGCGAGCGGCAACCCGGGACTCGCCACGGGCGGCTCGGGCGACCTGCTCGCCGGGTTCATCGGCGCGTTCCTGGCGCGCGGCAGCGCGGGACCCGAGGCCGCGGCCCTGGGCGCCCACGCGCTGGGGCGGGCGGCGGAGCACGGCGCGCGCCAGTGGACGGCGCGCAGCCTCCGCCCTGCCGACGTGCTGGCCGCCCTGCCCGAGATCTGGCGCGCCTGGACCAACACGCAGCCGATTGGGCCGCCCGTGCTCACCCTCCTGGAGCCTCCGGAGACGGCGTGACGCGCCGGTCGCTCCACCTCGGCCCTGGAGGTGAGTTCGACCGCCTGCGCGCCATCTTCGCGACGCTTGGCGCCGTCGGCCGCGACCTGGGTGACGATTGCGCGCTACTCCCCATCGGCGGTCGCACCCTCGCCATCAGTATCGATTTGTCGCTGGAAGGGGTGCACTTCCGCACCGACTGGCTCTCGTTTCCAGAGATCGGTTGGCGCGCGACCGCGGCCGCCTTGTCCGATTTAGCGGCCGAAGGGGCGCAACCACTCGGCGTGCTGGTCTCGCTCGGGATTCCGAGCAACGTGCAACGTGCAACGAGCAACGCCTCACCCGCCGTTCAGATCATGGCGGGCGTCGGTGCCGCGGCGCGCAGCGTGGGCGCGCGAGTGCTGGGTGGCGACCTCGCGCGATCGGCTCGCTATCTGGTCGACGTGTGCGTCCTCGGACTCGCCGCGCGACCGGTGCGGCGCAGCGGCGCGCGTCCCGGTGACGGACTGTGGGTGACAGGACGGCTCGGGGGCGCGGCGCTCGCCCTCGCCGCACTGCGCGCGGGCCGGAGGCGGGGCCTCGCTCCCGCCCTACGGCGCCGCTTCGCCCACCCGGTGCCGCGCATCGCCGCGGGGCGCTGGCTGGCGCGGCGCGGCGCGCGTGCCCTGATCGATATCTCCGACGGACTGACGGGGGATGCGGGTCACCTCGCGGCGGCGTCTCGTGTCGGAGTCGTAGTCGAGCTGGAGCGCGTTCCCTGCTGGCCGGGTGTCACGCCCCTTTCAGCCGTGCGGAGCGGAGAGGAGTACGAGCTGCTCGTGGCCATGCCACAACGCTTCGGGACCGCGGGCGCGCGGGCGTTCGGTCGTGCCACCGGGCTGCCGCTCACGCGGATCGGCGCCTGCACCACGGGCCACGGTTTACGGATCACTGATGGTGGACGGCGGATCACGCCTCCCCCCGGCTTCGATCATTTCCCCGCGCGATGATCCGCACACTGTGGTTCTACTTGGTGGTCGTGGTCTCGAGCGTGATTCACGCCACGGCCGTCATCGGCGCCGCCCTGCTGGGCGTGAAGCGGCGGCCCGGGGGCGTCTACGACTGGGGCACGAACGACTGGTCGCGCCATGTGCTCTGGGCGGCCGGGACGCCGGTGCACGCCGAGGGGCTCGATCGCATCCCCGACCGCCCGGTCGTGTACGCCGCGAACCACTCGTCCATGTTCGACATCTGGGCCCTCGCGGCCACGCTGCCGGGGTCGGTGCGGATGGTAGCGAAGCAGGAGCTCGCCCGGATCCCGCTCCTGGGCCGCGCGATGGTCACGGCGGGCCACCTGACGATCGACCGCGCGCATCCGGCGCGGGCCCTGGAGGCCTACCGGCGCGCGGCCGAGATCATCCGGGGCGGCACGTCGGCACTGTTGTTCCCGGAAGGGACGCGGAGCCGCACGGGCGAGCTGCTGCCGTTCAAGAACGCGCCCTTCGGGCTGGCCATCGCCGCGCAGGTGCCCGTGGTGCCGGTGTACGTCGGCCACACGTTCGAGATCATGCCCAAGGGCGGGTTCTTGCTGCGGCCGAGGCCGATTCGGATCGTGGTCGGCGATCCGATCTCCACGACGGGAATGACCGTCGAGCGGCGCCAGGAGCTGCGCGACCGCGTGTATGCCGCGATCCTCGCGTTGCAGGCGCGCGTTGACGCAGAGGGCGCCGCCCGCTAGGGTAGGGCCATCATGAGCACGATCATCTCGGTGCGCGCGCGCGAAATTCTCGACAGCCGGGGCAACCCGACCATCGAGGCGGATGTCACCCTCTCGAGCGGCGCGGCCGGCCGGGCGGCCGTGCCGAGCGGCGCCTCCACCGGCGAGCACGAAGCGGTCGAGCTGCGCGACGGCGATCAGAAGCGGTTCGGCGGCAAGGGTGTGCTGGAAGCGGTGAAGAACGTGAACGAGGTGATCGGTCCGCGGCTCGAGGGCATGTCGGCCGAGGAGCAGATCGCGGTGGACTACGCGATGCTCGACCTCGACGGCACGCCCAACAAGAGTCACCTCGGCGCCAACGCCATTCTCTCGGTGTCGATGGCGGTGGCGCGGGCCGCGGCCCAGGACGCCGGCCTCACGCTGTACCGCTATCTCGGGGGGCCGGTCACCAACGTGCTGCCGGTGCCGATGATGAACATTCTCAACGGCGGTGCGCACGCGGCCAATACCGTGGACTTCCAGGAGTACATGATCGTGCCGATCGGCGCCGAGAGCTTTCCCGACGGCCTGCGGATCGGCGTCGAGGTATTCCACGCGCTCAAGAAGGTGCTGTCGAAGCGCAATCTGTCCACCGCGGTAGGGGACGAGGGGGGATTCGCGCCCAACCTCGCGAGCGACGAGGCGGCGCTCGAGGCCGTGATGGCGGCGATCGAGGCCGCGGGATTGGAGCCCGGGAAGGACGTGGCGATCGCGCTCGACCCCGCGGCGTCCGAGCTGTATCAGGACGGGAGCTACGTCTTCAAGAAGAGCGGCGCCGGCACCAAGTCGTCGGACGAGATGGTCGCGTTGTACAAGAGCTGGATCGACCGTTATCCCATCGTGTCGATCGAGGACGGGTTGGCCGAGGACGACTGGACGGGATGGGCGAAACTCACCGCCGCGCTGTCCTCCCGCGTGCAGCTCGTGGGAGACGATCTCTTTTGCACCAACATCGAGCGGTTGGATCGGGGGATCGAGGAGAGCGTGGCGAACGCGATTCTCATCAAGCTGAACCAGATCGGATCGCTCACCGAGACGCTGCAGTGCATCGCGCACGCGCGCACCAACGGATACGGCGCCGTGATTTCGCACCGCTCGGGCGAGACGGAGGATACGTTCATCGCCGACCTGGCGGTCGCGACCGGGGTGGGGCAGATCAAGACCGGGAGCGCCTCGCGCACCGACCGCGTCGCCAAGTACAACCAGCTGCTGCGCATCGCCGAGGAGCTGGGCGACACGGCGTACTACCCCGGGCGGCAGCTGTACGGATTGTGAGGCGCGCCCGGCTGATCGGCATCGCCGCGGCGGTGGTGCTCGCGGGACTGGCCTTTCAGGCGGGGGAGTACGGCATGCTCGACTGGCTCAAGCTGCGCAGCCAGCTCGCGGCGGAGCGCCGGGCCGTACGGGAGCTCGAGCGGCAGCTCGACTCGTTGCAGCGCCTGGCGCACGCGCTCGAGACCGACCCCGCCGCCCAGGAGCGCGCGGCGCGCGAGCAGTTCGGGATGATCCGGAAAGGCGAGCTGCTGTATCGGTTGGTGCCGAAAGTCGAGGCGGGGAGCGAGGACAGCGGACCCACCCCGCGGTGAGCGCGGCTTATCGTCCTCCCACGATGACGGACACACTGATCGCTTCCAGCGTCTCACTTCCGCTCCCGCCGCTCCCGACGGCCGCGTCGTCCATGCGGTAGGCCAGGCGCAACGAGAACGGCCGCTGCGGCGGTCGGTACACGATGCCCGCCTCGCCCCCCTGCACCCGGCCGGCTCCCGCCACCAGATTCACCTGCGACGACAGCGCCCGCCAGAGCTCGACGTAGCTCGTCAGGCTCGCCGTCACGATCGGCGCGTCCACGCGGGCGCGAGCCTGCCAGAACACCCAGCGCTCGGTGATGGAGTCCGTGATGTACGCCCGCACGAACGGACCGAGGCTCATTTCGAGCCAGGGGAGCGGGCGGGCGGATACGACCAGCCGACCTTCGATCAGATCGCGCTTCACGGCCTGATCCGCCGTTTGCAACGTGCCGCTCGAGAGCCCCAGTCCCACCGCGAGCCCGCTGAACACGAGTCGGCCCTCTCCGCCCAGGACGGGCCCGCGCAGCCGAGCCGCGCCGGCCGTTCCCGCCGCGGCCGAGTCGCTGCGTACCCAGACGAACCCTGCGTCCCCGCGGAAGGCGAGGGTCGGTCGGCCCTGCGACCCGGCGAGGGCCGGGGTCGCGAGTGCCACGATGCCGATCAGGATGATGGTCTTCACTCTGATCCCCGTTCTGCGATGGTCTCCGGTCCGGCGCGGACGACCAGTCGCATGGTGCGCAGCCGCGTGGCATTCTCCGCCCTGACCGCGTCGAGTTTTTTCTTCCAGGCATCGCGTTGAGATGCGTTGGCGCGAACGTTGGCTTCGAGCGGGCGCGGCTTGCGCGCGAAGAAGCCGACGAAGCCGGCGACACCCACCGTGGCGCCCACGGCGAAGCGCGCCCCGCTCGCGTCCTTGCCCGGTGCCATAATCGACGGGAGGGCGACGGCGGCGGCTCCGGCAACGAGCCCCGCGGCGAGCGACCGGAAGGCCGGGCCCGTCGAGGTGCGCTCCGGCAGGAACGGCGGCGGCGGGGGCCAGGCGAGCGTATCGGGCGGCTCCTGCTTGACCTCGAGCACGACCCGGCGCGCGCGCGGCCCATCGGCCGTTTGCGCCCGCGGCGTCACCCGCAGGATGTAGCGCCCATTCTCGGCGGGCGCACCCGCCGCCGTGAGACCGTCCCAACTCAACACCAGGGTGTCGGCCACCGGCCCGCTGTACAGTTCTCGCACCGGTGTCCCATCCTCCCGCTCCAGCATCACCGAAAGGTCCGCGAGTGAGCTCGTGAGCAGCCGGGCTTTGAAGGGATCGAGCCGGGTGCGCACCGTTGTTACCGGCGGTACGACCACGGCGACCGCTTTGGTGGCCCGTCGCACTTCCTGGAACAGATTCGTGACCTGTGGCGGGAACACCAGCTCGTCCGGCCGGTAGCGCGGATTGAGCAACACGAGCTGACGGAACGCCGCGACGGCGGAGTCGCGCTGTCCCCGGAACAGCTCCGTCGCCGCGAGATAGGTCAGCGCCCGCGCCCGCAGCGAGTCGGCCAGCCGCGCGGTGGAATCGGGTCGCAGGCTGCGCTCCAGCAGCGCCGCCGCTGCATCGTACTCCAAGGCCTGATACGCCCGCACACCCTGTCCCAGCAGGTCGCTCGCCGACTGCGCCGGCAACAGCCGCGCTCCGCACAGCAGCAGCGACAGGGCGAGGACGAGGGAGGCGCGCGCCACGGGCTAGCGCTCCACCAGGGCGATGTCCGTGATGCGGACGCGCTGCCCCGGGGCGATGTCGATCATGCGGTCGTACGGCCGGTAACCCTCGCGCTCCACCCGCAGACGGTGCCGGCCCGGCGCCACCGTGCGATCGATCTGCGGCGTGTTCCCGATGGGCTGACCGTCGAGATACACGCTGCCCCACGGGATCGCGTTGACCGACAGGAGACCGGGCTCCACCAGCCGCTGGTCCACCACTGCCGGGGCAGCAGCAGGCGGCGGGGGCTGCGGGGGCGGCGACGCCGGACGCTGCACGACCGGGGCGCGCGGTGTGACCGTGGGCTGCGTCGTGCGCGTCGGTGGTGGCGTCGCGGCCTGAGGCGGCGCGGGCTCGGGTCTGGATGGCGCCCACGTGTCGCCGGTGGTGCTGGGCGACGGCGCGGGAACGCTGGCGACGGGCGCCGGGGCGCTAGCGACCGGCTCTCGGCCGGCCGGGGACGCGGGAATGGACGAGATGCCGAGCCACGCCGCACCCCCGCCGAGCACGATCAGGAGGCACGCGCCGGCCGCAGCCAACCGCCCGCCGAGCGGTTTTGCCGCCGGGTCGCGGTCGGCGTCGACGATCACGACCGGAGAGCCCGGCCCCTTCTTGCGCGGGTTCGCGCCGAACCACGCCGTCCGCGCGTCCGGTCGCGTGCCTCCGAGGGCCGCTACGAAGTCGAGCACGCTGGGGAACCGGTCGGCCGGTCGGCTCGAGCGCGCGCGGCGCAGCGCCTGCGAAACGTGCACCGGAAGTCCGGGGACGCCGTCTTCCGGCGTCGGCGCACCGTCCCCGACCGGCTCCCCCGTGAGACACTCCTGAGCGATCGCCGCCAGCGCGCGTTGATCCGCGCCGGCCGCCGGCTCGCTGGCGCGGGCACCGTCGGGCGCGGCGTCGAGCAGCCCCCGCATGGCGAAGTCGCCCACCAGGGCCCATTCGTTGGCGTCCACGATGATGCAGTCGGGCGTCAGGGCTCCGTGGGCCACGCCGCGCCGGTGCGCGTAGTCCAAGGCGCTCGCCACCTGCTCGAAGATGCGCAGGCAGGCCGCGAGCTCGAGCGTTCCGTCGGTTTGCAGCATGCTCGCGAGCGACCGGCCGTCCACGTACTTGGTCGCGCACCACAGGAAGTTTTCCGTGGCGCCGTAACGGTACACCGGGACGATGTGCGGGTGATCGAGCTGCGCCGCGGCGTCGGCCGCGGCGTGGAAACGATCCTCCACCGCACCGACTTGCGCGCGTGGCACGACCTTCAGCGCCAGCGGTCGCTCCTCGGCATCACGCGCCAGGTAGACGATCGGTCCGGGTGGCCGCTCGAGCAGGCTCTCGATCCGAAAGTCGCGCGCCAGCTCGCGCCGCGCATCGAGCTCGCTCGGCTCGGCGGGCGGGAGTTCGTCGACGGCGACGGTCGCCGCGGAATAACCGCACAGCCAGCAGGTGGCGGCGGAGTCGGAGAGCTCGCTGAGCGTGCAGCGGGGGCAGCGCATCAGGGCACCCCGACGCTGAAGGGCGCGCTCTCGGTGTTGTCGAGCGGAGAGTGGAGGTCCTTCGTCCCGTGCAATTGCGCGCCCAACAGGCTGCCGTCGTGTCCCAGAGCCATCGAGATCGTGCCGCTGAAGGTCGTGACGACTCGGTCCTGGTCGTCCACGGCCGCGACCCGCACGGGAGGCGAGATCGTCGCACCCGCCGCCGCGTCGCTCGGTTGTGTCACGAAAATCAGGTGCGTCGCAACGGGGGGGCCGGCCCCCCCGCGAGACGCCGCGCCGCCGCCGGAATCGTTGAGGAGCTTGTCGAAGTGACAGCCGGCGACCAGCGTGGTCAGCAGGACAACTCGTAGTGGTCTCATGGCCTGTTCAACCAGCATGCAAGCGTCGCACCGCGTCGGTGCGGGTGGGCGAGGCCGGTTGTGGTAAATTTCGAGCGACTGGCGGCGGCACGTGTTGGATCGGTGCAACGGGTGTTTCGTGGGCCCCACGGTTGGAAGGCCGGTTTTGCATTCTGCAGGCGCCAGCCCGGGCCGCCACTCCCGCCGTGGTGGCGGGCCCGCTAAGTTCTTCGCCTGCACTTCGGCGGCGTAGCTCAGCTGGTTAGAGCAGCGGAATCATAATCCGCGGGTCGTCGGTTCGAGTCCGACCGCCGCTATCGGAGCCAACCCCCACGAACGCCCGGGGTTGGCTTTTTTCCTTGACCGAGCCGGCGTCACCACCGTCGAGGCGAGCCTCGGTCGTCACGGGCACGCCGGCACCGGCGCGGTGGTCGGGTTGCTGGCTGGGGGTATCGATCGGTTTCTGACGGGAGCCCCCGCGCTCCCGCTGGCCTACTCCCGGCTCTCCAGTCCAGGCCACACCACGGGTCGAATGTCGCGCGAGCGCTCGGCGGCGTGCGCCTGCGCCGTGCGCAGCAGCGCTTCGTACTCGGCCCGCCACTCGGTACGCATATTCGCGCGGAAGTGGGAGGCCGTCATCACCGTACCGGTCGGGCCATCGGCAGCGCCGTGACCCACGGCCTCGATGTCCCCAAGGAAGCAGGTGGAGCTGCCCGTGTCCATTACGTTCGCTACGCGGCACTCGAAGTGCGCGTAGCAATCGCCGA